>Ga0335083_10008122_pt1 | contig 12845 bp, 11 predicted proteins | sample Lox_Sample_42_FD_206716 | JGI IMG/M metagenome (GOLD analysis project Ga0335083, IMG submission 206716) | Soil microbial communities from Loxahatchee National Wildlife Refuge, Florida, United States - Lox_Sample_4.2 | ecosystem: Environmental > Terrestrial > Soil > Wetlands | place: USA...
CGCGCCGGCACTCGCGACGGCCGCCGGCGTCGCGCTGTCGTTCGCGACCGGCGTCGCGCTCTGCGCCGCCTGGCTCGCGGTCGGCACGCTGCTGCTGCGCGCCCCGGTCGAGACCGAGTCGCTGCGGCTCTCGCGCGCGTGGACGCTCGCGCAACCGATCTGGCTCGGCTTCGGCGCGGCCCAGCTCCTGCACGCGTTCGTCCAGCGCAAGCTCACGCGCGCGGGCGTCTTCGGTGCCGCACTCGTGGGCGCGTGGCTCACGCTCGTGCTGGGGTTGCTGTGAGCCCCGCACTCCGCGCCCCGACGCGCTGGCGCATGGCGCTGCGTGCGAACCTGCTGCAGTCAACGTGGAACTACGAGCGCCAGCAGGGGATCGGCTGGGTGTTCGCGCTGCAGCCCGCGCTCGCGGCGCTCTATCCGGACGCGGCGACGCGGCGCGCGCGGGCGGTCGAGCACGCGGCGTTCTTCAACACGCAGCCGACGCTCGCCTCGATCGCGCTCGGCGTCGCGGCGAAGCTCGAAGAGGAGCGCGCGGCGGGAGCCGGGCCCGACGCGGCCGGCATGGCGCGCGTCAAGGCCGCGCTCGGCTCGACGCTCGCGGCGCTCGGGGACCGGCTGTTCTGGTTCTCGCTGCGGCCCTTCGCCGCGGCGCTCGGCGTGCTCGTCGCGATCGCGCGCCCGAACGGTCCGTGGGGGGCGCTCGCGCTCTGGCTCGTCTACGCCTCGATCCACCTCGGCGCGCGCTTCGCCGGGGTGGGCTGGGGCTACGCGCGCGGCCCTGCGGTGTTCTCCGGCCGGCTGCGGGTGTGGCTCGAGACCGCCGTCACGGTGCTCGCCTACGGCGGCTGCATCGTCGTCGGGGTGCTCGTCGCCAACATGCTCGCGCCCGCGGGCGAAAGCCGGCCGATCGCGGTAGAGTCCGCGCTCGCCAGCGGACTCGGGCTCGGCCTGCTGACGGCGCAACGCGCGCGGCCTTCGCCCACGCAGTGGGCGCTGGGGCTCGGCACGCTGATCCTGCTGGCCGCATGGCTGCGCCCGATCTAGGAGTCCCGGAGGAGCGTTTGGTCGAACGACAGCTGCTGATCCGGAACCAGCTCGGGCTCCACGCGCGCGCGTGCGCGCTGTTCGTGAAGACCTCGTCGAAGTTCCGGTCGGAGGTCCTGGTGTCGCGCGACGACCTCGAGGTGAACGGCAAGAGCATCATGGGCGTCATGATGCTCGCCGCGGAAGAGGGCGCGACGATCACCGTGCGCGCGACCGGTCCCGACGAGTCCGAAGCGGCGGACGCGATCCAGGCGCTGGTCGAGGGCAAGTTCGGGGGTGAGCCGTGAGGCTCAACGGCATCGCCGCCTCGCCGGGGCTCGCGCTCGGTCCCGTGTTCCGGTTCGAGCGCGAGGAGCTCTCGGTCCGCGAGATCGAACTGGTCGAGAGCGAGGTCGACGGCGAGCTCGCCCGCTTTCACGGCGCGCTCGAGCAGTCGCGGCGGGAGCTGGCCGGAATCCGCGACGGCATCGCGGCCGAGGTGGGAGAGAACGAGGCGCGCATCTACGACGCGCACCTCATGATCCTCGACGACCCCGAGCTCATGGCGTCGGTCGAACGCGGGGTGCGGGAGGGGCTCCGCAACGCGGCGTTCGTGTTCCGCTCGCTCATGGCGCAGGCCGTCGCCCAGTTCGACCGCGTCGAGGACGAGTACCTGCGCGAGCGCCGCGCCGACATCGTCGACTGCGCGCGTCGCGTGCTGCGCCACCTGCTCGGCGCCGACGTGCGCTCGCTCGCCGAGCTGCACGAGCCGGCGATCGTGGTCGCACACGACCTGGGCCCGAGCGAGGTCGCGATGCTGCCGCGCGACAAGGTGCTCGCGTTCGTGCTCGAGGTGGGCGGGCGCACGTCGCATGGCGCGATCGTCGCGCGCGGGCGCGGCATTCCCGCGGTCGTGAGCGTGCCGAACGCGATGCAGGCGGCGAAGGACGGCACGATGGCGGTCGCGGACGGCTACACGGGCGTCTTCGAGATCGAGCCCTCGGCCGCCGCCGCCGCGTTCTACCGCACGCGGCTCGAGCGCGCGAACGCGCGCGTCGCGACGTTGCGCGAGCTCACCAACGAGCCGGCGGAGACGCGCGACGGCCACCGTGTCGAGCTCGGCGCGAACCTCGAGCTGCCGGGCGAGGCCGATGGCGCGGCCGACAGCGGCGCGGACGGCGTGGGGCTCTTCCGGACCGAGTTCTTCTACCTGAACCGCATCGACCGCCCGGGCGAGGAGGAGCAATACCAGGCGTACCGGCACGTGACCGAGCGCCTCGGGGGCCGCCCCGTCATCTTCCGCACGATGGACCTGGGCGGCGACAAGGTCGCGTCGTACCTCGGCCTCTCGCACGAGACGAATCCGTTCCTCGGCCTGCGCGGCATCCGGCTCGCGCTCAACAGCCCCGAGATGTTCCGCACGCAGATCCGCGCGATCTACCGGGCGAGCGCGCACGGCAAGGTGCGGCTCATGTTCCCGATGGTCTCGGGCGTCGAGGAGCTCGTGCGGGCGCTCGAGCTGCGCGACGAGGCGGTCGACGAGCTCCGTGCGGCGGGCGTGCCGTTCGACGAGACGCTCGAGACCGGCATCATGATCGAGACGCCGAGCGCGGTGTGGATGGCCGACGCGCTCGCGCGCCACGCGGGGTTCTTCTCGATCGGCACGAACGATCTGACGCAGTACACGCTCGCGATGGACCGCGACAATCCGCGCCTCGCGCACCTCTACGAGCCGCTCGATCCGTCCGTCCTGCGCAGCATCCGTCACACCGTCGAGGCCGCGCACGCGGCCGGGCGATGGGTCGGGGTGTGCGGTGAGATGGCGGGCGATCCGCAGAACGCCCTGCTCCTGCTCGGCCTCGGCGTCGACGAGCTCTCGGTCTCGTGCTTCGACGTGCCGCGCGTCAAGGCCGCGATCCGCTCGGTCCGGCTCGACGCGGTGCGCCCGCTCGCCGAGGAGGCGCTGGACTGCACGTCGGCCGGGCCCGTGCGCGAGCTCATGCGCCGCGGCATCGAGCCGATGCTCCCGAGTTTCCTGCTCGCCGACCGCCCGCACGAGTCGAGCGCGGCGCCCGGGCACGCGCGTTGAGCGCGACGCCGGGGCTCGAGCCGCCCTACGGCGGGCGCGACCCGCGCGGCATGGCCGCGCTGATCGACGCGATCCCGGAGCACATCGAGGCCGCGCTGGCACGCACCGATGCGGCGCCGTGGCGCGTGCCGGGGGCCGCGCCCGAACTCGTCGCCGTGGGTGGCATGGGCGGCTCGGCGATCGCGGCCGAGCTGACCGGCGCGCTCGGTGAAGCGGCGTTTCCGCGGCCCTGGCTCGTGGTGCGCGACTACCGCTGGCCGGCGTGCGTGCGGCCCGGCGCCCTCGCGGTGCTCTCGTCCAACTCGGGCAACACCGAGGAGACGCTGGCGCTCGAGCGCGTGGCGCGCGAGCGCGGCGTCGCGGTGGTCGGCATGGCCTCGGGTGGTGAGCTCGCCGCGCGCCTGCGCGCCGCGGGCGACCACGTACAGGCGCTGCCGGCGGGGTTCCCGCCACGCGCGGCGCTGTTCCACGCCTGGGTGCCGATGTCGCGCCTGCCGGCCGCGCTGGGCTGGGCGGACGACGCGGGCGCGGACTGGCGCGAGGCCGCGACGCTGGCACGCTCGCGGCGCGCGACGCTCGGGCCCGAGTCGCCCGAGCCCGTGAATCCCGCGAAGCGCCTCGCGCGGGCATGCGCCGGCCGGACAATCGCGGTCTACTCCGGGACCGGACCGCTGGGGGCGGTGGCGCTGCGCTGGCGGCACCAGCTCAACGAAAATGCTAAGGTGCTCAGCTCGTGCGCGGTCGTGCCCGAGCTCAATCACAACGAGATCGTCGGCTGGCAGGGCGCGGGCCCCTCGCACGCGAACCGCACGGTGATCGTGCTGCGCGATCCGGAGGATCCGGCCGAGGTGGCGATGCGGCTGGACCTGACCGCCGAGTACACGGCGCGCCGGGGCGCGGCGGTCCACGAGATCCGGGCCGAGGGCGCGAGCCGGCTCGCGCGCATGGCCACGCTGGTGCAGTTCGGCGACTACCTCAGCCTCTACCTGGCGTTGCTCGGCGGGGCCGACCCGACCGACATCGCGAGCATCGACGAGTTCAAGCGCCGGCTGGCCGCAGCGCGCCACCCGCGCTGAGCCCGACCCTGTCGGCGCCGGACGATCCGGCGCCTCACGCGACATTCCGAGAGAATCCAAGAGGAGCGAGCGATGGCATCCCGTCACCTGTTCACGTCCGAGTCCGTCACGGAAGGCCACCCGGACAAGATCGCCGATCAGATCAGCGACGCGGTGCTCGATGCGATGCTGGCGCAGGACCGCGCGAGCCGCGTCGCCTGCGAGACGATGGTCACCACGGGCCTCGCGGTCGTGGCGGGGGAGATCACGACCAAGGCCTACGTCGAGATTCCGAAGCTCGTGCGCCGCGTGATCCGCGACATCGGCTACGATGACGCGCGGTACGGCTTCGACTGCCACACCTGCGCGGTGATGACGACGATCGACCAGCAGTCGCCCGACATCGCGATGGGCGTGAACACCGGCGGTGCGGGCGACCAGGGGCTCATGTTCGGCTACGCGTGCAACGAGACGCGCGAGCTCATGCCGCTGCCGATCACGCTCGCGCACAAGCTCGCGATGCGCCTCACGCAGGTGCGGCGCAAGGGCGTCGTGGGCTACCTGCGGCCGGACGGCAAGACGCAGGTCACGATCGAATACGAAGGCGACCGGCCGGTGCGGATCGACACGGTCGTGCTCTCGACGCAGCACTCGGACGGCGTCGACCGGAAGAAGATCCGGCGAGACATGATCGAGAAGGTGATCCTGCCGCTGCTGCCGAAGCGGCTTCTCGACCGCGGGAAGCCGGTTCACTTCCACGTCAACCCGACCGGCAACTTCGTGATCGGCGGTCCGATGGGCGACTGCGGGCTCACGGGGCGAAAGATCATCGTCGACACGTACGGCGGCAAGGGCCGTCACGGCGGCGGCGCGTTCTCCGGCAAGGACCCGAGCAAGGTGGATCGCTCGGCGTGCTACGCCGCCCGCTGGGTCGCGAAGAACCTCGTCGCGGCCGGGCTCTGCGACCGCTGCGAGGTACAGGTCGCCTACGCCATCGGCGTCGCCGAGCCGGTGAGCGTCACCGTCGACAGCTTCGGAACGGGCAAGGTGAGCGACGCGCGCCTGACGAGCCTCGTGCGCAAGATCTTCGACCTGCGCCCGCTCGCCATCATTGGAGCGCTCAAGCTGCGCCGGCCGATCTACCGCCGCACCGCGGCGTACGGCCACTTCGGGCGCAGCGAGTTCACGTGGGAGAAGACCGACCGTGCCCGGCAGCTCGCGGCCGGAGCGCGCTGATCGTGCGCGACCCGTCGAGGGAGGATCGCATGTTCCTGTCGCCGAACCGCTCGCCCTGGGTGCGCGCGGGCGCGGCGGCCGCGCTCGCGGCCGCCCTGTCGCTGCCTTCGCTCGCCGCGGCCGCGAAGGCGCCCGCCGCGGGCGCTCCAGCCGCCGTGCGAACCGGGCTCGAGCAGGTCGAGAAGCACGTCGAGGAGTTCACGCTGCCCAACGGGCTGCGCTTCATCGTCGCCGAACGCCACCAGGCGCCCGTGTTCAGCTTCTTCGCGGTCGTCAACTCGGGCTCGGCGAACGACCAGATCGGCACGACCGGCCTCGCGCACATGATGGAGCACATGGCGTTCAAGGGGACGTCGCGCGTCGGAACGAGCGATTACTCCAAGGAAAAGCCGCTCATGGACGCCGAGGAGAGCGCGTGGAACGCCTACCTCGCCGAGCGGCGCAAGGGCGCGCAGGCCGACACCGCCGCGCTGCGCCGGCTCGAGGCGTCGTTCCACGACGCCACGGCGGCGGCGGACCGGTACGTCGTCACCGAGGAGTACACCAAGCTGATCGAGCAGGCGGGGGGCCAGAACATCAACGCGTTCACGGCCGAGGACCTGACCGCCTACTTCTACTCGCTGCCCTCCAACCGGCTCGAGCTCTGGGCGTCGCTGTTCGCGGGCGCGATTGTCGATCCGGTGTTCCGCGAGTTCTACAAGGAGCGTGACGTCGTCTATGAAGAGCGGCGGATGCGCACGGAGTCGTCCCCGCTCGGCCGGCTCTACTACGAGTACATCACCGGTGCCTTCAACGCCCATCCCTACGGGTTCGGCGGGATCGGCATCCCATCCGACCTCAAGAGCTTCAGCCGCACGCAGGGCGAGGCGTACTTCCGCCGCAACTACGTCGCGAAGAACATCACGATCGCGGTGGTGGGCGACGTCACCGTCGATGAGGTGAAGCGGCTCGCGAACAGGTATTTCAGCGCCGTCTCCGACGCGCCTGCGCCGCCGCCGCTCGACACGGTCGAGCCGCCGCAGGCGGCCGAACGCCGCATCCTGCTCGAGGACGCCGCGCAGCCCGCCGTGCTGATCGGCTGGCACGTGCCCGCCGCCTCGGACCCGGGTTACGCGGCGTACAAGGCGGCCGCCGACCTGCTCGGAGGCGGCAACTGGTCGCGGCTCTACAAGGTGCTCGTCAAGGAGAGGAAGCTCGCGGTGCAGGTGAGCTGCGGCACCGGCGATCCCGGCGAGAAGTATCCCAACCTGCTGACGCTGTTCATCGTCCCCGCGACCGGCACGGATCCGACCGTGGTCGAAAAGGCCGCGTACGAGGTGATCGCCGACGCGATGGGACCGCATCCGTTCACGCCGGACGAGCTATCGGGCTACAAGGTGCGCGTGCGCGCCGAGAAGATCGCGACGGTCGAGGACAACAGCGACTTCGCGGGCGAGCTCGCGCAGGCGCAGGTGCTCTACGGCGGCTGGCGCGAGTTCTTCCGCGAGCAGGAGCGCGTTCAATCGCTGCGGCCGGACGACCTGACCGCCGCGATGAAGCAGGCGCTCGTGCGCCACAACCGGACCGTCGCGATGATCGTCAGCCCGCCGGATTCCACGGCGGACGCGGGAGGTCACTGACATGCGCTCGCCTGCCCGCCGTTCGCTCGCGGTCGTCGCGCTGCTCGCGCTCGCCGCGTTCTTGTCGACCGCGGCGTCCGCCGCCGACGTCTCGATCTACGATCCGCGCACGCTCGCCGTGCCGCCGATCGGCAGGATCCCCGCGGTCAAGCCCGAGCGGTTCGTGCTCGGAAACGGCGTCGTCGTCTACCTGCTCGAGGACCACGAGCTGCCGGTGGTCAAGGGCATCGCCTATTTCCCGGCCTCGCCCGCGCTCGTCCCCGACGAGCGCGCCGGCCTCGGCCAGCTCGCGGGCACGGTCATGCGCAGCGGCGGCACCGCCGCGCACTCGGGCGACTGGCTCGACGACCGCCTCTCCGCGATCGGCGCCTCGATCGACGCCGACATCGGCCCGACGCTCGCCAACACGGGGTTCCGGGCCCTCACCGAGAACGCGAACGAGGTGATCGGGCTCTGGACCGAGATGCTCCGACAGCCGGCGTTTCCGGACGAGAAGATCGAGCTCGCGAAGGTGGAGATGCGCCAGCAGATCGCGAGCCGCAACGACGAGATGATCCCGATGCTGCTGCGGCTCACGCGCCAGGCGGTCTACGGCAAGGGGAGCCCCTGGGCTCGGCAGGTCGAGTACGCGACCCTCGAGCCGATCACCGCCGCGGATTGCCGCAGGCTCCACGACCAGGTCTTCGTGCCGGAGCGAATGATCGTCGCGATCTACGGCGACTTCCGGGTCGACGCGATGAAGAAGCTGCTCGCGGCCAAGCTCGGCGAGTGGAAGAGGAGCGGCACGCCGAAGCCCGTGTTGCCGCCGACGCCCCGGTCGGTCGAGCCCAGGCTCTACTTCGCCGACAAGGAGGACGTGACGCAGTCGGGCATCGTCGTCGCGCAGCCCGGCTCGCGCGCGGACGATCCCGACTACGCCTCGCTCGAGGTGCTCGAGCAGGGGCTCGGCGGCGCATCGTCGTCGCGGATGTACATGCACATCCGCACGCAGCGCGGCCTCGCTTATGCGACCGGCGCGAGCGCGGGCGCCGACTTCGACCACCCCGGCGTCTTCCTCGCGTACTCGCTCACCCAGAGCGAATCGACGATGACGGCGCTCTCGCTCGTGCGCGACGAGGTACGGCAGGTGACGCAGGCCCCGTTCACCGATGCCGAGCTCCAGAACGCGAAGCAGGCCGTGGTGAACGGTTTCGTCTTCAACTTCGAGGATCCGAGCCAGACGCTGTTCCGCGCCGCGTACTACGAGGCCGTGGGCTACCCCGCGGACTTCCTGCAGCGCTATCAGAAGGCGCTCGACGGGGTGACGGCATCGAGCGTGCTCGCGGCCGCCCAGCACAAGATCACACCCGAGCACGAGCTCGTCGCGATCGTCGGGCACGGCAGCCAGTTCGATCGACCGCTCGAGAGCGCGGGGCTGCCCGTCGAGCGCATCGACATCTCGATCCCTCCGCCGCCCTCGAAGCTCGGCACGGTGAACGCGAGCCCCGAGGCGAAGCAGAGGGGTCGCGACTGGCTGGAGGCGGCCGCGACGGCGGCAGGCGGGAGCGCGGCGTGGGCCGGCGTCCACGCGCTGGTCCAGGCCACGCAGTCGACGCTGAACGTCCAGGGCCAGTCGATCGCGATGAGCGGAACCGAGTCGTGGCGCCTGCCCGATCACCGGCTGATCCGCCAGCAGTTCCCCTTCGGCGAGATCCAGCAGGTCGCCGCGGGCGCGGAGGGCTGGGTCGACCAGATGGGGCAGGTGAAGGAAGAACCGCGGGTGGCGGAGTCCGTGGCGCGCGACTTCGAGTCCTCGCTGTGGCGACTCTTGTCGGATCCGGCGGCGGCCGGTCTGGTCGCGCTGGATGCCCCGCAGACGATCGACGGGGTGAGCTATCGGGTCGCCGCCGTGCCGGGGGCGAAGACGCACGACCTGGTCGTGCTGTTCACGCCCGACGGCCATCTCGCCGGCTGCGCCTACCAGGACGAAGGCGGCGGCGCGATGGCGCCGGCGCGAGTCGTGCAGCTGTATTCGGACTGGCGGGCCGAGGGCCCGCTGCAGTTCCCGCACGCACTCAAGGCGACGCGCGACGGCAAGCCGTTCATGGAAGTCCACACGACGTCGCTGCAGCTGAATCCCGCGCTCGGCGACGATCTGTTCAAGAAGCCCTCGCCCTGAGAGCTGTCGCAGCGCGCCCCGGGACGGCATCCTGCGGCGTTCTCGACCGGAGCCCATCGCCGGGGGGACGGAGGCCGTCATGGACCTGCTGGTGCTGGGCGGGACGCGCTTCCTCGGCCGCCACGTGGTCGAGGCGGCGCTGGTGCGTGGCGACCGCGTCACGCTCTTCCATCGCGGCCGCACGGGCGCCGGACTCTTTCCCGGCGTCGAGCGCGTGCTCGGCGATCGCGACGGAGGGCTCGGAGCCCTGGACGGGCGGCGCTGGGACGCGGTGATCGACACCTGCGGCTACGTGCCGCGCGTGGTTGGCGCGTCGGCCCGCGCGCTCGCCCGCGCCGCCTCGCACTACACGTTCGTCTCCAGCGTCTCGGCATACGCGTCGCCGCTCGCCCTGCACGCGGACGAGGGAGCGCCGCTCGCCACGCTCGCCGACCCGGACGTGGAGGCCGTGACGGGGGAGACCTACGGCGGGCTCAAGGCCGCGTGCGAACGCGCGGTGCTCGAAGGGTTCGGCGCCCGCACGCTGGTCGTGCGTCCCGGGCTCATCGTGGGCCCCAACGATCCGACGGACCGCTTTCCGTACTGGCCGCGTCGGCTCGCGCGCGGCGGCGACGTGCTCGTGCCGGATGCGCCCGGGCTCGACGTCCAGGTCGTCGACGTCCGCGACCTCGCCGCGTGGATCCTCGCGTGCGTCTCGGCCGGCGTGACGGGCGCGTTCAACGCGATCGGGCCCGCCGAGCCGCTCGCGTTCCGCGCCTGCCTCGAGCGCATCGCGACGGCGGTCGGCTCGACGGCGCGCCTCGTGCCCGTCGCGGAACCCTTCCTGCTCGAGCGGAACGTCGCGCCGTGGGTGGGGCTGCCCCTCTGGGTCTCCGCGGGGGAGGCCGCGTTCTCGACGATCTCGGCCGCGCGCGCCCGCGCGCACGGGCTCGCCTTCCGCCCGCTCGAGGACACCGCCCGCGACACCCTGGCGTGGGACCTCGCGCGCGATTCGTCCGAGCGCGCGGGTTCGCCCGCGCTCACGGCCGAGCGCGAGAACGAACTGCTCACGGAGTGGGCGGGCCGGCGCGGCTAAGCACGCGGTAGCGGCGCCCGGGCCGCTCGAGTCCCGTCCAACGCTCGCCGTGGATCGGATCGCGCACCTCGAGGAAGCGGTAGCGTCGCAGGCTCCGGTCGGCCGAGAGCACCTCGCGCACGCCGTGCTCGCGCAGCACGACGGCGAGCTCGAAGGCGGGCGGAACGCGCGGTTCCTCGGGCGCGAGCGCGAGCACTTCCGCCGCGACCTCGGCGTGGCGCGCCGTGGGGCCGTGGAAGCGGAGCGAGGCGCTGGTCGCGAGCGAGCCGACGAACGCCCACGCATCGGCGGCGCGCAGGGGCCGTGCGACCGCGTGGGGGTGGGTCACGCGCTCGACGAATTCGTGCACGGCCGGCCACGGCAGGCACCACGGCCGCTCGCCGTTCGCGAGCGCATCGACCAGTTCGGCGGCGCGCGTGTGACCGGGCGCGTGGCGGTTGATCGCGAACGCGAGCACGCTCGTATCGACGGCGATCATCGCGGCGAGCGCTCCTCGCCCGGAGCGAGTCCGCCCTCGCGGCGGGCGGGGTCGACGAGGAACGGCCCGAGGTCGTACGAGGGCGGGCGCACGCGCGGTCTTCGGGCGGGGCTCGCCTCGAGCCCGAGCCGCAGCGCCCGCTCGACGAGGTCGGTGAGGGTGCGGCCTTCGTCGGCCGCGCGGCGGCGGAGCTCGGCGTAGAGCGAAGGCTCGAGGATGAGCGTCGTACGTTTCATATGTATCAGCATAGCTTATGGATCGGCCTTTGACGAGGGTCTTTTTTTGCTTGAGCGTCGGGCGGCGCTCCGACATGCTCATTCGCGTTCGCCGCTTCGTTCCCGGCCGCCACCCGATCAGGAGATCCCATGTCGACCCGCAAGACCGTCAGGACCCGCACGAAGCGCATGCCCGCGATGGCCGAGGCCCCGAGCACGCCCGGTGACGTGAAGGACCCCGGCCTCACGCGCGAGGGCCGCAACCGCATCGAGTGGGCGGAGCGCAACATGCCCGTGCTGCGTGCGATCCGCGCCCGCTTCGCGAAGGAGCGCCCGCTGCGCAGGCTCCGGATCGCTGCGTGCCTGCACGTCACGACCGAGACGGCGAACCTGATGCGCACGCTCCAGGCGGGCGGCGCCGAGGTCTGGCTTTGCGGTTCGAACCCGCTCAGCACGCAGGACGACGTCGCCGCCGCGCTGGTCTCGCACTACGGCATCCCGACGTTCGCGATCAAGGGCGAGGACCACAAGACCTACTACTCGCACATCGTCTCGTGCATCGAGGCGGCGCCCCACGTCACGATGGACGATGGCTGCGACCTCGTGACGGTGATGCACACGAAGCTGCAGAAGTACCTGCGCCACGTCGTGGCGGGCACCGAGGAGACCTCCACCGGCGTGACGCGCCTGCGCGCGATGGCCGCGGACCGCAAGCTGCGCTTCCCGGTCATCGCGATCAACGACGCCGACACCAAGCACCTGTTCGACAACCGATACGGCACCGGGCAGAGCACGCTGGACGGGGTGCTCCGCGCGACGAACATGCTCGTGGCGGGCGCGACGGTCGTGATCGCGGGCTACGGCTGGTGCGGTCGCGGCCTTGCGGCACGGGCGAAGGGCATGGGCGCGACCGTACTCGTCACCGAGGTCGATCCGCTGCGCGCGCTCGAGGCGCGCATGGACGGCTACATCGTGTGCTCGATGGCCGAGGCCGCACCGCGCGGCGACCTCTTCATCACCGTCACCGGCAACAAGTCGGTGATCCGGGGCGAGCACTTCGCGGCGATGAAGGACGGCGCGATCGTCGCGAACAGCGGCCACTTCAACGTCGAGCTCGACATCCCCGCGCTCGAGCGCATGGCGTCGTCACGCCGGGTGGCGCGGCCGTTCGTCGAGGAGTTCCGATTGAAGGGCGGCCGGCGCGTCTTCCTGCTCGGCGAGGGCCGCCTCATCAACCTCGCGGCGGCGGAAGGTCATCCGGCGATGGTGATGGACATGTCGTTCGCGAACCAGGCGCTCAGCATCGAGTTCCTCGCGCGCAAGGCGTCGACGCTCGAGAAGCGCGTCTACGTCGTGCCCGAGGCGATCGACCGCGAGGTGGCGCGCCTGAAGCTGAAGAGCATGGACGTCGAGATCGACAAGCTGACGCCGGAGCAGAAGCGCTACCTCGCCACGTGGAGCGAGGGCACGTAGGTCCTCGCCCCCGGGCTCAGCGACGGCGGCGGTCGCGGTACTCGTGCCGCAGCAGGAGCATCTGGCCGTAGTGCCCGGCCAGGTGCTCGAGGACGTGGTAGAGCGCCCAGCGCGGATTGAGGATTCGCACCGTCCCGTCGCGGCGGACGCGTCGGATCTCGCGGTCGAGATCGGCATCGCGGAAGCGCGAGGCCGCGCGCTTCGCGAACCGTCGCGCGCGGTCGTGGAGCCGGCGGTGGCGCGCGAGCGTCCAGCGGCGGAGCGCGCCCGGCGCCCGGCCGTCCGGCGGGAGCGGCACGCCGTCGGCGTCGGCGTCGATTCCCATCGCCCGCTCGAGCCGCGCGCGATGGACGTCCGCGGGCGGGTTCTCGCTGGCGACGAGCAGCCACGACGCCTCGACCAGCGCGCAGTGCGCCAGGAGCAT
>Ga0335083_10008123_pt1 | contig 12845 bp, 9 predicted proteins | sample Lox_Sample_42_FD_206716 | JGI IMG/M metagenome (GOLD analysis project Ga0335083, IMG submission 206716) | Soil microbial communities from Loxahatchee National Wildlife Refuge, Florida, United States - Lox_Sample_4.2 | ecosystem: Environmental > Terrestrial > Soil > Wetlands | place: USA: Florida...
AGCAGCAGTCCTTCGACTTGCGTTTTGGCAGCGCCTTCGAACCAGAAAGGCTCGACCTGCGGAAGATCGAGCTGGGCGAGCAGAGCGCCGTTGGCTTGCGTGACCTGGCGAACACTGCTGCCGTCGGAGTTCGCAACGAAGACCTCGGCGGGCATCGCCGCCGTGGAGCTCGTGAATACGAGATTCCGGCCATCCCGGCTGATGGAAAATTCCTGAATCGCAGTGTCGGCGAGCACGATCTTGGGGCTGCTACCTGCGCTTGCGGGAACCGAGTACAAGGGAAGTTCGGCTTTCTCTTCCGTCTGGAAGTAGATCGTCTTGCTGTCAGCCGACCACTCGGGAGAGTTGACGTTGCCGTCGAAGTTCTCGGTGAGATTGGTGATCTTGCCGGTGGTGCGATCGTAAAGCATCAGCCGCCAGCGGTCGCTTTCGTAGCCCGGCTGGAGCTGTGCGCGATAGGCGATGAATTGTCCGTCTGGCGAGTACGCTGGTCCCCAGTCGTTACCAGGATTCGCGGTAATGCGCTTCGGCTCGGTGGGGGCGCTCGCCGATACGACGAAGAGATCGCCGTTCGTGCTGGTGGCTTCGTCTTTGTCCGTATTGGCCGTGAAGCACAATTCGTGGCTGTCAGGAGAAAATGCGATGGCTTCCGCGCCGTCGAGACTGAAGGGCGGCACGTCGTAGTCCGCGCCCGGAGTCAGGTCGCGCGGGGCTCCACCCGCAGACGAAACCAGAAACAAGTGGCTGCGCTTGCCGTCGGACCACGCATCCCAGTGACGATAGAGAAGTTTCTCGGCGATGTGCGCTTTCACCTTGCTCTTTTCCTTCGCAGCGTCTCGCGCGGAATTGCAGGCGTCGTCGTGGCAGTCCGGATAAACAGATGACGTGAATTCGATCCAGTTGCCGTCGGGCGACCAGAGCTCGTTGTCGGCGCCTCCGGATAGCGAAGTAAGCTTCACCGGCGTGCCCCCGTCGGGTGAAATCGTGAAGACTTGGGCCGTGCCATCACTCATGGAGAGATAAGCGAGTCTCTTTCCATCGGGGGACCACCGGGCGCGCTGGTCAGTGCCGCCCCGTGTCAGTTGACGGGCTTCGCCCCCAGAGGCGGGCACAAGCCAAATGTTCCGCACCAAGTGATTCGCATCGTAGTCCGGCGTAGCGACGGTGTAGGAGATCCACTTGCCGTCCGGTGAAAACTGCGGATCGCTCAGGCGATGCATGGAGATCAGGTCGCGGAAGGTAATGGCACGTTTCTCACCCGATTGGGCCAGCGCTGGCCCTACAGTCAGTAGCGTCATCAACGCCGCCATCCAGATCGTGCGTTTCATTGCGCCTCCTGCAAGGTGGAGTATTCGCCGAGGATCCATTTGCCTCGCCTATTGCGCCAGGGGATGCAGAATTTCGTCGAGCAAATCAGGCCGGTTTGGTGCCCGCTCCAGATGCGGGTATCTCGCGCCACCGTGATAGTCAATCGTGTAGCCTTGCACCTGCGGACCATTTTTCACCGTTAGCTGAACGGGCGTGGATGTGGAGGCGGCGATGGCATTCTTCAGCTCGTCGAGCGTGAACTTCTTGCCTGCAACCTCCGTAATCTTCATGCCCGGGCCGAGGCCGGCCTTGAAAGCTGGGCCGTCGTAGAGGACTTGGCGCACCACGCCGTCGTCCTCTACCGCGAGCCCCACCGAGTACATGAAGCTGCCGCTCTTGTGAACGATATCCTCCATGCGCTCGATCTCGTTCGCCTGGTCGTTGTAGATCACCTGCCAGCCACTGGCGAGCAGTGCCTGGTCCGGCATCTTGTTCCCGACGGAATCCAGGCGCGTGCGTAGGAAGCTGGTCCAATCGTTGGGAGCGACGCTGTTCAGGCCGGCGACGACGTCTTCGAAGGCATACGTCTTCAATGCAGGCTCGCCGCCCGGACCGCCGTGGAAAGCATGGGAGAAATCGTTTAGGGACTTCTTGTCTTTTGTCAGGCGGCGAATAGTGGTATCGACATCGAGCCAGAGCAGCACGCTTTCGTCGTAGAAGTCCACTTCGCGGCGCCAATTTTCCCAATCGTGGCTAGCATCGTAGAGGACGACGGCGGCGTCCGCGGTATCTTGCAACGGGCGCCAGTCCCTTCCCGGCTCGTGGTCGTACTTGGCGACAAGACTAGCGAACATTTCATGTGCTTGCTGGCTGTTGTATAGCCCGCTCCGCGCGGTCAGCACGTCGCCCCAATATTCCGTCAGGCCCTCATAGACCCAGAGAAGATCGTCGCGCATGGGCTGATGGAAGTCGGCGGTGGCGAGGTCCTCGGGGCGACGATATTTTCCGTTCCACGAATGGACGAATTCGTGAGGCAGCAGTCCGGACGTTTCGACCACGTAGTTCGGGTCGATCAGCATCTTCTCATAGCTGCGGTCGTCGCTTGATTCATGGTGTTCGAGACCGAAATGCGCGGTGTTGTCGCTGAGCGTGAGCAGAAAATGATAGTCGCGATAGTGGCGCGAGCCGAAAAGCGCTCCGGCCTCACTGATCAGATGGCGATAGGCTGCTTCGGTCTCGGCCGTCATGGCCAGATCGACTTCGCTGTCGGCGGCGATGTCGATTTCGTGCGGAGGATTCTCCGCCAGCGGAATCACGCGAAAGAACCGTCCAGAAAGGACCGGCGAATCGACCAAGGTGCTGAGTGGGCAGGGATCGAACGCGATCGTATCGCCGTTTCGCGTTGCTCCGGGGAGAGCGGTTCCGAACTTCCATCCAGCGGGGAGCTTCAGGCTGGCAACATATGTGAGGTCTTTCGCCGCGAAACCGCGCGGATACAGAATTACTTGATTCCAACTCAGATCGTTCAGGTACGCAGTCGACGAGGCGCCGGAGGAGTATCCGGAGCCTGCACCCGAAATCAGAAAGTCGAAACGGACATCGAGCGAGGTGACGCCCGGCGGCACAGTGAGATGAAACGCGAACATGTCGAGCAGGTCGCGCCGCCACGTCAGGGCCTTCTTGCCCGCAGTGAATTTCAGTCCGGCGATGTTGTTGATTGGTCCATCCGGCATGTGCTCTCCCGGAATCCACTCCGGGAACAGCAGTGTAAGGGGGCCGGGCTGTACCGGAATCGTGAGATGCGAGTGCAGGAGGCGCTGGGGGGACTGGGAGGCGTCTACCTCCACGCGGATTACCCCAGGCCGGGTTGCTGCGCAAACCGAGCAAGAGAGAGCGGAGACGGCCGCCAACAGCCCTCCGAGCATCCAACAGCAAATCCGAGCACGTCTCCTCATTTCGTTCCTCCCGTTTGTTCTGCGTTATCGGTGCGTAAGAAGCAACAGTGCAGTTCCTTTGTTTCTAACAACTTAAGAAGATCGAGGGCATCCCCGATCCTATGCCATTTTCGCTTACTGTCCAAGTCCCGAACACATCTGCCGATGTGCAACTCTGAGGGGTGCCTCGTTGTACACCCCGAACCTCTACATGGTACTAGCTCGTTGACGACCCGTAGTAGCGTTGATTTTATGTCGACAAATCCTGACAGCCGACCTGTTGAGGTTGAATCGCAGACCGACCTCGGCCGGGAGTTGGCGGAACTCCGGAAAGCCAACTTGCGGTTGCGCGCCCTCCTTGATGCCTCCACGGTGAACGCGATCGTTGTCGCGGACCCCAACGGATTCATCACGGTTTTCAACACCGGCGCAGAGCGGATGCTTGGTTACACGGCTGAAGAGATGATCGGCAAGCAAACGCCACAGGTCTTTCATCTGGCTTCTGAAGTCGAGGCTCGCGGGAAGGAATTGAGTGCAAGGTACGGCCGGCTGATCGAAGGGTATGCCGTCTTCACCGAGCAGGCCCGGCGCGGTGAAACCGAGGAGCACGAATGGACGTTCGTGCGCAAAGACGGTTCGCAGCTGATTGCCAGCGTGTCTATCACGGCGATCTACGATGCCAGCGGGCAGATTACCGGTTTTCTCGGCATTGGACACGACATTACCAAACGCAAAGAATCGGAGAGAAAACTTCAGCTGCTGACGGAGCGGCTTTCACTCGCCACGTCTGTTGCGGCCATGGGCGTCTGGGAATGGGACGTCGCAAACGGTTCGATGACCTGGGATGACACCATGGGTCAGATCTACGGTTTCCGTCTCAAACCCGAGAATCCCTATGAGCAGTGGAGCCGTACGGTTGTTGATGAAGATCTGCCTTTGGCGGAGGGCGCGCTACAGAGAGTCTTGGATTATAAGACCAGGTCCACCGTGGAATTTCGCATTCGCCGCTCCGATGGCTCGATCCGCCATCTAAGCGCAGCGGAAGGAGCCGTGCTCGACGAGAACGGGAATGTGTCGAAGATCATCGGCGTAAACATCGACGTCACGGATCGCAAGAAAGCGGAAGAGGAACTGAAGCGCGCCAAGGAAGAGGCGGAAGCGGCCAACCGCGCGAAGAGCGAATTCCTGGCCAACATGAGCCACGAAATCCGCACGCCTATGAACGGAATCATGGGCATGACGGAGCTGGTTCTCGACACCGAGCTCGATTCCGAGCAGCGCGAATACCTCACCATGGCGAAGATCTCCGCCGATTCGCTGCTGTCTCTGCTGAACGACATTCTCGATTACTCGAAGATTGAAGCCGGCAAGCTGGATATCGAGGCAATCGATTTCAACCTGGGGGATTGCCTGGGCGACACGATGAAGACGCTCAGCCTGCGGGCACACCAGAAGGGGCTCGAGCTTGCATTCGAGATCGAGCCGAACGTTCCCGACGCGCTGGTGGGCGATCCCGGCCGGCTGCGGCAGATCGTGCTCAACTTGGTGGGGAATGCCATTAAATTCACGGAGAGCGGCGAAGTGGTCTTGTCCGTCGACTTGATGACCAACATGGAGAGCGACGTTCAGCTCCGTTTCACCGTGAAAGACACCGGAATCGGCATTGCACCGGAAAAGCAGGCAGCCATCTTCGCGGCATTCCATCAGGCCGACGGCTCGATGACGCGAAAGTACGGTGGCACGGGCCTGGGTCTGACGATTTCATCGCGGTTGGTCGAACTGATGGGTGGCCGGATTTGGGTGGACAGCGAACTAGGCACGGGCAGCCGCTTTCACTTCACAGCGAACTTCAAGGTGCAGAAGACGGCATCGCGGATGGTGGTGCCGCGGGATCCGGAGACCTTGCACGACATGCGGGTGCTCGTAGTCGACGACAACGCCACGAACCGGCAAATTTTGGTGAAGATGCTGGACTCCTGGCGCATGGTGCCCACCACGGCGGACAGTGGCGCAAAAGCGATGGTCACTCTGACCGAAGCCAAAGGGATCGGAAGGACTTTTCCATTAATCCTGCTCGACGCGCAGATGCCGGAAATGGACGGATTCGCTCTGGCCGAGTACATCAAGCGGCACCCGAGTTTCCGGGCTGCAACCATCATGATGCTAAGTTCCGCCGGCCAGCGCGGCGATGCGCTGCGCTGCCGCGAACTAGGAGTTTCGGCTTACCTGACCAAACCCATCCGGCAGGCCGAGTTGATGGACGCGATCCTGACGGCGCTCGGCACTCGCAAGCGGAGCGACGCGAAGCCTCCTCTGGTGACGCGGCACACTCTTCGCGAGAACCAGGCCAAACTGAAGGTGCTGCTCGCCGAAGACAACGCCGTCAACCAACTGGTGGCATTGCGCCTGCTCGAGCGCCTTGGTCACAGCGTCATGGTGGCGGCCAACGGAAAGAAGGCGTTCGAAGCCTGGCAAAAGGGCGGATATGACGCGATCCTGATGGATGTGCAGATGCCGGAGATGAACGGCTGGGAAGCGACGCAGGCGATCCGCGAAAAAGAGCGCGCGACCGGCGACCGCATCCCCATCATCGCCATGACCGCGCATGCCATGAAGGGCGATGACGAGCGATGCTTCGCCGCCGGCATGGATGACTACCTGACCAAGCCTATTCGATCAGAGGAGCTGATAGCCGCGCTCGACAAAGCGGCGAACCAAAAGACGGCGCGCCAGCTGAAGCTCCAGCCCGCAGCGGGCGTGCTGCCAAACGGCGCCGTCGAGTTGGACGCGGCTCTCGAACGGCTCGGCGGCGATCGGGAACTTTACAACGAACTCGTCGAGGTCTTTCGGAAGGAATGCCCGGCGGTTGTCGAAGAGATGCGTCGAGCGATCGCCAGTGGCGATGCAACGAATCTGACACGTGGAGCGCACACACTTCGCGGCGCAGCATCAAACCTGGGCGCCGCGCAACTGTCGAAAACAGCCGCCGAACTCGAGATGCGAGCCGGTTCGGAAGGCGTTGAAGCCGCTAGCGAGCAGTTCAGTGCCCTTGAAGAAGAGATGAGGCGTCTATTCTCCGAGCTGGAAGTTCTTTGTGCCAAGTAAGGTCGATTCCGTCATGCCGATTTCGTTTCCGATGAGTCTTGAAATGAAGCCGAAGAAACGTGTGCTCATCGCCGAGGACGATCCGGTTTCGTGCCACCTGCTCAAGAGCTTTCTGCTTCGGTGGGACTACGATGTGGTCGTCGAAAACAACGGGACCGCCGCCGCGCGAATCTTGGAGAGCGATGAGGCTCCGCGGTTGGCCGTGCTCGATTGGATGATGCCGGGGATGGAAGGCGTGGAGATCTGTCGGCGGATTCGCGAGCGCAAGAGCCGGCCGTACACCTACGTGCTCCTGTTGACCGCGCGAAGCGACAAGCACGAGCTGCTGCGGGCACTCGAGTTGGGCGTCGACGACTACCTGACAAAACCTTTTGATTCGGAGGAACTGCACGCGCGTCTCGTCGTCGGCGAGCGCATTTTGGCTCTGCAGGACGATTTGATTCTGGCACGCGAGGAACTGCGGTTCCGGGCCACACACGATGTCCTGACCGGAGTAGCGAACCGTGGGGCCGTGATGGACGCGCTGCAGAACGAAATGGCGCGCCAAGTGCGCGAACTCCGGTCATTTGGCGTGATTCTAGTCGACCTCGATCACTTCAAGAATGTCAACGACACCCACGGACACCTTTGCGGAGACGAGGTGTTGCAAGTGGTCACGCGGCGAATGAAGGAATGCATCCGTCCGTACGATGTGCTCGGCCGTTACGGCGGCGAGGAATTCCTCATCGTGGCGTCGGCGGCGGACAAGAATGGCACGCTAACATTAGCCGAGCGCGTGCGTAGCGCAATCGAGGCGACTCCGATCCTGACGCAGGCTGGAGAGGTTCGCGTGACGGCTAGCCTAGGTGCGGCAGTCAGCACGCCCGCGTTAAATGGCGACGTGCAAAAACTCCTTAGGCTCGCCGACCGCGCGCTCTATGCTGCCAAGGATAAGGGCCGTAACCGCTGCGAGTTTGTCGCAACGTCCTGAGCGAATGGGTTTGGTTCAGGCTGCCGTTTTTGCCGTTCGCCGAGCCGCGGGCCTACCGAGAATGCGTACCGTGCTCGCCTGCAGCCCCTTCTCTCCCGGCTCTCCGGTGAAGACCACCCGCGTCCCGACTCGCATGCGCTTGAACCCGCGATTCAGAACGCTGTTCTCGTGGAAGTAGACTTCCTGTCCGTCGGGCGTCTGCAGAAAACCATAGCCTTCTCCAGATAGCAGCCTCGCGACTGTTCCCTCCACGGACGGTTCATGCGTCTTGACGCGTCCGTCCTGTTTTCGCGCAAAGTCCGCCAGGCGGCGGCCCGCGGCTCGGAAGGCATCATGAATCGCGAGCCGAAGGTCCTTGTGTCGTGCATCCAGCTCCTGCCCTTTGCTTAGCTCGACTTCGCCGCGCTGTCGCGGCACTTTGCTGAGGGTCGCTTCGCGCTTCACAACGATTTCGCCTCCGGGAACCGTCAAGTCGATGCGGACGTGATATGGAGCTCCCTTGCGCCGATGCGCATGGGGAACCTCGATCATCACGCGGCAGCCCATCACGCGGTTGTAGAAGGTCTCAAGGTTATTGACCTCGGCTTGAATCCACTTTTCTGCGTCACTCGAAGATGGTGTATTTCTGAATGTGACCTGTAGTGGGAGGTTCATTTTCTTTCCCTCTGTCGCGACTTTTAGCCCTCTTCCCGAATGGCGGCAGTGACGGGCAGCCCAATCACGTGTGATGGAGATCACTGCGTTCCAGGCATTTCCGAGCTAGAAAGATCGCGTTGAAGGATGGGCATCACTCAGGGATTTCTAGGGCCCCTCGGTAGCGTGAGGAAGCACAGAGACTCCTGAGGGCTCTTTCCAAGAGAGTCCAGTAGAGCCGTCCTCCAGCAAAGAGTGGCGGTCAGCTGTGAAGCCAAGCTAGCGCCTAGCGGTTTTCGACGCACCGGCTCGCTACCGCCGGAAATACCTCGCAACCGGCCACCACCTCTTGTTTCTACGAGCTTCTTAGATTCTTCTCGGTTCTTCTGATCGTTTTCCCCTTCAGGCAGTAGCTGTATCGCGGCTCTCGTGTTATAGGCGTGACAGCAATCACGGCGCCAAGGCGTTTCGGGAGATAGGATTTCGCATGAGTTCACTCAGGCAAGAAGCGCTCGATTACCACCGTCGCGGTCGCAAGGGCAAAATCGAGGTTGTCCCCAGCAAGCCTTGCCGCACCCAACTGGATTTGAGTTTGGCATATACCCCCGGAGTCGCCGAACCCTGCCGCGAGATCGCCAAATCACCCGACTTGAGTTTCGAGTACACCGCGAGAGGGAATCTGGTTGCCGTTGTTTCGAATGGCACACGAGTTCTCGGCTTGGGAAACATCGGTCCAGTCGCGGGGAAACCGGTAATGGAAGGCAAGGGAGTGCTGTTCAAGCGTTTCGCGGATGTCGATGTCTTCGACCTGGAAGTGAACTCAGAGAAACCGGAAGATCTCATCAAGTTTTGCCAGCTTCTCGAGCCTACCGTCGGCGGAATTAATCTGGAGGACATCAAAACGCCCGATTGTTTTCTGGTCGAGGAAGCGTTGCGCGGCACGCTGGCCGTCCCGGTGATGCATGACGATCAGCACGGAACAGCGATGGTTTCGGGTGCCGGGCTGCTGGGCGCTCTGGAAATCGTGGGCAAGAAGATCGAGCAGGTGAGGGTGGTCTTCGTCGGCGCCGGCGCGGCAGGCTTGGCTTGCGCGCAACACTACCTGCGGCTCGGAGTGCAGCGTGAGCGAATGCTGATGGTCGATACCAGGGGAGTGCTTTACAGTGGCCGCACGGAAGGCATGAATCCTTACAAGGAACAGTTCGCGCGCGGGACCAAACTACGGACTCTGACAGAAGCTTTAGGGCATGCAGATGTGGTTGTCGGGCTCTCGGCGAAAGGCACCATCACACCTGACATGCTGAAGGTTATGGCACCGCGCCCGATCGTGTTTGCACTTGCCAATCCCGATCCGGAGATTAGCCCTGAGGCGGCCCGCGCCGCACGCCCCGACGTCATCATCGCGACCGGACGATCCGACTATCCGAATCAAGTGAACAACGTGTTGGGATTCCCGTTTGTGTTCCGCGGGGCGCTGGACCTGAGAGCCAGCGCCATCAACGAGGAGATGAAGCTCGCCGTCACGCACGCGCTGGCGGACCTGGCCAGGCAGGAGGTGCCAAAGTCGGTTTGCGAAGCTTACGGAGTTTCAAAGCTGGAGTTCGGTCCCGAGTACATCATCCCGAAGCCGTTCGATCCTCGAGCGCTGGTGTGGGTTGCGTCGGCGGTCGCTCGCGCGGCGATGGAATCCGGCGTAGCCCGACGGCCGGTTGATCTCGATCAGTATCGCCGGCAGTTGGAAGAATTGGGGAAGCGGATACAGAGCCGCTAGTGCCGGAATTTCGCGACTAGCTCGACCTGCCCGAGAATATTTCCCTTCATCGCACGCTCTAGATCTGCCTTGCTCGCCCCGGACTTCAGTTTCGTCTCCGCTGAAAGAGCGTAGAGCTTAAAAAAGTAGCGATGCGGCTTGCCCCGCGGAGGGCAGGGACCGTTGTAGCCGATTTTCCCGAAATCGTTACGCCCTTGCCGTGCTCCGCTTTCTAGTCCAGGCCCGTGCGGTACTCCTTCTTGCAGATCGCGCGCATCCGCGGGCAGGTCGTAGATTACCCAGTGCACCCACGTGCCGGCGGGCGCATCCGGATCGTCGATGATCAGAGCAAATGACTCCGTTCCCTTGGGAGGATCGGTCCACGTCAGCGCCGGAGAAACGTCCGAACCGTCGCACGTGAACCTTTTCGGGATGTCGGCCCCCTCGCGAAGATCGGGCGCACTCAATCGGAATGCCATGCCGATATGTTCGCGCCGTTTTCCACGATTTGGCAAGCTCTGCGGTAGGATCTACGCGGCTCGATACGTGAATTCGGCAATCGCCGCAGGGACGGCAACGCAAAGGGGGATGGCATGGGCGGCATCCAGCGCTGGTTTGGTTTGTTGATCGTGGTCGCGGCGCTTCACATGACGGAGCAGCTGATCATCGGCCTGGATGAGCTCTACATTATCCGTCATATTCTGAGAGGCTACTATCGTTGGTTTAAGGATGCCGACTTCGCGACGGTCCTGCTGGTGACGATCGTGGTTTTGTTCGTCCTGACGCTCCTCTATGGAGTGCTGCTCGGCGGCCGGCCTCTGTTGTGGGTGATGGGATTCTTCGTGTTGATCGCGTTGAGCGAAGTCCATCACGTGATCGAGAGCATCGTCCAGCGAAGGTACGTGTCGGGAACGGTCACGGCAGTGCTTTGGATGGCGGATGGCGTCATGCTAGGGCTAGCGGTGTGGCAGCAGGCGCGGCTCAGTTCGAGCGTTGCATCCGCGTCTTGATTCCGCGCGAAACGCAACTAGAGACTGTCCTCGGCGCGTGCGGTAAGATTCAAACGATTCACGCAGCCGGGGTGTCCCCAAGGAGTGAGTGCGCATGCCGAGGACCAAAGAGATCACCGCTAAGATCGAAGACAAACCCGGCGCGCTGGGGAAGTGCTTTCTCGCGCTAGGCGATGCAGGCGTGAAAATTCTTGCGTTCCAATCGTTCGTGGAGGAAGGCGAAAGCGAAGCGCGTTTCTTGCCGGACGATATGGTTGGCGCAAAGAAGGTGCTGGGCGGCCTGCGCATGATCTTCGAGGAAACGGAAGTGGTGACCGTACAGCTGGAGAATCGCCCGGGGACCCTGGGGCGTGCGGCATCGCGCCTTGGCGAGAGTCACGTCAACATCGACTATTCGTACTGCGGGCCGGTACCGGGAACGGCGAAGGTGATGCTCGTCTTTGGCGTGGACGACTTGAATAAGGCCGCGGCCGCGTTGGATGGACTGGCAGCCGAGGATGTGCCGAAGAGCTAGCGGCCGCTCTTCGGCGAAATTTGCACGTGGAAGCCGTCGGGATCCAAGAGATTGACTGTCGATACCCCGTCGTTTGCCTGAAATGCGGCCCTCGCTTTGGCATCTGGCAGTTCTGCGTTGATCTTGTCCGCCAGGCGTTTCGAGGAATCCTGATCGATACTGTCGATCGAGATGGAAAAGTGCGTGATCACGCCTTTCTTTTCCGCGACCGAATCGACGCTGATGTAACCGACCGGAAAGTCGAGATGGATGCCCGTTCCGGCGTTGGTTGCCGGCCAGCCCTTCGTGACCCCAAACAGCCGGTGATAGAAGGCGTAGGAACGCTCGATATCGCTGACCGTAAGCCCGACGTGGTTGACGCCTAAACCGCGAACAATCGGGTCAGCAGCCGGCGCCGCATCCTGCGCCAGGGCCTTCGCCGGAACCGCAAGCATCGCTGCCAACGCTTGAACCAGACTTCTGCGCGTCATCCGTCCGCGCTCATACTGGTCGAACAAACCGTCAATGGAATCCATAGGGCCCTCTCCGTTGGGCTAAAGTCGCGGGTTCATACAACGGCCCCGCGTGCGGGCATGGTACGCCGCGATCAGCACATTGCTAGACGCGCAAGCGGCGCGAACGGGTACTTGGAGATGGTGGAGGCGGGGGGAGTTGAAAGTTTGGGCGCCATTGAAAACACGTAACTTGCTGATTTTCCTAGCCGCTCAAAACGCTGAAAACTGTGAAATTGCGGCTAACTGGAACGTATCTGGAACGCGAGATTCTTCAGTTGCAAATCGAAATCTCGGCGGCAGCGTTACGCCTGTTTTCAGAATCGACGACCGCAGGTGCAGACCCTCGGCGATTCCCACAACCCGTTTCTGGATAGCTTCCAGGTTGCCGATAATCCGCGAGCTGTGTCTGCGTAGCAACTTGAATTTCGACGTGAAACGGGGTACCACATCTGCGGAAACTGCGTTTGTTGTCCCGTGGATTGCTTCCTCTCCTAGGTCCCAGTGCGGCTGCAGCAGGCAACTCCGGTGAATGTGAAGTCACGGGAGATATGGACCGTCGACCTGTTGACAATGGGTTTTCGATTGAGCTGCTCAGTGCTAGTCTGATGCACATGCCGGAAGACAACGCAGGCGTGGCGCCCGCCCATAGCAGGTATCGAGCCTTGCTCGATGTGTCCGCCGCGCTGGTCGAGCAGCCGACGGTAAAAGCCGTTCTTCACAGCCTCCGCGAGGTTTTGTCCAGCAGCGTTCGTCTGCATGGAGCCGACTTATATCTCCTGGACAGTAGTCGAGAAACTTTGCATCTTCTCGAATTTGATCGAGCAGCGGACGCCCCCGCGATCAGAACTGGCACTAAGATTTCGCGGATTGGCGCGGCGGCACAGGCACTAGAACAACAAGAACCAGTTTTCCTGCCTGACGTATCGCAGGAAATGTTAAGACACCCCGAGTTGGCTCCGTTTGCAGCTCAATCCGCTGGCAGAAGTACTTACGTTTTCCCGGTGTTTACCGCTCAGCAACAATACGGCGTTTTGGCTGTGACCAAGGAGCGGGGTCAGGAGTTTGCGCGCGAAGATATCGAACTACTCCGCTCTCTTACTTCGCACGTTGCGGTCGCGCTGGAGTGT
>Ga0335083_10008124_pt1 | contig 12845 bp, 6 predicted proteins | sample Lox_Sample_42_FD_206716 | JGI IMG/M metagenome (GOLD analysis project Ga0335083, IMG submission 206716) | Soil microbial communities from Loxahatchee National Wildlife Refuge, Florida, United States - Lox_Sample_4.2 | ecosystem: Environmental > Terrestrial > Soil > Wetlands | place: USA: Florida...
GCTTATTCGAAGCCGCTACCGGCGGATTCTCTGTATTTTCATGAGCAATACCGGCAGGCCGCGCCGGAGCATGGATGGACGAACGACTGGAAGTCGAACGGCGATGCGATCGTCAACGACAAGAAGAATCTGAACGGCGACGGAAATTATGTCTGGCTCGATGCTGCCGGGCGCGGGCATTTTGTGGGCGTGACGATGTCGGTCTTGCAGAATCAGGATGGATGGTGGGGCGAGGGCGACGACATGTTCTTTGTTGACGGCGAGGCGCTGCCTTCGATCAACGGAACCGGGTCGGAAGATTATTTCCTGGGCGCATGGGATTTCGGCGGGCATGCTTTTGGATACGGATTGTATGGAGCGCCGGTTGTAGGGCAGGAGGTTGCGGGCGGGCGATGGATGCTGTACCGGTTCCATCTGGATTCGCCGATTCCGTTTACGAAGTCGTTGCGGGCTGGAATCGAACACGGGCACGCGAATGTGCGCTCGGACAATTTCTTTTCCGTGGCGTATTGGTATCAGGCGGAGCCGCATGCGGCGTTTCCGGCTCTGCCGAGTCTAGAGCAGAGGATTCCGAGGATTTATGCAGTGGGCGGGCCGGGAAATGCAAAATGAGGGCGGGCCTTGAAAAATTGAACCAGGGGTGTTGGCCATTCGCTACGGTGTGATTGCAGATGGGCGAGTCGCCTGGAGGTGATAAACAGAAAATCGAGAGCCGTCGCTCTCGATCTGTGTACGGTGTCGGGCGGGAGTAAGTGCTCGCTGCTCGGAACTCAGGATTCGCAGATGCAAAAACAAAGAGAGTTCCGAGGTGATGTAAGGTCCATTCGTCTCGGCCAGTAGCTCGCGTATGACCCTTGCTCGACCTGCTTTCAGAGCTTCCCTTGCGGGGCTGCTCCGCGCGATCTTCACTCGGGCTCCGGGCTCACCGCCAACCGGATAAACCTACCTTACGCCTCGGAACTCTATCCTGCCTTCAACATTTCTTCTTCGTTCGCCTCGACCAGCGCTTTGCTATAGACCCTCACTCGCCCTCCGCTGAATCTTTCGATCCTGCAGTGACTAAGCTTGAGCCCCGGACGCCGCACCAACCGGAAAAACTTAAGAAGCTGTCAAAGAACGATCTTGTTTTACTCCTCCTGTAAAAATCGTCAATCGAAAAACCACGCCTGCAACTAGCTGCTTTTTCAATCGAGTGCACGCCGTCCACAAGCCCATGACCGGATTTTGTGCAATCGGAAAATCGAAATATCGTTGACGAGGCTTCTGCACCGATTTGCCGACCATATTATTCAGTTCCCGGACTTGCGCCCTTCAGCGAGCCCCGTGCTGTGATTGTTAAAATCGCGCGAACACCGCGCCAGTCAAGGATTGAGCTTCACTCGTCATAGAGATTGGGCGTCCCCGAAAAGAATCTCCAGCCTTCGAAACGCATCGCGGGTTTAGAATTCTCGCCGACATGCGCACCGGCTCTCTTATCCTCTTCCTCGAAGTCTGCATTTCAACCCTTGCTTTTACGCAATCCGCACTCACCCATATTTCGGTCGACGCGGCGCACCCCGGCGCATCCATCTCTCCGGCCATGTTCGGGATCTTCTTTGAGGACATTAACTTCGCCGCCGACGGTGGCCTTTACCCCGAACTCATCAAGAATCGCTCTTTCGAGTTCGACCAGCCTCTCGCCGGGTGGAAACCGATCCTGCCGATCATCAACAACGAGATGGCGCCGAACAAAGGCGAACTCTCCATCCACAGCGAAGACCCGCTGAACTCGTCCAGCCCGCACTACCTTCGAGCGATCACCTACCTGTCCGGCTTCGGTCTTACTAACTCTGGCTATCGCGGCATCGGACTGCAGCAGGGCGCCGAATATCGCTTCTCCGCTTATGTGCGGTCAAGCGGGCCGAAGTCTATCCGCGCCACGCTGACCGACGCCGGGGGAAAGGAAATCGGCGCCGGTACGCTGGCCGGATTCGACTCGCACTGGAAACGGTACGAGACCGTCATTCGCGCGAACGCCACGGTCGCCCACGCTACCTTTAATCTCTTGTTCGATGAGCTCGGTTCTGTCGATCTCGACATGGTCTCGCTCTTCCCGGTCGATACCTGGCAACATCGCCCCAACGGACTGCGTAAGGATCTTGTGCAGCTTCTTGCCGACATGCATCCCGGCTTCATCCGCTTTCCCGGAGGCTGCATCGTCGAGGGCCGCCGCCTCGCCACCCGATACCGCTGGAAGAACACGATCGGCGGCATCGAAACTCGTCAGACGATCGTCAACCGCTGGAACGATGAGTTCGATCACAAGCCCGCGCCAGACTACTTCCAGTCTTTCGGACTTGGCTTCTATGAATACTTCCAGCTCACCGAAGACATCGGCGCAGCGCCCCTTCCGATCCTGAATTGCGGCATGGCGTGCCAATTCAACACAGGGGAGCTTGCCCAGCTCAACGACACCAAGGAATACATTCAGGATGCGCTCGACTTAATCGAGTTCGCGAACGGCTCTCCGACTTCGCCGTGGGGAAAATTGAGAGCGCAGATGGGCCACCCGGCGCCGTTTCATCTGACGATGATGGGCATCGGTAATGAGCAATGGGGGCAGCCCTATGTCGATCGCTACAAGCTCTTCGCTGCCGAACTTAAGGCGAAGCATCCCGAGATCAAGCTGGTGGCGGCAGCCGGACCAGCGCCGTCGGGCCGGCAGTTCGAGTTTCTGTGGTCGAACTGGCGGCAGTTGAACGCCGATCTCGTCGACGAGCATTACTACATGAGCCCGGAATGGTTTTTGAAAAATTCTGGACGGTACGACCACTACGATCGATCGGGCCCGAGAGTGTTTGCCGGAGAATATGCAGCCCAGACTTCGGGCACTGCCCGGCCGGACAATCACAACAACTGGAATGCGGCGATTTCCGAAGCAGCTTTCATGACCGGCCTCGAGCGCAATGGGGATGTTGTACGAATGGCCAGTTATGCGCCGCTGCTTGCACACGTTGACGCTTGGCAGTGGACTCCTGACGCCATTTGGTTCGACAACCTTCGTTCCTACGGCACACCTAACTATTACGTGCAGAGTCTATTCGCGGGCAACGTCGGGACGCGCATCGTACCCGTAACTCCACAGGCGCAGGATGGCCTCTACACCAGCGCCTCACTCGACGATCGAACGCATGAGCTAATCGTGAAAGCGATCAATGTGAGTTCGGTTGCCCGGGCGGTCGAAATCGACCTGAACGGCTTAAAGGCGTCCGGAGCGGCGAAGATCACAACGCTTGAAAGCGCCGACCTGAACGCCGAGAACAGCTTCGACCACCCGAAAAATGTGGCGCCAAGATCCTCGACCCTGGACCTAGACTCTGGGGAGATTCCCGCACAACTCGGTCCGTACTCTATAACCGTTTACCGAATTCCCGTGCGCTAATCGCGACTCGGAAATAACACGCTATCAGGCCCTTAATTGACTTGCCGCACGCCGCGCCCTACCATTCATGCCACGTGCCTCGGGCCCCTCAAACTGCAATTCATGCTCGGCCAGACAATCTCGCACTATCGCGTCGTCGAAAAACTCGGCGGCGGTGGGATGGGCATCGTCTATAAAGCCGAAGACCTCGAACTCGGCCGCTTTGTCGCCCTCAAGTTTCTTCCCGATGACCTGGCGCGAGATCCCCAGGCCTCAGAGCGCTTCCGCCGTGAGGCCCGCGCGGCCTCTGCCCTCAATCATCCGAATATCTGCACCATCCACGAAATCGGCAGCGACAACGGCCGCTCCTTCATCGTGATGGAGTATCTCGAAGGAGCCACGCTCCGCCACAAGATCGCGGGCAGGCCGCTGGACTCCGAATCCATCCTCGATCTCGCCATTCAGATCACGGACGCCCTCGACGCCGCCCACTCCAAAGGCATCGTCCATCGCGACATCAAGCCTGCGAACATCTTCGTAACCACATACGGCCGGGCAAAAGTCCTCGACTTCGGGCTCGCGAAGATCAGTTTCACTCCCCAAAGCGTGAGCAACAGCCTCGCCACGATCGAAGCCGACGAGCGCCTCACCAGTCCCGGCAGCACCATGGGCACCGTCGCCTACATGTCGCCCGAACAGGTGCGAGGCAAGGACCTCGACGTCCGCACCGATCTCTTCTCTTTTGGGGCGGTTCTCTACGAAATGTGCACGGGAATGCTTCCCTTCCGCGGCGACACCAGCGGCTCGACCTTCGACTCGATCCTCAACCGTGCTCCCGTCTCACCCGCACGCATCAACCCGGATGTTCCCCCTAGGATCGAAGACATCATCGCCAAGTGCCTGGAAAAGGACCGCGCACTTCGCTATCAGCACGCCTCCGACATCCGCGCCGACCTCCAGCGCCTCAAGCGGGACACGGAATCAGGCAAGACTGTCTCGGGGGATACCGCAGGAAAAACCGAAAAGAAGATTTCGACGCTCACGAAAGCCCTGATCGCGGCAGCAGCCGTCGCCCTGGTCGGCGCCGCCGCTCTATTTTTCTTTTCTTCGCATGCGGGAGAGTCGATCGCAGTCGACTCCATCGCAGTCCTGCCGATTGCCACGGCAAACGGCGCAGCCGACTCGCAATTCCTCGGCGATGGAATCACCAGCAGCGTCATCGACAGCCTCTCGCAACTCCCACACCTGAAAGTCATGTCGCGCAGCGCGGTCACACAATACAAAGGCAAAGAAGTAGATCCCAAAACCGTAGGCCAGCAACTCAGCGTCAAAGCCGTTCTCACAGGACAACTCGTCCAGCAAGGCGATGACCTGAATCTCACCGTCGAACTCGTGAATGCCGGCGACGACAGCCACATCTGGGGCAAGCAATACACGCGCAAAGTCTCAGAGATTCTTCCTCTGCAACAGGAGCTGGCGCGGAATCTTTCCGAAAAACTGAACCCCACGCTCTCGAAAGACGCAAAAGAAAAACTCGCCCGGCAAGGCACGTCTGATCCAGAGGCTTACCAGCTTTACGTGAAAGGCAAGACGTATCAGGACACGCTAAATCTCGACGGCTGGAAAAAGTCAGTCGATTTCTACGAAAGAGCCGTCGCAAAAGATCCCAACTTTGCGGCTGCCTACGCCGGCCTGGCGCACTCCTATTCCTGGCTTGGTTTTTTCGGCGGTATGCCAATCAAGAACGCAATAAGTAAGGCGACGGCGGCTGCGAACAAAGCGCTACAGCTCGATAGCTCTATTGCTGAAGCCCACGCCGCACTGGGCTACGCATCTGTTTTCGCATGGGATTGGCAAACTTCCGAGCGCGAACTCCGTCGCGCACTGGAACTGAATCCCAGCCTTCCACAGGCGCACCTGTACTACGGCCAATATCTCGCCGTTACCGGACGGCTCGACGAATCGGTTGCAGAGCACAAACTCGCGCTCGAACTGGATCCGGTTTCCCAGATTTATTCTCAGGGCCTGTGCGCCATATATCTGTCAAACCACCAGGTTGACGCATCGATCCAGCAGTGTTCTAAGTTCGCAGCCATGTATCCCGAAGTTGGCATGCCACACAGCTCTCTCAGTGACGACTACGCTCTTCAAAAAAACTACGCCAAGTCAGCGGAGGAGCTGGAGATTTCCTTCAGCTTGGATGGAGACCACGAGTTGGCCGCGGCCTCGGCGGAAGCATTTGCATCCGGCGGTTGGATAGGCCTCAACAAGAAATTGGCCGAACTTTATCAAACACCCGCACACTATGACCCCGCCGCTGTGGCGGAGTGCTACGCCAGCATTGGCGAAAAAGACCTAGCCTTTTTCTGGCTGAACAAGGCGGTCGACGAGCATGATTTGCTGTTCGTGAACTCAGACATCGGTTTCGACAGCCTCCGTACCGATCCCCGCTACGCAGCCCTCCTGAAAAAAATGGGCCTGCCACAATAGAAACCTATGGATGACCTCTTCCCAAGCTTCTTCATCGCCGCGCTTTGGGCCGTCATCTTCGCGCTCCGTCACATTGATAGGTCCGGTCCTTCTCAAGTCAGCCAGCGGGTCGACCAGTACGCAGGCAAGGGAGATTTCGAGCACGCGGAACAATCCCTGAACCGCCTGATTCAGGAAGCTACAAAAGAGTACGGGCCGGAGAGCACTGAAGTTGGAATCCATCTCCGGCGCATGGCCCGCCTCAGGCTTGATCAAGACGATCAGGCAGGCGCGGTCACGCTCCTCGAGCGGGTTTTGGCCATCCAGCAGAAAAACCTTGGCCCCAACTCCGCGGATCTTCTTCAGACGCTCGACTGGCTCGCGCAGCTGGCCAACGCCCGCGGAGATTTCGATTCCGCCATCTCCCGCCTCCGTCAAATGCTCACCATCCAGGCTGCCCTCTATGGACCGAACGACTGGAGGGCCGCCGGCATTCACAACTCCATCGGCCTCATGCTTCACCACAAGGGCGAGATCGCCGGTGCTACCGAAGCCTTCCGCCGGGTTCTCGAGCTTCGCGAGGCCGACACGAAGGGGAAAAAAGATGATCTGATCCTGGCCCTCAACAATCTCGGCATCGTGCTCGAGCAGCAGGACCAGCTCGACGAAGCTGCATCGCTGCTTCGCCGCTCCATCCTCCTTCAGGAGCAAAGCCCGGAAAAAGAAGGCTCCCCAATCGAAAATGCTGCAAAAGATGAGCCCGTGGCCGATGGCGCATCCTTGGAACGATCCCTGTTTACGACAGCCCTGATCGGACTTGCCGACGTACTCACAAAACAGCGGGAATTCGACGAAGCCGGACAGCTCTACCGTCGGGCTCTCAATATCCGGGAAAAGTCGGCCGGTCCGGAATCCGCTCTACTCGTTCCGGTCCTGCTGCCGCTTGGCCGCATGCTTACGCAGAAACAGGATTTCACTGCTGCCGAAACTGAACTCCGCCGTGCCCTTGCCCTGCAGGAAAAAGCCACTCCCGGCGATTCCCTCAAAGTCGCGGAAGTTCTCGACGCGCTGGAAATCCCGCTTCGTGGGAAAGGCGACTTGGTGGAGTGCACCACCATCCTCCGCCGCACCCTCGCTATCAAAGAAAAGTTGTTGCCCGCTGGCCACAGCGCAATCTCAACCACGATCGGCACTCTGGGCTGGATACTGTGGCAGCAACAGCAACACGCAGAAGCTGAGACCCTGCTGCGCCGCGCTCTTACTCTGGGAGAGGCGGGCGGTGAGCCAGCCGCCCTCTTCCTTTCCGCGGTGCTCTTCAATCTCGCGTCTTTGCTTCACGACAAGGGAGACTTCGCCGCCGCCGAGCCGCTGGTCTGGCGCTCGCTGAGCCTCAGAGAGAAGCATTTCGGCGCGGATCACATCTCTTGCGCGCAGGCTCTGGAATTGCTCGGCAAGCTGCGCGCCGAGCAGGGCGACGCCAAGGGCGCAATCCCCCTCGTTCGCCAGGCGCTGGGATTGAAAGAGAAATTACTCAAACCCGCCAGCCCGGAAATTGCCCTTTCCATGGTCAATCTCGCTCTGACCCTGGTTCGGGCCGGCACTCCCGACGAATGCGAGTCTCTTTTTCGCCGCGCCCTTCTCATCTACGAGAATGCTCTCGGCCGCGAGCATCGCGCCGTCGGCTCAACCTGCTATCACCTGGCCACATTGTTCCACCAGAAGGGCCGATTCGCCGAAGCCGAGCCGCTCTATCGCCGTGCCTTGGCCATCGCCGAAAAATCTTTTGGCCCAGAGCATGCCGAAACCGCAACCACCATGGGAATGCTCGCCAGACTGCTGCACGCCACCGGCGACGTCAACGGCGCGCGCCTCTTGATGTCCCGCGCCTATAACATCGCCACCAAAACCCTCGGCGAGAATCACGCCATGACCGTCGGCATGAAAAGCTCCCTCAACGGTCTCATGATGAAGCAGCCGCCTCAGCAACTAAATTGATCTGGATCACGAGGTAGCGCCGCCGCTGCGGTCACTTGGTGCCATCGAAGGGACTCGAACCCCCACACCCTTGCGAGTACATGGACCTGAACCATGCGCGTCTGCCAATTCCGCCACGATGGCACGTGGACAACAAACCGGCGACCGGAAGGTCGCCGTCAGGAAGACTACGTCACTAGTTTTACAAAGACCCGCCACATAGTCAAACGGCGCATCTCACTCCGGTGCAGAGCTTTGTCTGCTCTGTGATCCAATATGACCCACATCCGGTGAAAAGCCATCTTCCACGTCGACCAGTTCCCCGAAATCGTCTACCGGGCGCTGTCACCTCGACCCATACAAAAGGAAAAGGCACGAGCGCAGGCTCGTGCCCGTGACCGAAATAGCTGGCGTAACTAGCTTTCCAGCTTCGCCGTCATCGAAATCTTCGCGTTCAGCACTTTCGACACCGGACACCCCTTCTCGGCCGCTTCCGCATACTTCTGGAACGTAGCCGCATCCGCGCCCGGAACCTTGCCCACGACATCCAGATGGCTCTCCGTAATCGTCCATCCCGAGTCCAGCTTCTCCATCGTCAGCGTGACGTTGGTCGAAATGCTCTCCGGCGTCAGATTCGCTCCGCCCAGTTGCGCCGACAGCGCCATCGAGAAGCATCCCGCATGCGCCGCCGCGATTAACTCCTCCGGATTCGTGCCCGCGGCATTCTCAAACCGCGTCGCAAACGAATACTGCGTGTTGTTCAACACTCCACCCGGCGCCGAAAGACTTCCCTTCCCATCCTTCAGCCCGCCCTTCCAAACCGCGCTAGCCTTGCGTTGCATGATCTTCTCCTGACTATGATTTCGTTGCTGCCCGCCTTCATTGTAGACGGAATCCCACCCTCAGACGCGAAGCCCCAACAAGATTTCCTCGGCGCGCTCCGCGTGCTTTTCTCTGCGTGCTCGCGGTTAAGATCTCCTGCTCCCTTACCCCTCCCCGAACTCCCGATATCGGTCCAGCACACCGCGTTGCGTAATCACGCCCTCCAGAGTCCGGAAATCGGCACGGCTCACCACCGGAACCAGCGGCCACCGGTCGACATATCGCAGCGCCGTATCCAACTCGTGATCCGGATGCAGGAACGGAATCATCTCCAGCGGCAGGATCGAACTCAACGGCGATGCGCCTTTGCCCTCGGCCACTGAGTCCTTCAACTGGGTCTTCGCGATCACCTGCCATCCCACCGGATTCATTCTTACGAGAAAGTCGCCTGCCTCCGATCCTTCCGCTTCGCGCAGCGATTGCTCGATCGTCACCTGTGCATCCAGCACCGGATCGCTCACCGCCCGCATCGCGTCCTCCACTCGCAGAATTCCCTCTTCGCGCTGCTCTTCGGTCGACGGCAACACCAGTCCATCCTGCCGCGTGAGCACATCGAAGATCGCCACCGGCTGCAACCCGCGCGAGATCACATAAGCGAACGTATTCGCCACAATGACCGGCAGGACGATCGAATAATTTCCGCTCACTTCCAGCACCATGAACACCGACGTCATCGGTGCGCGCAGGAATCCCGCGAACAGAACTCCCATTCCCACCAGCGCATACGTCCCCGGAGAAACCACGAAATGCGGCAGCAGCCAATGTTCCGCGCCGCCCACCGCAGCTCCCAGCATCGCGCCAATGAACAACGTCGGAGCAAACATTCCGCCCGGCGTGCCGCTCACAAACGACAGCAGCGTCGCGACAATCTTCAATCCCGCCAGAATCGCGAGGAATTGCCACGTAAACTGCCCGTGCATCGCCTCGTCGATGTATTCATACCCCGCGCCCATCACCTGCGGCGCGCCCAGCACGCCGATCAGTCCGATGAAAGCCCCGGCCACGGCTGGCTGAAAGTATTGCGTCCACTGCGGCAGGGCCCGGCATTTCGGACGCAGGGCCGCGATTCCAAGGCCAAAGGCCACTGACGCCAGTCCGCCCACGACTCCCAGCACCGCGTAAGCGATCAACTCCGCTGGCCGTTTCAATTCCACCACCGGAATGCGGAACAGGGATTCCGATCCCAGAAACCAGCGCATGACCACTACGCTCGAAACCGCAGACAGAACCACCGACCCCAGGATTCCCGCTGTCCATCTCCCGATCACTTCCTCGATCACAAATAGCACGGCTGAAATCGGCGCATTGAAAGCCGCCGCCAGTCCAGCCGCGGCCCCGACCGGCGCGATCAGCCGCATGCGGTCGCGCGACAGCCGCATATACCGCCCCAGTGCGGAAGCCAGGCTCGCACCGATCTGCAATGATGGATCTTCCGGGCCCAGCGAGTGTCCTGAGCCAATCGCCAGCGCCGCCGTGATGAACTTTCCCACCGCCGTGCGCGGGGGAATGGTTCCGTTGTAGATGTAGAGCGCAGCCTTGGTCTGATTGACCCCGCTGCCCCGCGCCAGGGGGAAAACATGCAGCACCAGCACCGAGATCACAAGTCCGGCAAGCGCCGGAGCCAGGATCATGCGCGCTGGCGTCAGCACAGCGCCGGTTCCCAGCAGATAGATCCGGCACCAGTCGATCGCAAAACGGAAGCACACCACTGCCAGCCCGGAAAAGATTCCGATGAACACGGAAAGAATCAGGAAGAGTCTTTCTTCTCGAAATACCGTTCGCAGTATTTTTTGGGGAGTCGGAGGCAGGGGCGGCTGAGCCTGCCCATTCAACTCCGTAACCGGCATCGTCTCAGTGTTCATGGCTCAGTCCCCTGCCTTGCCCGCGCAATCAGCACCATGGCCTCATCCTCAGGCGTCGCGCTTCCGCAACCGGACTGTTGCTCAATCGAAAACACCACTTCCATTCCCTCTTTCATCAGATCGGGATTCCTGCGCAGTGCCGAGCTCGTCATCTGCGGCTTCAGCTTCTCCCACTTTGCCTGCAGACCGGGATTCGCGGGACAAAACTTCATTCGCCGGCCCGTAGCGTTGAAAGCGTCGATCACCCGCTTTCCCTTCTCCACCGAAGTGAGGCCCGCGCGGAACGGATCCGTACGAATCACGGTCTCCGCCACCTGTAGTTTCGCCGCATTCACCGTGTCGTTTGGGTTGACCGCTGCTTCCGATCTCCAGTACTGCGCGGCCACGTCGTATCGCCCCAATTCGAAAGCTGCCAGTCCCGCTCCGGCTAAGGCCGCTGGATAGCGCCTCTTCGCTTTCAGGCTTTCACGGTACTGTTCCAGCGCATGCTCGTAATCGCGAGCCCGCAGAAAATAATCTCCCGCCTGGACTCGTTCCGCCGGATCGGTGCCCAAATTTGCTGCCAGCGCAATCAACTCTGCCTGCGCCTGCTCGGTGGCATTATTTCTCAAGAGATAGTCGGCGAGTTCGAGCCGCGCCGTCCGCCGCGCCGTCTCCGGATCTTCCGGCTGGCTCCGCGACCATGTGGCGTAAATCGCGTTGTGGTAGTAGCGCAGCGCCGCATTGGTTTCTCCCTGCCGGGCTGCGATGCGAGCCAGTTCCAGGTTTACCAACCCATCGTCCGGCTCGCGATCCCACAAATTCGCCAGATAGGCCGACGCCTCCGCTGTCCGCTGCATGCCCAGCAGCGCCTGTGCCAGGTTCAATTGATAGGAATAATCGTCCCGGGAATACACCAGCGCGGCGCGGAACTCCGTCACCGCGCGCGAGTAGTTCCGCTTATTCAGGTCTTCCACGCCGCGCCCGAACCAGCGGGCTCCCAGCGCCTGCTGCTGCTCATGATAAAGCCGCGACAGACCACTCACTGCAATGAACAGGATGACCGCAAGTCCAGCCAGCAGGGTGAGTTGCGTGGGTTCCAGCGTGAAGTAAAGCCGCAGCCGCTTTCGAAAATCTAGTTCAGTCAGTCCAATTCTCCATCATCGGATTCAAGCCGTGGGCCGCATTCCCGGAACAGCTCAGCATATCGCGACTGAGCCGGCCCAGCTCGTGACTTATCCGGCAACCGCGATGCCAATTCGGGCCGTCTCGCATTCATGCCTTGGTGGGCGATCTATGCAGCCAGCCCGGCTCGATTACGTGCTCATCCTGAAACCGTCGTGATCGCGCCGCAAGGATTGCCGACCGTCCCAGATATCCCACAATCTTCCGTTCATCGCCTCGCTCGACCACGGGCATTCTGCCGATGTCGAAACGAAGCAGCTTCGCCGCCGCCTCCGAAACCAGCTCGTCGGCATAAGCTACGACAACATGCGTGCTTCCGGCCTCCTGCACCGTCATGCCGCCGCCAGAGTCCTTATCTAACGCCCGCAGCACATCGCCACGTGTGACAATCCCCACAAGCTTTCGTTCTTCATCGACGATCAGCAGCGCCTCATGTCTTGCCACTTCCGGATCATGCTTCGCGATCCGCTCCGCCAGCTCTCCGACACCCATCGTCGCTGCAATCACCGGCGCATCCTTCTCCATCGTCTCTCCAACGGTGGCTTGGGTCAGCGCATCTGCCTCGTAGTCCTGATGCACCCTCAAACCGCGCCGGGCCAGCTTCTCGGTCATGATCGAGCTGTTCGGCATGAACAGCATCGCGATCCCATCCGCGATGACAGCGACCAGCATCAGCGGAAGCACGGAGTTGTAGTCCCGAGTGATCTCGAAAGCGAAAATAATGAACGAGAACGTCGCCCGTGACGCCGCCCCGAACACGGCTCCCATCGCCACCAGCGCAAACGCTCCCGGCGAAAGATGCGCCGCCGGGAACAGCACATTTCCGGTCATGGCAAACAGCCCGCCCAGCGCCGCACTCCACATAAACGTTGGCGCGAGCAATCCACCCGAAGTCCCCGATCCCAGCGAAATCACCAGCGCCGCAAACTTCGCGGCCATCACGATCAACAACAGCTTCCACACTAGTTGCCCGTTCAAAATGTCGCCGATCGTGTCGTACCCCACGCCAAAAACCCGCGGCACAAAGAAGCCGATCACGCCCAGCCCGAGCGCGCCTATCGCCGGCCACCACAACTCATCCACCGGCAATTTCT
>Ga0335083_10008125_pt1 | contig 12844 bp, 17 predicted proteins | sample Lox_Sample_42_FD_206716 | JGI IMG/M metagenome (GOLD analysis project Ga0335083, IMG submission 206716) | Soil microbial communities from Loxahatchee National Wildlife Refuge, Florida, United States - Lox_Sample_4.2 | ecosystem: Environmental > Terrestrial > Soil > Wetlands | place: USA...
TTTTATCACACCAAGCGGCGCCTCCCGTGACTTCGGCGGGCGCCTGCGGCGCGTCAATATCGTCGAGTGCGACGTACAGGGGAAATCATACCGCTCACAACCCAACCTCTCTCCATCTCGCGAGATAGGCATTCACTGTCTTATCTATGCGCAACTCGATTGGGCAACATCGATCATTCACGCCCATGCGGCAGAAGTTATTGCCGCAGCCATGATGTTCGACTCTGTACCTGCCCTCACGGAGTCCGCCCACAAGTTCCCCGAAATACTAGTCATCAAGAACACCAGCACTCTTGGAACAAGCCAATTGCTCGGGGTGCTTTCATCGGAGCTCAGCTTGAACTGGTTTCGCGCAATGCATAGACCACCGTATGGCGCATGCGTACTTGTTGAACGCCACGGGCTATTTGTCGCGGGCGAGACACTCGGCCACTCCCTCTACTTCCTCGAGAAGTTAGTCGAGAACGCCCGTATTGCGCTGGCAATGGCATCCAGAGCCGCGCAGCAATGACCACCATTTGGGTCGTGCGTCACGGACGCACTGAAATGAACGCTTCCGGTGCAATTATCGGCCAACTCGACCCGAACCTCGATGAGCTTGGGATGGCACAGGCCGCCGCCGCCGCCGACTTCCTCTTAGACCAGGGCGCGCGGGTGCGTATTTTCTCGAGTGATCTCGCACGAGCACGTCAGTCTGCTGAACAGATTGGCCTAGAACTTGATGTTCCAGTAGAGAGCGACCCAAGACTGCGAGAGGCATACTTTGGAACACTAGAAGGGCTGCCGATTGCATCAGCGATCGAGTCCGGGGTGTGGGCTGAACGTCGACACGCTATGTATGAATTCCGGCCGTCTGGTGGCGAAAGCTATCTCGAGGTCGAGCGACGATTGCGGGAGTTTCTCGAAGAGAAGGCATGTTTAGCCACGGACTCGATTCTGGTCACGCATATCGGACCAATTCGGGTGCTCCTGGTCATTCTTGGAGTCATCGCTGCGCGTGACGTCGGCGGAGTTGCCGTGACCAACGGTGCTTGCCTCAAGTTTGTGGGCACAACCGGTGCTTGGAGGGTCACGGTGCCGCTCGGAACCTTCATCAAAGACGACCTCTAAGGGCGACCGGTGGAGCGCTCAGGGTTTGAAACCGTCTTCTTGGTTTCAGGTAGCGATTGGGGCCGCTGGATCTGGTCGTCACGCGCGTTGACATAACGCCCAATACGCGATCCAGCCGGAACGGCGACCGCGCCCGGAGGCGCTCGCGAGGGACCCGCCCACGCACGCTCGCGTTTGCTCCGGCGCCGAGCCCGTCCCCTACGTAAGACCTCGCTCAACCCCGTCGTGTTGAGGTGAGCGTGAGTTGAGAAACTCTCCGCATGGAGATGCGAGACGAGTTGCGAGTTGAGCTTTCGAAGTTGGGTCCGCGAGGCCGGGGTCGCGCCTACCCGAAGGGCTTGCTGGAAAAGTTGCTGTCGTATACCGTCGCGAGGCGACGGCAGGGGGCGTCGATCGTCGAGGTGGCCTCGGAAGTGGGGATCAATTTCCGCACGCTCGCGCGCTGGCTTGGGGCTCGGAAGACGGGGCGCTTCGGTCGGGTCGAGGTTGTTGCAACGCCGGTCACGACGGCGGCTGCCGCCGCAGCAGGGATCGTCGTGCACGGTCCGCGCGGGCTGCGCATCGAAGGGCTCGATGTGGCGGCCATTGCCGAGCTCGTGCGTCGAGTCGGCGAGTGATCAGCAGCGGTCGACAGATCGCCGTGTACGCATTCGGCGAGCCGGTGGACATGCGCAAGAGCTTCAACACGCTGTCGGCGCTCGTGGTGGGACTCGGGCGCGAGGTGCTGAGCGGGCATTTCTTTCTTTTCGTGAGCCGCGATCGCAAGCGCGCCAAGGTGCTGTTCTTCGACGGCACGGGCTTGTGCTTGCTCGCGAAGCGGCTCGACAAGGGACGCTTCGCGGCGGTGTACGAGCGAGCGAAAGACGGCGTGCTGCAGATGACGCCGAGCGAGCTCCAGCTCTTCATCGAAGGCAGCGAAGCCGTTGGTCGCGTGGAGCTGAGCCCGCCGCTGCTCACGCTGAGCGATCTAACGCCGCGTTGGCCGGGAAAAAAGTCGGCGCGCTGACGTCTTTTCTGATCCCGGGTTACGTACTCTATGACGTGACCCTGGATCAGATCGAAGACATCGAGCTCTTGCGCAAGGCGGCGTTGCTGCTGCAAGAAGACAACAAGAAGCTCGTCCGTCTGATCGGGAAGCTGAAGAAGGAGCTACACGCGCTCCGCGGTGGGGACCCGGAGCAGCTCAAGCTGCAGATCGCGGATCTCGAGCAGCAGCTCGCCAAGCGCAACCAGCTGCTCTTCGGCGACAAGAGCGAGAAGCGCTCGCACGACAAGCCAGAGCCGCCGGTGGAGAAGCCTCCGCAAACGGGTCACGGCCCGCGGCCGCAACCAATGCTGCCCGAAGTCGAAGAGGTGCATCTGCTCGACCACGCGGATCGGGTTTGCTCGAGCTGCGGCGGCGAGCTCGAGGTGTGGGACGGGCAGCACGAGGCGAGCGAGGAGATCGACGTCGTCGAGCTGAAATACGTGCTGAAGAAGCACTTGCGACAAAAATATCGTTGTCGTTGCGGAGCGTGCATCGAGACGGCGCCGGGGCCGCTGAAGCTCTTTGCCGGCGCACGCTACTCGATCGACTTTGCGCTCAGCGTGGCGATTGCGAAGTACGCCGACCACCTGCCGCTCGAGCGACAAGTGAAGATGATGGACCGGCAAGGCCTCGTCATCGACTCGCAGACGTTGTGGGATCAGTTGAACACGCTCGCGACGGTGCTCGAGCCGAGCTACGCGGAGCTCTCGAGGTACGTGCTGGGCCAGCCGGTGATCGGCGCCGACGAGACGACATGGCGGTTGATGGGCGCGACCGGGAAAAAGAACGGCGGCGACGCGAAGAAGTGGCAAGTGTGGACGGCGGCGGCGCCGGACGCGGTCTTCTACCAAATTCAAGATAGCCGCTCGACGGAGGCCGCGCGCAACCTGCTCGGTGACTACGCAGGCACGGTCGTGTGCGACGACTACAGCGCCTACAAATCGCTCCGCAAACGCGGCGGACGCTTCCAGCTCGCCCATTGCTGGGCGCACGTGCGGAGAAAATTCATCGAGGCGGAAGGCGAGGCGCCGAAAGAATGTGCCGAGGCGATCGCGCTGATCGCGGAGCTCTACGCCGTCGAAAACCGCGCAAAAACGGGACCACCCGAAGAGCGAGCACGCCTGCGCCGCGAAGGATCGCGATCGATCGTCAAACGCATCGAGCAGTGGGCGCTCGGCGTGCGCGCACTCCCGGGCAGCGGACTACGTCGCGCGATCGAATACATGGGCGGCATGTGGGAGCACGGCTTGCTCCGCTTCCTCGACGATCCAAATGTGCCGATCGACAACAACGGCACCGAACGTTGCCTGCGCGGCGTGGTGATCGGGCGCAAGAACCACTGATATGGTTGAACGCGTCAAGTTCGAGAGATGGTCTGCTGCTGGGTCCGAGGTAACGAGCAAGCGATTTTCGACCGACGATGGATCAGACTGATATGCGCGGGTTGGCTACCGCATGACCGTAAATTCGTCGCGGGCGGCCTCACTCTACGGACGGACGTTACTCCTAGCGGAGATGGTCCCAATGATTCTCGAGGATTCCCGGGAGTGGACCGCTTGCTCGCTACCTGAGAACCAGGAGCGACGCGGGCAACCGCGTCGTAGCCGGCCTGGCTCACGCTCTGGAGACAGCGTCCAGGGGCGCCAACGGCGCCGAGCGAAGCGAGCTTGCCCTGGATGCTGGCGACGAGCGTGGTAGCTGCGCTGCCGACGCGGCGTGGACGACCGCCCAGATGAAGCCCGTGAGCTCGCGAGCGATGGCGATGATTGTCTTCTTCTTGTCTTTGCCGCGAGCAAGCATCCGGCAGTAGCGCCCATGAAGACGATGCTGAGCTTTCCACGCGATCGCTCGAACAGCGGGGTCGACTTCCGGGCAACGGCGCGTGATTCGGCGACTCAAACGCGGTGGCCAACGATACGCCCATGCTGACTCTGTCAGAACGCGACGAGCCTCGGCGTTGCCGGCCTTGCTGATGCCGCCGCGCCGCTGTGATGCCCCGCTTGAGTGCTCGCAGGGGGTTAGCCCGACGTACGACATCAACTGTTTCGGAGACGGGAAACGCCGTAGGTCGCCGAGCTCTGCGAGCAGCGTGGCCGCGGCAATGGTGTCCACGCCCTTGAGCGCCTTCAGAGCGGCAACAAGCGGCTTCAGCGTTGATCGTTGGACCAGCTCCTCAATGTCATCGCTGAGCCGCTTGACTCGCTCGGTTGAGTCGTGCGCCGCCTGCAGGTGATCGGCCAAGACGCGGCGCTGTGCCTCGTGCTCGAACACCTGCGCGCCAATCCACTCGTAGTGGAGCTGGGTCCAATTGGTCTTTCCAGGAAAGCTCCTTCCGTATCGCAACAAGAACATGGAGAGCAGTTGTCGAGCGATCTTTTGTTGCTTCTTGCTGTCGGCACGTGCTCGTACAAGATCGCGAAGCGCCTCCGTCTCTTCGTCGGGTACGGCAATGGCCGTCAACTCGCCGCCGCGTAGAAAGCGGGCGAGTCGGAGGGCGTCGAGGCGGTCAGTTTTGACAGGCTTTCCCGGCTGAACAGGAACGAGTGACGGCGCGACCACTTCGCACGAGTATCCCGCCCCAGCAAGCGAACGGTAGAGGCCGTAACCGGTCGGCCCGGCCTCGTAGCAGCAGTGGATGCGCTTGGAACCGCCGAGCTTGCGCAGAGCCTTTTCCACGGCGGGCCACTTGTTAGGGATCACACCAAACGTGATCGGTTTGGCGCGGCCACGATCTGCCACCGCGATCGCGATGGTCTCGGCATGAACATCTAGTCCGACGAAACGTGATTGAGCTGTTTGGGCCATCAGTACCTCCTGGTCCAGCGTAGCCGGACGCGCCCAACCATCCTGTCTACGGCTCACGCTCGCAGCGCGGCACCGAAGTGGCGGCGCTCTTTTACAGCTTGATCGAGAGCGCGAAGCTCGCCGGCGTCGGACCGCACACGTACTTGCGCACCGCCACGCTTGCTGCCCTGCGGGCTGGCGACGTCGTCCTGCCGCATCAGCTGGCGTAGCCGCGCCGAGTCGAAGTTGGCCTCGGCGTCCAGACGGTGGACGGCGAGGTGTTACTCCCCTACTCCGTCGGCTCCCGTGCCGTGTCTCCTGGCGCTTCGGCCGGCGTGCCCGCCGTCCTCGGCGACTCGCCCTCGGGCGCGGCCCCGTGTCGTTCGCCACACTCCGGGCACGGCTCCCCGGCATTCGCGGCCTTCGCCTTCTCCATGTCCTTTCGCCAGGCCGTCATCGGATCGATTTCGTCGGCAAACGCGACGGCCTCCCGAAGCTCCTCGTCCACGGCCCCGCCTTCGACGACGGATAGCCCCTTCTCCTTCGCGAGCGCCTTCACCTCATCGACGTAGGCGCGGATGTCGCGGGCCATGCGCCAGTCCTTGATGGTCTCGCGGAGCTGCTTTCGCCGCGCCGCTTGCTCTTCCGCCTTGCGACGCTCCGCCTCTTGGCGGGCGCGTTCAAGGCGCTCGGCCTCCCACTTCCGGTGCTGCTCCTCGGCTCGACGCTCCGATTCCTCGTAGAGGCGAGCAATCTCTGGTGCCGCGAGTTCGAGCTCCTTCGCGATGTCTCCCACGAGCTTCGGCAGTTCGCCGCTAGCCGCCTCACGCCAATACTTCGACCACGATACGCTCGGGTACGGCGAGTAAGCAAAGAGTCCGAGCTTGCCGCTCGGCAGGTCGACGCGATGAACTCGCCAGGGCTCGAGCTCCTTCGCGCGCTCGAACGCCCGCGTCGTCGGCGCGCGGACGTATTTGCTATCCTCAAGCAAGGCGTCGGCCTTCTCCGCGATTTCGAAGAGCGTCAGGCCGATCGCCACTCCCCCGATAAACACCAGCGTCCGCTCCGAAGGATGCCAGCGGCGCGACACGTAGGGATCGTACCTCTGCTTCTCGGCTCCGTTGTCGAGTTCTTGCGAACGATATCGGATCCCCTGCGGCGCCATCCGCACCCAGAATCCCTGGTCTTCGAGGCCTAGGAAGAGCTGGTTCGCGAACTTGAGCGCGAGAGGAAGCGCCGTCTTCGAGACAAACAGGTCGACGAGTGTGTGCTTCTTCGGCTTCAGGTACCCGTCGTCGCGGAAGCTCGACACCCGCGAGTCCTCGAAGTCTTCGCGAACGCCGACGATCAGCGGATGCGTCTTCGGTCGCTCTGGGCGTCGGGTGCCTCGCTTCCCCAGCGCCGAAAAGACAGCGCGCGGCGGGTGCCGTTGGTAGGGCTCGACACCGCGCACCCACTCGGTCTCGTCCCCGGGATCGAGGTCGGGCAGCGGAGGCAGCGGCTCCGAGCGACCGACTGCACGCTGCTGCCAGTAGCCCCGAGGAGGCCGCGGCACTTTGAGTCGCTCACAGATCCGGGCGAGGTAGTTCGAGGAGACCTCGTATTGCTGGGCGACGGTCGTCATGGGCTGCGCCCAAACTTCACTGTAGAGCTTCTTCCGCGCGATGGCCGTCGCCATGTCGGAAACGGTTGCCGGGGCGGCGCGCGGCGTCCACCCTTCTCCCTCGGCTCGGTTCAGCTGGGCGTGCCGCTGGTGTTGCTGCGCAAGCGTCGCGGAATGCGTCGTAGAAACGTCCGTGCTTGACGGTTCGTGTGAAGTTCTCGGTCTCGAACGAGACCTGGCCGGCGTCCTCGGCCGTGCGGCGGTGGTCTCTGGAACCAGAACAGTCCCATGGCCGGGGCGCGAGCGCGCAGCCTCCCTCTGCAAAATCCTGAGTTCTCAGGTCTACGCCGACGAGGCGCTCTGCGCAGACCTCGTGCGCTCGGCGTCCGCGTGCGTCGACTCTTTCCCCGTCGTGCACGATCTGCTCGTCGCGGCGTGCGAGCTCGCGCCGGACCAGTCAAAGCTCGTCGCGCCGCTGCTCCGGCTCTGCGCCGGTGCGCACGCGGCGGGCCACCGCGCGACAGTCGTCGTTGCACTCTTCACGCTGACCGAGGTCGTCGCGTTCGACGGCGAGGCTCCGGGCGCGTGGCTCGTTGGCACAGGCGACCTCGACGACGAGGCCGCGTACTGGCTCCGCCACCTCGTCCGACGCTGGACGCTCCGCTTCGGCGGGTCCAACGAGGGCGTCCGAGAGGTGATACGCGACCGCCAGGACGACTTCTTCGTCGAGCTGCGCATGCCCGTCCACGAGATCCTCCGGCTCCACGCCGCCGAGCCGACGCCGGCAGGGTGGATCGCGCTCGCCAACCGGCGCGACGAGCTCAAGGCCGGACCCCTCCCCATCTCGTTCGGCGACCGGCGCGACGACGCCGAGGCCACGGTCCGCGACGCGCTGCAGCGGCGGCTCGAGCCGGGGGCACACACCGCGCTCGAACGGTGGCACACCGAGTTGCTCGCATAGGCGCGTCGGGCATATTTTCAGATACGCCCATGCGTCCCAGCCTGCACAACGTTCTGATGGAAGCCGGACACGCCATGACATCGCTCCTGATGCGGGTCGGTATTGCGGACTCGAAGGCCCTCAAGCAGCCCGTGGCCCAGGTGCAGTTCGAACTTCGGGCTTTGTATCAGTTCACGGAGATCGCGTCTGGTGAGCTCCATCCGCTGGACCCGGAAGTCGAGGACACTTTCGGCTCCGTATTCGAGAGGCTCTACATGGCCGCCACGGATCGCTACCGTCCCTTTGCTTGGGACGAGCGTGGCGACCTGACTGAGCTCGACAAGTTCATGGTGCTCGTGCAGGTCTGCCTCGCGATCTCTCCGCGGCATGGGGAAGATGACGACGGCTCTCCGGCGATTGTTGCCGGACGCGCGGTCCCAGGGAGGCTGCTGCGGCTGGCCGGATACGACGCGGAAGACCGTGACTACACCCCGGAGCAGGTGGTCGGGCTTCGCTCCGTTCAGGATGTGATGACGGAATAGTCGAGAGCATTCGCTTTTCCGAAGGCCTCCGTTGTGCACGCGTAGTGCGCGGCAGATGTCACGCCGCGATCAGCATCCCCTTCTCGAGGCGCTGGGCGCGACGGTGCTCTTCCTCGCGCTGGTCGCGGCGGCACCGGGAGCGGTGGCGACGTTCGCCGTGGAACACGCCCTGCGGATACCGCTAGACCTCGGACAGCGCTGGACGTTCGCCCTCGGATCCAGCGTCCTCGCGGCGTGCGCCTGCTGTTGGCGCTCCCGCACCGGGTGGGACGGCGCGGCAACGTACATGGTGTTCTCGTTCGCCACGGCGGCCGCGCTCTTCGTCGCGAGGTTCGGGTTCCACTCCGTATGGACGACCGCCTTATTCGCCGCCTACGTGCCGTGACCGGCGTCGCGATCGGCCGGTGTCCCGTCTGCGCGCGCGTCCGGCGCCTGCTCGGCGGCGGGTGCGCGGAGTGCGTCGCAAGGTTCGGTGAACGCCTGGTGCGGACCGCCGCCCGAGTGCGCGGCGACGCCCGCTTCCGCGCGCTGTGCCGCGGCCTGCTGTCAGAGCACCGTCGCCCGGCGTTCGACGAGCAGTTCGGCGAAGGGGACGGGGTCGCGACAAACCCACCGGTGGGTCGGAAGTAACCCAATACCTCGAGGAAGCGTCCCCGCGCGGATTTAATCGTGTGTGCGATCCGTTCGGGTCCTCGGTGCGAGTCTCAAGCAGGCTCTCTCGCTCGGAAAAAAGGCTCCTCGACGCGGGCGGGATACCTAGGGGGAGGGGTGGCCCACCCCGGGCACCAAATCACGGGCGTACTGTCACGACTTGTTACAAGAGGTTCGTCGTGAACACGGGTCCGCTCGCCCAGCTACTCCTTCGTGCCGACGAATTGGAGGTCGTCGACGATCCAGAAGCGTGCACGGCCCGGCACCATGGTCGCCTCGACACGGACCGTTACCTTCTTCACGGGCACGCCGGCGCGCCACGACGGCATCTTGAGCCACGCCTTCCGAAGGTCGTCCGACGCCTGTTCGTCCATCATGGTGGGGACGCCGTCGGTGAGCGGGTTGCCGCCCGGCTCGAAGATGTAGCCGGTCGTCGGGCTACCGCGGTACGCGGCAACGTCGCGGAGCTGGATGACGCGGCGGTCCCACGCCTGTGGCTTGATGACCACGTCCTCGAGCTTCGCGTCGACGGGCCACGTGGCGTCCGGCCCGGTCCCGATGGGAGGCTCGCAGTCCTTCTCCCCCAGGTTGCAGGCCTTCTGCGAGTAGGCCTTGGCCTTCTCGATGTCCTGCGGCACGAGGTCCCCGTACCCGTAGAGAGTTGCGAGGTGGCTGCAACCGCCGCCGTCGCCGCCGTCGCACGACCTCTGGTAGAGGTCGGTCGCCTTTCTCGTGTCGGCCGCGACGCCGTCGCCCTTCACATATGCGGTCCCGAGCTGATTGCAGGACTTCAGGGCACCCTTGTCGCAACCCTTCTGGTTGAGGCGAGCTCTCGCGACCGGATCGTCCGGAACCCTCTTCTGCAGCATCAGCGATGCCCCGAAGGTGCACGCTGCGGGGTCGAACTCATCGCACACCGCCTCGCAGCTTGCGAGGTTCGGCTGCTTGCACTTGGCGAGCTCGGCTTCGTACCGCTGGCGGTCTGCCGGCGACATCGACGGGCCGGCGCCTGCCGCAGCCGATGCGGACGCCTTGGCAGCTGGCGTCGGCGCATCGGTGCTCGGGGTGGCCCTGGGTGGCGGTGCCGTGGCCGTCGGTCGCGCTGAGACGGTGGCCTCGGACTTCTTGCATCCGGCCGCCAGCGCGGCGAACGCCGAGCCCACCACCGCCGCTCGCTTCATGTCTCTGATTGACTTCAAGGTGACTCCTCCTCTTGTTCGGCGGGACCCCCTACTGACCCCGTTCCTCCACGTCCTGCTCAGCCCCGCTATGCAGGAACTGGAACGTGCAGAGGCACGCCTTCGGGCCGTCGCAGCGCGCCCTGCCGCTGTCGTCCGGCTCGCCGCACTCCGACAGAACGCCAGGCTCGCTCGGGCACTCCGAGTCCCTCCTGCACTCGAACTGCTGCGTCTCGCAGTCCGCGAGCCTCGCGACGCACCGCCCGGCCCGGCCGGGCTCCCCGCTCGCGCAGCAGTACGGCCTCGGCGGGGGGCACGCGCGCCCGCACGCGCCGTCGCGTGCTCCGGGCTCCGCGTCGGCCGCCCCAGGCACGGTCGCGGCAGTAGCCGCGCCACTGGTACGGCTTGCGGCGTGCGGCTGCTCCGGGTTGCCTTCGGCGGTCCCGGGAAAGCGGCTCCCGTCGGCTGCCCCCCGGCCCGTCCCGCGGCAGCCGGTGGCGAGGGACAGGGCGAGCAGTCCGGGTAGCGCGAGCCGCAGTCGCCCGACCCCGAGCCACAAGAACCGCGTGCCTCGCACAGGCACCGGTACGCGGCGGGTGCACGCCCCTTCGCAGGTCTCCATCAAGGGCAGATGATACCGGACTAGTCCGGTAGTGACTAGTCCGGTGCGGGCCCAGCCTCGGCGGGTGCCCGTCCGAAGGAACCAGCCCTGGAGGTCCGACGCCCGAGCCTCCCGCGCCGTGGACGCCAGCCTGCGCCGCCTGGGCCGGCGGCTCCGGGCGATCCGCCAGGGACTGGACTGGACTCAGGAGGAGGTCGCGGAGCGGGCGCGCATCGACGCGAAGCACTACCAGGTGATGGAGAGCGGCCTGTCCAACGTGACCTTCGCTACCCTCGTCGCGGTGTCCAAGGCCCTCGGCGTCACGCTCTCCGAGCTCTTTGAGGGCGTCTAGCGGCGCGGGTCAGTCTCCCGTGCCCCCAGCCGCTGAAGCCGCGCAACGGCGCTGCGCCTCGCCTTCAGCCGGGGGCCGGCCGCTGTCGCCGCCCGGCGGCCCAGGGCAAAGGCGAACTGCGCGACACTGTCGAGGCGGTGGCTGTCGCGCTCGTTCACGGCCTCCTCGAGCGCGAGGTAGGCACGACGCGCCTCATCGTCGAGCCGACGCCAGAACCTCCGGAGGGCGCGCCGGACGCGCGCGTTCAGACGGCGGTACTGGGCGTCGGTCGCGCGCATCGCATCGACGTGCTCGACGAGCTCATCGACGGTCGGACCCTTGGCCCCTCGTCGGCGGGTTTTGGTCGGACGGGACATGAACTGCCGAGTACGCCCGTCGTGACGCGAGCTGCCGCACCCGACACGCCAGTTCCAAACGGAGCTTCTTGAACGTCGTCCTTACCGCCGGTGATGCAGGACGGTCTTCCGAAGACGGTGTGCACGGCCGCCGGGCAAGTCCTCGACCGACTTGTCCGAGGTCTCGAACCCGGCGAGGGGCGGACGCTGCGGGAGCCTTCCGGAGTGCATATGCCGCTCCGCGTGCGGCGCGTCGGGGATAGCGCCCTCGGGTCGCTCTTCTCGGTCGGCCACTACCACGAGAGCACCGTCGGGACCGCTCTGCTGCTGGTCGACGACCCCCAGGTCACGGTGCTCCGCACGGAGTCTGGAGACTGGGTTCCCGTCTCTCTCCGGACGCCCTTCGCCCACGTGGTGACTGCCGAGGCCACTGACTCCGTTCGCCTCCTGCGCACGGACGAGCACGCTCGGCTCGTGAAGCTCGTCGAGGTGTGGATGCGCAACATCCGAACGAACCTGCTCGACGCGGATGGTCTGGAAGAGGAGATCGGCGATGCGCGGGCGTACGCGGCGGAATGAGGCAGCACGGTCTACGTGAGGTGAGTCGCTCAGCCCGCCGCGTACTGGAGAGGCTTGTCGAAGGGCTCGACGATCTCGGGGCGTCCAAGAGGATCGACAACGCGAAGGGCGCGTTCATGGCGGTCTGCGTCGAGCGCGTCGAGGAGACGCCGCACGGGCCTGTCTTCTCGGTTGCACACTACTTCGAGCAGAACAGCGATCTCGTGCCGGATCCCGATGTGACCTTCCTCCGCGGCGACTCCGGCGACTTCTACCCACTCTCCTACCAGGACGCGCGCACCTACCGCCGCGTCGTCGAGTTCGGTCCCGAAGGGTCCGTCCGCGTCGACCGTCTCCGGCAAGCCGACCTCGCGGCGTTTGTGAGCAGCTGGTTGAGGAACGTGCGCGAGCAGCAGGGGCTCTGACGGAGATACTCGTGCTTCTTTTCTACCAGTGCCCATGAACGCGACCGAGCTCGCAGACTTCATCGTTGAGCTCATCGAGTCCTACGAGGAGAGCGGCGCCGACGCGCTCGGCGAGCCCGAGCTCGAGGGCGTCGTCGTCTCGACCTTCCGCAGCGCAGCGCTGATGACGCGCGACGACGGCGTGGTGGTCACGCTGCGCGACGGTAGCGAGTTCCAACTGACCATTGTCCAGAGCAAGGAGGTTCGCCGATGAGCGACGACAAGAAATACCCGTTCATCACGAAGGCCGACATCGCCCGGCGGCTCGACGCGCATGAGTCGGGGTTCGTGGCGGTCTGCATGCGCATCATGCAAGCGCGACACGAGGCGCGTCTCGCGGGGGAGGTTCAGCATGGGGGGTGGATGGCGAGCCAGACCGTAATAGCGACGAGGCTTGCTGCGCGGTTCGCGACGGGGAACGCTACGAAGGGTGAGGTGGAGCGAGCGGCTGTCCTCCTTCGCCGATACGTGAAGCAGCTTGCGTCCCACTTCCGTGAGCAGGCGCTGCGAGAGAACCCGTCTCTCACGGAGGCCGCGGCCCGGTACGGCGTCACCACGCCTGCCGCTCCTGTTCCGCCAGCACGAGGCCGCGCGCCAGCGCCGTCGGAGCGCGAAAGGGAGCCCGAACCGGCGACGGAAAGCCGCCCGGAGGAGCCCGCACCGCAGACGGACGCCGAGCCCGCTCCGCGAGAGCACAGC
>Ga0335083_10008126_pt1 | contig 12842 bp, 10 predicted proteins | sample Lox_Sample_42_FD_206716 | JGI IMG/M metagenome (GOLD analysis project Ga0335083, IMG submission 206716) | Soil microbial communities from Loxahatchee National Wildlife Refuge, Florida, United States - Lox_Sample_4.2 | ecosystem: Environmental > Terrestrial > Soil > Wetlands | place: USA...
TTCGGCCCGCATAATACGCATCCCACTGGTCTTTGTAGTGCCGCGACAGGATCTGGCCGGACTCTCCGATGGTGATGTTGTTGAGCGAGCGATCCCAGTCGCTGAGATCCGCGACAAATCGCATCGATGGACCCAAAATCAAAGTGGTCTGCTTGATGGTGGTGGATGAGCCACTCATCGGCACCGGCCCCACGTTGAAATACGGCCCCAGCAGCGGCAACTTGTCGCCCACCGGATGCCGGATGGTCAGCTGGTTATAGCTTCCGTAATTCCAGCGCTTCACGTTGCTGCCTTGCGAACGCCGGCCGTTTTGAATGCCCTCCGAAAGCGCTCGCATCAGCAGCGCGTCTCTATCTTGAAACCATCCGTGCGCGCTCCGATTCAGGATCTGCTCCACTACCGCCGGCGCCATTTGTGCGCCATAGAGATCGGACTTGCCCGGCGCGGCCGAGTCCGCAATGCGCTTCCGCAAAGCCTGGTACACAACCGACATCAACATAGGCGCGGCCGTGCCCTTTTCCATTTGGCCGTTCCAGGATCGCAGCACTTCGACGCCATCGCGCAAGCTCGAATCCGAAGGCTTCGTGCGATCGTAGGCCGCCACCAGCATTTGCGCGAGATGCTCGAAGAACGCGGAATAGACGTCCTTCTCAACCGCCAGCATATCAGCCGGTTTCCACCCTTGGTGTGAGTCAAGCAGGCTGCGAATCTCCAGCGAACGATAAGGCGCCGCGAAGCTGCCGTGAACGGCGTAAGGGTAGTTGTCCGGAAACGGATCCTGATTGGCGGTGACGATCCAGCCTTGCGGCGGATTGTAGAATGCCGGCAGTTGCTCGAACGGAATGAAACCTTCCCATTCGAAATCGCCCGAGCTCCCGTCCACTGGAACGTCGCCTTCGTATTTGCGGACCGGAAGTTTGCCGGTGGCGTGGTAGCCGATGTTTCCGTCCACATCGGCATACACGAAATTCTGCCCCGGCCCGGGAAAACGTGCCAGCGCGGCATTGAACTCAGTCCAGTTGCCGGCGCGGTTGAGATCCAAGAACGGATATTGAAACGCGTTGGGTTCAGCCGCGCTCCAGCGCAGCGCGAGAAACCGATTCCCCTCCTCGATGGTCACCGGACCGTGCCGCGTCACCCACTGGCGAAACTCCACCGGCCTCTGGCCCTTCACCGCAATCCATTCGGTCTCGGCGCGGGCTTGCTCGAGTTGGCCGCGAAACAGGTAGCGGCCCGTGCGTGGATCGATCTTCTCGATGTACAGGTCCTGCACGTCGTAGCCGAGATTGGTGACGCCCCAGGCAATGCGCTGGTTGTGCCCGATGATCACGCACGGCAACCCAGGAAGCGAAACACCGATGACATCCAGACCGGGCGCCTGCAAGTGAACCTGATACCAGGTGGACGGGATGCCCCATTCCAGATGCGGGTCATTGGCGAGAATCGGTTTGCCGCTGGCAGTGTGCTTGCCCGAGAGCGCCCAGGCGTTGGAACCGGGTTGAAACTCGGTTCCGATGCGCGACGGAAACAGAAAGTCCACTTTGGCGCGATCGCCGGCAGCGAGCATGGCGGCTTTCTGCAATTCTTCCCGCCAGGTTGTGGTGAGGTTGCGATACATCTGCAGGCCGCATAGCAAGCTGTCTTCGATGCTCCAGGGCCGGGGATCGTAGCGCAGCAAGGAGAACTCGAGCGGCAAGCGGCCCCGATGGGTTTCGATGAAGTAATTGACGCCGCGCGCGTAGGCGGCCAGCACCGCCCGGTCGCCCGCGGGCAAATTCTGATAATGGTCGCGCGCCATGCGCCGCATTCGCAAGCGGCGCGCCTCGCGGTCCAGCTCCAGCGCCGAAGGTCCTATAATTTCGGACAACTCACCAGAGGCCAGCCGGCGCAATGCATCCATCTGCCACAGGCGATCCTGCGCAGTGACGTAGCCCTGCAGAAAGATCGCGTCTTCCCAGTTGGCGGCCGCGATGTGCGGGACACCCACCGCGTCGCGCTCGACCGTGGCTTTCGCCGAAATCGGCGCGGCGATTTGGCCCGAAGTCTGGGCGAGCGGCCGGTAGGCGAACCAGTAGGCCGCGGCGAGACCCACTATGAGCAAAACCGCTATGCTCAAGTTGATGAACTTGACGATTCTTCCGAGGCGCATCTAGGAAATTCCACTGTATCGCGGCGGAGTGGGCGCCGTCACGGGAAAACGGCCGGCATGCCTTATCGTTTCATCATCCTCATGGCGGTTCTGATCTTGAACGGCTTCTTCGCGGCCGCTGAAGTCGCCCTGGTCTCCGTGCGTAAGAGCCGGTTGCGCGCGCTGGCCGCCGAAGGTCAAGTGGGCGCGCAAGCAGCGCTCAACTTGCTGGCGAATCCGGCGCGTTTGCTTTCGGTGACGCAGGCGGGCGTAACGCTGGCGAGCCTCGGATTAGGATGGGCCGGTGAGAGCGCCATGTACAACCTGATCCTCGCGGTCTTCAATCCGGTGCTGACTCCGGCTCTCTCGCCTTGGCTGCACGCATTGAGTTTCACCATCGCCTTCCTGCTGATCAGCTATGCGCATGTAGTGTTGGGAGAAGTGGTGCCGAAAAACCTGGCCATCGAAAAAGCCGACCGGCTGTCGATTCTGGTGGCGCCGGCGCTGCTGGTGTTCTATCGCATTTCGGCGCCGTTTGTCTTCTTCGCCGAAAAGTCCGCGGCGGCGCTTTCGCGTTGGATCGGCCTCAAAGGCAGCCACACCGGCGGCGGCCATTCGGCCGAGGAATTGAAGTTCATCGTCAGCTCCAGCCGCCGCGAGGGCCATCTGCATCGCTTCGAGGAAGACGCCATTCAGGCGCTGCTCGAAATGCAGAATTATTACGCGCGCGAAATCATGGTGCCGCGCAACGCCATTGTTTCGGTTTGCGTGGATGCCAGCCTGGATCAGGTATTGCGGCGCATGCGCGAGAACCAATATTCGCGGCTGCCGGTGTATCAGGGCGACCCAGAGCACATCATCGGCTACGTGCATTACAAGGACATGATGCGGATCTGGGAAGAGCGCCGGATCGCGGCGGAGCGGGGGCGGCCGCTGCGGCCGTTTCACCTGTCGCGCGTGCTTCGTAAGCCGCTGGTGGTGCCGGAGACCAAGCCGCTGAACGACCTGATCGACGAATTTCGAAGCACGCATAAGCATATGGCCGTGGTGGTGGACGAGTTCGGAACCATCGTGGGACTGGTCACGCTGGAAGATGCGTTGGAACAGATCCTGGGCGAAATCGGCGATGAGCACGACGTGAAGCGTCCGCGGCCCGCGGCGGAAGCTGCCGAGATCGAAGTGGACGGCGGCATCACCATCCGCGATCTGGACACGCATTATGGTTTGGAACTTCCGGGCGATGCCGGGTTTGAAACATTGGCGGGCTTTTTGCTTTTTCAATTAGGCAAGATTCCGAACGAAGGCGAAACGGTGGAATATGGAGGGCGCCGATTCACGATTCTTCAGATGGATCATAATCGAATCGCGCGTGTCGCGATTGCGCGTGTGCCCGTTGACAAGGAAACGAACGAAGCCGCACAGCAGCGGAAGAAGACCGCGTCGGACTAACGGGCGTCGGCGTAGGTGACGCGACTGTGGGTTTTTTGTTCGGCTCGAAGGTGATGCGGTAGACAGCAGAATCATTTGTGCTTCCGTTCCGTCTTGGAACGAATGTCGTCGGGTATGCCGAAGTTGCCCGCCAGTTTCGACAGTCCATCCAGGTCGATTACGCCGTCGATGTGGACCACGGTCAATTGCTTAGGCTCGGCTGAGACGATCGCCATTCCGGCGTAATGATCGCCTTCATCCTTAATGTAGACGTCGGTGTTGTCGTTTTCATCCTTGCCGTGAACCTCGACGATCGGCTTCCAGCTTGAGTCACGCAATTGCTTGCGGATGGCGTCGAGGTCGGAGTCTGCATATTGGCCGGTGTTGGAAAATTCGAAGCTGCGAACGTAGATGCCTTTGAGGCCTTTGACCAGTTGTTTCACCTGGCCTTCGTCAGGATCGTCGTTCGAAAGGAACCGGGCTGCCAAACCCAGGAGCTTGTTGTCGAGAGTTACTTTGACGGTCTCGGTCGCCTTGGACGCGAGCTTGTCGAGGCTGTCCAGCTTCAAAGGCTGAGCGAAAGCGAGCGGAGAGATAAACAACCAAAGCAGTAGCGAATGTTTCATCGAATGGCACCTTGGACTTTCTTATGAATCTTGTTGAGCTGCGCGGAAGTGATTTCCATGGCCTGGATTAATTGCGCGCGGGCTTGCTCGCCCTGTGCGCGGACGAGGCGCTGGCGGCGCTCGAGATCGAGCCCCGTGGATGCGAGCAAAAGTGAAGCGGCAATGGCCGCGGCGGTCCAGGCGGGCCAATGGAACCAGTCGGCGATGGCGCGCGGGCGGCGTTTAACGGAGACTTGAGCCAGTACGCGCGCGGCGAAATCTGGCGAAGGGTCCTTGCGCTCCAGCGCCCGGCGAAGCTGATCTTCAAAATCCGTCATATGGACTCCTCGGGAGCGGTGAACGGTAGTTTACGGCGAAGCAATGCCAGCGATCTTTGCAAGTGGCTTTTCACGGTGGCGAGGGGCATATCGAGCAGGTCGGCGATTTCGGAGGGTTCGAGGCCTTCCTGGTAGCGCAGTATTACGATCATGCGGGGCGCCTCGGGAAGTTTGGATAGGAGCTGCTCGATGTAGCGCTTGACGAGCGGATCGGTGGCGGGCATCCAGGAGAATGGTTCGGGCGCGTCATCGAGGCTCACGTGGCGGCGCAGTTTACGGCGGCGGCCTTGATCGATGGAGCGGCGGCTGGCAACTTTGCGCAGCCAGTGCAGGCGATGTTCGCGGGAGTGGAGTTCGTGCCAGTGGCGGAAGAGTTCGAGGAAAACTTCCTGGGCGACCTCTTCGGCGGCGGCGTGGTCCTGCAAGAAGTGGCAGGCGATGCTGAAAACCATGGCTTGGTGTTCACGGACGGCGGATTCGAAGGCGCGGTCCGAATCGACGGCCGCGCGCCCGAGGGCGGCATGCTGGGCCAAGCTGGGTGTCACCGTTGCCTTTCAAGGACTAATACGCACGAGGTGGGGGAAGCGAACGCGCTAATTTTTTCAAGATTTGAAGGCGCTGGGCCGCGCGGGCGACGGCCTGACGCAAGGTGTGGGCGGCCGGCGGGTGGCGAGGAATTTAAGTGAAGATTTGAAAAACGAAGCCATCTAAGTTGCGTAATTCCAACAAAACGACTGTTTAAGCGGCAATGGGGGCGGCTAGAGTCCATCAAGACATGCTACGCCTGACTGGTTGAGCGCATGCCTGCGGTATGGCGTAACTGGTTGTGGCGCCAGGAGGGAATATTTGCGCCTGCGACGTCAATGCGCCCAACCGCTGTGCTTACGGACCGCGTGTCGGGACAGTCAGGCCGAAGTGCGATGCGACTCGCGCAGATGGACCCCTCGCAGACTTGGCTATGGCGATTTGGCGTTTCGGCGGCGCCGCGAATGGAGAGGGCGCTACTTCAGTTGCAGCGACTTCCCATCCGGGTCCGGCCTGAAGACCAGGTACGACATGTCGCTCTCCAGATTCTGCCACCAGTGCGGCGTGCGCCCAGGGGTGATGATCACGTCGCCCGGAGACACGTGCCGGCTGGTGCCGCCCTCAATCCTGTCGCCGGTGAAGTTGCCGCCGGGGCGCGTGGGCGGATGAGCGTCCGGAATGGTGCCGCCGGTGATTAGCGTGGCCGAGCCTTCCAGGATGTACAGAATCTCGGTCATGTTCGTATCGTGGTAAATGGCCGGCTCGGGCGCGTCCTTGGGGCGGAACACAGCAAAGACGCCCACCCGGTATCCGCCCACGTCAATCGCACGGATGGGGCTATCCGATATTCGCGCGCGTGGCAGCTTTGCGATGAACTCCTGAATCTGTTCCTTGGTGACGTGCGTTGCCGGTGCCGTTTTCGGGGGCGTGGTGGTCTGCGGAGCTGCCGCCAAGCACAGTCCGAGCCCTAGAACTGCGATTCTCGCCGTACACTTCATTTTTTCCATAGTCGGAAGTATACTACGGCCGGTGTAGACCAAAACGGCCGGTATGGTCGGGATGAATATGAGAAATGATCACGATCTTAACGGGACGACTCGTGTGAGCCGTCAACCGAGGGATCAATCTATTGCTTACCCGGTGCCTGCGCCTTAGCCATCAAGTCCTTCAAAATGTCGGCGGCCGGAGCGGGTTGGTAACCATCGGGTACACGGAACGCAGCTTCGGAGACAGTCTCCGTCGAGATCGAGGCCAGTTCCTGATTCATTGTCATCAAGGGCGCGCTGGGATCGAAGTTCGCGCCAAATGGGCTTGCTCCAGCAGGCGTCCGTTTGAATAAAGCGTCCAGCATGGGCATAAACATCTCGACCTGCGTCCGGAGTACGAAGTTTGTGCCGGCGGAGTGTAAATCCTTGATGAGGCCCATGATATCGGGGGTCAACGGCATTTGTCCGAGTATTTTCTCGACCGAACTCATGGGGTTCATGGTGGCGGCCGCAAACTGGCCATAGCCAAGTACTTCACGGACCGCGGGGACTCGGATGATCTCGCCCGGCTTAGCCATCCAGAAGTGCATTACGAGACGGATCATGGGGCCTGGAACGGCGGGCATATTCGGCAGATCCGGGGGATCGATGGTAATGTCAAACTCCCGTTCGTCGGCTTCGATCCCCTGAATGGTCGCGCTATGCCCTGTGATCTTCGATTCGGAGTGCGTCTTCATGCCCGCCAGCATACCTGCGGCTTGGCCGGAAACTCGTGGCATCGCAGCCGTCGCGGCATCTGCATATTGCGCGTACGGCAGGGTCGAGTATCGCTTGCCCTGATGGTCCAAAATCGTTAATTCTTGCTTGGCGAAATCGGCGATGGAAGTCATTGCGCCTTGTGACGTGGCGCCTTTCCCATCTCTGTACTGCAGAATCATTTCGTGAGGTATAACCGCATCCATAGCACTCAGGCCCTGCATGGCGGAGGGTAGATTGGGATTGATGTTGACTTCGGTCTTATAGCGCAATGTGACATCGGCACGCAGCCCGGAGACCCCGATGAGCAGTAGAGAAAGAAGGGCGGTTTTCACGTACATGCGTCGAAATACCTCAACCAGAGTATGCTCTACAGAACGCGTGGAAGCAAGGGAGAATGCAGGGATGACAGGATCACTTCGGATTTCATAGAATCTAGCTCGGAGGTGGGCGATGAGCAGGACGGGGCGGCGGACCTTTCTGAAGGCGGCGGCCGGGGTCGCGGCTGGGACGATGTTGGGTCGAGGCCGGGTTGACGCCGCGGCGGCGTTTCCGAAGATCGATTCGCAATTTATGATCACGCCCGATCTTGCGTGGGATTGGAATGTGTTCAAGAGCAAGGGCGGGCCAACTTACGCGGGCGGCGCGGGATGGAAGCGCTATACCGATTTCCTGACTTCTAAGATGCAGGAGTTCGGCGCCGTGGATTTCGATTCCGTCGAAATTCCTTACGACCATTACATCGTGGACGACTGGCCGGATCGGCGCACGCATCTTCCTGATTCGAGCGTCGCGGTGGAGAAACTCGTTAGCGACGGGACGCCGGTGGCGGTGGTCGCTTCATATGGGATGACCTCCGGGTCCACGCCGCCTGAGGGCGTGTCGGCGCAGATGCTGTATTACGATCATGCCGAGCCGGCGTCGGATGCGGAGATGGCGGGGAAGATTCTAGTTTTCGAGACCGCGCCCTATCCCGAGCCTCCCTACTCGAATTCGTTTCTGGACAGCTATACGCTGACCGATTACGAGTGGCGGTCGCCGGGGAAGTGGCATCCATTATTTACGCCGCCACCGACCAGCGTCACCAGCTCCTACCATTGCCGCTGGGTTTGGGCGCAACTCAACCGGTTTGCCGCGATCGGGATTCGCGGGCGCGCGGCCGGGATGGTGGTGGTGTATGACCTGTCGCCCGGGGCCGCGTTCGGACTGGCGCAACGGAGTGTGTACACGCCGGACGGCAAGGCCGGGCTCGGCGCGAAATATATCAACTGCCCGACGCTGACGCTGGATCGCGTAAATGGGGCGAAGGTGCTACAAGACGCCAAGGCCGGAAAGCGCGCGACCTTGACGCTTACGGCGCGGTTCCAGCGCGACACTGGCAAAGCGATTCTGGCGTATCTACCGGGACGGAATTACGGAACGCCGCAGGATGAACAGGTGCTGCTGGCCACCCACACTGACGCAATGTCGTTGATCGAAGAAAATGGCGGGCTGGGGATGCTCGGCATCATTTCATATTTCCGGCACATCCCGAAGGCCGCGCGGGCGCGTACGCTGGTGTTCTACTTCGATTGCCGGCACTTCATGCCGGGGGGCGAGGGGAGTTGGCCGCAGTTCGACTATTACGCGATTCATCCGGAGTTGTTGAAACGCGTGGTGGCGACGATTGGGATCGAGCACATGGGCGGCAGGCAGACCATCGAGACTGGGCCGGACGGGAATCATTACGTCTACTCGAGCGAGGCGGCGGAAAATGGAGGCGTCATTACCAGCCTGATGGATGTGCACAACAACAATATCTGGCTGGTGGAGGCGATCGCGCGGGCGGCCACGGATAACCGTTGGCCGCGCGTCGATGTTAAGTCGGGAAATACGGGGCCGGGCGTCAATGGCGGATTTCAGGGGACCGTGAAGAGTCCCATGAACAAGGGGCGGGCTTACAAGCTTCCGGGGATCGGGCTGGCGGGCGATTGGCCGGGCGGCTGGACGCAGACGTATGCGCAAGTGGACACCGAGGCCGGGATGCATGGGTTCGATAAAGAATATTTCGTGCAGCAGGTGGCGGGGTTGTCGCAACTGGCGGGCGATTTCATGCTGGTGAAGCCGGTGGTGATCGACCTGGGGTGGGGCGGGTTGAAGTCGGCTATTGTGAAGCTGCCGGATTCCGCGTTTGTGGCGGGACATGAGTCGAAGGCACAGCGGGAGAAGCTGGTGGAGCAGTATGTCGCGGCGTTTCGCGAGGTCGAGCGCGGGGATCTCGGTGCGGCGCGAGGTGCGTTGAAGAGCTTGTCGGCGAATATCTCGGGCGCCGTTGTGAGTGAGCAACAAGGTCCGCTCCGGGGGCTGGTGGACGGACAAGCCGCAAAGCTGGGCTGAAGCGATTGCGTATCGTGGGGGCTAAAATAGCCTCATGATGCGTCTTCGCCTGTTGTTTGTTTGTCTCGCCGGGCTGCTGCTCGCTGATGAGCCTTATCAGAAGCCGCCGCAGGAAATTCTGGATGTGCTGAATGCACCGGCTACGCCGCGCGCGATTGTCAGCCCGACGCGCGCGCATCTGTTGCTGGTTGAGCCGCTGCGGTATCCGCCGATCTCCGTGGTGGGGCAGCCGATGCTGCGGCTGGCCGGGTTGCGCATCAATCCCAAGAACAATGGACCGCATCGGGCCAACCTGGATACCTCCATGGTTCTGGTGCGCATCGAGGATGGGTCGCAGGTGAAGATCCAGTTGCCGGCCGGGGCGAAAACTTCGGCGCCGCGCTGGAGTCCGGATGGAAAGCAGTTCGCTTTCACCAATAACACCGAGAACGCGATTGAGTTGTGGGTTGGGGATGCGGCCAGCGGGCGTGCGCACAGGATCGACGGCGTGCGCGTGAACGCGGCTATGGAAGGCGCGGGGTTCGGGAATCGGCGCGATCCCATTCTGCAATGGATGCCGGACAGCCGCAGGCTGTTGGTCCAGACCGTTCCGGCCGGGCGCGGTGCGCCGCCTGTGGAGCCTGCCATTCCCACGGGCGTTCATACGCAGGAGAGCGCCGGCCACACGGGACCGGTTCGCACCTACGAAGACATGCTGAATAACGCGCATGATGAGGACTTGTTCGACTACTATGCGACGGCGCAATTGGCGACGGTGGATACGTCGAACGGGCGAGTAGAAGCGCGCGGGAAGCCGTCGATATTTCTGACCGTAGATCCGGCGCCGGACGGCCAGCATGTACTAGTGGCGCGCGTGCACCGGCCGTTTTCTTACTTGCATCCGGTAGAGGATTTTCCCAAGGACGTCGAGGTCTGGAATGGCGCCGGCGGCGTGGTCTACAAAGTTGCGAGCCTGCCGCTGGAGGATCGGGTGCCGATTCAGGGCGTACCCACTGGACCGCGAGATTACGCGTGGCGGCCGAATCAGCCGGCCACGCTGGTTTGGGCCGAGGCGTTGGACGGTGGGAATCCCAACGAGAAGGTTCCGCATCGCGATCGCATCGTCATGCTGAAGGCGCCGTTCGGCTCTGCGCCGGAGGAACTTTTCAAGACCGAGGAACGCTTTCGCGGAATTGAATTCGCCGAGCAGCGGGGCGCGTTCGTCGAGGATTATGAGCGCAATCGCCGCTGGCAGCGCATGTTCCTGATTGATACCGAGCGCGCGGGCGCGCCGGGGAAGCTGCTGTGGGGCGTGAATGTGCAGGATCGTTATCACAGTCCCGGCACGATGGTGCGGCGGATGCTGCCCAACGGACACGAAGTGGTGGGGCAGGTTGGGAATTACATTTATCTGACGGGGCCGGGCGCGAGCCCGGAAGGCGACCGGCCGTTTCTGGATCGGATGAATCTCGATAGCGGAAAGACGGAGCGCATTTTTCATTCCAGCGAGACCAGTTATGAGAACTTCGTCGCGCTGCTAGACAGCGACGCATCGAAGATTCTTACCGTGCGCGAGAACCAGACCACGCCGCCCAATTATTTCGTGCGTACGTTGGGCGCGGGCGGCTCCGAACAGGCACTGACGCATTTTCCCGATCCCACGCCGCAGCTTCGGAGAATCACCAAACAGAAGGTCACATACAAGCGGCAGGATGGCGTGCCGCTATCGTTCACTTTGTACCTGCCGCCGGGTTACAAACAGGGCACGCGGCTGCCGACGGTGGTGTGGGCGTACCCGCTGGAATACAACGACGCCGCGACGGCGGGGCAGATCAGCGGGTCGGTGCAGCGGTTCACCAGCATCGCGGGTCCATCCGAGCTTTTCTTCGCCTTGCACGGCTATGCGGTGCTGGACGATACGGCGATGCCGATTATCGGCGATCCGCAGACGGTGAACAACACGTATCTCGACCAGATCGTGATGGATGCCAAAGCGGCGATCGACAAGGCGGTGGAGATGGGCGTGACGGATCGAGACCGCGTCGGGGTAGGCGGGCATAGCTACGGCGCGTTTATGACGGCCAATTTGATGTCGCATTCCAACCTGTTTCGCGCCGGGATCGCCCGCAGCGGGGCGTACAATCGCACACTGACTCCGTTTGGATTCCAGACCGAGCGTCGAACCTTGTGGGAAGCGCCGGATGTTTATTTAAAAATGTCGCCATTCCTGGCGGCCGATAAGATCAAAGCGCCCATTCTGCTGATGCACGGCGAAGCGGACGACAATACCGGGACTTTTCCGATTCAATCGGAGCGGATGTATCAGGCGATTCGTGGGAACGGCGGCACGGTGCGGCTGGTGATGCTGCCAGCCGAGGCGCACGGCTACCAGGCGCGGGAGACCATCGAGACCGTACTGTACGAAATGATGGCGTGGTTCGATAAATACGTGAAGGACGCGCCGCCCAGGGTTTCGACGGAGTGAGTACGATTGCGGTTTCTGGTGACGGTATTGGGAAGGAAAAAAAGGCCGCCACAAGGACGGCCTGCCAAGACGAACGCGCTAGGCGTCCTATGCAATAACAAACTTAAACCCGAGTGGTCTCTTTCTGTTGTTTTTCTTCAAACTTCTGTTCGCGCACCCACTCATCGGCCTGCTTCTGAGCTTCATCCTTGGTAATGCCGTAGCGTTCCTGGATGCGGCCAACGAGCTGATCTTTCTTGCCGGCGATCTGCTCGAAGTCACTGTCCGTGAGCTTGCCCCACTTTTCCCGGGCCTTGCCCTTCATCTGTTTCCAGTTGCCTTCGACTCTATCCCAATTCATGAGTATAATTACTCCTTCCTTCGGATTGATTGCACGGCAGAGGCCACGCGGAAGCTATAGAAGAGCCTGACTCTATCCAGTTTCTAACCTGGAAATATTTCCCGCCGGCCGCGATCTCCGCAGGTATCTTCTGGTTGCCTGAAGCCGGCCACCCTGTTGTTCTTCCCTCCCGCCCACCAGTTGCATCACCGGGCGTCTGGCAGAGCTCGTGCAAGTTCGGAGGCAGGAAAACAGGCGCGTATACATCCGGGACTTTCGCTGGGCGCCGGCGTACAAACGCAATTAGCAAACTAGAAGGGACAAGAAAAGGAAATCATCATGGGAAAGAACACTGCTGTTTTCGGAATTTATCGCGATACGGTTGCTCTGAGCTCCGGGTTAGAACGGCTTCGCTCCGCGGGCTTTCGAAGCACGGACGTTTCAGTATTGATGCCCGAAAACCTGGGCACGAAGGACTTTGTGCACAAGAAAGACACTAAAGCTCCGGAAGGCGCGACCACCGGCGCGGTATCCGGCGCCGTGATTGGCGGGGCGCTGGGCTGGCTTGCCGGTATCGGGGCGCTGGCGATTCCCGGCCTGGGCCCGTTCATCGCCGCTGGACCAATCATTGGCTTGCTGGCCGGCATTGGAGCTGGTGGAACTGTGGGCGGCGTCGCCGGCGCCCTCATCGGCATGGGCGTGCCGGAGTACGAAGCCAAGCGTTACGAAGGCCGGGTTAAGGCGGGTGGGATCCTGCTCTCGGTGCATTGCGACAGCTCCGAGTGGGTCAAACGCGCCAAGAAGATTGTGGAAGAAACCGGCGCTGAAGACGTCGCGGAATCTGGCGAAGCTTCGGCCGACTATGCCGTGAGCGATCGTCCGGGGTCGCGTATTTAAGGAGTCACATTGTTACCTGG
>Ga0335083_10008128_pt1 | contig 12842 bp, 11 predicted proteins | sample Lox_Sample_42_FD_206716 | JGI IMG/M metagenome (GOLD analysis project Ga0335083, IMG submission 206716) | Soil microbial communities from Loxahatchee National Wildlife Refuge, Florida, United States - Lox_Sample_4.2 | ecosystem: Environmental > Terrestrial > Soil > Wetlands | place: USA...
GCCCTTAATGGTGTCCTCGAGCTTCACGAAGACGCCGGGCGTGCCGGTGAACACTTCCGCGACGTGGAAAGGCTGCGAGAGGAAGCGCTGGATCTTTCGCGCGCGGGCGACGGTGAGCTTGTCCTCCTCGGAGAGCTCATCCATGCCCAGGATCGCGATGATGTCCTGGAGCGACTTGTAGGTCTGCAGCACGCGCTGCACGTCGCGCGCGACCTGGTAGTGGTCCTCGCCGACGACGCGGGGGTCGAGCATGCGCGAGGTGCTGTCGAGCGGATCGACCGCGGGATAGATGCCGAGCTCCGCGATCTGGCGCGAGAGCACGGTAGTAGCGTCCAAGTGCGCGAAGGAGGTCGCAGGTGCCGGATCGGTCAAATCGTCCGCGGGCACGTAGATCGCCTGCACCGAGGTGATCGAGCCCTTCTTCGTAGTGGTGATGCGCTCCTGGAGCTGGCCCATGTCGGTCGCGAGCGTCGGCTGATATCCGACCGCCGAGGGCATGCGGCCCAAGAGCGCCGACACCTCGGAGCCCGCCTGGGTGAAGCGGAAGATGTTGTCGACGAAGAAGAGCACATCCTGGCCTTCCTCGTCGCGGAAGTATTCCGCCAGCGTGAGGCCGGTGAGGCCGACGCGGGCGCGAGCGCCCGGCGGCTCGTTCATCTGCCCGTAGACGAGCGCCGCCTTCGAGCCCGGTCCGTCGGGGATGATGACCTTCGACTCCATCATCTCGTGATAGAGGTCGTTGCCCTCGCGGGTGCGCTCGCCGACGCCGGCGAAGACGGAGTATCCGCCATGCGCCTTCGCGATGTTGTTGATGAGCTCCATGATGATGACGGTCTTGCCGACGCCGGCGCCGCCGAAGAGCCCGATCTTGCCGCCCTTGGCGTAGGGGGCGAGCAGGTCCACGACCTTGATCCCCGTTACCAGGATCTCGGCCTCGGTCGACTGGTCCACGAAATCCGGCGCGGGCTTGTGGATGGGGGAGCTGTGTTTCGCGTTGACGGGGCCGCGCTCGTCGACGGGCTCGCCGATCACGTTGATGATGCGGCCGAGCGTCTCGGGACCCACGGGCACGGTGATCGGTTGTCCCGTCGCCTCGACCTCGGCGCCGCGGACGAGGCCGTCGGTCGTGTCCATCGCGACGGTGCGCACGGTGTTCTCGCCGAGCTGCTGCGCCACTTCGAGCACCAGGGTCTTGCCCTGATTCTGGACGCGGAGCGCGCTCAGGATCGCCGGGAGCTCGCCCTCGAATTTCACGTCGACGACGGCGCCGATGACCTGGGTGATGGTGCCGATTGCGTTCTTTGCCATGGTCGCGAATTCCCTCTTCCTGTCGCGGCGCGCTTAGAGTGCCTCGGCGCCCGAGATGATCTCGATGAGTTCCTTGGTGATGGCAGCTTGCCGCGAGCGGTTGTAGATAATCGTGAGGCGGTCGATCATGTCGCCCGCGTTCCGCGTTGCATTGTCCATCGCGGTCATGCGCGCGCCCTGTTCGCTCGCGGCGTTCTCGAGGAGCGCTGTGAAGAGCTGTACCGCGAGGTTGCGCGGCAGGAGGCTCGCCAGCAGCTCCGCCTCCTCGGGCTCGAACTCGTAGACGCCCTCCACCTTCGGATCCGGTGGGCTCGCATCCTCCCTCACCTCGAAGGGGACGAGGCGCTGCTTCGTCACGATCTGCGTCATCGCTGACTTGAACCGATTGTAGACGATGCTCGCGACGTCGAACTCGCCCTCCTCGAAAAGGACGAGGAGCCGCCGCGCGATCGTGTCGGCCTTGGCGAAGTCGAGCCGGGGCTTGTCGATCTCGGTGATGCCGTCGACGAAGAGCTTGCTGTACTCGCGCCGGAGTCCGTCGCGGCCCTTGCGGCCGATCGTATAGAGCTTGACTGCCTTCCCTTGCCCCTGCAACTCGCGGATCGTGCGCCGCGTCTCGCGGAGGATGGTCGCGTTGAAGCCGCCGGCGAGGCCGCGGTCGGAGGTCGCGACGATGAGGAGGTGCGTATCCTCCTTCCCAGAACCGGCGAGGAGCCTCGGCGCGTTACCCATGTTGGCGGCGCCCGTCGCCAGCGAGCCAAGCATCCGCGCCATCCGCTCGGCGTATGGCCGCGCCGCCTCGGCCTGCTCCTGCGCGCGACGCAACCGCGAGGCCGCCACCACCTTCATCGCGGAGGTGATCTTTTGCGTCGATTTGACGCTGCGGATGCGGACCCGTAGGGCTTTGAGGCTGGCCATGACCGAAGACCCGCTGCCTCAGGCGAAGGTCTTTGCGAAGGCGTCCAGGAATTCCATGAGCTGCTTCTCGGTCTCCGGCTTCAGCTCGCCCTTCTCGGCGATCGATTTGAGGATACCGGGCTGGCGCGCCTTGATCTCGGAGAGCATCGACTGCTCGAATTTACCCACTTGCGCCACGTCGAGACGGTCGAGGAAGCCGCGGGTGCCCGCGAAGATCGAGACCACCTGCTCCTCGACCGCCATCGGCGTGAACTGCGGCTGCTTCAGGAGCTCGGTCAGGCGCGAGCCGCGCGCGAGCAAGCGTTGCGTGGCGGGATCGAGGTCGGAGGAGAACTGGGCGAAGGCCGCCATCTCGCGGTATTGCGCGAGCTCGAGCTTGATCTTGCCGGCGACCTGCTTCATCGCCTTGATCTGCGCGGCCGAGCCCACGCGGCTCACGGAGAGGCCGACGTTGATGGCCGGGCGAATGCCGCGATAGAAGAGGTCCGTCTCCAGGAAGATCTGCCCGTCCGTGATCGAGATCACGTTGGTCGGGATGTAGGCGGAGACGTCGCCGGCCTGGGTCTCGATCACGGGCAACGCCGTCAGCGAGCCCGAGCCGTGGTTTTCATTGAGCTTCGCCGCGCGCTCGAGAAGCCGCGAATGCAAGTAGAAGACGTCGCCGGGATAGGCTTCGCGGCCCGGCGGGCGGCGCAGCAACAGCGACATCTGCCGATATGCCACGGCCTGCTTGGAGAGATCGTCATAGACGATGACGGCGTGCATGCCGTTGTCGCGGAAGAACTCGCCCATGGCGCAGCCGGTATAGGGCGCCAGGTATTGCAGCGGCGCCGGTTCCGAGGCCGTCGCGGCCACCACGATCGAATAGTCGAGCGCGCCGTAATCCTGCAACGTCTTGACGATCTGGGCCACGGTCGAGCGCTTCTGGCCGATCGCGACGTAGACGCAATAGAGCTTCTTCGACTCGTCGCTGCCCTTGTTGATCTCGCGCTGATTGATGAAGGCGTCGATCGCGACGGCGGTCTTGCCGGTCTGGCGGTCGCCGATGATGAGCTCGCGCTGACCGCGACCGATCGGTACCAGGGCGTCGATCGCCTTGAGGCCGGTCTGCACGGGCTCATGCACCGAGCGGCGCGGAATGATGCCCGGCGCCTTCACCTCGACGCGCGTGCGCTTCACGTCAGTGAGCGGACCCCTGCCGTCGATGGGATTTCCGAGCCCGTCGACGACGCGGCCGAGGAGCCCGCGGCCCACCGGCACATCCACGATGGCGCCGGTCCGCTTGACGGTGTCGCCCTCGCTGATGCCGCTATCCTCGCCGAAGATCACGACGCCGACGTTGTCGGTCTCGAGGTTGAGCGCCATGCCCCGCGTGCCGTTCGGGAACTCCACCATCTCGCCGGCCTGCACCTTGTCGAGGCCGTAGATGCGGGCGATGCCGTCGCCGACCGAGAGCACCTGGCCCACTTCGGCGACGTCCGCCTCGGTACCGAAGTCCGCGATCTGCTGCTTGAGGATGGCGGAGATTTCCGCCGCACGGATTTCCATTACTGAACCCCCTTCATCGCAAACTGCAGACGCGCGAGCTTGCTCTTGAGAGATGCGTCCACCATGCGTGAGCCGACCTTCACGACGAGGCCGCCGATGAGGCTCGGATCGATACGCAGGTCGACGGCGACCTTGCGGCCGACTGCCTTGCGAAGTTGCTCGTTGACGGCCTCGGTCTGGGCCGCGCTCAAGGGCCGCGCCGATGTGACTTCCGCTGTCACCTCGCCGCGCCGCGTCGCGAGCTCGTGCAGGTAGGCCGTAATCACGCCGGGCACGAGGAAGAGCCGCCGGTTGCGCGCGGCTACGCCCAGGAAGTTGCGCGTGACGGTCGAGAAGCCAGCCTTCTCCGCGATCGCCACCACGGCATTTCCCTGCTCGATGCGGCTCAGCACGGGGCTCCGAATCAGCCGCCGGAGATCGGCGCTGTCGTCGAGAAGAGAGCGGAGCTGACGCAGGTCGTTTGCGACCTCGTCGAGCGTCTTCTTCTCGTCCGCGAGCTCGAAGAGCGCCTTGGCATAGCGCTCGGCAAGGCCGGACACGGCTGTCGCTTCTGCTGCCACGTGAAAAGAACCCTCGGACTGCTGCCGACGAGAGCGCAGGCGCCGCCGTCGATTCCCTGAAACCTCCGCTTTTCCGGGGGTTTAGGCCAGGCGAGCCCCGGCTCTCGGCCCCCGCTGCCGAAAAGCGCGGCGGGTTTTAACACGGGGGGTCCGGGGGTGCAACTCGGGTAGAACCATGGGCGGCGCGGCTTTTTGCCCACTTTCCAGGTCTCGCTGGCAGGGCGGCGAGAGACCCGGCATGATCGCCGCTCGAGGTTCCAAATCCTGGGAACAGAGCCATGTCTCCGAAGTACTTTTTCCCGATCCTCGCGTGGTCGATGCTTGTTGCGGTGGCGCCGGCCACCGCCACACAGGCCGACTACCGGGCGGCAGAGGCGTCCCTCACCCCACATGCCGACGGCTATTCGATCGACGACGATCCGCACTCGCCCGAACTCTTGCGGGGGGTCTGGTCGGAGACTGCGGCTTACGCCGTCGAATTCCTGAACGCGCATCCGGACGCGACGGCGGCGGAGCTCGCTGCAGCGCTCGAGTCTCTCTCGCCGCGACAGCGGGTGTCGGCGGTGTCCCTGGCGCCTCGGACCTACCTCGTCGCCCCGGGGATCGATGAGATCGGGACGGTTTTCATCCTGCGGGCGCAAGGCGAGCACTACGGCGTCGCCTGGACGATTGGCGAGGCTGCCGCCCATCCGCCCGCGGGCTTCGAGCTGCTGGCTGCGTGGTCTGCCGAGGCGGCGGCACTCAAATGTCGGACCTCCCTCCAAGCCTCGCCTGCCTATCCCTGCGGGCCGCTCACCGCAGAGATCGGCACTCTTCCGCCGGATCGCGACGGCAGCATGCGCTTCTACCTCGCGGGGACCTACGCGCAGGAGATGGGCTCCACGCTCGATGCACAGCTAAGCCTCTGGCGCTGGAACGGCGGGACCGCGACCCCAATCTTGGCCGGAAGCTATGAGTACACGCTCATCCAGGAACACGGCATCCGCGTCGTGGGCGATCTTCTGCGCATTGGGGTGAAGGACAGGTTCAAGACCTTCCTTGCCTGCGGCTCCTGCGAGGGCCGGCAGATGCTGTGGGCGATCCGCCTCGGTCCCGAGGGTGTTCAGGACCTCGGCCGCACCAGCCTTGTGCCCGATCTCGATTTGATCGACACGCTCTTCGACCGCCTCCTCGCGAACAAGCCCGCGGACGATCTCGCCGCGCCCGAGGCGATCGCGGTACTTCAGCGCAAGATCGAGCGGATGCGCGAGGAAGATTCACTGGAACCCGATCCTCCCGCGCTGGGCATGCTCGCGGGTTGGATTTCGAACTTCCATGTGGGGGTGGAGCGCGGTTGCTTCATCACCGACGCGACCGAGGCCCTGATCGTCACGATCGACCCGGTGCCGGGGTCACCGCGCGTCTTGTCCGTCGAGGACTATGGGGGCTCCGAATGTCCGCAGTAGGCGCCCCTCTCAGCGTACGGGCTTTCGTGCGATATCCATGACGCCGAGGCCGCGAGCATTCCAGAGCTGCTCGACCAATTTCTCGGATCCGTGCTGCAGCTTGAAATCCATCTCGGAGCGGTGGATCGGGACGAGGTTATAGAGATAGAGCGTCTCGCCGCCTGGAAGGGCGAGCTTCGGGAAGCCCTCGCCTAGGATCACCGGCGGCACGAGGAGCCAGCAGCACAGGGATGTATCGGCCGCGAAGGCGCGCGGCGGATCGCCGTTGGGGATCGTGTGATAGGGCCCGAGCCAGGTGTGATATCGATGCGGCAGACCCGCGAGCGTCTTGAGCCAACGCAGCGGCCAATAATTCCGATCTTCCCTGATGTCCTCGTCGCTGAGCGGCCACTCCGGTGGCAGGCAAACCATGAGCTCGCCCCATCGCCGCTCCGGAATTTCTTTCGGCACCGTCATCGGCAGCCGGCTCATGCCGTGGCTGACGAGGACGAGGAAGTCGCGCCCGGTCCTCGGGGGATAGAGGTGCACGTCGATGTGTACGAACTCGGAGACGATCTCGTGCCAGACGGAGGACGCCTCTCCGAGGAACCGCGTGAGGTGCGCTTCGAGTTGCTTGCCGTGAGGCGAGCCGAATTCCGCCGGTTGCAATTCGGGGTTCTCGCGCCGGTGCCGATGGATCGGCGACCCCGAGGGGCTGCGCTCGTCCTTGCTCATGTGCTTGCCGTGCTCTTATGTGTACGCTTTCGCCACGATAGCGTCCGGCAATCGAGCGCTCAACCTCAACCGGATCACTTGGTCGCGAGGCGAGAGGATGGACCGTCGATTCCGGAGAGATGACGGGCAGCGCAAAGTCGGTTGGCTCGCGTATGCCCTCGCCGCCTTCTCCATTATTCCCATCATCGGCGTCGTGCTCGGAGCGATGTCGATTACCTGGGGCGTCAACACGCGAAAGGCGCGTGGAAACCGCTTGGCAGCCTTCGCCGCGCTCGGAGTCGCCATCTCGGTTGTCGCCACCGTCGTGCTCTATCGCGAGAGCGGCGGCACCGGGCTGATGCGCTGGCTCGAGCGGCACGATACCTTCGATCTCATACGCACGGGGGTCGCGCGGAGCGCGCTCGATCGTCTCGTGCCCGTTATAGAATTCTATAAGGCCAGATACGGCCATTATCCCGACACCCTCGAAGAGGTCGCGGAGAGCCTGCCCAAGGAAACCGACATCTTCATCACCGACCCCATGACCGTGCGCGCGGGGAGGATGCCCGCGAATTTCTTTTATCGGCGCATCGACCCCGATCACTACTACCTCCGGAGCGTCGGCCCCGACGGAATCCCCTTCACCGCCGACGACATCCTCCCCAACATCGAAGTCCTCCCCGGCAGCGCCCTTGGCCTCATCAAGGAGCCGCCGACGCAGATTTAGGCCGCCGGCGACGGATTCTAGTTGCGTCGTTCCTGTTTTGTTCCTTACTGAAGGGCCGATGCTTTGAGGCTCGGAGCGGCAAGCACATTCGAGGGCGCGATGAGGGAGAACATTTCCAGAGAAGGAAGACTAGGGGCGTTTACATTTATTTTCGCAGCTGCGTCTTTCGTGCCCGCGGTCGGAATATTCCTCGGTGCGATTGCGGCTGTGTGGGGGGCCAACACCCGTAAGCGCGGTGGCTCGGTACTTGTCCTGCTTGGCGCGTTAGGGGCGGCGGTCTCGTTCTTCGTCGCGACGCAGGCCACTGGGCGCGCTATTCGCTTGGATCACTGCGCAGAAACCATCGAGCGAGAGTACGAAGACTTTATCGTCGAGTTTACGGAAGCGTGGTTGGAAGGTCTCGTCCTCGACATCGAGTTCTACCGGGTTCAGCACGGTTCCTATCCGGCCGATCTCTACGACCTTCATAGAGGCGACGGAAGTCCAATGACATTCGAGCTCATCGACCCGCGAACGATCGGATTCAGCAAGGAGATGAACGCATTCTTTTATCAGCGCGTTGACGACGATCACTACTATCTGCTCAGCATCGGACCAGAAGGCGAGCCCTTCACGGAAGACGACATTGTGCCGGACATTCATATCCTACCCGGCAGTCGCGCCGGGCTCTTGAATGCGCCCCAAAAGTCCCCCACTCAACGGAAACCATAGGGATCGAAATCCGCCTGCACGCGGGCGGCCGATGAACGGCTTGCCCCTCGTGATAACGCGGAGCCTCACAATTCGTCCACGCGATACAGTCAGGAGCGGATTCGGTTCACTGACCTCAGAGGAAACCATAGGGATCGACGTCCACCTGCACGCGGACGGTCGATGGCACCTTGACCGGCGCGAGCCAAGCGCGGAGCGCGGCTTGCACGTTGACGCCGCGCTCGGCCTTGAGAAGGAACCGTCGGCGATGGCGGCCGCGGAGCACCGCGAGCGGCGCGGGTGCCGGGCCAAGAATCTCGACGCCGCGGAGATGCGGCGCCGCGCGCGCGAAGGCGCGGGCGGCGAAGTCGACGGCTTCGTCGTCGGGTGCCGATAGAATCAGCGCGGCGAGGCGGCCGTAGGGGGGCCAGCCGTGGCGGCGGCGCTCCTCGGACTCCGCGGCGAGGAAACGATCGCGGTCGTTGGCGACGAGCGCGCGCATCACGGGATGTTCGGGCATGTAAGTCTGGAGGAAGACCTGGCCCGGCCGCTCCGCACGCCCCGCGCGACCCGCGACTTGGTGCAGGAGCTGGAAGGTGCGCTCGGCCGCGCGGAGATCGCCGCCGCCAAGACCGAGATCGGCATCGACCACGCCCACTAGCGTCAACAGCGGGAAGTGATGCCCCTTCGCCATTACTTGCGTCCCGATGAGCACGTCAATCGCATGCTCCTCGACTCCGCGCACGAGCTCCGCAACCGCGCGCGGCCCCGTCAGCGTGTCGCTCGCGACGACCGCGAGGCGCGCCTTCGGAAAACGACCGGTCACTTCCTCGGCGAGACGCTCGACGCCGGGGCCGCAGGGCGCGAGGCTGCCGGTCTCGCCGCAGGCGGGGCAATATTCCGGCACCGGCTCCAGATGGCCGCAGTGATGGCATTGGAGCTGCCGCACGAAACGATGCTCGACGAGCCAGCTCGTGCAGTTCGGACATTGGAAGCGATGCCCGCAGGTCCGGCAGAGCGTGAGCGGCGCGTAGCCCCGGCGATTGAGGAAGAGCATCGCTTGCTCGCCCGCCTCCAACGTCGCTGTCAGCGCCGCCACGAGAGGCGTGGCGAGGAAGCACTGGCGCTCGAGCTTCTGCTTGCGCATGTCGATCGCCTGCACTTCCGGTATTTGCGCAAGGCCGTGCCGTTCGGGTAGGTGCAAGCGGCGATAGCGTCCCTGCTCGACGTTGACGACGGTCTCGAGCGAGGGTGTGGCCGAGACCAGCACGACGGGAAACTTCGCGAGCGAGCCCCGCACCACGCCCATGTCGCGGGCGTGATAGATGACGCCGTCCTCCTGCTTGAAGGAGACGTCGTGCTCTTCGTCGACGACGAGGAGGCCGAGATCGGGAAACGGCAGGAAGAGAGCGGAGCGCGCACCGACCACGACGGGAATGCGGCCCTCGGCGATGCTGCGCCAGGTGTGTCGCCGCTCTGCTTGGCTCAGATCGGAATGCCACTGCGCGGGCTCGACGCCGAAGCGTCGGCGGAAGCGCTCGAGCCACTGCACGCCGAGGGCGATCTCCGGTAGCAGCACCAGCGCCTGGCGGCCGGCCTCGAGCGCCGCCGCGATTGCCTGGAAATAGACTTCCGTCTTGCCGGAGCCTGTGACGCCATCGAGGAGCGTCACGGAGAAATCGCGCGAGCGAACGGCCTCCGCAAGCGTCGCCGCAGCCGCCGCCTGCTCCCGCGAGAGCGCGAGGCCGTCGCGCCGCCAATCCGGCGGCTCCGCCTCGAGGCGGAGCGCCATCGGCACCCGCTCCAGGAGCCCGAATCGCTCCAAGGCCTGGATGACGCCGGTACCGCATCCCGCGAGTCGCGCGAGTTCCTTCGCGGGGAGCGGCGGGGCACCGCTCGCGGCTTCGAGGACGCGCCGGCGCATCAACGTGAGCGTGCCCGCCTCCTCTGAGTCGAGGAGCGCGCGGCCCTCCCTGCTGATCGTCCAGCCCAAGGAAAGGCGCGGGGGCTGCAGCGCTTCGCTCACGCTCATGGCCATGCGCAGCACCGCGCCCGGCGGTGCCAGCGTGTAGCCCGCGACCCAGTCGACGAAGCGGCGCAATTCCCGCGGCATTGGCGGCGCCTCGAGCTTCTCCGCCACCGCCCTCAGCTTCGCCTCGGCGACCTCGCCTACCGGCGTGTCCCAGACGACGCCGATCTGCGCGCGTGAGCCCAGCGGCACCGCGACGAAATCGCCGGGCGCGAGCACCATTCCCTCGGGCGCGCGATAATCGTAGGCGCCTTCGAGCGGAAGCGGCAACAGCACTGACACACGCCGAGCGAGCGCCGGAGCGCGCGATGGCGCGGCTGCGGAACTGGCGTGGCGCTCGGACATGGGATAGACTCTTAGTCGGAATTGAGGGGCGGTGCCAGCAAGCGCCGTCCGCGAGCGAAGGCTGGCGCACTTTCGTCATTTTCGCACGGAGAGCGACGCGCGCATGAAGTTCTTCATCGACACCGCCGACCTCGCGGAGATCCGCGATCTCGCCGCCACCGGCCTCGTCGACGGTGTCACCACCAACCCTTCGCTCGTCGCGAAGACCGGCCGCAACTTCCTCGAGGTCGTCCGCGAGATCTGCCAGGTCGTCCCTGGCCCGGTAAGCGCGGAGGTGACGGCGACGGAGACGGCGGCAATGCTCGCGGAGGGCCGCAAGCTCGCGGCGATCGCGCCCAACGTCACGGTCAAGGTGCCGCTCACGCCCAACGGGCTCAAGGCCTGCAAGGCGCTCTCGAGCGAAGGCACGATGGTGAACGTGACGCTCTGCTTCTCGGCGGCGCAGGCGATCCTCGCGGCGAAAGCGGGTGCGAGCTTCGTTTCGCCCTTCGTGGGCCGGCTCGATGACGTCGGTGCCACGGGCATGAGCCTTATTGCGGAGATCGTCGCGATCTACCGCCAATATCCCGCCTTCAAGACCGAGGTCCTGGTGGCCTCCGTGCGCCATCCGCTGCACGTGATCGATGCGGCGAAGCTCGGCGCGCATGTCGCGACGCTCCCGCCCAATGTGCTGCGGCAGATGTTCGCGCATCCCCTGACCGACAAGGGGCTGCAATCCTTCCTCGCGGACTGGGCCAAGACAGGGCAGTCCATTCTCGGAAACGAGAAGAAACTCGGCGCCGCGGCGGAGTAAGTCTTGGACCGGCCAAAAGACAAACCCGCCCTTCCCGCTCCGGCCAAGCACGCGGGGGCGGCGGAGCTCGGGGTCGCGGAAGTCGTCTCCTATCTGCGCCAGCATCCGGCTTTCCTCGCGGAGCATCCGGACCTGCTGCACGTGTTGACGCCGCCGGCGCAGCAGCGCGGCGCAGGCGTTCTCGATATGCAGCACTTCATGCTGCAACGCCTGCAGACGGAGATCGCGCGGCTCAAGAACCAGCAGCGGGCGCTGATCTCGACGAGCCGCGCCAATCTCGCGAGCCAGTCGCGCATCCACCAGGCGGTGCTGACGCTGCTCGCAGCACCGAGCTTCGAGCACCTGATCCAGATCGTCACCACGGATTTCGCCGTGCTCCTCGACGCCGACGTGATCACGCTCGCGGTCGAGTCCACCGCCTGCGGGCAGACGCAGCTCCCAGTACGCGGCATCCAGCTCCTGGAGCGCGGCACGGTAGAGCAGCTGTTCGGCGCGGACCGCGAGGTGCTGCTGCTGACAGAGACCGAGGGCGATCCCGCGATCTTCGGGAGCGGCGCCGGCCTCGTGCGCTCGGCGGCATTGCTGCGCCTCAAGGTGAGCCCGGAAGCGCCGGCCGGACTCCTCGCCATCGGCGCGCGCAGGACGGGCAAATTCCACGCGGGCCAGGGTACGGAACTTCTGGGCTTCCTCGCCAAGAGCCTCGCCGTCGTCATCGCGGGATGGCTCGACCTGCCCGCCTGACACCGCTCACGCGCTTCGCGGCGGCGCCAGATCTTGCCTCCGCCATCTCCGATTGGCAGAGCTGGCTCCAGAGCGAGCGTCGGGCATCGCCACACACGCTCTCCAACTACGGCCGCGATCTCACGGGATTTCTCGATTTCCTGCGCGAGCATCTCGGCGTGCTTCCCGATCTCGCTGCGCTCGGGTCGCTGAAGCCCGCGGACTTCCGCGCCTTCCTCGCGGCGCGCTCGAATGCCGGCATCGGGCGGAGCTCGCTCGCGCGAGGGCTTTCAACGCTCCGCGGCTTCTTCCGCTTCCTCGACCGGCGCGGGCTCGCCGCCAATGCGGCACTCGCGGCTGTCAGGACGCCGAAGCTCCCGAAGACCGTGCCGAAGCCGCTCACGGTGGAGGATGCAGGTCTAGCGCTCGACCGCATCGCCGCGCTCGCGGAGGAGCCGTGGATCGGCAAGCGCGACCTCGCGATCCTCACCCTCCTCTACGGCTGCGGCTTGCGGCTATCGGAGGCGCTGAACCTCACCCGGGCCAAGGCGCCGCTAGAGCCGGGCATGCTCGCGGTCACAGGCAAGGGACGCAAAACGCGCACGGTGCCGGTGCTCCCCGCGGTTAGCGCGGCCATTGCGGATTACCTCGCGCTTTGTCCCTACCCCCTCGGACCCAAGGCGCCGCTCTTCGTGGGCGCGCGGGGCGGACCGCTCAATCCACGCCTCGTGCAGCGGCAGATGCAGCGCCTGCGCGGGCTGCTGGACCTGCCGGAAACCGCGACACCGCACGCGCTCCGGCACAGCTTCGCGACGCATCTCCTTGCGGGCGGCGGCGATCTCCGTACCATCCAGGAGCTCCTGGGCCACGCGAGCCTCTCCACCACCCAGCGCTACACTGCGGTCGATGCCGAGCGCCTCCTCGGCATCTATGACCGCGCCCACCCCCGTGCCAAGGCCAAGGCCTAGCGGGCGCAAGAAACGGGTTGTGGGCGCGGGTCCCCGCGGCAAAAGTGGCGGCCCCGAGCGACATCGCCCCGAGCCCATCATGAGCACCGCCCTTGCCA
>Ga0335083_10008129_pt1 | contig 12841 bp, 13 predicted proteins | sample Lox_Sample_42_FD_206716 | JGI IMG/M metagenome (GOLD analysis project Ga0335083, IMG submission 206716) | Soil microbial communities from Loxahatchee National Wildlife Refuge, Florida, United States - Lox_Sample_4.2 | ecosystem: Environmental > Terrestrial > Soil > Wetlands | place: USA...
TGCCGTGAGCGCATGCAGATCATGGCATCGCCTGAAGAACGTGGTGCAGGCTGGGCGGCAGAGCAGTCACGCCGCGGCGAGCCCGCCAGGGCGGGGCTGGCGATGATGCGGCCGGGACAGAATCTGGCGTGCCCGGCGTCGATCCGCAAGAATGGCTCCGGCTGGCACCACGGCACGTTCGCTAATGCGGCGGCCAAGCCGTCCCGATCCCGCCAAGCTGATGCCAGGGGATGCAACCAGCCTTGTCCCTTCGGGGGAGGAAAGTTGAATCGCAGAATGATCACGTCAGCGTTGCTCGCGCTGGCGGCCGCGCTGAGCGGCACAGCCGCGGCTGCCCTGCCGGCGTGGGCGGCCGCGACGGCCGGGGCCGCTGCTGTGCCGCCGGCCGCCGACGAGTTGCTGGGGGTGTCCTGTGTGACGGCGAAGGACTGCCTCGCCGTCGGCATCGACCGGAACGCGCGCACGGGAGCGGGCGGCCCGCTGGCCGAGACCTGGAACGGCACGACGTGGCGGATAGTGGGCGTCAAGCTGCCGCGGGGGGCGACGGGGGGCAACCTTCGCGGCGTCTCCTGCGTGTCCGCCGGACGCTGCGTCGCGGTCGGTTCCTACCGCACGGGCGGCAGCAGCGAGTTCGCGCTCGCCGACATCTGGAACGGCGAGGCATGGGCACCGGCGCGGCTGCCCGCGGCCGGCGGCGCGAGCACCTCGCTGGACGGTGTGTCGTGCAAGTCGGTGGCAAGCTGCGTGGCGGTCGGCGCGTCCCAGGCCGCCGGCCAGGCGGGCGCCCCGCTGGCCGAGATCTGGAATGGGAAAAGGTGGACCCCGACCAGGCCGCCCGCGGCCGGCAGCGGCTTCGCGGTCAGCGGCCTCGGCGCGGTTTCGTGCGCGTCCCCGGCCCGCTGCGTGGCGGCCGGCGTGACTGCCGGGGGCCCGCCCGTGGCGGTGATCGAGTCGTGGAACGGGAAGGCCTGGTCCGCCGGGAAGGGGGCGGCCGTGCCCGGGGACATAGGCGCCGTGCAGACCGGCGTGTCCTGCCCGTCGGCGGGCAGCTGCGCCGTGGCCGGCTTCGGGATGTATGCCACGGCGACCGTCAGCTTCAGCGAGATATGGAACGGCAAGAGCTGGCGGGACGCCCCCGTGCCATTGCCCGGGGGAGGAACGGGCAGCTCGCACCTTTGGGGTGTCTCCTGCGCGGCCGTGAACCAATGCGTCGCGGTCGGCGATATCGAGTCGTACCTGAAGGGCGCGAGCACCCGAAGGGCGGCCGCGGTGACCTGGAACGGCAAGGCCTGGACGGTGACCGGCGTCCCCGGGCCGGGCAACGGCAAGGCCAGCGTGTTCAACGACGTGACCTGCCTGTCCACGGCGGACTGTGTCGCGGTCGGCCAGGCGGGCCCTGCCGGGTCGACGAACGGCGCCGGCCTGTCCGGCTTCTGGAACGGCAAGAGCTGGCGCCTGGTCGCCGCGAAATAGGCAATCCCCCATCCCGAACCGGCGGCCCAGCTGGACGGCGAGGTCACCGGTGACTCCATCGCGCTCCCGCCGGGGCGCGCGCCGTCGTTCCCCCGGCAGGAACCGGGCTAGCATCACCGCAAGTGACCGGCTTAGGCCCGCAATCGGGCGGGTGACGCCGATCTTTGCCGACTCTGCGCGCAAGACCATCAGTGTCCGTGCCGGTACAGGCGCGTGCAGATCACCCAATCGGTACGCGCCGACACGTCCGCTCGGGAGAGTGTCGCCCGCGCCAATTAGGCGGCTCCGTGCGCGAGATAGTCCCTGCGCGAGCGTCCAAGAGGTCTCGTTGGCGGCGGGTTCGGCGGAGGACTGGCATACCAATTCAGTGTGTCTCTGCTGCCTGGGATGAGAAGAGCGTTAGCTGGGCCAGTTGAAGGTCGGAGAGCTGCAGTGGCGTGGTCGGCTGTGAGGGGAAAATCCGTGCTTTCTCCCAGTCCGGTTTCCTGACGCTGGTGGCCACGCCGATCTTCACCCCGCGTGCCGTCAGGGTTGCCAGCAGCTCATCGCGCTCAAACAGGAAGACCGAATCGATGACCCAGGGCAGGACTGGGGCCTGCCCGTGCGGGCCGGCCATGACGAGGTAGTAATCGCATGGGTGAGGGCTGATGTCCAGGGTGGACTGGTGGCGACTGTAGGCCTTGATGTTCACTGTCTTGCCGACCAGGGGCCCGGCGGTGAACACGCCGTCGTGGCCGGGGTGGGAGCCGTCAGGCATCAGCTTGATGGCAAAGATTGCCGCGGCGACGAACTCGCCGATGTTGCCCGGTGCCGACGGTCGGCCAATAAGCTCGCAGATCGCGGCATCGGCGTTGTTCTTGATCCGAACTAGTTCGGCGAGCCGCTCTAGATCAGGCAACGTAACTCGGGCCTCCTGTTGGTGGCGCCGGCTGCAGTGCGGCGCTGCCGTTTCCCGTCGCCGATGCCGGTGAATCCTGTCGCCCAGCGTAACCTCCTATCCCAGGAATACTCATCCCAGCGCCGGCCCCGCTGTTCCGCAAGCACGGCTGGGGTCCGCCACGTCTGGCAGCTCACCTCCACAGAAGCGAAGCATCACGCCGGCGCCGCGCCACAGGCGCGCAGATCAGCCAAATACGCATGAGCGATCCACATGAAGATCGGTACTCCTGAGCAGCGCATAACGGCGGTTCGCGATCTTTGCCGGTGGCCACGTCCGGTAGTTATCTGGGCGGAGTTCCTGGCCACGGCCAGTCTGGCCGCGTTGGCGGCCAGACTGCCTTCCGGGAACTACCTCGCTGCCCCGGCTACGTAGGTGGCGACGATTTCACCCCGCTGGCCATCCACAACCCCCAGTGGCACACCTGCCCCCTCGGCCATCCGGTAGCGGAGAGCGCCCTCTACCTGACGACGTCCGAACTGGCCCGCTTCGGCCGCCTCCTGCTAGACGAGGGCCGCCACGAAGGCCGCCAGCTGGTCCCCGCCGAATACTGCGCACGAATCGCGACAGAAACCGTCCCGACTGTGAAGGACCCAACAGACGAAGGCTTCCGCCTCTCGGACAGTTACGGCCTCGGCGTCTGGTGCACCCCCGGAGAAAAAACGTACAAAATGGCAGGCCTCTACGGCCAGCTCTGCATAATCTCCCCGGATAAGGAAGCGGTGGTAACCGTAACCGCCCACGTGGAAGGGGGCGGCTCCCAGCGAACCTCTATAACAGTCCTGATAGACGAAGAGATCGTAGCCCGCCTATAAAGGCAAGCGTTCCTCGGATGAAAAAGAATGACGCCTCGCAGCCCATGGAGCGGCAGGGCCCCGGAGTGTTCCGCGCTTGACCTGGTTTGAGGCTGTTGTGCTTGTGGGTCGAGCCTTGGGCGCCGGATCACTGGATGCGTCCGGGCGAGGTGTTCACAGTCGCGACGCGGGCGGATCCGGTGGAGAATCCCGTCGATCACCTGTCGGTGATCACGCCACCGTCCGCACCGCCTATTGCTGACCGGCAGAAACGGCCGCAAATGCTCCCACTCAGCGTCTGTCAGATCATCCCGCCCCATGCCAGGACAACGAGCAGGACTGCCCAAAGTCACACGATCGACCGGACAGGCTCTAGATGACGGTGCGTAAGTACCAGGCCGATCGACCTTGACCGTAGCACGGCGCCATACCGCCGACTCTGTCCCTATCTAGAGCCATGTCGATGGACTACGCGCCGCGCAGAGAACGTCCGGTCTGGCTCACGCTGTCGACGCGTTCGAGCTCATCGCGGCATTATGCCGGTGATCAAAGATCACGCGCCCTTCGGGCTCGGCATTCCAGGTCATGACGGGACGTTTCGCTACGCCGAGGCCTGCAGCTCGAACGAGAAATGCAGGCGACGGTGGGTTCCTGCGCTTGGCCGCGGCTCCTGCGCTCTCGTGGTGAACCGGGCAGTTCCCGTGCCGGAAGACGGGAGCGTTGCGCTTGCCGCTCGATCGGATGGCTGGTCAAGCCGCCTTTCATCGTCACGGATGCCTCCGTTCCTGGCGGCACTGGCATCCCTGCCCAGCTCGGGCGGGGCGGGCATGCCATCGAGTGCTGAGAAGAGGCACCGGAACGCTGCCGAGGGCGGCCCGTGCTCGTGTCCGGATTGCCCGGAACGTTGCGGTTATTTCCCGTTCTTTCCGGACCGCTGAGTCGGCTGGTCCCGAGCTTCTGATAGCCGCGCCGGAACTAGCCGGGCCCCGGGTCTCCGGTCATCTGGGCCAGCATCTGCTCCAGCGCCGCCTGGTCCGGTCCGGTGAAGGGCTGCGCCTCGGGCACGCTGGCGAGCGTTCCGAGAAAGCGCTCGGTAAGCCGTCCGGGGGCAGCGGGCAGGTGACTGCTCAGGGTAATGGCGGGATCGATCTTGCGGATGGCGGCGAGTTGCTGGGCGAACTGACCGGTGTCAGTGGTGTGCAGCCACGGGGAGTCCAGCGTCGTCCAGAAGACCTGTCCCTCCCGCAGTTCTTCGGCGCTCAGGTCGCTGGCGTTGTGCGGTGCGTCGGAATCGGACAGCAACGCGCCGAAGCAGTCGGAGCTGAACAGGGCGCCGGACTTGCTGTCGTAGAAGCCCATGGTCGCGGGGTTGTCGAAGGTGGGCGGCCGGAACGCGGTGAGCGTGCGATCCGGCAGGGTGATCTGCTGACCGGGGTTGAGCAGGTGGATCCTGTCCAGCGGCAGCGGCGCCGACAGGCTCATGATGCCGACGCTGAGGAACGTAGCGAGCACCTTGAGCCTGGCGTTCTCCTCCAGCAGTTGCTGCAGGGGATGTGGTCGAAGTCGGTGTGGGTCAGCCAGATCCACGCGAGGTCGCGTGGGTCGATCACCCCGCGCAGCGCGGTGAGGAACTCGGCCCGCTCGATCACCGGCCCGGTGTCGACCAGGACTGGTTCGGGGCCATGGAGCACGAACGCGTTGATGGGGACGGCCCCGAAGCCCGGAATCGGAAAGGTGGTGGTGAGGACGTCGATACCAGGGGCGGCCCGGTAGGAATTGATCATAACCATTGTCCTTCGCTGATCGTGGCTGGCCGGCATGCGATGCCGAATGCCGATCTTCGAGCGCGAGCAGCGGGTCGAACCCGTAGCGCCTACTCGCGATGTCGAGTCAGCCGGCCTCAAGCGCGGTGCTCGTGCGAACCCGCCAAGACAAGGCCCCGAAGCTGACTCAGGCCAGCCTGTGCCTGGCGACCCTACCCAGGTCACCCCGGCGCTACCCATCTGATAAGAGCTCTGCAGTGGCCACCCGCGGGCCTGCGGCCTCCTCATCCGCAACGCCGGTCCCGTCGCGCTGGTACTTGTGACCAGGTTCTCCCTTCCTCCTCACATCGGGCATGACCGGACGGGCCATGACCAACGGCAGCTCACTTCGCGCCCAGCACAGCTATTACGGAGCGTGCTGGCCTGGCCAGCACTGCTGGGAACGGAACCGCGCATAGCGCCTCGGGCGCTGATCGGCTCGCAGAACATGTTGCGTACCGTAGCGGTAGGGGCAATCTCATTACGGCTGAGCCGGCATGGCTATCAAGGACTGGACTCCGGCCAGAATGGCTGAGCCCGGCTGGCGGCGGCCTGGATCTGGTCTCCATCAAGGACAAGCCTGGCGTCGTCTACCCCGCGCCCTGGCCTGGAGCATGTCACCATCACTGGCCCCGGCGGCGGCAGCGGCCATATCCACAAGGTCAGGCGTATGTCCTGGCGGTCACCCGGTCCGCCCGAACTGGTCTGGGAGCCGGTGACGGTCAGCATGGGCCCGCCCCCGCTGTGCAGCCCAACCTCATCGTCTTGGACTGCCTGGTGCCCGTCGGCGAACTGGACCCAGAAGCGCAGCCGAGGGTGCCCGACCGCGTCCGCCGCGGCGGACGCGGTCCCGCCGCCGGCTGATCCGCGCGCATGGGCCTCTACCTCGATGCCGGCCGGGAAGGCGAGGACCTGCCTGACGGCAACGAGCAGCCCGCCTGACCGCCCGATCACAACCGGCCCGGTGACCTGCCCGCCGATCATCGGCGGTGGCACGAGCCAGTCCGGCAGGTCAGCAGCGTCATCGCCGCCCGGCATCGGTGCCATGCCCGGAGCCTATCCCGGCCGACGGGCCGGCCACGGCTGCCATGCCCTCGCTTACCCGCGTCAGCTCGCCTGGCCACGGCCGCAAGAACACATGGGAAGGCTATAACGCCTATACTCTGGAGCGTACTTTGCGCGTCCACGACGTCGTTTCTCTCGGCGTGCCGGCTCGTCGTGGACCGGTTCTCTGGAGCCACGTCCTCGACGTGAGAAGCTGCCTCTGCGCTTCCTCGCTGCGCTTTTGCCGTTTCCGGCCTTCAACGCGAGCGTGGTCATGGACATGTCCACAACGCAGAGTCGCCAGAATCCCCGGCGACCTCGCCGTGCGACTCCAGAGAACGATGCCGATTACGAGCGATTGGACGACGGCGGACCGCTTGGTGCACGCGGGGGCAGATCTCCATTTCGGCGGGCATGCCTGCCGCTAACTCTGCTGCGCCCTCACGGCCGTGTTAGCCCAGGCTGGTGCGAGAGGTCGTGCAGCCAGGATGCCGGGCCACCCGACCATGGGCCATCCACGGGGGCTGGGTGCGGGGCAGCCGGGGTACAGTCGGGGCGGTTGTCAGGCTGAGCACGGGGGAGCGCCATGCCGGAGGGGGACCGGGAGCGGTGGAACGCGAGGTACCGGGGCGGTGACCCGCCGTCGTTCCGGGTCCATCCGGTGGTCGCCAAAGCGCTTGCCCGTGGGTTTCCGGCCGGCGTGACCGCGGATCTGGCGTGCGGCGCGTCGGGGAGCGCGCTGCGGCTGGCCGAAACCGGGCGGCGGGTGCTGGCGGTGGACATCGCCGAGGCCGGACTGGTGCTGCTCGACGGCGAGGCGCGGCGGCGCGGGCTCCGGTCGCTGCTGAACCCGGTCCAGGCCGACCTGGCCGCCTGGCCCGCGCAAGAGCAGACGTTGGCGCTGGTGGTGTGCACCGGGTTCTGGGACCGAGATGTGTTCGCAGCGGCGGTACGCGCCACCGCGCCCGGCGGGCTGATCGCATGGGAGGCGTTCACGACCGGGATCCTGACGGACCGCCCGTCATTCCCGGAGCGGTGGTGCCTGCGTGACGGGGAACCGGCCGCGCTGCTGCCACCGGGTTTCACCATGCTCGAACAGGAGGAGGTCCCGGGGCACCGGCGTCAGCTGATCGCGCGGAACCTGGTCACATAACGCCGCTGGCAGAATGTCTCGACCGCGCGGCGAGTTGTGCTCGCGGACTACCGGACCGCCTGCCGCGCGGGCACGCCGTCGACGGGCTGGCCCGTGACGCTGACATCTTCGAGGTGCTGAGCGGGCTTGCGCCGCTGCACCCGCGCAACGACACGTTCCCCGGCGAAGTGTTCCTCGCCTCGCCGCGGACGCGCTGGACTGGTGCGGTGCCAGCCGGGCCGAGCTGCTGCCACTGGAGGGGCTGAGCGAGCGGTTCCTGCCTGAGTGCGCCTTCCGCGGACGGCAGAACGCGAAGCTCCAGTACGCGGTCCTGGCCGCGGCGGGCGTCCACGGCGTGACCGAGTCGGACCTGCTAAATGGGGTCGCCTACTGGCAGGCTGACGACTTCCGGCAGTACGCCGTGTACGCCGCGGTCGCCTACATCCGGGCCGCCGCCAGCCAGGCGGGCGTCCCGGTGCGCCAGGCATGCCAGGACCTGGACGAGCACCCTGGCCATCCTGCCCTGTCGAATATTTGTCTCTCTTCGGATGGCGAGTTCGATGCGGCCGGGTGGCGAAAGGTGGCCAGTTCTGGAGCTGTTTCCTGCTGTGTTTTCTCCGTGCGGCTTGCCTAGGCGTTGTGTGCCTGTGCTGCGGCTAGCGCAGCGTCGGCTTCGGCTGCGGCGTGGCCGCCGGCGGCGATCACGTCCTGGAGGGCCAGCTTGCAGGCGGTGTCTCGTGCCTGGCCGGCGGTGGTCTGGATGTCGGGTATGACGCCGGTGCCTTCCCAGTTGCCGCCGGTTTTGGGGTTGATCCCTTCGGCGACGGGGATGGTTGCCTCCAGGTGCGGGTGGACGGGGAATGCCTCGCGGGCGTGGGCGCCGCCGCGGGTGCGCTCGCCGATGATGGTGGCCCGCCCGAGTTGCTGCAGGTCGTAGCTGAACTGCTCGCCGCCGGAGAACGTGGTGGCGCTGGTCAGCGCGTACACCGGCTTGGCCTTTCCGAAGCGGCGGCCCGGAACGTAGGGCAGCGTCCAGGCCTGCTCGGCGTGGTTGGCGCCGCGTTCCCGCAGTCCGGTGAGCTGGGCTGGTTCGTGATCCCAGAGGTAGCTGATGAGGAACGTGGCCATGGCCGGCTCGCCGCCCAGGCAGTGGCGCAGGTCGATGATGAGCGCGTCGGTGGTGGCGAGCAGGCTCATTGCGGCGGTGATGATCTCCCCGCACAGGGCGGCCGGGAACAGGACTGGCTGCAGGTCGAGATAGCCGACGTTGCCGGCGAGGCGCCGCACGCAGGCCACGCCGCCGCAGGTCTGGTCTGCCCACCGTGCCATGGCGGCGTATTCCTCGGTGTCGTCACCCGGCGTGCGCGGCGGGAGGGTTTCGGCATGGTAGAGCAGCCGCAGGTGCTTGTCGGCGCTGGCCGACTGCAGGTCCGTGGTGACCGCCGCGGCCAGCGAGGGCTCCTCGGCGGGATAGCGTCCCTCGGCTAGCCCTTCAGCCAGCACCCGGGACACCGCCGTGGCGACGTCAGGGAAGAGGTAATGGGTTTCGACGAGCGTACGGACCTGCCCGACGATCTGTGCCGCCTCTGCCTCGTCCATGCGTTAAGAGAAGCAGACGCTTGACAAAACGTCAAGATCCGTTAACGCTTTTCGGCATGGAGGAGGATGACGTCGCCAGGGTTACCACGCCGGAGCAGTTCAAGGCGCTGGGTCATCCGATGCGTCACCGGCTGCTGTTCGCCCTCGGCCAGGGCGGCCGGGCGACCATCAGCCAGCTCGCCGCCGCACTGGGCAGCAACAAGGGCAACATTGCCCACCATCTGAAGGTTCTCGCCGCGGCAGGCCTGGTCCGGCCCGCAGGCACCCGCCAGGTGCGCGGCGGAACCGAGCAGTACTACCAGCGCGCCTCCCGCGCCCTGGCATACGACGACGCCGCTACCACCGAGGTGGCGTTCCGCGCGCTGGCTGCGGAGATCGCCGCCGCCGAGCCCGAGCCGTTCCTGATGATGCGAACGCTCCGGCTCACTCCCGAGCACGCCCAGCAGCTCACCGCCACCCTCCACGACCTCGCCCGCCATGCCGAGGACGCCAGCGACCAGCCCCGGTACGGACTGCTGCTCGGCCTCTACCGGCCAGCACAGCCACCCCCGCCCCAGCCGGCGCCATCCGCCGCGCGCACGACTGGCCCGCCCGCCGCGGGTGAGCCCGGTAACGAGACGAGCGCCCCGTAGAACCAGCGACTCCTGGCCCGAGCCGCCCCAGATCGCGCACGCCGAACGCCCCGATCTGAATGGTCAGGACAATGATCGTCATCGCTCCGATATCCGTGCAGAACGGCGGGCGGATCTTGCGCGCTTCGGCGTGATGTCTGCTCGGCTGTTGCGGACCGTGCGGGATCGGCGGCCATGTCCGGCGGTCACGCGTGGGTCTTTGCCGGGTTGTTCAGGCTGTCTTCTGACCGCCCGTGCCGTGGCCTGAGGTTACGGCACGCTCAATCCGTTCCAGGCGCTCTGTGATGTCTGCTATCTGTGGCGGCAGGGTCCCGCTGGCGGCTTGCTCCAGTATCGAGCGGACGTAGGCGGTGTAGCGGATGTGCCTGGCCTGGGCCTGGCGCTTGAGCTGGCTGATCACGTCAGCGGGCAGGCGCAGCGAGGTGGTGGCCATAGGCTGGGGTTCGACCCGCGTGCCGTGCTCCATCTCCGCGCTGGTGTCGTGAGAGCCGTAGTAGCCGGCCAGCTGCTCGAGCTCGGCGGCAGGCCGGGGAAGCTGTTCATCGCGCTCAGTCATCATCGTCGTGCCTTCCTGCGGAAGGTCTTTTTTCTCGGCATCGGTCATGTCGCGGGCCGTCACGACGAACGCCTGGCCGTCCTCGTCGACTGCCACCACCAAAAGGTAGCGGCCGGCGTAGGTCTGGCCGTAGACCAGTGTCGTGCCGTCCCGTCCGGGAACGGTCCAGCAGGGACGCTCAAGGACGGCCTCCCGGACCTCGTCCAGGGTGACGTCGTGGGCCGCGATGTGGCGAGCGGACGTCGCTGTCCCGGACAGCCTTGAACATGACACTCATTGTAATGCATTCGCATTACAAGCGTAAGCCCGGGGCCAGTGCGCGATCAGGATCCCCTCAAGTGCGGGCGCCCGGCTCGCGGACCGAAACGCGCCCGCAAGGCGCAGTCATGACGAATCACGGCTGTCGCATAGCCCAGGGCGAGACGGGGCTGGCCTGACCGTGGCCCCGGCCCTGCCGCTGCCACGGTCACAACGGGTGCTGCCCGGCAAGGTCGCCAGCCGCGCGGGGCGGCGCCGATCGCCGAGTCTTTGCGCTTCCGCTCGGGTTGGCCCAGCGCTGTACTTGCGCGCAGATATCCCGGTTATGCGTCGCCTCGTGTCACCGATACCTTGCCAATCGGACGACGGATCCGAGACCCGGTAGAGCTGCGATGGACAGCTCCGGGTGACATGGCCGGCGTTTACACAGCCTAGGTAGGAGCGCAGGTCTGATTCGGTGTGGTATCGGCAGGCACCTTTGAACCGGGTGAGGAAGGCAGCCACCGCGAGCCCGCAGCTGATCAGCGAACGGCACCCCCTGGGGCAGCAAACGTAGATGCGCCGCTGTGTGTCGGCGGGATCATAGGGCGCAGGGCCAGTCACTTCGCGCTACCCGATCAAGCTGGGTGCCCGAGCGGGTGCGCCCAATTGGTGAGAGCGATCTGACCGTCGGTCGCCGTTTGGTTCAGTCGCTGGCGCTCGGCGGCTGATCGTGAGTGGGATGAGGAGTGTCGTCCGGCGTTCCAGCACATCCGAGCCCGTCGAGGAGCGCGGTCAGCCCGTGCTCGAACTGGGCTGCAAGCTGGTCTGGGGTTGTCGGGGTACTCGCGCTGCCGGGGTCGTGAGACGCGGCGGGATCGGACTCGGCTTGCTGTTGGTAGAGCGCTGCGAGGCGGGGGAACTGCCCGGTGGCGAGCTGCTGCTGGCCGAAGGTGAGGGCGTCGGCCAGGAGTTGGGGGTTGTGCTGGGCTTGAGCGGTGCGGGTGCGCGTCTCGATGGTGTGCAGGGCGTTGCCGAACACGTAGTCGTCCACGATCCCCCAGAGCAACAGCTTCGCCGCCGGGTCCAGGTCAAGCTGGTCGAGGGCGGCCAGGGATTGCTCGATGTGGCGCATGGCGTTTGGCCCGAACTGGGCCTCGTTGAGCGACGCGATGGACCACGGGTGGGCGAGAAGGACGTCCCGGGTTCGCCTGGCGATGACGGTGACGGCCTCGCGCCACTGCGAGGGCAGCTCGTCGTCGGGGATCAGAAGGCCGGCGAGGATCGCGTCTTGCATCAGCGCCACCACGTCGGCCTTGGTGCGGACGTAGTAGTAGAGGCTCATCGTGCCCGCGCCGAGGTCGGCGGCGATGCGCTTCATCGTGACGGCCTCGAAACCGTCGACGTCGGCGATCCGTAGCGCTGTGGCCGTGATCTGGTCGCGGCTGAACCGCGGCCGACGCTCGTTGCGCTCCGGTCGCAGCCAGATCAAGTCGCTGGTGTCTGCCTCTGCCATGTTCGTACCTGATACGACTATAGTGTTCGTACGTGATACGAAGAAGCGACGCGACCTCGAGGAGGACTCCATGCCGGCACCGATCAGCGAACGGCTCCACGAGTACCTGCACAAGCTGCCGGGTATGCCCCCGCACTCCGAAGCAGACCGCCTGAACCAGAACCGGCACGCTTGCAACCACCACGGCGGGCATCGCCCGGCGCTGACCGGGCACCACCCGTCGCTGCCCAACCCGGAGGGGCATCACGCCAGGCCGCCGCGGGTCCTGGTGGCCTGGCAGAACTGGATCGGCGGCGTGTTCGCCGGGCGGGCTGGCCGCCGATGAAAGCGGCGGTCCTGCACGAGTATGGGGCCGTGCCGCGGTATGAGACGTCCCCGATCCGGCCGCGGGCGACGGGGAGGTCGTGGTCGAGGTGAAGGCCGCCGCGGTGGAGAACGTCGACAAGGCGATCGCGGCGGGCACCCGCTTCGCGGCCCGCCAGTTCCTCCCTGAGCTGCCGGCGATCGTCGGGTTCGACGGGACCGGCACCCTTGCCGACGGCACTCTCGCCGGGTTCGGCCAGCCTCGCCCGCCCCACGGCGCGCTGGCCGAGCGCACCGTCATCCCGGCACAGAACACGACCCGGGCGCCCGAGGGCATCGACCCGGCCGTCGCCGTCGTGATCTCGTCGGCCGTGACCGGCTTTGCGATCAGGACCGCCGCCGGCTTCACCCCTGGCGAGACCGTCCTGGTCCAAGGCGCGACCGGTGTCGCCGGACGTCTCGCCGTGCAGGTCGCCCGACTGCTCGGCGCGGGACGCGTCATAGCCACCGGCCGCAACCACGACGCGCTGGCCGAGGTCACCGGCCTCGGCGCCGACGCGGTGATCAACACCGCTGTGAGCGACGACGCGCTCGTAGAAGCCTTCGCCGCCGAGGCGGGTGGCGGCTATGACGTGGTGCTCGACTTCCTCCGGGGACGGCCCACCGAACTGTTGCTCAAAGCGCTCGTCCCGAACCGGATCGGCCAGTCGAAACCCACCCGCCTCGTCCAGGCCGGAGAATCGGCCGGAGCCCGGATCGCGCTCTCCGCGGACAGTGTTCCTTCGCACCTCCGGCCTGGAGATCTACGGCGCCGAC
>Ga0335083_10008130_pt1 | contig 12841 bp, 10 predicted proteins | sample Lox_Sample_42_FD_206716 | JGI IMG/M metagenome (GOLD analysis project Ga0335083, IMG submission 206716) | Soil microbial communities from Loxahatchee National Wildlife Refuge, Florida, United States - Lox_Sample_4.2 | ecosystem: Environmental > Terrestrial > Soil > Wetlands | place: USA...
AAGGTGGTCTTCGGCGATGCGCTGCGCAGCATCCGCCTCGGGGCGGAACGCGCAGAGCTCTTGGAGTTCGAGTCCGGCGGCGCGCCGCTCGAGCGGGAAGACACCGTTATTCTTGCGGTCCCGCCGTGGACAGCACGGCAACTCGTTCCTCACCTCGAGACGCCGGAAGAATTCCGGGCGATCGTCAACGCGCATTTCCGCGTCGCCTCGCCGGCGGGGCAGCCTCCCGTCCTTGGCGTCGTCAACGGGCTCACGCAGTGGCTCTTCGCCTTCCCGGACCGGCTCTCGGTGACGATTAGCGCGGGCGATGAACTCATCGACCGCCCGCGCGAAGAGCTTGCGTTTGAGATTTGGCGCGAAGTCGCAGCGCTGACGGGCCTTCCGCCTGAGCTTCCGCAAGTGCGCATTGTGAAGGAGAAGCGGGCGACCTTCGCCGCGACGCCGGATCAGAACGCCAAGCGTCCGGGCTCGCGGACGCAATGGGCGAACCTCGCGCTCGCGGGCGACTGGATCCGAACCGGCCTGCCGGCGACGATCGAGGGGGCGGTGCGGTCCGCCAACGAGGCCACGTCCGTCGTCATGAAAAGCGCATCCGCGCCGAAGCTTCATGCCATGGGAGCGCTGCGATGACGATCCATGCGAGCGTCGCCAGGAACGATCTTTCGCTTGACGCGCTCGACCCACACATCCGGCGCGCCGCGTCGGCGCTCCGGGCCGAGCAGCGCGATGACGGCCACTGGCGCTTCGAACTCGAAGCCGACGCGACCATTCCGGCCGAGTACGTGCTCTTGCGCCACTTCCGCGGCGAGGAGCCGGACCTCAAGCTCGAGAGGAAAATCGCCGCCTATCTCCGCCGCATTCAGAATGCGGACGGCGGCTGGCCGCTCTTCCACGCCGGCCCGTTTGACATGAGCGCCACCGTCAAGGCCTATTTCGCTCTCAAGATGATCGGCGACGACCCAAACGCGCTGCATATGGCGCGGGCGAGGAAGATCGTTCTTGGGCGCGGAGGCGCGGCGAAGAGCAACGTCTTCACGCGTTTTCTGCTTGCGCTCTACGACGAAATCCCGTGGAGCGGCGTGCCGACCATGCCGGTCGAGATCATGCTCTTGCCCCGCTGGTTCCCGTTCCACCTCGACAAGATTTCTTACTGGGCGCGCACTGTGCTCGTGCCGCTCCTCGTTCTTCAAGCGCTCAAGCCGAGCCCCGCGAACCCGCGGGGCGTTGGAGTAGCCGAGCTCTTCGCCACGCCGCCGGAGAGCGTGCGCAAATGGCCGACGGGCGAGCATCAGAGCCCGGCCTGGGCGAGGGGGTTCGGCGCGATCGACCGCGCGCTGAAGCTCGCCGAGCCGTTTTTCCCGGCATTCACGCGAAGGCGCGCCATCGATGCCGCGAGAGCCTTCGTCACCGAGCGCCTCAACGGCGACGACGGCCTCGGCGCCATTTATCCTGCGATGGCCAACGCCGTGCTGATGTACGACGCCCTCGGCTACCCGCGCGACTATCCATTCGTCTTGCAGGCGCGCCAAGCGATCGACAAGCTGCTCGTGATCCGCGACGACGAGGCCTATTGCCAGCCGTGCCTGTCGCCGGTGTGGGACACGGCGCTCGCCTCGCATGCGCTGTTCGAGTCGGGGGCCGAGGAAGACAAGCGTAGCGCGTGCGGGGGGCTGGCTTGGCTCAAACCCCTCCAGGTCCTGCATCGCGAGGGCGACTGGATCGCGCAGCGACCGAACGTCAGGCCGGGCGGGTGGGCCTTTCAATACGCCAATCCGCACTACCCCGACCTCGACGACACCGCCGTTGTGGTCATGGCGATGGACCGGGCCGACCGTGACGCGCTGGACGGCGGACGCCTCTATGGCGAGGCGATCGGCCGCGGCCGCGAGTGGATTGAGGGCCTGCAGAGCCGCGACAGCGACTGGGCGGCTTTCGACGCTGACAATTGCCACCACTACCTCAACAACATCCCCTTCGCCGACCATGGCGCGCTGCTCGACCCGCCGACCGCCGACGTCAGCGCCCGCTGCGTCTCGCTGCTGGCGCAGCTCGACGCCCCGCGCGGCAAAGGCTCCGTCTTCGAGCGCGGCCTCAATGCTTTGCTTGCGAAGCAGGAGAAGGACGGGAGCTGGTTCGGCCGGTGGGGCATGAACTACATCTACGGGACCTGGTCGGCACTCTCGGCGCTGGCTGCCGCAGACGTCGATCCGCAGTCGGCGCCCGTACGCAAGGCGGTCGATTGGCTCATTGCGGCGCAAAACGAGGATGGCGGCTGGGGCGAGAGCGCCGACAGCTATCGCCTCGACTACAAGGGGTTCGAGCGGGCGCCGAGCAGTGCGTCGCAGACGGCGTGGGCGCTGCTTGCGCTCATGGCGGCGGGCGAAGCGGACCGGCCGGAGGTCGCACGCGGCGTGGCGTTCCTCGCGGAGACTCAAGGAAACGACGGCTTCTGGGCAGAACCTTATCACACCGCGACAGGCTTTCCCCGGGTCTTCTACCTCCGCTACCACGGCTATTCCAAAATCTTCCCGCTCTGGGCCTTGGCGCGATTCAGAAATCTGAAGCGCGGCAACAGCCGAGCTGTGCGGCTCGGAATGTAAAGATGCGGCGGGCCACATCGCGATGCAGGAATCCGCAATCGTCGTTCCGGCCTCAATGGCGCGCGGAGGAGGTTGTGTCGGAGGTTGTCCGCTTTCTCGTCAGCCTTCGTCCGGACAAGATCTCAGCGCTGAACGATCGCAAGGAAGTGATCGAGTTCAAGCTTCCGATGGACCTGGCGCGCGCATGAACCGTCGGTACCGCTCTCTGAAACGGAATTTGGGTATGATTTTTTTCAGAGAAGCGAAGATCGCGGCCTATCTCCTGAAGCAGAAGCTTGCGAGGCGCGAGCGCTATCCGTTGGTTCTGATGCTGGAGCCGCTTTTTCGCTGCAATCTGGCGTGCGCCGGCTGCGGCAAGATCGACTACCCGGACCCGATCCTCAACAAGCGCCTCTCTGTGCAGGAATGCCTCGACGCCGTTGACGAGTGCGGCGCCCCGCTCGTCGCTATTCCCGGCGGCGAACCGCTCATCCACCGCGAGATCGGGGAAATCGTCAAGGGCATCGTGGCGCGCAAGAAGTTTGTCTCTCTGTGCACCAACGCCTTGCTTCTCGAAAAGAAGCTGCATCTCTTCGAGCCCTCGCCTTATCTCTTCTTGTCCGTCCACCTCGATGGGCTGCGTGAGCGTCACGACCAGTCGGTATGCGAGGAAGGGGTGTTCGACATCGCTCTCTCCGCCATCCGCAAGGCCAAGGCGAAGGGTTTCGCCGTCAACGTCAACGCAACCATCTTCGACGGCCACACCGCGCCCGAGATCGCGGCCTTTCTCGATTTGACAGCGGAGCTCGGCGTCGGCGTCTCGATCTCGCCCGGCTACGCCTACGAACGCGCTCCCGACCAGGCGCATTTCCTCGCGCGGCGCAAGACGAAGGAGCTCTTTCGCGAGGTCTTCGCTCTCGGCAAGGGCAAGAAATGGCGCTTCATGCATTCGGGGCTGTTCCTCGACTTCCTCGCCGGCAATCGCGACTTCCGCTGCACGCCCTGGGGAATGCCGACCCGCAACGTCTTCGGCTGGCAAAGGCCCTGCTACCTGCTCGGCGAGGGCTATGCGAAGACGTTCAAGGAGCTTATGGAGACGACGGACTGGGACAGCTACGGCACGGGCCGCTACGAGAAATGCGCGAACTGCATGGCGCATTGCGGCTACGAGCCGACCGCCGCGGACGTGGCTATGCGACGTCCGCTTTCGGCGTTGTGGACGGCGGTCCGTGGCGTTCGGACGGACGGCCCTATTGCGCCTGAGATAGCGCTCGACAGGCAGCGGCCGGCCGAGTTTGTTTTTTCAGGCTATGTTGAGGAGATGATGGAGCGAATCCACAGAAAGGACAGGCCTCTCTCCGCCGCATCTTCCGAGAGGAAGGCGACCTCGGCGTCGTCCTAAATCGAAAGCATCAGCTTCCGTCGGCCGCGCGACAAGCAATAGCGCGACCGACTTCATGCGCTCATGCTTGCGCGCATCGTCGTTTCGATCATCGGTTCTTGCGTCGCCCACGCTCGGCTCGCCGTCGCGCCGATCGGCGTCGTCAGAGCACTCTACGCAGCGAGCCGCTTCCGCTTGAATTCGGACATCATCGCGCTTCCGCCGGCGAATGTCGAACGGCCCCGGGAGAAGCTCGCGTTCGAGAAGGCGTTCCAGCGGTATGGGCTTCTTGACGTCGTCGTCAAGGCGCCGACGCCCGAGGTCGCCGGCGCGGCGACCGGCGAACTGAGGAGGAGCTTGCCGAGGACAAGGCGCGTTTTCGAATCGGTCGTGGACGCCGCGGACGTGCGGCGTTTCTGTTACAAGGTGAAAGACCCGAACGACACGAACGCCTTCCTCGAATGCCTGCAGTTCAACCGGAAGCGCTTGTCGGCGGCTTGCCCGCGTGTTGGAAAGCCACGTCGTGTAAGCCTTCAAGAACTCCCGAAGAGGGCGCTTACGCGCGCCATCTTAGGCCCGCTTTGGACCCATTGGCGAGAGAGCGGGTCGCTCCTCCAAGGGCAGTCCAAGGGGGCGACCACGAAAGCGCCGCTCAGAGCAACTTTGCCGATGCTTGCTCTCGTCGCGTCTCCAGCGGGTGCGACGCCCAACCAGAGCGCGCGCGGCGCGTAGGGCAGGGCGGCAACGAGCGCCCAGGCGGCAAACACGATCTTCGGCCTCGGTAAAAAAACGCGGAGACCTTGCCCAAAAGAATTCGCACCCCTTCGGCGCAAAACGATGCAAGCCCGCCGCAACCAGCGTGAGTGCGAGCAGGATCCACAGGAACCAAAGGGGCCCGTGCGGCGAGAAGGGCCGGCGGAGATAGGCGTTCACGTATCCCATAAGGCGCGGGGTTTACGCCCGTCCCAAAATACGCGGGATAGAGCGCGGTTGGCACCACCAAGGAGTCGACGCCGAAATGAAACGGAACGACGAGCCGCATGAATCGCCAGCTTACCGGTTCCCCATCGGTCGAGGCTCGGCCCGCGAAGACCCCGGAGAGGAAGAACATCAAGGTCATCGGAAAGACGTCCCGCCAGGCGCGGAAAATGTCGAAGCCGAACCCACCGATGGGAATCGACGACGGGGAATGCCTGCCAGGCATTGGGAGGTGCCTCGAAAGGACGAAAGGCGGAACCCGCTAGACGTCATGTTCGCGGGCTGAGACCGATGGCCCGCCCTTTCGTGCAGGTAGAGAACGAGGTTTGCTCGGGCAGGCCGAGCCGAGCCTCATGCACGGGCGGCGGACCATGGGAAAGTATAGCGAAGCCTTTGCGCTTTTGACGTCGCCAAGAAGAAGCACGCGGTGGCGATCGCGGAGGGGGGCGGGCAGGAGAAGTTCGTTTTCTCGGGGACGTTGAAAACAGCCGCTGCGAGGCCGCGCAGGTTGTGGAGCGCTGCGCTCTCCCGCCGCCCCATCCCGCCGTCGGTCGCGAGCGCCCAGGATCGCTTGGCCGCACCGGGGTAAGTGGAGCCAGGGAATTGAGAGGTTTCACGAAGGGCGGTTGACACAGGCACATCAATCAACCGCAAGGGGGCGACAATGTTTCTGACGCCGGTTTTTGACGCGACCCTCAAGGCGAATGCCGCTAGGATGAACTCCCCGCCGCCGCAGGAGCCGCCATGACCCCGCTTGTCATAACCTTCGTCGGGGATGACAGGCCGGGGCTCGTCAACGCGATTTCCGAGAGGATCGCCGCCTCTGGCGCGAGCTGGCTCGAAAGCAGGTCGGCGCAACTCGCCGGCAAGTTCGCGGGGATTCTCCGCGTCGACGTCCCCGAGGCGAACGTCACCGACCTCGAGTCGTCGCTCCTCGCCCTTGAGGCCAATGGGTTGCGGGTCGCGGTGGAGCGCGGCGCTGCAAGCCCGGTCGAGGACAATGCCCGAGTCTTAGCGCTTAACGTCCTCGGCCATGAGAGGCCCGGTATCGTTCGCGATCTCACGCAAGCGCTTAAAGGCCTTGGCGTCAACATTGAGGAGTTCAGCAGCGGTATCGAAAGAGCGGCGTTCACCGGCGCTGAGATGTTTCGCGCCGAGGCCCGCCTTCGCGCGCCCGTCGACCTTGCGCTCGAGGATTTGCGCAAGACGCTCGAGCGATTGGCCGGCGAGCTGATGGTCGATCTCGCCATAGGCGAGTCGGAGACCGCGCCGTAGTCTGCGCCGCCCTTGCGCCAATGCGCCCCCCTTTGATAAGGCCGCGCGACTTTTGTCTGGGCACCAGGGGATTATGGCGACCTTTCCCGAGCGCGTTTTTTCCGGCGTGCAGCCGACCGGCGCTTTGCACCTTGGAAACTATCTCGGCGCGATCAAGCGATTCGTCGAGCTTCAGCAGACGCGGCCTTGCCTCTATTGCGTGGTCGATCTGCACGCGATGACATTGCCGCACGAGCCCGAGGCGCTTGTTCGCACGACGCGCGAGGTGACCGCGGCTTTCATCGCTTGCGGCCTCGACCCGAACCTCAACATCCTCTTCAACCAGAGCCGGGTCGCCGAGCATGCGGAGCTCGCATGGATCTTCGACTGCGTCGCGCGTCTGGGCTGGCTCAACCGCATGACCCAGTTCAAGGAGAAGGCCGGCAAGGACCGCGAGAACGCATCCATCGGCCTCTACAACTATCCCGTCCTGATGGCCGCCGACATTCTGCTCTATCGCGCGACGCAAGTTCCGGTCGGGGGGGACCAGAAGCAGCACCTGGAGCTGACCCGCGACATCGCGCAGAAATTCAACAAAGACTTCGCCGAGTCCATCGCCGCGCACGGGCATGGCGACGCATTTTTTCCGCTGCCCGAGCCGCTGATCCAGGGCCCGGCGACGCGGGTGATGAGCCTGCGCGACGGCACAAAGAAGATGTCGAAATCCGACTCGTCCGAATACGCCCACATCGCGCTTACGGACGACAAGGACACGATCGCTCAGAAGATCCGCAAAGCCAAGACCGATCCGGAACCCTTGCCGAGCGAGCTCGGCGGCCTCGCCGGCCGCCCCGAGGCCGACAATCTCGTCGGCATCTACGCGGCCCTTGCCGATATCGCCAAGACCGACGTCCTCGGTCGTTTCGGGGGCAGCCAGTTCTCGGCGTTCAAGAACGCGCTGGCCGAACTCACGATCGAAAGACTCGCGCCGATCCGCGCCGAAATCCTGCGGCTGCGCGCCGAGCCCGGATATGTGGATTCGATTTTGGCGGAGGGCGCAGAGAAGGCGCGCGTCATCGCGCGGCCGAACATGGATGCAATCAAGGACATCGTGGGACTAGTGCGCTAGACAAGCCAGCGGGCCAGCGCGCCATTGGTCGCTCCTGAGCTCGAGACCACAAGATATTGTGGAGCGCGCAGCCGATCCGCAAACGGTCGCGCCGAGAAAGATCAGGGTTAGCGACTTTCAGGCAAAGTTTTCGTAAGCCTATGAACACGCTGATTCGGACTTCCCTGGCGGCGAGATCCGAAGCGGTGGCGTCTGAGTCGGAAGCCTGGGCGGCCGGGCTCTCGAGGAGGCTGATTTCATTGCGGGGCTTCAGCGCGGGAGGGTTTGCCCGGCTCGGGGGGCGAACGCGAGTCTGTCCGACGGGGGTGGCGCTGGCTCTGCTGGCGACCGCGGGAAGCGCCTTAGCCGATCCTCTGAAGCTTCTTGAAGACACCCGGGCAAATGCGCTGGGCGGGGCTCTGGGTGAAACCACCGCTATCGCGCTCGCAGCCCTCCTTCTCGCGCTCTTGACGGCGGCGGCCATTCTGCATCGGGTCAACCGGCGCAAGTGGATAAGGCGCGTGAGCGAGCTCGAGCTGGAGATCGAGCGAAAGAGCGCGAGTCTCGATCGCGCCGTTGCGATGCTGCGCAGCGAGCCCCAGATCGTCGTGTCTTGGGACCGTCCGGACGCGCCGCCGGCGATTGAGGGCGACTTCGGCCTCGTAGGCGACGTCGCGCCCGGCAAGCGTGTTCTCGCCTTCGAAACGTGGCTTGAGGCCGGACCGGCCCGCAGGTTGGAAGAGGCGACGAAACGCCTGCTTGAACGCGGGGAAGCTTTCTCCCTTCCGCTGTCCGACCGCCGGGGCGCCCACCTTGAAATCGACGGGGGTCCAGTCTCAGGCAGCGCAATTGTGCGAATTCGGGACGTTTCCGGCGATCGGCTGCGGCTGGCGGAGCTGCGTAAGGATTTTGCGGAGATCGACGACGCCCTGAAAGCGTTGCGAATGGCGCTTGACGCCGCGGACCTGCCGGCTTGGATCCGCGACGAAGATGGTCGCCTTGCGTGGTGCAATCCCGCTTATGCGCGCCGGGTCGGCGCGCCTGATGAAGCCGCGCCGGTCGAGGGGCAGCTCGAATTGTTCGAGCCCCTCACCCGCAAAGAGGCTGCCAAGGCCGTCAAGGACTACGGCGTTTGGAAGAACCGGGCGACCGCCGTCGTCGGTGGAGAGCGGCGGACGTTCGAAGCAGCGGAGATTTGCACGCCCCGAGGGTCAACCGGGCTGGCGAGAGACGTCTCGGAGGCCACGGCGTTGCGCGGGGAAATGGAGCGGAACGAAGAGGACCTCTCGCGACTGATGGATCGGCTCTCCACTGCTGTCGCAATCTTCGACAAGTCGAAGCGGCTAAGCTTCTACAACGCCGCCTACCGCCAGACCTTCTCCCTCGACCCTGTGTTTCTCGACCAGCGTCCCAGCGACGGGGAAGTTCTCGACCGGCTGCGCGCCCAACGCCAGCTGCCTGAGCAGGTGAATTTCCGCGAGTGGAAAGCGCAGCAACTCAAGGCCTATCAGGCGCTCGAGCCGAGCGAGACGGTCTGGCACCTGCCGGACGGGCGCGCTGTGCGCGTCGTCACGAGCCCCAATCCGAAAGGAGGCGTCACTTACCTCTACGATGACGCGACTCAGAGCTATGCGCTCGCCTCGCAGGTTAGCGCTCTTACCCACGTACAGGGCGAGACGCTCGACGCGCTTAAGGAGGGGGTGGCTGTGTTCGGCGCCGACGGGCGCATGAAGCTCTTCAATCCGGTCTTCTGCGAGATGTGGCGAATCGATCCGACGAAGCTGCGCGACCGCCCGCATATCGACAAGATCGCGGACGCCTGCCGGTCGCTTAGCCAGGACCCCGCGCAGTGGGACGCGCTGCGGGCGATGGTCGTGGGCTTGTCAGAGCGGCGCGAGGGGAAGTCGGTCCGAATCTCGCGCACCGACGGGATGACCCTCGACTGCGCCGCGTTGCCGCTGCCGGACGGAGCGACGCTGCTGACCTCGCTTGACGTCACCGCCGGGGCCAATATCGAGCGCGCGCTCACTGAACGCAACCAGGCGCTCATGGCGGCGGAGAAGCTTCGCAACGACTTTGTAAACCACGTCTCTTACGAACTCCGGACGCCTCTCACGAACATCATCGGCTTCACACAGCTCCTGGCCGCAGGCGGCGTCGGGCCCCTCAATCCGAAGCAACTTGAATACGCGGGCTTCATCACCAATTCCTCGCACGCGCTACTCGCCATCATTGACGACATTCTCGACTTGGCTTCGATCGACGCGGGAGCGCTTGAGTTGCGGATCGAAAACGTGGATGTCGCGGAGGCGATGCGGGCGGCCGCCGCCGGCGTGCAGGACCGCCTGGACGAGGCTGTCATCGAGATGCGCATCGTCATGACCGACGGCGTCGGTTCGTTCCGCGCCGACGGGAGGCGCGTCCGCCAGGTCCTGTTCAACTTGCTCTCCAATGCGATCAACTATTCGGAGCCGGGCCAGACGGTGACGCTCGCGGCCATGCGGCGCGGTTCGGAAATCGTGTTCAAAGTCAGCGACCGCGGACGCGGCATTCCCCCCGAGATGATTGACCGCGTGTTCCAGCGCTTCGAGACTTATCCAAACGGCTCACGCCACCGCGGACCTGGGCTCGGCCTCTCGATTGTCAAGGCGCTGGTGGAGTTGCACCGCGGCCGCGTGCTCATCGATACGGCCCCCAACGAGGGCACCACCGTGACCTGCATCTTTCCGATCGACCCGACCTCCGCCACACGTCCCGCCAACGACGCCGACGCCGTCCTCACGCGCCTTGAGCCCAGGCCCGCTCGCAGGAAATGATCGAGCGTCGCGTCGAACCGAGAGAGCCAAGGGTCTGGCGCATCGAGGCGGCGGACGAAGCAGAGACGCTCGCCATCGCCGCCGAACAGGCGGCCTGGCTTGAGAGCGGCGATTTCGTCGCGCTGACCGGAGACCTCGGCGCGGGGAAGACGACGTTCGCGCGCGGGCTCATCCGCGCCCTTGTCGATTCGCCGGAGCTCGAGGCGCCGAGCCCGACCTTCACGCTCATGCAGGTCTACGAGGGAGCGAAAGGCCCGGTCGTGCACGCCGATTTCTATCGACTCAGAAGCGCGGCGGAGCTTGGCAATCTTGGCTGGGAGGAGGCGATCGCCGACGCCATTGCGATCGTCGAATGGCCGGAGCGGATACCGGAGGCGCTCCCGGCGAGCCGGCTCGAGGTCGCGATTCGTTTCGACTTCGCACTTGGCCCGGATTTTCGTCTGCTCGAGATACGCGGCTTCGGTTCGGTCGCCCGCAGGCTCGCGCGCGCGCTCGGAGTCGGGGCGCTTCTGAAACGCGCGGGGTGGAGCGACGCGCGCCGCGAGTTCCTGCTGGGCGACGCATCCGTCCGCGCCTACGAGCGCCTGACGAAGCCCGACGGCTCGACCGCGATTCAGATGATCTCGCCGCCGCGGCCGGACGGCCCGATCCTCCGCTACGGCAAGCCTTACGCGGCAATCGCCAAGCTTTCCCCCGACATCCGCGCCTTCATCGCGATGGACGCGGGCCTGCGGCGCTTCGGCTATTCGGCCCCGAACCTCATCGCTTACGCGATCGAGGAGGGGCTGGCCCTTATCGAGGATTTCGGCTCGGCGACGGTTGTGGAAGAGGGCGCGCCGGTCGGGTCGCGTTACGCCGAGGCGGTCGCGCTGCTCGTCGACTTGCACAATCGCGATCTGCCGGAGACGCTGCCGGTTGGCGAGGAAAGCTATCGCATCCCCGTCTACGACGTCGAGGCGATGCTGGTCGAAGTCGAGCTTGCGCTCGAGTGGTACGCGCCGTCGGTCGCGAAGGTGACTGTTCCCTCGGGCGCCCGCATGCAGTTCCTCGCGATCTGGCGGGAGATACTGGCGCCGATCCTCGCCGCGCGGACGACCTGGACGCTGCGCGACTACCATTCGCCCAACCTGCACTGGCTCGCCGACCGGGAGGGTTTCGCGCGCATCGGGCTCATCGACTTTCAGGACGCGGTGATCGGGCCGCCCGCTTACGATCTGGCGTCGCTCTTGCAGGACGCGCGCGTCGACGTGCCCGAGGAGTTCGAAATGCGGCTCGCGGCGCTCTACGTGCGGCGTCGCGTCGGCGACGATCCCGACTTCGACGCCGAGCGTTTCGCCACGGCCTATGCGGCGATGGGCGCGCAGCGCGCGACGAAAATCCTGGGTCTCTTCGCGCGGCTCGACAAGCGGGACGGCAAGCCGCAGTACCTCAGGCATCTGCCGCGGGTGGAGCGCGCGCTCGCCAAGAACCTCGCCCATCCGTCGCTGGGTCCGCTTGCGGTCTGGTTCCAGAACCACCTGCCTCGGGCGCTCCGGCCCCCGCCGCCGCCCGAGGGAGCGGAGCAAGAGGCCCCATGAGCGTGGGCGTTCCAGAGACGGCGATGGTGTTCGCCGCCGGCCTCGGCGTCCGCATGCGCCCGATCTCCGACACGCTGCCGAAGCCGCTCGTCAAGGTCGGAGGCCGGGCGCTCATCGACCATTGCCTCGATCGGCTGGCCGAGAGCGGCGTCGAGCGCGCGATCGTCAACGTCCACTGGCTCGCTGATCAGATCGAGGCGCATCTTAAGCGACGGAGGTCGCCCAAGATCCTCGTCTTGGACGAGCGCGCGAAGCTCCTTGATCAGGGCGGGGCGATCAAGCGCGCGCTGCCGCTGATCGGCCCCGACCCGTTCCTCATCTGCAACACCGACGCGTTCTGGATCGAAGGTCCACGCTCCAACGTCGCGCGCCTCGCCGACGCCTTCGACCCCGAATCAATGGACGTCATCCTGCTCGTGGCGGCGACGGCCGGCGCGGTCGGCGTAGATTGGCCGGGCGACTTCACCATGACGAAGGAGGGACGCCTCGAAGCGCGCGACGCGCGACGTATCGCGCCCTTCGTCTATGCCGGCGTGGGCGTCATCAAGCCGGAGCTCTTCGCCAACGAGACGGCCGACGTCTTTCGCCTCGCGCCCTTCTTTCACGCCGCGGCGGCGAAGGGCAGGCTCTTTGGCGTGCGCCTCGACGGCCTCTGGGTGCATGTCGGCAGGCCCGAGACCATCGCGGAGGCCGAGGCCGCGATCGAGCGCTCGGTGAGGTGAGCGGGTCGCCGCCTTTGACCGCGCCAAGGCGATCTCGCACAATCCAAGAACATGACGATCGCGCGGCGTATGCAGCCGCCGGCGTCAGGCGAGTGTCTGGCTTGACCGGAAGGAAATTGCCCCGGGTGAACGGTGGCAAGACGCCATTAAGAATGGCATTCGAGGTGGAGCATTTTTCATCGCTTGTTTTTCCAGGGAATTGGAAGAACGTCGGAAGGCGTATGTGCACGAAGAATTGCTTCTTGTAACTGACGAGCTAATAAAAATGCATAGAGACCGCGTCTGGATTATTCCCGTTCTCTTGTATGAAGCAAAAATACCATTGCATAGGATTAGTGATAGCGAGAGATGAGGCGGCCCATCTCGCTGGCGATCCCTCCAACGGCGGTGGCTTTCGGAGCTACCTGATGTCCTTTATCAGGCAGT
>Ga0335083_10008131_pt1 | contig 12840 bp, 17 predicted proteins | sample Lox_Sample_42_FD_206716 | JGI IMG/M metagenome (GOLD analysis project Ga0335083, IMG submission 206716) | Soil microbial communities from Loxahatchee National Wildlife Refuge, Florida, United States - Lox_Sample_4.2 | ecosystem: Environmental > Terrestrial > Soil > Wetlands | place: USA...
TTCAAAGGAGCATCTGTGAAGCTGAAAACCGCCTGCTGCGTGGTCCTAGTGTTATCGCTGAGCTCGATGCTCGCCGCCCAGGGAGTTACCCGTTGCGGCGGCCCCAACACTGCGCTCTACATCAATGCTCCAGTTTTTCACTTCGACGTATGTCACACCGGCTACAACCCCTACGGGCACATTTTGAGCGCTTCCAATGTGGGAAACCTCGGCTTTGACTGGGGTTTCACCGTTGGTGACCGCCCCTACGGGATCTTCTCATCAGCCGCAGTTGTGAACGGGGTGGTATATATCGGAGCAGGCAACAACAACACGATGTATGCGCTCGACGCCTACTACGGGAGTTTCGTATGGCAGTACCCGACATCTGGTGAAGTTTCATCTTCGCCGGCAGTCGATCGCGGCATGGTGTATTTCGGCTCCGGCGATCACAACCTGTATGCGCTCGGTGCTGCAGACGGAAGACTGGTATGGAAATACAGCACCATCGCCCCGGTGCTCGAGTCCCCGACGGTAGTTAACGGTACCGTGTATTTCACTTCCGAGGACGGCAGTGCGTATGCCCTGAAAGCCGCTACGGGCGCCCTCCTGTGGAAGTACACCACCGGCGCCTCCTATGTCCGTTCGTCTCCGGCGGTCGTCAACGGCGTGGTGTACTTCGGAGCAACCGATCACTATGTTTACGCTCTGAACGCCGTTACCGGAGCGCCGGTATGGAAGCAGGACGCGGGAGATCAGATCAGCCAGTCTTCGCCCGCTGTGTTCCATGGGGTGGTGTACATCGGCGTTGGCGTATCGTCCGGTAGCTTGATCGCTCTGGATGCCGTTACCGGGCAACACATCTGGAGTTATCCGTTTGCATCGCCAGCCGATTCATCGCCCGCCATTGCCAACGGCATTGTGTACCTCGCGCCATCGCAAGACAGCCTGTACGCCATCGATGCCGCGGCGGGAACGCTACTGTGGAAGACGGCGGCAGTGGGATGGGGCGGGAGTCCGACAGTCGCGAATGGTGTGGTGTATCAAGGCAGTCCTTCGCTCTTATATGCTTTCGACGCGGCCAACGGAGCGATGTTGTGGAATAGCGGCGTACCAGGTAAGGGCACTTATTCCACGCCGACGGTGGTCAACGGGGTGATGTACATCGGCACCATCGACTGGCCCAACAATGTAAAGGCTTATCACCTGGCGTTGCGGTGATGACGCCGGGGCCAATTGAGGATGTATGAAGGTCAGAACACTCGCTCTAGTTCTGCTGACGTTGAGTGCCAACTATTCCTCACCCGTTGCGGTGAACGGAATGGTCTTTGTGCGATCGGTAGAGAGCACGTCTGCCTACCTGTACGCCTTTCATCTGCCGGGGTAGTAACTCCGGTAACAGTCTCAGTTTCGGACCAGGAGGAATGATTATGAAAATGAGAACGATCCCCACTCTAATGCTGCTCGTCTCGCTCAGCTCAGTACTCCTCGCGCAAGGTGTGACCCGCTGCGGCGGCCCCAACACCTCGCTCTACATCAATTCTCCAGTTTTTCACTTCGATGTGTGCCACACCGGCTACAACCCTTACGAACACATTTTGAGTGCTTCGAATGTCGGAAAGATCGTCTTGGATTGGGGTTTCACAATCGGTGATCGCCCCATCGGGATAGTCTCATCACCCGCGGTCGTGAACGGGGTGGTGTACATCGGAGTCATCTCTAACAACACAATGTATGCCCTGAATGCTAACAACGGAACTCTGCTATGGCAGTACCCGACAAATGGACAAGTTTGGTCTTCACCGGCCGTCGATAGCGGCATCGTGTACTTCGGTTCCTACGATGGCAATCTGTACGCGGTCAACGCTGCCACTGGAACACTGGTTTGGCAATACAACACCGGCGGCCAGGTCGCCGAGTCCCCGACTGTGGTTAACGGTGTCGTCTACATCACCTCTGGTGCAGGCAGTGCGTATGCTCTGAAGGCCGCTACCGGAACACTACTGTGGAAATACGACACGGGAAACTATGTCCGTTCATCTCCGGCGGTCGTTAACGGCGTGGTGTACTTCGGATCAACCGACCACTATGTCTACGCTCTGAACGCCGTCACCGGAGCGTTGGTGTGGAAGTACGACGCGGGAGATCAGATCTTCGAGTCTTCGCCCGCAGTGTTCCATGGGACAGTGTACGTCGGGGTTGACGATTATGCGGGCAGCTTTCTTGCTTTGGATGCCGTTACCGGGCAGCTCATCTGGAAATCTACCGTTGGGTCCCAAAACAACTCATCCCCGGCAGTCGCCAACGGCATTGTGTACCTTGCGGCCTCAGATGGCACCCTCTACGCGTTCGATGCCGCGACCGGAACGCTAATCTGGAAGAACGCGACAGTGGCCGGGGGCGGAAGTCCGACGGTGGCGAATGGCGTGGTGTATGTAGGTAATCCTTCCTTTATTTACGCTGTCGACGCGGCCACCGGAGCGATATTGTGGAACAGCGTCTTTGCAGGTAGAGGAACATCGTCTACGCCAGCAGTGGTAAACGGAGTAATGTACCTTGGCACCGCTGACTTTCCGAACAACATAAAGGCTTATCATCTGCCGACCGAGTGATCCTCGACGGTGTGAATTTGCAACTTCGTCCCGAAATCTGACATTCCAAGCCGGCGCGCCCGTCATCTAACCCGCATCTCAGGGTCGCGGACGTGCCGGCCTCAACTTGGCGTGCGTCCCGCCGCGGTGTAAGCTTCACAACTCGACAAGGTAGAGGGGAATTGGCAGCTAGCGCAGAAACCGTTGGGGGGCTGACTGTCTCGCGTCCTGAGACAAACCCCTGGATCATCGCCGTCGCGGTCATGCTCGCGACGTTCATGGAGGTGCTCGACACTTCCATCGCGGCGGTGGCGCTACCGTACATCGCGGGCAGCGTTTCGGCAACGAATGACGAAGCTACCTGGGTGCTGACCAGCTATCTGGTCGCGAACGCGATCATCCTTCCGGCCAGCAGTTGGTTCTCGCTGAAGTTCGGGCGCAAGCGGTTTTTGATCGTTTGCATCATGATTTTCACCGTATCGTCTTTCTTCTGCGGCTCGGCCAGCAGCCTGGGATTCATATTGGTTGCGCGCGCCATACAAGGCGCCGGAGGCGGAGCACTTCAGCCGTTGTCGCAAGCCATCCTGTTGGAAAGTTTTCCGCCGGAGAAGCGGGGGCTCGGCATGTCGGCCTTTGCCTTGGGTGTTGTGGTGGCCCCGGTGATTGGTCCCACATTGGGTGGCTGGCTTACGGAAACCTATTCCTGGCGCTGGGCGTTTTACATCAATATCCCGGTCGGCATTCTCGCGGTGCTGCTGATTGCGCGATTCGTGGAAGATCCGCCGTACATCAAGAACGCCAAAGCCGGCAGGCTTGACGGACTCGGGCTCGGCCTGCTCGCCGTCTGGCTGGGAGCGTTGCAGATCATCCTCGACAAGGGTCAGGAGGACGACTGGTTCGGCGCAACCTGGATTCGCTGGGCGACAGCGATTCTCGTGGTGGCACTTGTCGCGTTTCTCATACGCGAACTCACGCACGATAAACCGCTTACGGACTTGCGCATCTTTCGCAATCGCAACTTCCTGGTGGGGTGCATACTCATCTTCCTTTTCGGGGCCGTCGTGTACGGCCTCATCACACTATTGCCGCTCTTCTTTCAGGAACTGCTTGGCTACACGGCATTGGCCGCGGGATGGGCGGTGGCGCCTCGCGGCCTGGGTGCGCTCATGTTTATGCCGGTCATCGGAATTCTTACCGGCAAGATCGACAACCGATACCTGGTATGTGCCGGCTTCGTTTTCACCGGCGCCTGCACCTTGTGGCTGGGCAGGGCCACGCTCGACATCGGGCCCTGGTCGCTGTTTTGGCCAATCATCCTGACCGGCGCCGGGGTGAGCCTGATCTTCGTTCCGCTGGCAACCTCGACCATGGGTACGCTGGCTAACGAGGAGATCGGCAACGCCAGCGGGCTCTACAACCTGATGCGCAATGTCGGAGGAAGTATCGGCATTTCGGTTGTGAACACGCTACTGGCTCGCCACGAGCAGCTTCATCGCGATGAGATGGTCCACAACCTGGCGCAGTACAGCCACACCTTCCAGGACCAACTGAACGCGCTGACCGCATACCTGTCGCAACATGCCGATCCGGCAACGGCGGCACGACAAGCCATCGACATCTTGAACCGAATGCTCGACGGGCAATCGGCTCTCTGGTCGTTCCTTGACGATTTTCGCTATATGGCGGCGCTGTGCTTCCTTTGCGCTCCGATAGCATTTGCCATGGTTAAGGTAAGGAAGGCCAAGGGCGGGACGCTGGCGCATTAACAGCGCCATTCGCTCTTCGCTCTTCGCTTTTCGCCGGAAGTGCCTGTCCGGGTGTGTCATCCCGACCTCGCCGAAAGTTCCTCTCCCGGTGTCATCCCGAGCGTAGCCGAGGGATCCGCAGTTTGCTCGCAGCACCAACCGGCATGACTGAGGCCGTCTGTCAGGGTTAAAGCATCGCGCTTCAGCGGGCACAGCGGGTGGAAGCACCGCGCCTCAGCGTGACGAAAAGGTGGAAGCACCACGCCTCAGCGTGGTCATACGATCGCAATTCCGGATCAGGGCTTTAGCCCCGGCCAGCGCTAAAGCGCAATCGCCTCATGACGAATCTCTTTCCCCCGCATGAATGCGGGGGCTCCCACCCGAAGAGTTGCGTTCGCCTTCGACCCTGGCTCCGAAATCGGGCGAATTGCAAAGAGCGAAGAGCTAACGTCAACCTCCGGCTCACAATTCGCAGTACAATAACCGCCACTTGAGCTGTTCCATGATTGCGGCGAATTACATCCCGAGTCCCCCATTGTCAGAGTTCGTGAAAGTGATGTGGTACTGGGACGGCTACGTCCAGCCGCACGCACGGGAACGCCTGCTGCCTGATGGCTGCATGACCATCGCCTTCAGCTTGGGCGAACGAAGTCTGCTGCAGCGTTCGCACAGTCCTGCACCGGCAGAGAATGTCGCGGGGCAGGTGATCTGCGGCGCACGCTCCACCTCCATGGTGCTCGACACGGCCGATATGGTGACGACGTTGGGAATTCAGTTCAAGCCGGGCGGAGGATTTCCATTCCTGCGCATGCCGGCCAGCGAGCTGCGCGATTTGTGTGTGCCTTTGGACGATGTCTTCGGCGCCGGTGCGCGTAGCTTGCGTGAGCGACTGCTCGGGTGCGTCGGTCCTGCAGAGATGTTCGCGGTCGCCGAGCACTGGCTGCTCTCGCACGCAGCAAATGGCTTAGAGAAGCACCCGGCGGTGGCGTACGCGACACAGCAGTTTTCGGAAGGTACTCTAGCGCGGCCGCTGTCGAGTGTGCTCGACCGCATTGGCTACAGCCAGCGTCACTTCAACCAGCTTTTTGCGGACGAAGTTGGCCTAACGCCCAAGCGATTTCTGCGCGTGCGGCGATTTCAGCGGGTGATTACGTCGATTTCTACTCTACCCTCGGTGGACTGGGCCGACTTGGCAGTACGCTGCGGGTATTACGATCAGCCACACTTCGTGCATGATTTCCGGGGCTTCTGTGGGCTCACGCCGGCAGCTTACCTGGCCCACCGGACTCCCCACCTCAATCACGTGCCCGTCCTCGATTAAGTCAGATTTAGGGATGCAGCTCTTCGCCCCCGATTAGGTCAGATTTTTACAAGACGCCGCGAGGGTTTGGGCGCAGAATCGTCAGCATAGCGTTAGGCCAAAAGCTAACAGCCACGAGCCAATGGCCAAGAGTCGAATTTCCAAAGAGGAGAACAGCAATGGCAGTTAAACCAGTACCTGAAGGTTTTCACACCGTGGTTCCGTACCTGACGGTGGACGATGCGAGCGCCCTGATTAACTTCATTGAGAGGGCCTTCGACGCGAAGGTCAGCTACTGCATGAAGGATGAAGATGGCAACGTGAGGCACGCCGAAGCGAAAATCGGCGATTCGACCATCATGATCGGGCAGGCCCGAGATGAATGGAAATCGCGGCCAGGAATGCTCGTGCTTTATGTGCCCGATTGCGACGCCGTTTACAAGAAGGCCGTTGATGCGGGCGCAACGGTCGTTCGCGAGATAGCAACGCAAGCCTATGGCGATCGCAGCGGCGGAGTAGCAGACTCGCAAGGCAACCAGTGGTGGATCTCGACCCACGTGGAAGACGTCTCGGAGGAAGAGATCGAGCGGCGGATGAAGGCCGGCGCGCACTGAAACCGGGTATCAGGTATCGGGCGTCCGTCCAGAGCAGGTGCTCCGATACCTGACGCCTGAGACCCTTACGACGGGTCTCCGCGCCAGGTTCGGCGATCGTCGCTCACCAGTAACAGGCGTAAGGAAGCGGAGGTTTCATGACAGCTGACCAGTTTCGCAAACTCGTACTCAGCTTCCCGGACGCCGAAGAGCGCGCCCATCACGGCCACCCCGACTTTCGCGTGGACGGGAAGATATTCGCCACGCTTGGCTATCCCGACCAGACGCGAGGGATGGTGCAACTCACACCCGAGCAGCAAGCTGAGTTTATGCATGATCATCCACAGGTGTTCTCGCCCGCGGCAGGGAAGTGGGGACTAAAGGGCTCGACGATAGTCAATCTGCCAAAGGCAACCAAGGCGGTACTGAAGATGGCAGTCGAAACGGCTTGGAAAAATGCGACCATCAAGGAGGTGAAAAGATCCGCGGCAAAAAACAGATCTGCACAGACAAAAATGTGACTTGCTGTGAACGTGGAGTGAGCGCGAACTGCTACACAGTCCAGTTCTGAACCCGCAGTCCTGGTATTCTCCGAAACTCTCGCTCGTTGTTGGTCACTAAGGTCAGGTCTGCTGTCATCGCATGTGCAGCGATCCAGAGGTCGTTATTCCCAATCATCTCACCTATTGCCTCCAGGCGCGCACGAACGATTCCGTAGGCTTCAGCAGCCGTCTCGGGTAATGGAAGTGCTGGGAGCAAAGTGGCCAGATCGTCGAGCCCTTCCAATGCGGCGGCTCGTTTTGCGCTTTTCTGAACGCCATACATCAGTTCACCGTAAGTGATGACAGAGAGAGCTGCTTCCCCGACACGCAATCTACCGAATCGGCGGAGCAATTGCTCCGGCCGCTTTGCCCAGATATAGATAACAATATTGGTATCTAACAGGAACGTGGGTGCCATCGATCACAAACCTTTGCGCTTTTGCGGCGGATCACGGCGCCGGTCCGGAAACTCAAGGTCTTCCGGCAGGTTCGCGATAATCTCGAAAGCACGCTCCAAATTTGGCTCGCTCTCGCGCAGGATAATGTCTGCACCACGGCGGAATATCTCGACTTCGTTGCTCTTAAGCCGAAATTGCTTAGGCAGGCGGACGGCTTGGCTATTGCCTGAGCGGAAGACTTTCGCCGTGGTTCTCATCTCTCCATCTCCAAGGTTGTATATACGCCGAGTATACACGAATTGAACGCCGGCGAAGTTGTGCTGCTGGTATTGCTGAGTAGCCTTCGCCAAATTCCAACTCCGTCCATCCTGCTACTCGCACTCCGCACTAATCCTTGTTACGGTACCACTTAGGTGCTAACCGATGGCTGCCGTCAAGCAACTGTCAGCAGCTCTCGTTGCATCTAACGGTTTGAATTCGGACAGGAAAAATTGACGACAGCAAAGAAAATTGTGGCTCCCGGCGTCACCGAGGCTGAGGCCATCGCGCGCGCCAAAGAGGGCGACGCCGAGTGCTTCGAGATGCTGTATGGCATGCACAAGCGTCGCGTGTATTCACTAACTTTGCGCATGACTGGCAACACCGCCGAGGCAGAAGACCTCACACAAGAAGCATTCTTGCAGCTCTACCGCAAGATTGGGACGTTTCGGGGCGAATCGGCTTTCTCGACCTGGTTGCACCGGCTGTCGGTCAACGTTGTCCTCATGCACCTGCGCAAGAAAGGGCTTCCAGAGGTATCGCTGGAGGAGACCATGGAACCGCAGCAGGAAGACGGACCCAGAAAAGACGTGGGCGCGCGCGACAATGTACTCGCCGGCTCCATCGACCGCGTCAATCTGGAGCGCGCCATCGAAAGCCTTCCGCCCGGATATCGCATCATCTTTGTATTGCACGATGTTGAGGGTTACGAACACAATGAGATTGCCGAGATGATGGGCTGTTCCATCGGCAACAGCAAATCGCAGCTGCACAAGGCCCGCATGAAGTTGCGCGATCTGTTGAAATTGAGCCGGGCCGAAAGGGCAGCGCGAAGGTAAGGGTTTAATCAAAGTGAAAGATTCATGCGAAGTAGCCAAGCGGCACAGAACGCCGGCCCCCAGACAGTACGCGGCGGCACTGGGCACGATCGCGGAGAATCTGGTGGGAGAGAAGAGATGACTTGCGCCGAGTTTCAGAAAGCCTTGCCATACATTATCGACGGTGGCGGAACTCCGGAGCAGCAGGAGCACCTGAAGACGTGCCACGTTTGCTCCGACCTGGTGGCCGATCTTAAGTACATCGCCGAATGTGCCAAACTGCTGGTTCCGATGGAAAATCCCAGCCCACGGGTTTGGGAGGGGATCGAAGAGTCCCTGAGCCGCGAAGGGTTGATAAAGCGTCGGCACGTGTAAGAGCAGTGGGTAGTGGATAGTGGTTAGTGGATAGAACGAGCCCGGGCCGTCCCTCTATCGATTACCTACCGTTCACTGCATTGGTGCCGTTTTCTAACCACTACCCACTATCCGCTACCCCCTGCCTTCACATCTTCAACACCGTCTTCTCGTACAAATCGCGAAAACGCCGATTCGGATCGTACTTCTCCTTTAGCGCCTGGTAACTCTCGCGGTCGTAGATGTTCCAGAACATCTCTTCGTCGTAGTAGGAGCTTGAATATAGCCCTTTTACGCCGCGCAGGTGCAACGCCATGCGCTCGATATTGCGGTTATAGAAGCCGTCGACACCGGCACTGGGCAGCCCGTCCCAGAAACCAAAATTCACATAGAGCTTGTTCGGTTCAACCGGACACAAGGTAAAGCGCGCAGCGGGATCGTACGCCTTGAACGGACACAGCCAGATGGGCAGGATACCGATCTCGCGCAATAGAAAATCCGCAAACCCCGGCGCATGCTCGATGGGGATATCGACGTCTTGAATGACCGATTCCGTATTCGATTTCAAGGGCAGCTTGCGCGACCAGCGCATAATGCTCTGATAGGTTCGTGAGTTTAGAAACCGTCGGCCTGCCAACGCCCGCACCATCGGGTTTTGCGCGTGAAAGACCTTCGAGCACCAGAACCAGTCCGTGTCCCAGCGCCAGATGTAGTCTTTCGCTGTCAGATAGTCGAGTTCGCGCTTTTGAATCGATCGGTAGTAGATGTTCAGGTAGGTGTAGTCGCTTTTGTAGGGCGCGTAATCGACGAACTCGCCAGTGGTGATGTATGACTCTCCGCGGTTGAAGACCACGCCATCCACGAAGTCGAAGTGCCGCTCGGCACAAGTAGCAGCCAGCTCGGCGAGCAATCGGCTCAGGTCGCTGTAACAGCGATGCACCAGCCGGACGTACTTCTTGGCCGGTACAAGCTTTACGTTTATTCGCAGCGCGTAGCCTAATGTGCCGTAGGAGTTTGGAAAGCCATAGAACAAGTCGGGATTCTGCGCTGGCGAGCAGATGACGGCCGAGCCGTCGCCCAGCATGATTTCCATTTCCTCAACCGTCTCGTGTACCAGCCCGTACCTGAACGATGACGATTCAATACCCAGCCCGCTCACCGCTCCACCGAGGGTGATGGTCTTGAGCTGAGGCACGACGGCGGGCAGCACGTGGTGCCTGAGAGTGGCATCGACCAGATCTTCGTAGGTGGTCATGCCTTCGACGTCAGCGACTAGCGCACCGCGATTGACGTTGAGCACGTAATTGAATTCGCGCACATCGATGCGCCGTTTGGAACCTTCGCTACGCGCCCGGAAGAGGTTGGAAGTGGTTTTGTTCAGCCCGATGGGTTGTGATTGATCCCATTCCCGCAGCTCGCGCACGAGGTTGTCGCGCCGGTGATTATAGGCGGCGTAGGCAGTGTCGGTTGTGGACGGCGTCATACCAGTAGGCGGAATCGTGATGCGGTTCCCGGTCGTGTCATTGTACGTCGGCGACAACGCGCGATTCCGCGGGTTGTTTGGAGACTTCGAGCGGCTTACAGCCGACGACACCATCGTCCGCTGTTTCGGTTATGTCGTCCCCGAGGGACTCGGGCTTCCTGCTCCCACTTACCCAGGATTCCGCCTGCGGCTCCATCCTGGGCTATCATCACACGCCCTCCGGGCTCTAATTAGTAGCTATCGGAAGAGCACCCACTCACGGCGGGGAATGCGCCAGAGAAGTCAGTCTCGAACGAATCCCTCCGTCCAACCCTCCACTCCCAGCTCGCGCGCATGGACTTGAAACCCATCTGGAAAGTCGATGAATCCAGGTTTGTCTCTGAGCCGTTTAATTGCTTGCTTGGCTTCTGCTTCGGTCGCGTACACGCCGATGAGCAGCTCGATATCCTTTTGTCCGTCCTGTTCCTGTGCGAACCACAACATGTAGACCCGGTTGGCCATTGCTCTTCCATCGCCAACAACCAGTAACCTATTTCTGCAACTGACCACCGACCACTGACAACTGCTTTATCTCACCGGTTCATAACACGGAATGTCTCCCTTGCTCAACACCACTTGCCACAACTGCATGCGTCGGGCGCGGAAGCCGCCGGCTGACGTCATGAGGTACAGCTTCCACATGCGGAAGAAGCGCTGGTCGTAACGCTGCTTGTCGAGCGCGCAGTAGTGCGTTTCGAAGTTCTTCCACCAGGCCATGAGCGTCTTGACGTAGTCAGGGCCAAAGTTATGCCAATCTTCCACGACGAAAAGGTTCTCCAATGCGCGGCCAAGTTGCGGGATGGAGGGAACCATCCCGTTAGGGAAGATATATTTATCGATCCACGGATCGGTTGACGTGCGTGTGCGAGTTCCACCGATGGTGTGGAGCAGAAACAGCCCCCTGTCTTTCAGCTTGGCGCGCGCCAATCTCAAAAACGGCCGGTAGTTGCGATACCCGATGTGCTCGCACAGGCCGACGGCAGCGACGCGATCGAACTGGCCTTTCTCGTGGATTGCATCGCGATAATCTTTCTCCTCGATGCGCACCGGCAGGTCGGCACACCATTCGCGACCGAAGGCGACCTGTTCTTTCGAGATGTTGTAGGTCACCACCTCGCAGCCGTACTCCTTTGCCATGAAGCGCGCCAGGCCGCAAAATCCGCCGCCAAGCTCCAGCACCCTCATGCCCGGCGTAAGGTGCAGCTTGCGGCAGATGAGGTGGAGCTTGTTCTCCTGCGCATCGTCGAGGTTGTCGGCGTTCTTCCAGTAGGCGCAGGTGTATTGCATGTTCTTGTCGAGCATGACCCGGTATAGGTCGTTACCGATGTCGTAGTGCTGGCGGGCCACCTGCCTGGACTCGGATTTCTTTTGCAGATTGAAGAGGAGGCTTCTCACACCCAACCAGAACAGATCAGACGAGCGCAGTTTCCTTGGAAGATCGGCGCGATGCAGCCGGTAGAAAAATTCGCTGAGGTCGGCAACATCCCACCAGCCGTCCATATAAGACTCGCCCGCGCCGAGCGAGCCATGACCGAGCGCGCGCTGATAGAAGCGCTCGTCATGCACCTGCAGGTCCCAGGGCTCGGGTCCGTTGAGTTCGACGTCGGCTAGAGCGAGCAGTTCGCGGATTTTGTCTTTCGCGTTCATGCGCAAGCAGGGAACTACAAAGATTCGCACAGCAATTTACAGGATGGGATGCGTGGGGGACAATGGGGCACATGGGCGTGCGCTATGTTGCGGCGGACCCCCGGTCTGGATCGGAGCCTGAGGCCGGTCAGAGGAAGGACATTTTCCGGTATCCTAGCGTCTTACTGAGGTGGCGCGTGCCTGACGGCAAATCGTGAAGAAAGTTAAAGGGCATTCGGCTGCGAGCGCCCATGAAGATTCCTTTCTTGGCATTGCGCGGCCTGCTAAAAGATGTGTTTGCTGAACTGGGAGGCGGTGAGGCCCTTCGGCGAGAGCGTGCTAGCTTCTACTATCAAGCGGACCTCAAAGGGAAAGCGAAAAGTGAAAGGCCTGCCCGGCTAGACCGCAACTGCAGTTCTTTCGACTGCCGGCGACATCTTGCCCTCCCAGGCTTACTTATTCGAATTCGCAAGAGCTAAACCCAGCGACGGAAGGCGGACGGCACTCCGGTGACCCAACGTATTGTGACGGCTGTAATTGACCCGCTTTCCCTCAAAATGTTATAAAAAAGCGCTTTGTAATCTACTCGTTGGCTGGGCAGAACAGTGTCCGGCGGCGGGTGTTTTCCCGGCGCGGCCAAACCTCAACACTTCCTGTCTTGAAGTGGAAGCGTGTTCTCGGGATTCCAGCAGGTAGCGCAAGCCCTGTGTTCCGTTAAGCAAGGCGAGCGCGAGCCCAGTCTGCTGACGGTACCTGACTTTTATGAACGCTACTCTGCGGAAAAATCGTGGAACGGCGAACCAGCAATCATCCATCAAACGTGGGCGCTCCCTGTGCTCATCGGAGGACTCGTATGCAAAATTGGCTTTCCGCCGCGCGACAGATGCGGCCCTTGCAACGTCCGGCTACAATAATCGGCGCCTTGGCGTCACTTCTTTTACTGAACGCTTCGGCTTTTGCGCAACCCAGCAGTGAAGCTGGCGGAGAAGCGACGCTTCGCTTGCCGGACCTTTCCTCAGTCAACTTCCTGGGAATGAACGGGCACAATCTGTTGCTGATCGGAATCCTGTTCTGCTTCTTCGGACTGCTGTTCGGACTGACGATTTACATGCAG
>Ga0335083_10008132_pt1 | contig 12839 bp, 11 predicted proteins | sample Lox_Sample_42_FD_206716 | JGI IMG/M metagenome (GOLD analysis project Ga0335083, IMG submission 206716) | Soil microbial communities from Loxahatchee National Wildlife Refuge, Florida, United States - Lox_Sample_4.2 | ecosystem: Environmental > Terrestrial > Soil > Wetlands | place: USA...
CATAACCCAGACCATGTTTTTCTAGGCACCAGCACGGGACAGATGTTCGTCTCGAACGATGGCGGCCACAACTGGACCCGCCTTGCCCACCTGGGCGGCGATGACTATGTTCTCGACCACATCGTGGTCGACCCACAAAATCCCAATCGGGTCTATGTTTCGGCGTGGAGTTCCTCCAGCCAGCAACTCGGCGAAATCTTCCGCACCGTCGACGGCGGACATACCTGGCAGACGCTACCCGCCATGCACGGCAAATCAATCCGCGCGATGGCGATGTTCCGCGGCAATTCCAACGTTCTGGTAGCCGGCGCCTTGGATGGCGTTTACCGCACCAACGATGGCGGCAATACCTGGGAGCATTTGTCGGCTGCCAATTCCGCCGAGATCAAGAACATTGAATCGATCGCGGTCGATCCAAAAGATCCGAACACCGTGTATGCAGGAACCTGGCACCTGGCATGGAAGACTTCCGACGCCGGCGCCCACTGGCAGCACATTAACAAGGGCATGATTGACGATTCCGACGTTTTCTCCGTCATCGTCGATCACGACAATCCGCAGGTCGTCTTCGCGAGTGCCTGCTCGGGCATCTACAAGAGCGAGACCGCTGGCAACCTGTTCTCGAAGATTCAGGGCATCCCGTTCTCGGCGCGCCGCACGCGCGTACTGAAGCAGGACCCGACCAACGAATCGATCGTCTACGCCGGAACCACCGAAGGCCTTTGGAAGACGATGGACCTCGGCAAGACGTGGAAGCGCGTTTCCAATCCTGAGGTCGTTGTCAATGACGTCTACGTCGATCCGCGAGACTCGAACCACGTTCTCATCGCCACCGACCGCAGCGGCGTGTTGGCGTCAACTAACGGCGCCGCAACCTGGGAAAGTTCGAACCACGGTTACGCCCACCGCTACATCTCCGCTTTGCTGGCCGACAATCAGAATGCCTCGACCTTCTACGTCGGCGTGGTGAACGACCGGGAATACGGCGGTGTCTTCTACTCCCACGATGACGGCCAGCACTGGATGCAGAAAGCGGCAGGCCTCGGCGGGCGCGATGTATTCACGCTCAAGGAAACGGCCACGGGCACACTCATCGCTGGCACCAACCGCGGCATGTTCTATCTCGACCACAATTCGCCCGACTGGAAACCGATGAACCAGGTGGCAGTCGAGCACACCAGAACGGTCTATCGTAAGAAAAAGCGCACCACCATGACGCTCTGGAAGAAGTCGGAACTGGAAGCGCGCGTCAACGATCTGGAACTGGGCTCGGAACGCTGGTACGCGGCAACGACCGCCGGCGTTTATTCCAGCAGAGACGAAGGCAAGATCTGGAAGATCGAGCCGGGTCTCGGAAGCCTGGACTTCGTAACCGTCCGCGCGCAGGGTGAAACGATCGTCGCGGCCACGCCTTCGCGGGCAATGGTTTCGACCGATGGCGGCGCCACCTGGAAACAGGCCGCGCTCCCCTCTTACGTGACTGGCATCCGCGGCGCCGCGATGTCTTCCCAGGGCCAGCTTCTGGTCGCCTCGCGCGAAGGCATTTATCGCAGCGAGGATGGCGGAACAACCTGGGAGCATGCCATCAACGGCCTGCCTGCCAAGGACATCACCTCCGTCAGCTTCGACTCCGCGCACAAGCGTCTGCTCGCCACGAGCGACGCGACCGGCGTGATCTTCGAGAGCATGGACGGCGGCCGCAGCTGGCAACGCGGTCCTGACAGCGGATTCCCGCTCCGTCGGGTTGGCGTACTGGGCGGACGCTTCATCGGCGCCACGCCGTTTGATGGAGTAGTTCTCCAGCCGGAGAACGAACCCATGAGCGCGGCGGCCGATGCGGGCAGCAGCGAGTAATTGAAACAAATTCGGGGGTTAAATAGAACCCGAGGGCGAAAAGACAAGGTGCCCCATCCTAAAATCGCGCTCTGTGCGATTTTAGGGTGGGGTTTTTCGTCAGCCCCCGATCCGGCATGACAAACCTATTGCGGGCAAGGTCCGATTCAAGAGTCGGCTTCGAGTAATAGCGTTCCAAAATGCCGCTCCTCCAAACCAGCAGATCTTGATTCTCTTCCGCAAACTCTTCCCACGACTGATTAGTTCCTGCTCGCGCTAGCCGCTCTGCGATCAGCAGCAGATATGCCCAGGTGATTGTCTCGTGATAGAGATTCGGTTTCCCTCGCGAGATCGCGAAGCGCTTGAGCGCGGCGGGAAACTTCGCGAGTGTCTCCAGCATTGGAAACTCCGACACGTAGGCGAAAGCGACGCGCATGTGATCGGCATGGTGAAAGCCGTCGGGGACGCGGCCTTGCTCGAATTCGGAAATGAGGTGGCGGTTGGCTTGCGACGGCTCGGTCATTGGTTCGGTGGTCAGCGCGGCGTTCATGACTTTTTTCTTTTCGCCTTTCCTGTTTTCGTTCTTGCGGACGCTCCGGCTGCTCTGTGGGATAGGCTTTCGACCAGGTGGTGGCTGGCGCCGGAATCAAGATCGAGCTCATAAAACTTCTTCAAGTCACGGATGCGCGCGAGCGAAGCGGCGTCGAAGGGAATCTTGCCGTCGAAGGCATGCAGCACGATGCCTTCGAGCAGATCGCCGACGGACATGTCGTGGTACTCGGCAAAGGCCTTGAGAACTTTCAGAATGCGCTTTTCCATGCGGATGCCGGTCTGCACGCGCTGGATGAGAAGCCGGGAATTGTCATTCATCGTATAAATGTACCATAGTACCTATATAACATTGTTAGGACGTCAATCGAATTATGGGGTGCCAGTGCGGACTGGCTCCGTTAGATGGTTGCCGGGGCAACCTGGATCCCTGAAGAATCAAAGGCGCCTGCGCCAGAGGCCGGAAATCTACAATTGTAATAAGCTCCGGGGTTGGGCACTCCGAGGCTTTTCAGCTTGCTGCGGTTGTTCTTCTGCCTAGTCCTTCGCTCCTGGATGCCTACGGATTATTGGAAGAAGGCGCCAGCTGAAACATCTGGATTCTTCGATTGTCGCTGTCCGCGACGTACATCCGGTTTGTCAGATCAATCCACAGAGCTGAGGGAGCATGGAATTCGCCGACCCCATATCCGAGCCCTCCGAACGAATCCTTCAGATGCCCACTCAGATCGTAAATTCGAACGCTGGAATCGGCTCCATTACTGACATAGAGATTGTCAGCCGCGTCCAGGCCCAGGCCGATTTCACTCCCGCTCTCGCGTGCCGTGAGAGCTCGAATCTTGAACTCTCCTAAAACGTTATATTGGAGATCCAGGACCCGAATTCGTGAAGCCCCGGAATCAAGCACAACCACCTTGTCCTTATTGATCGCAATTTCGGTGGGCGCATCGAAATCGATGGGAACTATGGTGCCCGTAAACCTTCCGATCGGATGCCCCCTTCCCCGGCCGACGCGCATAAGAATATTGCCCTCCAAATCCGTCACAAAAAGGACGTCACGGCCAGTATCGAGGAGATACAATCGCCCATGCGCGGAGTCAATCGCGATGCGAGTCGGCGAGTGAAACAGACTCTCGTCGCCGATTTTCCCAATTTCACGAAGGAAGGCTCCGAGACGATCAAAGACCACAACTACCCCCCGATCGGGATCGGCCACATAGATGTTGTCGCTGCCATCGACAGCGACCCCAGCGGGGACGTGCAGGCGGCGGTTTGCGCCCGCCGCGATGCGAAATGACTCCCGCCCATCCAGGACGTGCACCGCCCCAACGCCAGGATCGGAAACAATAACGCGCCCTCGCGAATCGACGGTGAGATATTTCGGAACGAGCAGGGCCTTTTCTCGACCGTAGACTAAGGTCACAATTTCATCCCGCAGGGCAGTGATGGCAAACCGGCGCTTTTCGGCTTTCCTAGCGTGCGCGGGAGGCTGATAGCTTTCGATCACGCGCTCGAGCGCGTGAAGATCAATGAAGGGGGGAACTTCGCGAGGTCGCAAACCCGGTTCGGTAGGGGGATCGGATCTCGACGAAGGCAGCCCCTCCTTGTGGCACGACAGGGGGCGTGCCGGGCGAAACGTGCCATCGGAACGATAGGCACCGAGGTAAGCAGGAAAAGCGCTGCCACAACGCGGCGTAATCGGTGGCGGGGAGCGCGGAGCGACCGGCGAGGCAACAGGTTGGGCTAAGCTCAGGGGGAGCAAAACAACGAAGAGAACCAGAAGAAATAGGCCGCGGGGGAAACGACCAACCGATATAGGCTTCATAAGAACGCCCTCTCGACTGGTAACTTCTGCATTGTTAGTCGGGAAAGATGAACATTCCCGCTAACGAAATTCGTGTACGCACCACATTCTACTCTCCTGGGCGCGGCGATACCATAGCGAAATTTCGTGCAAATTTCTTTTGCACAATAGGAAATCAGATGGGAAGCAAGGGCAGCCCGTCTCGCAAGACATCATCGACCTGGACGGTAACTTGGTCTCGTCCTTTGACGATGCGTGATGGTCGAATGCTAGCCAGCGCTCTCCGGCTTCCAGCGCAGCACCGGCTTCCGCGCCGCCGCCGTTTCATCTAACCGCGAGATACGCGCATTATGCGGGGCATCGAGCACGAACTGCGGATCTTCTTCGACCTCTTCCGCGATCGACTTCATTGCCTCAATGAACAGGTCGAGTTCTTCGAGTGGCTCACTCTCGGTGGGCTCGATCATCATCGCGCCCGAGACGATCAGCGGAAATGCCGTCGTATAAGGATGGAATCCATAGTCGATCAGGCGCTTAGCCAAGTCCATGGTACGCACGCCCTTCTTCGATTGCACCTTGTCGCTGAAGACAACCTCGTGCATCGAGGGCGTGGAGTAGGGCAGATCGTAGGCGCCCTCAAGGCCTTTGCGAATATAGTTAGCGTTAAGCACAGCGTCTTCGGTGGTCTGGCGCAGGCCGTCCGGGCCGTTGGCGAAAATGTAGGCGAGCGCGCGGATGAACATTCCGAAATTGCCGTAGAAGGCCCGCACGCGGCCGATCGACTGAGGACGGTTGTATTCGAACCCAAGCGTGCCATCGGGTTTGGTGATGACGACAGGTTTCGGCAGAAACGGCTCGAGAATTTTCTTGATCGCCACTGGCCCGGAACCGGGGCCGCCTCCGCCATGCGGTGTTGAAAAAGTTTTGTGCAGATTGAGGTGCATCACATCGACGCCGAAGTCGCCAGGGCGGGTCTTGCCGACGAGCGCATTCATGTTCGCGCCATCCATGTAGAGCAGGCCGCCCTTGGCATGCATGAGCCCGGCGATCTTGTGAATCTCCTGCTCGAAGACTCCCAGCGTGTTCGGGTTCGTGACCATGAGCGCGGCCACGTCTTCGTTCATCTGCGCCGCGAGCGCGGCCACGTCGACCATGCCGCGGTCGTTAGACTTGAGGTTTTCGACGCCGTATCCGACGGTGGCGGCGGTGGCGGGATTGGTGCCATGCGCGGAATCCGGAATCAAAACCTTTTTCCGCGGATTCCCTTTCGACTGATGATAGGCGCGCACCATCAGCAAACCGGTTAGTTCACCTTGCGCTCCGGCGGCGGGTTGCAGGGTGATGGCGTCCATGCCGGTGATTTCCACGAGGCAATCGCTGAGTGTCTTGAGGATGCGCAGCGCGCCTTGAGAAATTTTCTCCGGCTGATACGGATGTCCGTTGGCGAGCCCCTCGATGCGCGACACAAACTCGTTGACGCGCGGATTGTACTTCATGGTGCACGAGCCCAGCGGATACATGCCGAGATCAATGGCGTAGTTCCACGTAGAGAGCCGCGTGAAGTGGCGGATAATCTCGATCTCGCTGACTTCCGGCATAGAGCCGAGATCTTTTCTCTCCTGCTTGCCAAGCATTTTGGCTGTGTCAACTTCGGGCACATCGAGCGGGGGCAACTTCCAGGCCGCCTTGCCGGGCGACGATTTTTCAAAGATCAGACCTTCGTTTTGGCTGACGTGGCGTGTGGCCTTGCGGGTCATGTGCTTCATCGCGCCACCTCCTCTTCGACTTCCTTCATACTTCGCATGCCGCGCTCGCTGTCGGCGACGAGGCCAACAGCGGTGTCGATCATGGAGCGCGTGGTCAACTCAGTGCAGCACCAGAGCGCGGCATTGCCAAGTTCGGGATAAAGCTTTTTGAGTGGCAATCCGCCGACGATCTTGTGCCCGAGCAGGCGCGAGTTGATGGCGTAAGGATCTTCGGTGGTTTCGACGACGAATTCGTTAAAGCGCGGCGCGCCGGTGAAATGAACTTTGGCGTGCTTGCCGAACTGGGCCGCGCCATAGGCGGCCTTGGCTAGATTCTGCCTGGCGAGTTCGCGCAGGCCGACCTTGCCATAGATGGTCATGAAGATGTTGACCATCAGCGCGACCAGAGCCTGGTTCGTGCAGATGTTCGAGGTCGCCTTCTCGCGCCGGATGTGTTGCTCGCGCGTGGCAAGTGTCAACACAAAGCCGCGCTTGCCATTTTTGTCCACGGTCTGTCCGGCGAGGCGGCCCGGCATTTGGCGGACGAATTTATCTTTCGTAGCCAGCACTCCGCAATACGGTCCGCCAAAGCCAACCGGAACGCCGAACGATTGCGCCTCCATGGAGACGATGTCGGCATCGCGCGGCGGCTCGATGATGCCCAGCGAAACGGCTTCCGCAATCGAAACGATCAGCAGAGTGCCGCGCTTGTGCGCTATTTCGGCGATGGCCTCGACGTCTTCGACCGTCCCGAAGAAATTGGGCGACTGAATCAGCACACACGCCGTATCGTCCCCGACCGCTGCTTCGAGAGCTTTCCGGTCAATACGTCCCGACTCGGTGTAGGCGATCGTCGTCAGCGGAATGCCCTGATGCGTGGCATAGGTGCCGATAACCTCGCGGTATTCAGGATGCAGCGTGCGCGCCACAACGGCTCCCTGCCGGCCGGTGATGCGGACGGCCATCATCACCGCTTCCGCCGCGCCCGTTGAGCCGTCGTACATCGAGGCGTTGGCAAGATCCATTCCGGTCAGCTCGGAAACCATGGTTTGAAATTCAAAAATTGCCTGAAGCGTGCCCTGCGCGAACTCAGCCTGGTAAGGCGTGTAAGACGTCAGGAACTCGCCACGCTGCACGAGCGCATCGATAACCACGGGCCGGTAATGGGCGTAGGCGCCGGCTCCGAGAAAACATGCATAGCCTTCGGCGTTCTCCTGCGCGCGCTGCTTGAACCAGTCGACAATCTCCGACTCCGCCATTTCTCGAGGGATAGCAAGATCGCGGCTAAGGCGAAATTCAGCGGGGATGGGCGAAAAAAGATCGTCCACGGTGCGGACGCCGATCGCCTTCAGCATGGCTTGGCGGTCAGTTGGAGACTTAGGTAGATATCTCATAGAAACCTTTGTTAGATGTCGCTTGCGGTGGATTCGATTGCGGCAGTTCGAGCGACCTGAAAGACGTGCGGCAATTGCAGAAGTCAGATATCAGATTGCAGAAGTAAGAGCCGTCGGTCCCACCACTGGTGACGGAAGCGAAGGGTTTTACTTCTGCAATCTGACTTCTGACTTCTTCAATTGTGTTCAGTGTCCTGCCTCTTCGTTAACAAATTTTTCGTAGTCGGCTGCCGAAAGCAGCCCGTTCAGCTCCGCGGGATCTTTGAGCGCAATCTTAATCATCCAGGCCGCGTGCGCGTCTTTGTTGACTTTCTCCGGCGAGGTCGCCAGCTCACTATTCACTTCGGTGACGGTGCCGGAGGCGGGCGCGTAAAGATCCGAAACGGCTTTAACGGACTCGACCGTACCAAACGTTTTGCCCGAGGTCAGCTCGGTGCCGACTTTAGGCAACTCGACGAAAACGATGTCGCCGAGCGAATCCTGGGCGTGGATAGTGATGCCGATCTTTCCATCAGCGGAAATCCATTCATGCTCTTTTGTATATTTGCGGTCGGTAGGGTAGGACATGTTGCTTTCTCGCTCCTGGCGGTTTCGTCGTTGGCTGTTCGTAGTTCGCTAAACGCTGTTCGTGTTTCGGTTTTTTCTGCGCACTATGCGATTTAAGATTTTTTGGGGCGCTTATAGAATGGCGTCGGCACAACCTGCGCCTTGACGCCCTGGCCGCGGACTTCCACCCGCACCGTGCTGCCGATCTCGGCGTTCGATGGCGGCACGTAGGCAAGCGCAATGTTCTTCTTCAGAAACGGCCCAGGCGACCCGCTGGTCACATAGCCGATTTCGCGGCCGCCATCGTCAAGAACTTTGTAGCCGTCGCGGGCGATTCCACGATCGATCATCTCAAGTCCGACCAGCTTGCGCTTCAGGCCCTCAGCGCGAGCTTTCTCAAGCGCCGCTCGGCCAATGAACTCGGGCTTTTCCATTTTGCACCAACGGTCGAGCCCGGCTTCCCAAACGTTGATCGTGTCCGAAATTTCGTGGCCGTATAGCGGCAGCTTGCCTTCAAGGCGCAGCGTATTGCGCGCGCCCAGTCCGCAGGGCACCGCGCCAAACTCTTTGCCGGCCTCCAGCAATCCATACCAGACGTGCGCGCTGATCGCCTCGTCGGAAGAAATGTAGATTTCAAATCCGTCTTCGGCTGTGTAGCCGGTCCGCCCGATCAGCGTCCCGGAATCGTAGAGACGGTCGCTTCCGCGCATCGCCATCGTCCGGCCCTGCGTGATCCAATAGAATTTCAGCGACTTGTAATCGGCGTCGATCCTCAGTTTCTGAAATGGCGCATTGAGCCCATTGGCTGGGACGTCGACGAAATTGTCATTCAGCTTTTCCATCAGGTCGACGGCCTTCGGGCCCTGGATTGCGATCTGGGTGTAGTCGTCCGAGAGATTCTCGACCAGGCAATCGAACGGTTGCGTGTTGTCGCGCACCCAGCTGAAGTCTTTTTCGCGCGTGCCGGCATTGATCACGAGTAGGTATTCGTCGACACCAAGCCGGTGTACGATCACGTCGTCAACAAAAGTACCTTCGGGATAGAGCAGCGCCGAATATTGTGCCTGGCCGATGGCAAGCTTCGCAGCGTCGTTCATCGAAATGTGCTGGACGGCGTCGAGCGCGCCGGGACCCGCGAGACGTATGTCGCCCATGTGGCTGACGTCAAAAATGCCGACGCCGGTGCGCACCGCCATGTGCTCGTTGACGATCCCGCAGCCAATGGCCGCGGGGTATTCGACCGGCATATCCCAGCCGTTGAACTCGACCATCTTCGCGCCCATCTGGCGATGAACGGCATTGAGCGCGGTTTTGCGAGCAGTTTTCGGCGCATCTTTAGTTGCATCGGGCGGGATGGTGGGCGCAGCGGACAATACAAAACCTCAGTTTGACAGCGGCGATCTTCCGGCAATCTGGAACTGATTAAGGTAACATCTGCGCGGGAAGGGCGGCAAATGCAGGTTGGAGGTCTGAAGTCTGAAGTCCGAGGTCTGAGGTTCGAGGTTCGAGGTTCGAGGCTCGAGGTCCGAGGCGCAAGCACCAGGCCGGATTGCAACGTGAAATCCTGGCCATCACCAACCACTGCAGGAACCGCGGGCTCTTACCTCTGAACTCATACCTCTGCCCTCCCGTTACCTCGGTGACGTTTTCCTGGTTCCCGGCCCGATCTACACTCGAAGAATGTCCACCAACCCCGCTGTTGGCCGAGTGGTTTGCATGCAGTGCGACCAAATTGAGTCGCGCTGTCTTTGCGACAAGTACTGCATCCTCTGCCAAACGGAGATCAACGTTCGCCTCTGCACCGACGGTCTGATGTACTGCGAACCCTGCCGTACTGCCTGCGATTACAAAGTCGCGGATTCCGGCAGCGGTTCTTGACGATCAAACCAGGCCTGCCTGGCGGCCTCGCTTCCCTGCCCTCTTGCATCCCCTCCTGTCCCGGGCCCCGATGACTGGATCGATTTGTGTTCCACGTGGAACAGTTGACATTCGTGTACTTATTCGCGTGCACGTACAACAACGCTAACTCAAAGACAGAGCATGACTTCCTCTCTCCGTATGCCCGAACCACGGCACACGCCGACCGGGAGGTAATACCCGAAATAGAGGGCCCCGGCCACCTTGGTCGGCCGAAGAACAGGACATAGCCGTCAGGATCGCGAATCTCAAAGCCGCGCAGACCGTCTTGTGTATCCTTAAGCGGGGTGCTGAAGGCGGCGCCATGATCGGCAAATTCGGCGGCTAGCGCATCGGGGTCTGGCGCGTAGACGTACGCGTCCCACCTCATGAAGGGATGACGCTTGGAGTTCGGCAGCGGTAACACCGCTTTGTCCGATTTGACGAAGAGTTGCGCTCCGTCGCGTCCGAGGATGGCGAAAAAAGGATTCCGATCCGGCTCCTGGAATCTCTTCTCAAAGCCAAGCTTTTTGCAGTAGAAGGCGATCGTTTGATCGACGTTGCTGACGATGAAGAAAGGTGAAATCCCCGGAGTGTGCGCTCGTGTCATAAGCATGGGCGCTCTCGCCGCCCGCGCGGGTAGTCAGCCGGCCCTCCGGGACCTGCGTCGTCCCTGACCTCTTTCCCGGCCTCGATATCGCCGGGCTATTCTCACGTCGCCCCTATGGGGCTATTCCTACTTCGTAATCACGCCACACGCAATGCGGTCGCCTGAGTTCCCTGACGGATCGGTCTTCTGATCGTCCGCTTTGGCGTGGATCACGATTGACGTTCCTCCGTTGCTGAAGAGGGAATGGCTGCCGCTGCCCAAATTGACGTCCTTGCTGTCGGTCTTCAATTTTGCTTTGCCGTTTGCGCCTACTGTGAAGTTTGCGTGATCGCCGGCGTGATGGCCTTCCGGATTGTCAAAACCGTGCTTTTTGCCGTCTGGATTGAAGTGACCTCCGGCGGATTTGAAATCGGGCGCGGTGCAGACTGCGTTTTGATGGAAGTGGATCGCATGTTCACCCGGAGGGAGATCTTGGAGATTCAGTTGCATTCCCACTCCTCCGGATTTCAGTTCCCACAGAGTGACAGTGCCGACGCTTTTGCCTTGCGCGTCCAGCATCTTGACGACGGTTTTCGCGAAGCTCGCGGTGGCGAGCGCCAGGAATAGCGAGAGGGCTAGGGCGGTTGTGGTTTTCATGGACGGGATTATAGAACAGCTATGAGCTGCCAGCTTGCTTCAGACAGATTCAGATTGATTCAGATTCGCTCCATGGACCTTTTTGCGATTGCGCGGCATGATTGCAATCGATGTGCGGGACAGACTCTTCCCCGAAATTTCAAAATCTGACCAAGGAGAAGCTTATGAAAAAATATGCCGCTACACTGCTGATCCTGATGCTGGCCGGACTGACGGGGCTGGCGAATGCGCAAACCGGAACGACCATCATCGCCGAGGTCCCCTTTGATTACATCGTCAACGGCAAAACGATGCCAGCGGGCGAGATCAGCGTTAAGGTCGAAAATAATGGGCAGGCGTATCTGGAGATCACGAGCGGGCAGCGGTCGGCCTTCGCGATTCCGAACCCGGACGAGACCGCAAGGCCCGCGGAAGAGACGAGCCTCGTGTTTCACAAGTACGGAGATCGCTATTTCCTCGCCGGCGTAAAGCGCGCGGGACAAAACCGGAACTACGAACTGCCGGCGGGCAGCCTGGAAAAGGAGCTGCGTGCCTCGAACGTCGATGAAAAAGAGGTGACGCTTGTCGCCTCGTTGAAGATGTTTGGCAAATAGTTCGGCAACAAAGTCTGCGAGTTGCGCACACGCGCACGAGGGAATGGGGCTTGGGGCCCTTTCCCTCGTTTACTTTTTTGCTTTTCCCTTTTTGCTTTCCGCTTGGCGTGAAAGCGCTGCAATGGGACAATGTAAGATATGCGTAAATCTCTCATTGCAGCGGTCCTATTGGCCGGAGCGATGCTCGTGGCCGATATTGGCGCGCAGCAGACTCCGGCAGCGAAATCCCCAACCACTCCCGCAGCTACTTCCAAGACTCCTGCCAAGAAAACTACCACTGCCGCAGCGGGCGCGGCGGCTCCGCTTACTTCACGCAAGCAAAAATTCAGTTACGCGCTGGGGATGAACATCGCCACTGGTCTCGGTGCGAACCTTAAAAAGCAGGGCGTTGAAGTGGACTGGAATCTCCTGGCCGAGGGCATGAAGGACACGGCGTCGGGCGGCAAGACTCGTCTGACGGAAGAGGAGTCAAAGACCGTACTCACCGAAGTGCAGAATGACGTTCGCAAAGAGCAGCAGGAGAAGGCCAAGGAATTGGGGGAAAAGAACAAGACCGAGGGCGCAGCTTTTCTCGCGGCCAACAAGAGTAAAGAGGGCGTGAAGACCTTGCCAAGCGGGCTGCAGTATAAGGTCATCACCGAAGGAACCGGACCGAAGCCGACCACCGCGGATACCGTCGTATGCAATTACCGCGGAACTCTGATCGATGGCACGGAATTTGACAGCTCTTACAAACGTGGAGAGCCTGCGACGTTCCCTGTGGGCGGAGTGATCAAGGGCTGGACTGAGGCTCTGCAGTTGATGCCTGTGGGATCGAAGTGGCAGCTCTTTATTCCGTCGGACCTGGCTTATGGTGAGCGTGGCGCGGGAGCTGAGATTGGCCCGAACGCGACGCTGATCTTTGAAGTTGAATTGATTTCGATCAAGCCGAAGGAAGAAGACAAGGCTAAGGAGCAGGAGAAGAAGGGCGAGGCGAAACCCGAAGACAAGAAAGACGAGAAGAAGTAAAGCAGCTTCGAGCCGCGAGCTTCGAGCAACCTCACATGGTCGCTCTGGACTCGCGGCTTTTGTTTTGCAAATCGACAATTGCAGACGACTTCCAGCTACGCTCCCAGAAACAACACGTGCACGTACACTCCCAGGCGCACGTTGTAGGCCAGGTACCAGCCGAGGTGATCGGGATCTTCGTAGATTACGACGTCATCCGAATCCCACAGCCAGTCATTGCAATAG
>Ga0335083_10008134_pt1 | contig 12835 bp, 10 predicted proteins | sample Lox_Sample_42_FD_206716 | JGI IMG/M metagenome (GOLD analysis project Ga0335083, IMG submission 206716) | Soil microbial communities from Loxahatchee National Wildlife Refuge, Florida, United States - Lox_Sample_4.2 | ecosystem: Environmental > Terrestrial > Soil > Wetlands | place: USA...
TGGAACGGGGACGGTTCATCTGGCCGTCGCCGGCCGATGGCGTGGTGTCGATCTCCATCGCCCAGCTCGGCTACATGCTGGAAGGGATTGACTGGAGACATCCGCAACGGACCTGGCGGCCGGAGACGGCCGGCTGAACTGGTCTGTGGCGCGCTGGCTCACGCGATGATGGGTACACAGGCGCGCCTTGATGTGCTCCACTCGGCGGCATGACCTCGGCGCCAGACGATCTGCCCGATGACATCGTAACCCTGCGGGCTGCGCTCGCGGCCGAGCAACTGGCACGCCGTGAGGCGGAGGCCCGCGCCTTGGGCGCCGAGGCGATGGTGGCGCATCTCAAGCTGCAGATTGCCAGGCTCCGGCACGACCGGTTTGCGGCGTCATCCGAGCGTGGCCGCAAGCTGCTCGACCAGCTGGAGCTTGAGCTCGAGGAACTGGAAGCCACGGTCGCTGAGGACAAGGCCGCGGCGGAGCAGGGGCACGGCGTCATCCCGGTCCGCGAGAGCATTCGCCGTAAGCCGGTGCGCGCGCCACTGCCGGCGCATCTGCCACGCGAGCGGTTTGTGATCCCGGCGCCTGAGGCCTGTCCGTGCTGCGGCGGGGCGCTCAGCAAGCTCGGCGAGACGGTCACCGAAACCCTGGAGGTCGTTCCGCGTCGGTGGAAGGTCGTCCAGACGGTGCGGGAGAAATTCAGCTGCCGCCGTTGCGAGGCCATCACTCAGCCGCCGGCGCCCTTTCATCCGATCGCCCGCGGCCGGGCTGGGCCGAACCTGCTGGCCATGATCCTGACGGGCAAATTCTGCGACCACCAGCCGTTGAACCGGCAGAGTGGCGCCTATGGCCGCGAGGGGATCGACCTCGATGTATCGACGCTGGCCGACTGGGTCGGCGCCTGCACCACCACGCTGATGCCGCTGGTCAGTCTGATCCGGGCGCATGTCATGGCGGCCGAGCGGCTGCACGGCGACGATACCACCGTGCCGATCCTGGCCAGGAGCAAGACGGTGACCGGCCGCTTGTGGGTGTATGTGCGCGATGACGCGCCCTTCGCCGGAGCCGGACCACCCGCGGCGCTGTTCTACTATTCGCGCGATCGCAAGACCGAGCATCCCCAGCGACACCTGACCGGTTGGCAAGGGATCCTGCAGGCCGACGCCTATGCCGGGTTCAAGCCGCTCTATTCGGAAGCGCGCAAACCCGGGCCGTTGGTCGAGGCCGGGTGTTGGGCGCACGGCCGCCGCAAGCTGTTCGAATTGGCTGAGCTGACGGGGGCGCCCCTCGCGGTGGAGGCTGTGCGGCGGATCGACGCGATCTTCGACATCGAGCGTGCGATCAACGGCTTGCCGGCCGGGCAGCGCCTGGCCGTGCGGCAGGCGCAGGTGGCGCCGCTGGTCGCCGAACTCGAGACCTGGATGCGCGGTGTGCGGAGCCGAATGTCGCGGCATGCCGATGTCGGCCGCGCGATGGATTACATGCTCAAGCGCTGGGACACGTTCACCCGGTTCCTGGATGACGGGCGGATCTGTCTGACCAACAACGCGGCGGAACGCGCCCTGCGCGGTGCCGCTCTCGGACGCAAGGCGTGGCTGTTCTGCGGATCCGACCGTGGCGGCGAGCGGGCAGCAGCGATGTACTCCCTGCTGGTCACCGCTCGCCTCAACGGCATCGATCCGCAGGCCTGGCTGGCTGACGTGCTCGCCCGGATCGCCGATCACCCGGCACGCCGGCTGGACGAGCTGTTGCCTTGGAACTGGGCCCGGAACACGGAGCGACATAAGCTCGCGGCATGACCGCCAGCGCCATCGCCCGCCTCAAAATCACGCTCGACGACGTCAAGCCCAAGGTGCAGCGTCAGGTCGAGGTGCCGCTCACGATCCGGCTCGATCGCCTGCATCTGGTGCTCCAGGCCGCCATGGGCTGGACCAATAGCCATCTCTACGAGATCCGGGCCCGAGATGTCGGCTGGGGCATCCCCGATCCCGACTTCGGCGACGGCCCGCTCGATGCCCGCAAGGCCCGCCTCATCGATGTCCTCGAGGATATCGGCACGAAAACCCTGAAGTATCTCTACGACTTCGGCGACGGCTGGGAGCACACGGTCAAGATCGAGCGCATCACCGATGCCGTGCCCGGCCTTTCATACCCGCTGCTGATCAGCGCCACCGGACGCTGCCCACCTGAAGATGTCGGTGGCCCGTGGGGCTACAGCGAGATGCTCGAAGCCCTTGCCGATCCAGAGCACGAGCGCCACGCCGAGATGCTGGAGTGGCTCGGCGAGCCCTTCGATCCCAACGCCATCCGCGTCGAGGATTACGCCAGCGCCGTGGCTGCGCTCGCCAAGGCCTGGTCACGCAAGCCAGCCGTCAAGCGCAAATCCAGCTCCTGATCCGCGATCTTCGCCGGAGGGATACGCCCCGTCATCCGTCCGCACCGGGGAAATTGGGCGAGCCGACATTAAACGCGATAAGATTGGATTATCGCGTTTCTATCACAGGTGCCGCAATGGGCGGCGCCCAGGGCGCAACGGCACCACGACGCAAGCGGATCCCATCACGGTTCGCCGCCGTCCTCATCGTCAGACTCGGCTTCCGCCAGCGCCGCCCGCCCCATGGCACCATCCTGATGCGCCCCGAACTTTCCCGACCGCTCCGAGCGTTTCCGGGCTGTCCAGGCACATCCGTTTGAACCGAACTTTCCCGACGGGTCTTCTTGACGGCAACACATAGATTGCAATGACTTACTTTAGTTATCCTCCGAACTTTCGCGGCTAACACTATCAATAAGAATATAAATCTTCTTCCAATTGCTCTCGGTCGCGAAAGTTCGGTCTTCCCTGTCCAGGCCGGAACCCTGCATGTTCGGCACGATGCTCAGGGGGGCGCGGTGGCTAGGCAGCGGGAAATGTTCGGGGTGGATGCCATGCCGGACCCGGCCCCTGTGGAGCCGACGGCGACCGTCCACGACATCCTTCAGGCCAAGGGCGGGCGGCGCGGAGCGGCAGCCTTCGCCACGATGTCGATGCCCGAGTCAGGACGCCGCGCCCCGGTCGATCTACTCGCCGGCCCCCGGGGGCCCCGCATCATCGCTGCGGCGGCGGATACCGCCGAAGCCCTGGCGAATACCGGAAGCCCGGAGGGAGCCGCGGGCTACGTCTACAGCGGCTGGTGCATGCTCGGCCTGCCCTACCGCCGACCCAAGGGCGCGGCGGAGCAGGCATGGCGCATCGACACCCCCTACGCGGCGATCATTGTCGAGGGCGGCTCGAAGGCACTGGACGACGGGAGCCTCCAACAGGTCGGAGTGCCGTTTGGGGCCTACGCCCGCGTGCTGCAGCTGACGATCAGCTCAGATTGCCTGGAGCGTGGCACCCGCGACCTCGAGCTAGGGATCACGGCCTACGACGTCCTGCGCCGCCTGGGGCTGCCAGACGGCGGGAAGGTGGCCAACTCGGTGCTGGAGCAGATGGAGCGCCTCGCCCGCTGTCGGGTGTCCTTCCGGATCGGCTCGGACACCAAGGGGTTCGTGATAAATGACCGGATTGTCGAGGCTTTTGAGTACGACACCGATAATAGCCGACTATTCATCAAGCGCCTAAGGCTGTCCCAGGCGTACTACGACAGCCTTCGCAAGCACCCGGTGGCAATCGACCGCGACGCCGTCGGGCGGATCCGCAATAGCGCGATGGCGCTCGATGTCTACTGCTGGCTCTGCTACCGCCTCCCCGCCCTCGAGGAGGACACCCCGGTCTCCTGGGCGGCCCTACGGGCGCAGTTTGGGCATGGCGTCGCGAGCCTGAAGCACTTCAAGGCACCGTTCGCCGAGTCCCTGGAGCTGGCACGGTCGGTTTACCCGGATGCCCGGTTTGCGGTAACGGCCCAAGGCGTCGTGCTGCGACCCTCACCTCCTCCCCGGCGTCGGCGCGCCCTCCCCTGAGCCTGAAGTCGGAAAAGTTCGGCGATCGCCGCCTCCGGGAAAGTTCGCCCCCCCCTTACTCGCGATAGAAGATTCCGCGCCTCGTCCTGCTGCCGGAAGCCTGATGACGCACGGCCTTCTGTATTGCTGGACTGCCGTATGGCTGGCCGTCCAGCAAGCCTGACGAGCACACGGACGTCTATGCGCCAATCCAGTCGTGCGCCCGGTCAGAAACCGCGTTCCTCCAACCACGCCAGGAGCGCCTCGTCGACGATCGCCTGCTTCTCGCGCCGCGTACGGTGAGCCGCCTCACGCAGGCGCTCCTGCGTGCTCACGGGCAGCCTTACCGTCAGGGCGGTCCGCACCTCCTCCGCTGGCGGCGCCACCACGGCAGGCGGTGGCCTGCGCCTCCCGGGTTCCGTGGGCGGCCTGGACTCTTGCGGGAGGTAGGCGGGGTCCGACGCCGCGGCGGGCACCTCGGCAGCCGGGGCTGCGGCCCCCTTGGGGACGCCCAGGAGTCCGGCGTCGAGTGGTGCTGGGGTTGCCTTAGCCATTGGCAGCTACTCCATTCAGGCTCATGCGCTCGGCGAGGTAGGTCCAGAGCGCGGCAATTTCGGCGGCGGACTTTGATGAGGGGTCGAGTTCCACGGCCGTCCTGCCGTCCGTCATGCTGGTCGCGAAATCCACTCGGCTGGCGATCATGCTGGGCGCGACGGTGCCGTGCTGCGACAGAGCAATCGCCGCCTCGGCCGTAATCCTCGCCCTCGGAGTCACCTGGTTGCAGACGAACACCAGGGGCTTCCGCGCCCGCCCAACCAGAGACACGGTCCCGCCGACGGCCCGCAGATCATTCGGTGACGGGCGCACCGGCACCACCACGAGGTCCGCGTGCGCGACGACAGCGGCGATCGTCTCGGTTACCGACGGCGGCGTATCCACGAACAGGATGTCGATGCCGCCCCGTCGGCACGCCTCGATTGCCGCGGGCAGCCCCTGGCTCACGTCCACGAACAGGGGTGTCTGAGCTGCCCGAGCGTTGTACCAGGCAGCCAAGCCCCCCTGAGGGTCGGTGTCCGCCAGGGCCACCCGTCCGGCTCCGGCGCGCTCCGCTTCAACGGCGAGATGGCTGCTTAGGGTGGTTTTTCCGGCGCCACCCTTGCGGCTTGCCAGCACTACGACATGCACGCTGCCCGCCCCTCCGACCTTCTGCCCGACAATCCGGGCGGCGGGGCGGACTTACGGCAAGCCGGACATGCCGTCAACCCACTGCCTGGATTGCCATACATCTATATGGCTGGCTGTCCAGCAAGCTTAGCGGACTGCATATGTGTCACCTAACGGTGACAACGCTGAATGTCACCGCCAGGGTGGCAAGGCTCTGGCTTGGTCGTTGAATACGGCATCGATCCAGTTCTGCGGGCATCCTGGTGATGCCTGTCCTCGCGCTCAAGGCTGGCGCGGGGGCAGGTCCTCCGGCGGCCCATCCCAGAAGGTGAATGAGCAGGCCTTGCGATAGTCCTGACCGCTTGGTTGCGGCGCACAGTCGCGCGGCGCCGCATCCAGACGGTTCCACTCGATGAGGTCGAGCCAGTGCAGGGCGACCTTCGGCCCATCCCGCAGGACGGCCGCCACGAGACGGGGTTCGGTCGCCTGGATGGCGACCGTCATCTCGTCGCGCGCCTGGGTTTGCCCAAACCAGAACGCGGTGCCGGCCAGCGCGGCCACGAAGACCGCGATGATGGCCCGGTCGGTCCAGACCCGCACCCGCGTCTGCTGGATCACCGTCCTGCGGAACAGCTCCTCGGTATCCCGCGCGAAGCCGGCGAGCACGTCCCCGCGCTGCCGGCCGGTCTCGGCCGCGGCGGCCTCGATCCGCTCCACCGAGCGCACCATGGCGCGATCGATGCTGCGGGCTTCCTCGGCGAGGAGGCCGCGTGCCTGCGCCGAGGCGGTGCGGAACTCGGCGACGAGGCGATGGGCGTGGCCATCCAGATCGGCGGCCTGATCCTCTGCCAGATGGGTGAAATGCAGGAGCATCTCGCACAGCATATCGAGGATGGGGGCGAGCGGATCTCTGGCACCGATCCCCTGCTTGGCCATCAGGCGCTGAAAGCGGGCGACGAAATCCCGCATGGCGATGACGCGGTCGCCATGCGGGCCTGAGGGCGGTTCGAGCAGGCTGGTCTGCCGCGGCCTCGATCCGGCTTCAGGCCCGACCAGCAACTGCGGGGGCAGCGAGGGTTCAGCGGGCGGCGGCGTGGCGGGTGTGACCGCCGGCGGCTCGATTGGCTGTCGGCGCAGGGACGCGAACAGCCGACGGAGCGGGGAGGGGCGCCGCGCCCCTCCCTTCCCTGCGGCGACGCTCATGGCAGCCACTCGGCGATCGGCGCAAAGGCCCGGTCCATGGCCTTGAGCCACATGCGCACCCGCTGGCGGTCGGTGATGCCGAGCGGCGGCAGTCCCTCCTTGCTTTGGCCGGCGGCCGCGTCGGCGAAGGAAATATGCCGGCGGTTGACCTCGTAGGCCGGCTTGAGCTGCGGCATGAGGATGGGCTGGGCGTTGCGGCGCAGGGCGGCCTTGAAGACCTTGTGCTCGCGGATCGGCGCGAACACCTCGACGGGATCGAGGCCTTCGGGGATCAGCCCCTCGTTGAGGATGAGCGCGGTCCGCTCCGGCGCGAAGAGCGGCCGGCCCGACGGGTTCGCGGGATCGATCGCCTCGACCGAGGCGAGGTAGCCGAGACTCTCCACCTCCGGCCCGATGAGATGCAGGATGACGGATGTCACGCCCTGCGCCTCGAGCAGCCCCTGCAGATCGAGTTCGACGGCGAGCTGCTTGAGCACCATGTCGCCGCCGCCGAGATCGACCACGACATGGAAGCGCCCGGTGATCATCTGCTCGACGATCGTCTCGAGCCAGCGGCGGACGACCCGGTCGTCCGCGCTCGGGGGCGCCTGCACGTCCTCGAAGAACAGCGGCAGGGCGCGGTTGGTGCGGTCGCCATCGGCGATGACGACGGCGCGGCCGGCGGCAAAAGCCCGCTCGCAGATCCAGCGGACCAGGAGCGACTTGCCGGTCCCGCCGCGGCCGGCGAGGACGATGAAGAGGGGGCGGGCCCCGTCCGGGTTGAGCGGCAGATCGGCCGCAGCGGTCAGAAGCGTTTCGCGCTTGGACACTGGCGTGGTCCTGTTGCGGTTGCGAGGACCGCACAAGGATCACTGGCCGGTGCGAATGGCGTCGCGAAAATCCGGGTCAGAGCACCGTGGGCGGGGGAATTTTGGCCCCGCCCTGGCGATCGGCCAGATCGGCGAGGCGGCGCGCGACCGCGTCCTCGCTCAACAAAGACGGCGTTGAAGTCGCCGGCTGTTCTGGCGGAGACGACCGCGCCGAAGCGCCACGCGGCCGTGCCGGACGGATCGTCATCGGCGGCCGCTCCGGGTCTGCGGGCGGGGCATCACGATTGGTTGCAGCAGCGGGCGGCAGGGAGAGCGGCGTCACGGCTGGGGCAGACGGTGCCGCTGCTCCTGGTGCGGCGGGCGCGCGGCTGCGCCGGTTCAGGCGGGACCAGGTCAGCTTGGCGATATCGGCGGTGACCGGCTTGCCGGTCTCGTCGGTAAGCCCCTCCTCCTCGGCCAGGAGGGCAGCGATGTCAGCCCAGCCATAGCGATCGACGGTGATGAGCGCGTGCAGCTCGTCATGGTGGGCGATCATGTAGCGGGAGAGGTCGGACATGCGGCGATGTGGCTTGGCACCGCGCGCCTGCAGCCTCTCGCGCAAGGTCGGAGCAGGCGGAACGTCGGTGGTGTCGTTTGGCATGCAGGCCAGCTTCTACATGGAGCCTGCAGCGTAGCACATACGTATCAGCTTCGCAGCGACTGCGGATAACCTGAGAGGCACAGACGCATCAAGCGGGATCGCTGCGGTGGAGGCGGTCGCCGGCCAGCAGCGAAGTGGGCGGGAAGGGGGCGACCAAGTAGTTCCTATACACCATTGCACCCTGCTGTGCCGCAGGTTAGCGTCCCGGCACCCGCCTCGTCCAGCCTCGTGGTCCCCGCATGTCCGGTAGCGCGCTGATGGAAGCCAAGCTCGACCGGGTCGCCGACGATCTCGTTGGCGTGATCCAGAGCCTGCGTCTGATGAGCGATATGCAGCGCCAGCAGGGCGAGCAGCTGGGCCAGATCCTGGCCCTGTTAACCCCCGAGGCGATCGAGCCGCGCGCCGATCTGGCGGAGCTTCTGGTCCAGCTGGTGGGCGTGGTCGGCCGGATGGCCGCCGAGGTCAGGACGGTCGGTGCTGGCCTGGAGCAGATGACGCGGTCGCTCCCCGGCCAGATGGCGGCGGCGATCGACGAGGCGCTCGCCCGGGCCGAGCAGCGGGGCGTCCGGCGATGATGACGTTCCGCAAGATCGCCGCCGGCTCGGCCGGCCGGCTGATCCGCGTCTACATGACCGAGCAGGCGATTCCGGAGGCCGAGCGTGGCCTGGCCGGCTACTACACCGGGCAGGACAGCCGGGCCGCCTGGAAGGCCGACATGGCGCCCGGCGTGGCCCGCGCCCTCGGCATTGACCTCTCCCGGGCGCCGGATGATGCGGCTCTCGACCGGCTGTTCGAGGCCAGGCGGGGCGCGGATGGCGGCGCGTGGTCGCGGCATGCGCGCCAGATCTCAGCCTATGACCTGACCTTTTCGGCGCACAAATCGGTCTCGTTGGCCGTCGCGTTTGCGCCGACGGAGGCCGAGCGGGCGGCGCTGATCCGGGCGCATGAGCAGGCGGTCGACGACGCCATGCGCTACGTCGCGCAGGAGATCGGCTGGGCCCGGCGCGGCAAGGCGGGCTGCCTCGGCGCCGAGCCGGGGGAGGTGGGTTGGGTGCGGTTCCTGCACTTCACCAGCCGGCCGACCGTGCTGGTCCAGGACGGCCCCGACGGGGCGACCTATCCGACCGACGTCGCGGTGCCATCCGATCCACAGCTGCACACCCACAACGCCTTGTTCAATGCTGTGGTGACGGCAGCCGGGCGGGTCGGCTCGCTCGACACCAAGCGCATCCAGGGACGGGTGCACGAGTTCGGCGCTTACTATCAGGCGCGGCTGGCCGATCGGCTGCGGGCGCTGGGGGTGGACGTGGTCTACGACGCGCGCGAACAGGCCGCGGCGATCCGGAGCATTTCTTCGGAAGTGTGCGACGTCTTTTCCAACCGGCACCGCGAGGTGGCGCGCAAGGCGAAGGACATCGCCAAGACCATCGGGCTGGATTGGGACGCGCTGCCGGCCGAGCGCAAGTCGGGACTGATGCAGTCGGCGGCGGTGCGCGACCGCCGCGCCAAGAATGACGGCATGACTGACCGCGCAACCTGGGACGCGACCGCGGCGCGGCTGGGCTGGCAGCACCGCTCGGTGCTCGGCCAGGTGCCGACGCCGGTGCCGTCCGACGGCGTGCGGCTGGACCTGGCCTATACGCATGCGGCGCGGCATGTGGCCGCGGCGTTCCGCACCGCGGCGGTACTCGACATGAACGCGGTGCGGGCCCACGCGGCGCGGGCGCTGATCGGGTCCGGGCTGGACGGGCCGGAGGACATCGACCGCGTTGTGGACGCGCTGCATGCGCGCGGCCTCGTGCTGCAGGGCGAGCGGACGCGGCTCGTCCTCGGCACGAAGGACGGCACGCTGCAGGTCAGCAACACCCATCAGGTAGCGGTCGAGCAGGGCGTCGCCGAGCTGGCGGCAGTCGCCGCGGCGGACCGATCCGGCGCCTTGCTGCCGGGCGAGATCGAGCGGGCGATCGTGGCCTCCGGTCTCGATGTCGCGCGCGAGCCCGAGCATGCGGCCGCCCAGCGTGCCGCCATCCATGCGCTGGGCGAGGGCGGCCGGCTCGGGGTGGTGATTGGCGTCGCCGGCGCCGGCAAGACCACGCTGATGGCGCCGCTCGTGCGCGCCTGGCAGGCGCGTGGGCGCGAGGTGATCGGGCTGGGGCTCGCCTGGCGGCAGGCGGATGCGCTGCAGGAGACCGGCATGCGGACGACCTACGCCGTCGCGCCGTTTCTCGACGCCGTGCAACGGGGGGAAATCCGGGTCGGGCGCGGCACCGTGCTCGCCATCGACGAGGTGAGCCAGGTCGGGCCGCGGCAGTTCCTCGCTTTGCTCGAACTGCAGCAGGCGACCGGCTGCACGATCAAGGCGCTCGGTGACCCCGAGCAGTGCCAGGCGATTGAGGCTGGCGACACGATGGAGATCCTGCGCCGGGTGTTGCCGAAGACAGCGATGCCGGAGCTGCTCTCGACCGTGCGCCAGGAAACGCAGCGGGCCCGTTGCATCGCCGGGCTGTTCCGCGAGGGCAAAGCCGCCGAGGCGCTGGCGCTGAAGCGCACCGACGGCACGGCGATGCTGGTGGGCGGGGACGAGGAGCAGGTGATCGGCCGTATCGCCGATCACTATCTCGCCCGGCGCGATGCGCTGCGTGCCGCCGGCGCCAAACGCGGCGTCACCGTCTCGGCGCCGACCAATGTCGACGCGGCGGCGATCAGCGGCGCCATCCGTGAGCGGCTGCGCGCCCGCGGCGAATTAGGTCCGGACGAGATCGTCCGCCCGGCCATCGACCCGCGTGGCGCGCCGTATGACCTGCCGATCGCGATCGGCGACCGGCTCCGGCTGTTCCGCAAGACCTGGGGCACGGTCGAGGGCCGGCGCGCCCATCTCGGCAGCAACGGCCAGGTGGTCGAGGTCGTCGGCCGGGATGCGGAGGGGCTGCATCTGCGTGCCGTCGCCGATCGCGCGTCGTTTGTGGTGCACGTGCCCTGGGACCGGCTGACTGACCGGGAGACCGGCCGGCTGCAGCTCGGCTTCGGGCACTGCCTGACCATCGATAGCGCGCAGGGCATCACCTCGGGCGAGCACATCAACGCCATGCCGCGCGGCTCGGCCGGCGTCACCGCTTTCAAGGCCTATGTCGCCGAGAGCCGGCACGTCTCGCAGGTCTGGACCATGGTGGGCGAGGCCGCCGAGCGCGAGGCGGAGCGCGGTGCCCGGCCGCTCGGCGATCCGCGGCCGGTGACGACCGACGACCTCTGGGCGCGCATCGGCCGGAACCTGAGCGAGAAGCCGTACAAGCCGCTCGGCATGGACCTGCTGGAGAAGGTGCGCAACGACCAGCGTCAGGCCAGCCAGAGCTTCATCGCCGGATGCGAACGCGTGCAGCGGCAGGCGAGCCTGCGGGATGTCCGGACGGAGCTGCGAGCCCGGCTGGAGGCGGATGGAGTGCGACGCAGGGTGGCCCACCCGCTGCACGTCCTCGGCGCCACGCTCGCCGCGCAACGTGCGATCCTCGCCGATATCGGGCGAACGGTGCCGACCCAGCTCGAGGCACTGGCCGGGCGCATGGAGGTGGCGATCCGGCGCGCGGGACAGCGGCTGGCGATGCTGCAGCATCCTCCCGAGCCACCGGCGCCCAGCAGGCGCCCCAGCGCGGGACCAGGATTCTGACGCCGCCGCGAGCCCGGGTGACGCGCTCGCGGCTTACGCCGGCGCCGAGCGAAGAGGCCCCGGCGGCGGCGCCGCCTGCGTCGCGGAAGCAGGCAGCGCGCATCCGCGCGCTCAGTGTCGAGGCGCTGGAGAAACTCGGCGCGCGGCGGCTGGCCGAGCTGCTGATGGAGCAGGCGGAAAACGACCCGGCCGTGGCCCGGTCGCTGCGCCTTGCCCTGGCCGGCACCGAAAGCGGCGGCCGGCTGGCAGCGGAGGTGGAGAAGCGCCTGCGGACTATCCGGCGCTCGAAAGGATTCATCGCGTGGGACAAGGTGCGGCCGCTCGCCCGCGAGCTCGAAAACCTGCGCCAGACGATCGCCGGGCCGCTCGCCGAGGCGGACCCGTACGCTGCCGTGGCCCAGATGCGTCTGCTGCTCGGCCTGGGCGAGGGGGTGTTCGAGCGCAGCGACGACGGCAGCGGCGTGTTGGGCGACGTGTTCCGCGAGGCCGGGGCCGATCTGGGGCGGCTCTGGGCTCTGCTGCCCGGCCGCGACCCGGTCAGGCTGGCGGGCGAGCTGCTGACCCTGCTCGATGCGGACGGCTACGGCGTCACTGACCGCTTGCTGGCGGCGTCAGGTTCGGCACTCGGTCCTGAGGGGCGGGCGGAGCTGCGCCGCCTGCTGCAGGCGCGTCTTGCTGCCTTGCCGAAGCCGCCCGGGCGGGACGATGTTGGGGAGTGGCGTGGGCGTTTCATGGTGTCGCGCCGGCTGCGCGAGCTGGCGGACCTGGAGGGCGATGTCGATGCCTACATCGCTGCGGTCGAGGCTGGCGGCCGGGCGGAGAACTTTGCCGGCGACATCGCTGAGCGGCTGATCGCCCATGCCCGTCCGGCCGAGGCGCTGGTTCGGCTGGATCGCGCGCCCGCCCGGCATCATGAGGAGGGCCGGCATGGGAACCTGCGTATTACGGCGCTGGACGCGCTCGGGCGCAAAGAGGAGGCGCAGGCGCTACGCTGGGCCGCGTTCCAGCGCTGGCTCAACGCCGATCACCTGCGCGCCTACCTACGCGGCCTGCCGGACTTCGATGATGTGGAGGCGGGGGAGCGGGCGATTGCGCACGCGCTATCGCATCCCGACCGGAACCTGGCGCTCGCCTTTCTGGTGGGGTGGCCGAATCTGGAGGCGGCGAACCGGTTGGTGCGCACCCACCATGGTGAACTCGACGGGCGGGACTATGTCAGGCTCCGCCTGGCGGCGGAGGCGCTGGCCGAGAAGCATCCTGCCGCGGCGACCCTGCTGCATCGGTCCCTGGCCGAGGACGTGTTGCGACGGGCGTCCTCGCGGCAATACCAGTATGCCGCCCGCGACGTGCGCGCCTGCGCGGCGCTCGCGCCGCTGCTACCGGAGGATTCAGGCCTGGAGACGCATGATGCCTTCATGGCGCGGCTCCGGCGGGAACACCCGCGCA
>Ga0335083_10008136_pt1 | contig 12833 bp, 13 predicted proteins | sample Lox_Sample_42_FD_206716 | JGI IMG/M metagenome (GOLD analysis project Ga0335083, IMG submission 206716) | Soil microbial communities from Loxahatchee National Wildlife Refuge, Florida, United States - Lox_Sample_4.2 | ecosystem: Environmental > Terrestrial > Soil > Wetlands | place: USA...
GGGCCGCAGCGACGAGTTTTGGCTCGCAGCGGAGGTGGAAATTTTGGGCAAGGTCGACAATTCCATCGCCTTCGACCCGTTCGAGCCGCCGATCGAGGAGCCGCCGGAAGTCGCCTTCCAGCACGGCGTGCCGGTGGGCATGCCGGGCGAGCGCATCGCCGAGCAGGGCGTGCTCGACGACAGGCTGGACGCTCTGTTGCCGCAGCCGGTCGTCAGATCGGACGATTGACATCGAGGGCAGGCAACTCTCCAGCGGCGCGATCTCGACCGCGTCATGAACGAACGGCGCCAGCGCCTCGACGGAGTCGATGCGAATCGTTCCGGCCCCGCTGTCGTTTACTTGAGTGAGACGCTCATATATTCGCGCGCCCTTTGGCGCCGGGGCTCCAGCCGGCTGGAGAGCATGACGCGAATTTGCGCATCGGCGCACTCGTTTAACAATTGCGCATCGTCTCCGTAGGCTCTCGCCGCCTTCTGGAACCCCAGGCAAGCGAGACGGTAGATCAATCGGTTGGTGACGGCGCCGTCGAAATAGCCGCCATGCACGTCGATGCGGCCACGAAGGTAAAGGACCAGCAGCCAGACGTGCCGCCAGAGCGGAATATGGCCAAGGGGATCGTTCCGCTTGAAGTTCAAGGCCTGAGTGAGCATGCCGCGCGGCGGCGAGCCGTCCTTGTAGTCGGTGCAGTCGAAGTGGGTGAACGCTCGCGCCACCGCGGCCGGGTGTCCCTGACGGTTCGTCTCGCCCGCCAGATATGACAGCTTCTTCGTTCCGACCCGCAGGGCGTCCAGCAGATGGCCCTCGATCGGCGCGCCGAAATCGCTGGTCAGAATCTCGACGTTGCCGAGCCGATACCCGTAGATCCGGCTCGATGTCGGAAAGGTGAAGTAATTGACCGTCGTCGAAGTCATCCGCAGCACTTCGTCGCCTTCGCTGCTGAAAAGGTAGGCCTCGCGAAAGCGCCTGAGCGAAGAGGCGAGGAAATTCGCGCGGTCCGCCAATAGCGTCTCGGCGGGGAAGTCGGGCGAAGCGAGGACGAACCGCATCAGTGAGAAGACGTGACCGATTTCCCCGGGGAACGATGTCCTCCGTTTCCGGCGGCTCCGCCGTGGCCTTGGGCGTCGTTTCTCCGGAGAGTTGGGTGCGGATCGCGGCGGGGTCGAACACGTCCGACAGCACCCGGATCGCGTTGGTGACGACCAGCCCGCCCATGCTGTGACCGACGAAGGAGAGCGCAATCCGTGGGCGCAAGCGCTCCTGCGCCTCACCCAATCCTTGAAGCCTTTCGATCGCCGCCCGGTCGATCTGGCGGATGACTTCGACGAGATCCGGCACGCCATGGTTGGTGGCGCGATAGACATCGCGGAAGTAGACAATGGCGCGTAGCAGCGCGAGGATGACAACAATGACGATCAGCAAGCCGCAGACCGCCACGGCGGCGAGGAGCAGATCGCGGGCAAGATCGGGCTGAAGCGGCGTCACAAATTTCAGGGCGGCCAGAATGACCCAGACGCAGAGCCCAATGAGCGCGAGCGACGTCGTCAAAAGGAAGAGCGGAAGCGCAGGCAACGCGCTGATGCTGCTGAACAGAACCGATCCAATTCGCTCGGACGGCCAGCGATAAGCCACGCACGCGGTCCTGCGGTTGGGATCGCCGAAAAGCTTGTCCTTGTCCTTCTCGATCGCCGCGAGCGCCTTCGCGTAGAAAGCGATTGCGTTGTCGCGCGGGGTGTTGAACCCGTGCGCCATGACGACAAGATTGGCGTCGACCTCGGGCTCTCCTTCGGGCGTCAGAAACTCGGCGATATCCTTGACCGCCTGGTTCGTATCGACCGGAACAAGGACGGAGGGCGTCTCGCCTCCAGGGTGGGCGCGCTCCTCGACGTTGTCCGGCGCGGTGCTCTCGATGAAATAGAACCGAGCGTGGGGAATCTGGCGATCAGCCGAGAAAACACGGAAGTCGGGCGCACGAGCGGCGATGGCGCCTTTCGCGAGAGGATGATCGTCCATCTCCGCCACCCCTTGCGTTCGTTCCCAAGCTCATCATGGCCTCCTTCTTCTGAGGGAACAAGCGAAACGCTAGTCGCCTCGCCAATTGAACGGCGGACACGCTTCTCCTTTTCTTACGGCTATGGCGCCTCAAGTCGTTTGCCGTCGAGACGCGCGAGCGCCAGCGCGGCGGCTCGTTCCAGGTGACCGCGCATGGCGGCTGCTGCGGCACGGGCGTCGCGGGCGAGAATCGCTTTAGCGACGTCGCGATGTTCGGCGACCGATTGCTTCAGTGCTTCCCGGGTCAACGCATCGCCAACCTGCGCCATGATGAGCGGCAAGCGCAGTTGCGTCGAAACGCCCCGCAGATGCAGATTGCCGGCGAGCGCGATGATCGCGTCGTGGAAGGCCGAATTCTCCTCCAAGTAGGCGCAAGGCTCTCGTTCGCCGTCATCGAAAATCCGCACAATCGCGCGGGTGAACGCCGCGCGCGCCGCCTCGTCGCTCGACTCGGCCGCAAGCCGCGCGGCGAGCGCCTCTATCTCGATGCGAATCTGGAAAAGCTCGCCGATCGCGCGTTGCGAGAGCCGTCGCACGAGCGCGCCGCGATTGGGCCAGTGCTCGATGAGGCCCTCCGCGGAAAGTCGACGCAGCGCCTCGCGCACGGGTCCGCGGCTGACCCCGAACCGAGCGGTCAAGTCGCATTCGACGAGCCGCTCTCCCGGCGCGAGCCGCCCGGCCAGAATGTCCTCGCGCACACTCTCGACGATGAAGCCGACGGTGGCGCCGTGGGCGGCGGGCTTCGCGGCGCCCCGCTTCTTCGGCCTGCCCTCGCCCCGGCTCTTGCGCGTCCCATCCGCCCGAACGGCCATGCAAGTTTGACTCGGCTCACCACCCTGATATTGTCCTACAATATAGATGAAGCCGCCGGCCCTGGGAAGCCGGAGCCGGAGGAAACGCATGCTGATCGGCAAGCCGGGCGCAGCGAAAACGGCGATCGCGGCGGCCCTAAGCGACCATGTTACGGTGCGCGGCCGAGATCTCGCAAACGACCTCATGGGTCGCGTAAGCTTCACCGAATTCTTCTTTCTCCTCGCAACGGGGCGTGCGCCGAACGAGACCCAGCGCTTCTTCCTCGATCTGGCGCTTGTCGCCATCGCCGAGCATGGCCTGACGCCTTCCGTTCAGGCCGCGCGCATGACTTACGCCGCCGATCCCGCGGCGTTGCAAGGCGCGGTGGCGGCGGGCGTGCTCGGCTGCGGGACGGTCATCCTCGGCGCAGCCGACCAATGCCGCGAGCTCGTTGACGACGTGCTGGCGCGCGTCTCCATCAGCGGCTCGCTGAAAGAGGCGGCGCTCGCCGTCGCCCGCGAGCATCGCGAAGCCCGACGGCCGCTGCCCGGCTACGGCCATCCGCTGCACAAGCCGGTCGATCCCCGCGCCGAACGCATGATGGCGCTCGCGAGGGAGAAGGGCGTCGCCGGATCGTCGGTCGCGGCGGCCACGGCGCTGACTCAAGCTGCGGCCGAAGTCTGGGCCAAGGCGCTGCCGATGAACGTCTCCATGGCCATCGCCGCGACCCTGCGCGACGCCGACGTTCCGCCGGGCCTTATCCGCGCTCTCCCGATTCTCGCGCGCACCGCCGGCCTTATCGCGCATCTGATGGAGGAGCAGGAAACGCCGATCGGCTTCTACCTCGCCTCCAAGGGAGAGGAGGCCATCGCCCACGCGGCCGAGGCGGAGCGCGCCTGATGCCGATGGTCGATCCAAAGATCGAGAGCGCGCCGTGGGAGGAACAGGCGCGCGCGGACGCGCCGCTTTACCTGAAGCAGATCGAATACCTGTTCGACCATTCGCGGTTCTATCGGCGCAAGCTTGAGCGCGCCGGCTTCGCCACGCAGGGCGCCGTCGGCGGGCTTGGCGCCATCGAGGCGCTGCCGTTCACCGAGAAGGACGAGCTGCGCGCCTCGCGCACGCGCGAGGAGCCGATTGGGACGCATCTCACCGCCGCGCCGGAAGACATCGTTCGCATCTATTCGACGAGCGGCACGACAGGGACGCCGAGCTACATTCCGCTCACCGCTTCCGATCTCGACGTGTGGGTGCGCATCTCCGCGCGCTCCTACGCCGCATCGGGCGTTGAGCGCGGCGATCGCATCGTCTCGACCTACAACGCGGGACCATTCGTGGCGGGCGTAACGCTCGACGCCTTCGAACGCCTCGGCCTCTGTCACATACCCGTGGGGACGGGGAACACCGAGCGCCTCATGATGGCCGTCGATCTCTTGAAGCCGACCGTTGTCGCGATGACGCCGTCTTATGCGTCGCACCTTGTGGAGTGGGCGCGCGAGCGCGGCATGGACTTGGCCCGCTCAAGCGTGAAGCGCGTGATGGTCGCCGGCGAGCCGGGCGGCGGCGAATCGGCCATGCGCGCCAAGCTCGAAGCCGGATGGGGCGCGAGCGTCACGGAAGCCATGGGCATCGGCGACATCTCCGTTTCGCTTTGGGGCGAGTGCGAGGAAAAGGCCGGCATGCATTTTTCCGGGCGCGGCTTCGTCCATTTCGAGCTCATCGATCCGGAGACCGGCGCGGCAAGGCCGGTCGAGGACGGCGCCGAGGGAGAGCTCGTGCTGACCCATCTCGTCAACCGCTCGGCCCCGCTCGTACGCTTCCGCACCCGCGATCATGTGCGCGTCGGCGTCGGGCGCTGCCCCTGCGGGCGGACCTCGCCGCGCATTCGCTGCATCGGCCGCACCGACGACATGCTGATCGTGCGCGGCGTCAATGTCTTTCCCTCCGCGGTGCGCGAGGTGGTCAACGAATTCGCTCCCGCCGTGACCGGCGTCATTATGATCCGTCCGCGCGCGGCGGGCGTGCGGCAGGAGCCGCCGCTTCCCATCCGCGTCGAGGTCGCGCCCGGAGCGAATTTCGAGGAGCTCGCCGAGCGCATTCGGACGCGCCTGCGGGCCCAGCTTCTGGTGACGACGGAAATCGAGCTTGTCGCCGCCGGGAGTTTGCCGCGCAGCGAATACAAGTCCAAACTCGTCGAAAAGGCCTAAAAGGAGGTCGTTCCCATGCAGAAGCTTCAGACGCAGGGACTGCATCACGTGACGCTGGTGGGCGCCGACCGGCAGACGTCGATCGATTTCTGGGAGGGCGTGCTCGGCATGCCGTTTGTGTTCGAGCAGCCCAATCTCGACAACGGCGCCGAGAGCCACATCTATTTCGATCCCGGCGACGGGCGGCTCGTCACCGTTTTCACCCGCGAGGACCGGAAGCCGATCCAGCGCCGGACGCCGACCGACACCGGCTGCGTGCACCACATCGCCTTCAACGTCTCGCGCGCCGTTTTCATGCAGACCGTCGAGCGGCTCGACGCGCGCGGAATCAAGCACACGGGCGTGCGCGACCGGATGATGTTCGACGCGATCTATTTTCAGGACCCGCTCGGGCTCTTAATCGAGCTTTCGTGCTGGAAGTTCGAGGCGCCGGTCGGCTTCGCGCGCGCGGACGTGCTGTTTGAGGCGCACAACCTGCGCGTCGCTCGCGGCGACCGCGCGATCATGGAAGTGCATATCGCCGACGCGATCGAGCGGCTCGTCGCGCGCTCGACCAAGAGCCTGTCGGAGGACCGCTCGCCCAAAGACCCTTACCAAAGCAGCAAGCCCGCGCTGGCGAACGCCAAATAGGAGGAAAACCCATGTCTCAGATCAAGCTGCATATCATCAAGCCGAGCGTGAACAACATGACGGCGCGCGTGTTCGTCCGCGCCGCCAAGCTCGATTTCAGCGAGGACGACGTCTACGGCAAGACGCGCTCGCCCGAGTTTATGGGCAGGAATCCCGCCCATCTGACGCCGATGATGGAGGCGCCCGGTCTGCCGAAGGGCGTGATGTGGGAGAGCTGCGCGATCATGCAGTATCTCTGCAACAAGCATCGTCTCGACCAGTTCTATCCGGCCGAGCCGGAAAAACGCGCGATGGTGGACAGCGCGATGTTCTATGTCGTCGGCACGATCTATCCCTATATCGTGCGCTCGACCTATGAAGCGCTGGGCTTCCCACAATATGCGGGCGAGGTTGGGGCGAGCGACGCCACCCCAGCCGAAAAAGAGAACGCGCAGAAGGCGGCCGCGGCGGCGGTCGGCGAGACGCTCGAGGCGTTCCACAAGTTCTTCCTTCAGGGTATGAAATTCGTCGGCGGCGACCATGTCTCGATCGCCGACATTCGGCTGGCGTGCAGCCTCGAGTTCTTGAAGGCGATCGACTACGCCTTCCCCGACTGGACGAAGACCTACATGGAGAATGTCGCCAAGGCGCTCGGCGACGCCTACGCCGAGCCCGTCAAGGACGTCGAGGGCTATATCGCGTACGTGAAGGGGAAGAAGTAGGAAGCGCAAAGACTCAACTCGCGCGAACAATCGAAGGCTCGGCGCGTTGCTTCGCCGAGCCTTCGTCATTGACGGAGTCCAAGCAATGCGGACGATCGCCCTTGAGGAGCATTTCGCCACGCCGGAATTCTTGCGCGGGCCGGGTCGGACGCTGGAAGAGCACATGCCGGCGGATCTCATTGACCGGCTCATCGACATCGGCGACGCGCGCGTGGCCGCGATGGACGCCGCGGGCGTCGATGTTCAGGCGCTGTCGTTGACGTCGCCGGGGGTCGAGCAGCTCGACGTCGAGGACGCGAACCGGCTCGCGCGCGCGACGAATGGGGCTCTCGCCGAAGCCATTCGGCGTCATCCGACCCGATTCTTTGGTCTTGCGGCCCTGCCGATCGGCGACCCGGAAGCCGCGGTGGCCGAGATCGAGCGCGTGGCCACGGATGACGGCTTCAAGGGCGTCATGATCAACGGCCATCATCGCGGCCGCTATCTCGACGATCGGTTTTTCTGGCCGGTGCTGGCGCGAGCGGAGGCGCTGCGATTTCCGATCTACATCCATCCGACCCGCTCGCCTCAGCCGGTTGTCGACGCCTGGTACGGCGGGCTGTCGCCGATGGTGAGCGAGATGATGGCGATTGCAGGATGGGGCTGGCATATCGAGACGGCGCTGCACGTCTTGCGTATGGCGCTCGGCGGCGCCTTCGACGCTCACCCCGACCTGCAAATCGTCATTGGCCACATGGGCGAGACGCTGCCGTTTATGATCCAACGCGTCGATGCGATGCCACAGTCGATGACGAAGCTCAAAAAGCCGGTGAGCGCCTACCTTCGAGAGAACGTCCACTACACGTTTTCCGGCTTCAATTTCTTGCCGACCTTCATGAACCTCCTGCTCGAGGTCGGCGTCGAGCGCATCATGTTCTCAACCGATCATCCCTATCGGGCGATGGCCGAAGGCCGCGCCTTTCTCGACGGGCTGCCGGTCAGCCCTGCGGACAAAGAGAGAATCGCGCACGCGAACGCGGAGCGGTTGTTCAGGCTTTAGGAGGGGCTGCTGCGAGGCGGCCAAGGACGCCGGAGTATATCGCCTACGTGAAGGGGGAAGTAGGGCGGGTTGCAGGCGTCCTGTAGCTCTCAGTGTCCGGGCCGCCTCGGCATGGGGGACCTCTTCGGACTCTTTGGGGTTTTGGGCGTCGGCGGCGTCTTTGGCGTCTGAGCAGTGTCCGGGGTCTCCGGAGTTTCCGGAGTCTCCGGGGTCTCCGCAGTCTCAGAGGTCTCGGGACTCCCTGGCGTCTCGCCCGTGTCGGAGGCGCCGGGCCCTCTTCTTGGGCTCGAGGAGCCTGCGCCGCCTGCAGCCTTTTTCGCGGACGATTCTCTTGCGGTATCGGCCATCGGCTACGCTTTCGGCGTCGGCAAGAAACGCATCGATTGCGCCTATTGGGCGTTGGCGCTCTTGAGACGGGCCTTGTATCCGTCGGCCAAGACCTTGGCTGCCGTCCCAGTCGCAAACATGGTGCCGAGATTGGTCCCGATCCCAATTCCGGTGGCCGCGCTTGCGTTGAATTGACCGAGCACGGAAAGAGCGTCGGAGAATCCTGCGCTGGCTGTCGAATTGAGCGGCTGGCCATTGTTGCTTTGGACAGGAACGACGGCCGCATCCAGATCGCGATAACCGAGCGTGATCTCGGGCGTCGTGGTGGTTGCGTTCGCGCTGACGCCCAACGTATGGGCCTGAACGAATACGAGAGGGGTGTTGCCGGCCGCGTTGCATCCCGCCAGGACCCCCGCCGACCCTGAGGCAAGGAGGATCGCTGCAAGCTTGGTCATTGGTTTGACTCCTTCGATATCGGAGGGGCGCACAGCCGGCGCGCCGCGGCGATCCGCGCGAATTGATCCTCGGCGCCGCCGACGAGAACGACCCGGCAATCTGCGCCCAGCGTAGCGACCGTCTCATCAAACAAGCCGAGGGTCGCCGTGTTGTTCGCCGCTGCGAACCCGAGGCCTACGATCCGCACGGCATTGCTTGGGGCGGCTGAGGGGGGAGACACGACGAGCGGCGCGGCGAGCGCGATCGAGCGCTCTGTCGTTCCATCCTGGTTTTGTTTTTCAATGAAAGCGCAACCGCAGAGAGCGAAGGTTAACCCGAGCGCCAATCCCATTTGGACTTTAATTGAAATGAGGATCGAGATGTCAGGGAACTCGATCGTCATGTCCATTGTACGATCCGGTGGCGCAAGCGGACGTCGCTCTACATAAAACCTAACGCGATTGACTTCAGGACACCCTGTGAACCGACGCGATCGAAAACAAACGCAATGCGATTCGAACGGACATCAGTTTACAACTCTTTTGCCCTTACGCTTCGGCTCCTCGCACTTCGCAACGATTGCGGTGAAGGTTATCCACAACTCGATGACGCGCGTCATCGGCTGGGTTTTTGAGCGAGCCAGCGGCTGGGCTCCCTCACCCTCCGCCCACGCCGCAGCGAACGCCTTCGCCGCGCGGCCTCATCCGCCGTCAGGCGCGGCTTGTCGAGCGCGCCGCCGATCCCGAAGGCAGCCGCGCCGGCTTTGCGATAGGGAGCGATCCGCTCCGGCGTGAAGCCTCCGACGGGGGCGAGGGCGAAGTAACCGCCGTAAACAACCCCGAAGCGGATCTGTGGGCTAAGCTCCGAATGCTTTCGCGGCCAGCGCAATCATCGTCAGGAACGCCGCAAGCGACATCAATTCCACAAACTCATTTGCGACTTCCGCAGCAGACCTGTGCATAACTGCCTCCTCGATCACGATTAGAGCAGCATATGTTCTTATTTTGTTCGAGTCAAGCCTCTCAGCGTGACGTAACGTCAGGTCGGATTTACTGGTGTTAACCGTAATGAAGACGCCGTTTGACAAGTCCTGCACCCCAAGAAAAAACATGGGCCGTTGACGCTCCTCGCGGCCTTCGCCTCAAATGGCCCTCGGGAAGCGAGGGCGGCTGCGATGCGCACATGGATCAAGGACCCGCTGGCGATTTTCGCGTCTGGGAGCGAGCGGGGCATCGTCGTCGAGGGGACGCGCATCATCGAGCGCGTCGGCAAAGGCCAAGCCCCTGAGCGCGTGGATACAGTGTTCGACGCCTCCGGCCATGTCGTCCTGCCAGGTCTCGTCAACACCCATCATCACTTCTACCAGACGCTGACGCGCGCCCATCCCGACGCGATCAACAAGCCGCTCTTTCCCTGGCTCGTTGCGCTTTATCCCATCTGGGCGCGGCTCAAGCCAGATCACCTGCGGCTCGCGGCGCGGCTCGCGCTCGCCGAGCTGCTCGTTTCCGGCTGCACGACCGCCGCCGACCATCACTACCTCTATCCCGCCGGCCTCGAGAACGCGGTGGATATCGAGGTCGAGGAAGCGCGCGCTCTCGGCATGCGCATGACCGTCTCGCGCGGCTCGATGAACCTTTCGGTCAAGGACGGCGGCCTGCCGCCCGACAGCGTCGTGCAGGACGAAGAGACAATCCTCGAAGACAGCGAGCGGGCGCTCAAACTCTTCCACGACCCGGGCCCGGGCGCGATGATCCGCATCGCGCTCGCGCCCTGCTCGCCCTTCTCGATCTCGAAGGACCTGATGGCCGAGAGCACGCGCCTCGCCGAGCGCTACGACTGCCAGCTGCACACGCATCTTTGCGAGACCGACGACGAGGAGCGGTTCTGCCTCAAGATGTACGGCTTACGGCCCGTCGACCTCCTCGAGGAGACCGGCTGGATGTCGCCCCGGGTGTGGCTCGCGCACGGCATTCACTTCAACGAAAGCGAGATTAAGCGGCTCGGCAAAGCGGGGGTCGGCGTCTGCCACTGCGCCGCCTCGAACATGGTGCTCGCCTCGGGCATCTGCCGCACCTGTGAGCTCGAGGCGGCCGGCGCGCCGCTTGGCCTTGGCGTCGACGGCTCGGCCTCGAACGACTCCTCCAACATGATGGAGGCCGTGCGCCACGCGCTTTTGATCGGACGGCTGCGCTACGGCGCGGACAAGGTCACGCACCTTGACGTGCTGCGCTGGGCGACGGAGGGCTCGGCGCGCTGCCTCGGCCGCTCCGACATCGGCCGAATTGAAGAGGGCAGGGAGGCGGACCTCGCGCTCTTTGCGCTCGACGAGCCGCGCTTCTCGGGCGCGCACGATCCGCTCGCCGCGCTCGTGCTCTGCGGGGCCACTTGGGCGGACCGGGTCATGATCGCGGGGGAGTGGCGCGTCGTCGACGGAGCGCCGGTCGGGCTCGACCTCGCCGCGCTGATCGCGGAGCACAAAGCGGCGGCGCGGGATTTCGCGTGAAAGAGGCGAGCGGATTGCGTGGGGGTCGGGCGGGTAGGCGGGCCTTGACGCAAAGGGATCGCTTGAGGCCGCTTTGAGCATCAAGCTTGCGGGCGGCGGCCTTCGAGCGCCGATCGGAGCGAGGCAGCCAGCACGTCGCGACGATAGGGTTTCTCGATTAGCGCGAAGCCTCCGGCCACCACCTCGGACGCGGAGTTGCTATAGCCGGTCGCGAGGATGACCGGCAGCTCTGGGCGCTGATCGCGCAGCGCGCGGGCCAGATCGAGGCCGCTCACCCCGCCGGGCATGACGACGTCCGACAGGACGAGCGCCAGCTTCGGATCGCTCTCGACGAAGGCCAGCGCCGCCGCGCCGTCGCCGGCCCAGCACGTGTCGAAGCCCATGTTGTGCAGCAGGTCTTGCGTCGCTTCAGCGACGCTTTCGTCATCCTCGACCAGCAGGATGCGGCCCGAGCCGGGCGCGGACGCCAGATGCGCCGCAATCTCACCGGCCATCGCCAGGCCGGCGTCCGCGCGCGGCAGAAACAGCGTGATCGCGGTCCCCTCGCCCGGCGTGCTGGCCAGCACCGCGCCGCCCCCGCTCTGGCTGGCAAAGCCATAGACCTGAGAAAGGCCGAGCCCCGATCCGAGACCCGCAGGCCTGGTCGTGAAATAGGGCTCAAAGGCCCGCGCCATCACCTCGGCCGGCATGCCTGTCCCGGTGTCTTTGAGAGTGATCGCGACAAACTCGCCGACGAGGCCGCCCAGGGCCGTCTCGCCCCCGCAGCGCGTATTGCGCGCCACGAGCCGGAATGCGCCGCCATTCGGCATGGCGTTGCGGGCGTTGACCGCAACATTGAGCAGGGCCAGTTCGAATTCCCCGGGATCGACCGTCACCGGCCACAGATCTGCGGGCAGGTCGATCGTCGCCGCGATGTCCTCGCGCAGCGAGCGGGCGAGCAGTTCGGCGATCTCTGAGGTCCGTCCTTGCAGCGCCATGGCCTCCGGCCGCAGCATCCGCCGTCGCGAAAAGGCGAGCAGCTGCCGGATCAGACGCTCTCCGCGGTCGGCGATGCTCAGAATGGCCGCTGCGCGCCTTCGCGCCGGCTCGTCCCCACCGCGGTCGCGCAGCAGCGTCGCGTTGCTGACGACCACGGTCAGCAGATTGTTGAAATCGTGGGCGATGCCGCCAACGAGGTGGCCCATCGATTCGAGCTTTTGCGCCTGATGCAAAGCCGCCTCGGTCGCGCGATGTTCGGCGATTTCGGCTTGCAACCGGAGATTGGCTTCGGCCAAGCGAGAATTGGCCTCGTTCAGTTCGAAACGCAGCCGCAGCGACTCGGCGAAGATTTGTGTGAAGTGCCTTCCTGCCAGCGAGAGCGCCGCCACGAACACAACGATCATCGCTGCGAGCACGCTGTCTATGGTTGAGCCTTGCGCGAAAAAGCGCAAAGCCATTGGCAGGCCTGTCGCCGCGACGAAGGCGAGGAGCGACGGCAGATGCGACGCGCTGATCGCCATGGCGCCGGCGCACATGCCGCCCATCACCACGATGAGAAAGACCTGTCCGGGCGGCGGGAGGACCGGAAACAGGACGACGCCGCCGATCCCCCAGCACAGACCGGCGAGCAGCGAACCGCAGGCCGCCAGCCACGACCAGCGGCGAGCGTTTTCGGCCTGAACGGGGGCGTGGCGATAGCGCAGCCATAGAATCCCGCGGCCGATCGTCACCAGCATCACCGATACGAACCAGGGCAGGAGAAACGGTCGGGCCGCAAGCGGCGTGAGCACGATCGCAACTAAAGCCGCGTTGACGAAGTTGACGGAGAGCGCGATCGGTATTTGTCTGAACAGGCTGCGGACTTGCTCGGCGTAGACCGCGCTTGTCACGTCGTTTTCCGCGTCCATGGACGTCACCAGCCGCGATGGGCGCCGCCTCGACGGCGCTCGCGAATTCGACGAGCACGCTGTTCAAAGGCCGGAGCGAACATCGCCTTGTCATATCTGTCGAAATTGTGAAGTAGCTTTCGTGAACTCTGGATCAAGGCACGGGATGGCTGGATAGATTGCCCGGAAATCAACAATGACCTCTCGTTGCTTCGCCAGAAAGCGCATTGGAAGACCCCCTATTGTAGCCCCGGCTTTAGAGCGAACGAGTTAACGGTGGCAAA
>Ga0335083_10008137_pt1 | contig 12832 bp, 14 predicted proteins | sample Lox_Sample_42_FD_206716 | JGI IMG/M metagenome (GOLD analysis project Ga0335083, IMG submission 206716) | Soil microbial communities from Loxahatchee National Wildlife Refuge, Florida, United States - Lox_Sample_4.2 | ecosystem: Environmental > Terrestrial > Soil > Wetlands | place: USA...
TGCGCGTCGTCGTCGAGCGCCGCCGTCATCGCGGCCTGCACCGGGCCCGGCATGATCATCCCGGCTTGCTTCCTGACCGCCAGCAGGCCCGCGACCAGCGCCGGGTCACCGGTCACGAACCCGGCCCGGTATCCGGCGAGGTTGGACCGCTTGGACAGCGAGTGGACGGCCAGCAGGCCGTCGTGCGATCCCCCGCACACGGACGGGTGCAGCACGGAGACGGGGAAGGCCTCCCAGCCCAGCGAGATGTAGCACTCGTCAGAGGCCAGCACCGCCCCGCGCTCCCTGGCCCACGCCACCACCTTGCGCAGGTGCTCCGCGGGCAGCACCCGGCCGGTGGGGTTGGACGGCGAGTTGACCCACACGAGCCGGACCCGGGCAGGCCCGGCCGACAGGAGGCTGTCCGAGGCCAGCACGGAAGCCCCGGCGAGCCGCGCGCCGATGTCATAGGTCGGGTAGGCCAGCTCGGGTTGCAGCACCACGTCGCCGGGCCCGAGCCCGAGCATGACCGGAAGCCAGGCGATGAACTCCTTGGTGCCGATGACCGGCAGCACGTCGTCGGCCGGCACGGACACCCCGTGCGCGCGAGCCAGCCACCCGGCCGCCGCGGCCCGCAGCCGCGGCGTGCCCCACGTCGCCGGGTACCCGGGCGCGTTCGAGGCCTGCGCCAGGGCGTCGCGGATCAGGTCGGGCACCGGGTCGACGGGCGTCCCCACCGACAGGTCCACGAGGCCGTCCGGATGGAGCCCGGCCTTCTCCCGCAGCGGCGCGATCCGGTCCCAGGTGTAGGCGGGTAGCCGGCTCGCGAGCGTCACTCCTCCGCGGCCTGCGGCGGCAGCGCCGCCACGATCGGGTGGTCCTTGCCGGTCTTGCCGGTCTTGGAGGCGCCGCCCGGCGAGCCGAGCTCTTCGAAGAAGTCGACGTTGACCTTGTAGTATTCCTTCCACTGGTCGGGTACGTCGTCTTCGTAGTAGATCGCCTCGACCGGGCAGACCGGCTCGCATGCGCCGCAGTCCACGCACTCGTCGGGGTGGATGTACAGCATGCGCTCGCCCTCGTAGATGCAGTCAACGGGGCATTCCTCGATGCACGCCTTGTCAAGCACATCAACGCAGGGCTGCGCGATGATGTAGGTCACGGGTGAACTCCTGTCGTCGTCCTGCTGCTAACACAGTATGGCGGGTCGCCGGACGATGCCGACTCAGCCAGCGACAATACCGCCCTGCGCCGCGCTCTTTCCTGACGGCGACGTCGGGCTGGCCGAGGTGGCGGGGCTGGCCGCGCGCTGCCAGCCCATACTGCCATTCGCGGCTTTCCACGCATAACCGGCATACCGTACTTCGCTGAGGTCGTAGGCCTGCGCGTGCGCCACCAGCCAGTTCGCCACCGTCCAGCCCGCGTCCCGCCGGACCTGCACGACGGCGGTGCCTGCCGTCTTTTTCCGGGCCGAACGGACCATGGTGATCCTGGCCACAACGCCATCCCGCCCCGGCGACCCGAACGTCTGGGTCATCCGCCGCATCGCGCCCGCCAGGTCCGCCTTCCCGGCCGGGGTGTACCAGCAGGACACGCCGGCCGGCGACTGGCCGGTGAAGTAGCCGGCCAGCAGCCCGGCGATCCCCGCCCACTGCTGGTACGCGGAGCCGTCCGCGCTGTGCTGCACATCCTGCGCCGCCCGGTAGATAGGCATCTTGGTGTAGCCGTTCACCTGGGTGAGGGCGGCGAAGAACTTGGTCGTGGCGTAGACGGGGTCCTTGAGCTCGGCGGCGGGACCCCAGCCTTGCGAGGGCCGCTGCTGGAAGACGCCGACCGAGTCGCGGTCGCCGTAGTCCAGGTTGTGCAGCTTTGATTCCTGCAGCGCGGCGGCGTAGGCGATGGTGACCGCCTGCCTCGGCAGCCCGTGCCTGGCCGCCACGCCCGCGATGGTCGCCGCGATGGCCGCCTGGTCGGTGTCGAGCGTGAGGGCCGCCTCGCCGGTGCCCGCCTGGCAGCCGGGCGGCGGGGGAGCGGAGGTGACGTTCCTGAAGCTGTGATAGATGGCGTAGCCGCCCGCCGCGAGCATCAGCACGAGCGTGATCCCGACGATGGCTCCGGCCCGGCGCCGAGCGGGATTGTGCGGCACAAATTCAGAAGGTACCGCCACCCGGGCCCCGGTCGGCCCGCCCGGCGCCGCATCCGGCCCCGGCGTTACCGCTAAGCTCGCGCTCTATGAGCCAGTCTGTGCTGTCGGACGTGATCGACGAGTTGTGGGAGCGGCGGGACGCGTTGACGCCGGCTGACACCCAGGCGCGTTCGGCGGTGGTCGACGCGGTGGACGCGGTGGACGCCGGGCAGGCCCGGGTGGCGTACGTGGATCCGGTCACCGACCAGGTGGTGGTGGACGAACGGGCCAAGCGGGCCATCCTGCTGGCCTTCCGGGTGCTGCCGATGGCCCACTCCCAGGTGGGCGACTTCCGGTACGACGACCGGGTGCCGCTGAAGACCCGCCTGGACGGCGTGCGGGTGCTGCCGGGCGCGATCGCCCGGTGGGGCTCTTACATCGCCCCGGGCACGGTGCTGATGCCCTCCTTCGTCAACATCGGGGCCTATGTGGACGAGGGCACCATGGTCGACACCTGGGCCACGGTCGGGTCCGGCGCCCAGATCGGCAAGAACGTGCACCTGTCCGGCGGGGCCGGGATCGGCGGCGTGCTCGAGCCGCCGAACGCGGTGCCGGTCGTGGTCGAGGACGAGGCGATGGTCGGCTCCCGCTGCATGGTGGTCGGCGGCGCCCGGGTGCGCCGCGGCTGCATGCTCGGGGCGGGTGCCATCCTCACCCCCACGACGCACGTCATCGACGTGGAGACCGGCGAGGAACTGCCGCGCGGCGAGGCCCCGGCCTGGTCGGTCTGCGTGGGCGGCACCCGCCCGCGCACGTTCCCCGGCGGCGAGTTCGGCATGCCGTGCCTGCTGGTGCTCAAGCGCCTGCGCGAAGGCGAGCGGCACGACAAGTCGAAGCTGAACGCCATCCTCCGCGATCACGGCGTCGACGCCTGAGGCGGGCGTACCTCACCACTAGCCAGGTATGACTACCGTTGGTACACGATGAGCGTTAATTCCGAGCCACACCGGCGGGTCCGTCGCCAGGGACCTGTCACGCTGCGTGGTAAGCAGATACCGGCGACCACTACCGACCAGCGGCTGCTCGACCGGCGCGGGCCGTCGGACTGGGTGCACACCGACCCGTGGCGGGTGCTGCGGATCCAGGCGGAGTTCGTGGAGGGGTTCGGCCTGCTGGCCGAGCTCGGTCCCGCGGTCTCGATCTTCGGCTCCGCGCGGACCGCGCGCGGCAGTTCCGAGTACGAAACCGCCGAGCGGATCGCGTCCGGCCTGGTCCGGGCGGGCTACGCGGTCATCACCGGCGGCGGTCCCGGGATCATGGAGGCCGCCAACCGGGGCGCGACCCAGGCCGGCGGCGTCTCCGTGGGCCTGGGCATCGAGCTGCCCAGGGAAATGGGCCTGAACGACTACGTCGACGTCGGCCTGGAGTTCCGCTACTTCTTCGTCAGGAAGACCTGCTTCATCAAGTACTCCCAGGCGTTCGTGGTGCTGCCCGGCGGGTTCGGCACGATGGACGAGCTGTTCGAGGCGCTGACCCTGGTCGCCACCGGCAAGATCACCAAGTTCCCGATCGTCCTGGTCGGCCGCCAGTACTGGTCCGGGCTGCTGTCCTGGCTGCAGGACACCATGCTCGCCAAGGCCAACATCGGCCCGGCCGAGCTCTCGCTGATCAGCGTGGCCGATGACCCCGGCGAGGTGGTCTCGATCATCCGCCGGGCCCACGACGGCCTGGGCGGCTAGGAGCCGGCGGATCAGGCCAGGCCGCGTAGCGCCCAGGCGGGCGGCCGGCGGCCGGCGATCGACTCGGTCATGTCGGCGCAGCGCCGCACCTGCGCCACGTGGCGGGTGCGCAGCACGCTGGCGCCCAGCCAGGCGCAGAGCGCGGCGATCGCCTCGGTGCGCGCCAGCGAGTCCGCCTGCTCCTCCAGGTCGGCCAGCACCGCCCAGCCGGCCCGCACGGCCGGCCCGACCCCGGCGGGGGTCGTCTGGACCCAGATGCGCTCCGCCGCGATCCCCTGCCGGACGGCGGCGGCCGCCGCGTCCTGATCCGGGCAGATCAGGCCCGCGCCGGTGCGCGCCGCCAGGGCGGCCTCCCGAACCACGTCGGCGCTCTCGTGGTGACCGCAGATGCGCACCCCGCCCGCCGCCCGGCGGATGGCCGGGACCAGCGCCCCGGAGTCCCGGCCGACCTCGACCAGCTGCGCTCCGGCCGCGGCGGCCCTGGCCGCCTGCGCCGCCGTCGAGACGGGCGCGAGCAACGCGATCCCCGCCGAGCCCCCCCGCTGAAGCGACATCATGCCCCGAGCATGGCACGATTCGTATGTGCCTGTTCTTTTCCTGATCACCATCGTCGTCGTGCTGGTCGGCATCTTCTTCGCCGCCACCGGGCGGGGCGGCGAACTGGCCTATGAGCCGGCCGATCACGCTCCGCTCGATCTCGGCCCGGTGTCCCCCGCGGACGTGGCGCTGCTGCGCCCCCCGACCGCGATGTGGGGTTACAACATGCAGGTGACCGACGAGGCCCTGGACCAGATCGCCCGGGCCATGCGCGAACGCGACGTCACGATCGCCTACCTGCAGGAGCAGCTGGCGGGCTTCAAGCGCGACGGCTCCTACGCCGAACCGCGGGGCGTGCACGCCCGCCCGCCCGCCGGCAGCGCGCTGGCGGCGGGCATGGTGCCGCTGCCCGGGGCCGCCAGGATCCGCCAAGCGGACGACGTCCGCGAGGCTGACGAGATCCCCGGCGCGGCCGGGTTCCATCAGGCCGATGAGTTCCGCGAGCCTGATGAGTTCCACCAGGCCGATGAGTTCCACCAGGCCGATGAGTTCCACCAGGCTGACGAGATCCCCGAGGCCTCGCGCGAGCCAGAGCCCGCGGAACCGCCTCAGCCCGCCGAGGCCACGGCGCCCAGCGAAGCCATGGCGCCCGCCGAGGCTGCGGCGCCCGCCGAGGGCGCGGCGCCCGTCCAGCCTCCGCGGACCACGCTGGTTCTCAAGGCTTCCGCGCCCCACGAGGCCACCCAGCCCAACGAGGTCCTCCAGGATCCCGAATCCGGCGAGGTGACCCAGCCCAACGAGATCCAGGAGGCCACCCAGCCTTCCGAGACCCTGGCCCCGCACGACGCGCCCGGCCCGCAGAGTCCCTTCGACGCGTACGGCTGGTGGGACGAGCAGAAGGAAGCCGCGCGCGAAGAGGAGGCCCAGCGCCAGGCCGCGGCCGAGGAGCAGGGCTGGTGAGCGACCAGGGCCCGGAAAACGGTGCCGTCGAAGGTCCCGACGGCAAGCTGCGCTGCCCGTGGGGGCTGAGCGCCCCGGAGTATCTCGCCTACCACGACGAGGAGTGGGGCCGCCCGGTCCGCGGCGACACGGCGATCTTCGAGCGGCTCTGCCTGGAGGGCTTCCAGTCCGGGCTGTCCTGGCTGACGATCTTGCGCAAGCGGGAGAACTTCCGCGCGGCCTTCGCCGGCTTCGACGCCGCCAAGGTCGCGGCCTTCGGGGACCAGGACGTGGCCCGGCTGATGGCCGACCCGGGCATCGTCAGGAACCGGGCCAAGGTCAACGCGGTGATCAACAACGCGCGGGCCGCGCTTGACCTGCCCGACGGCCTGACCGAACTGGTCTGGAATTACGCGGGCGAGCCTGCCCGGGCGCCGCGGACGCTGGCCGAGGTGCCGGCCTCGACGCCGGCCTCGAAGGCGCTCAGCGCCGAGCTCAGGCGGCACGGCTTCACCTTCACCGGCCCGGTGACCGCCTACGCGACCATGCAGGCCTGCGGGATCGTCAACGACCACCTGGCCGCCTGCTTCTGCCGGGACCGCTAGCCAGCCGGCCGCGGACACGCAACCAAGATCATTCGTCAGTTTTGGTGGCTATGACGACCAAAACTGACGAACGATCGGTCGTCGAAGGTCCTAGCCGACGGCCCCTACCTAGCCGGCGGCTCCGCTGACGGCCCCGTCGACGGCTAGGGCCATCCGGTCCACGATGTCGGCCAGCAGGGCGCTGCTGGTGCCGATCGTCACCCGGACGAAGCCGTCGCCGGGCGCGCCGAAGTTGAGCCCCCGGCCGAGCGCCACCCGGCCGCGGTCCAGGAACACCTGGGCGGGCTCCGGGCCCAGGCCCAGCCGGGAACAGTCCACCCAGGCCAGGTAGCTCGCCTCCGGCGGGAGGTAACCCGCCCCGGGCAGCCGTTCCCCGAGCAGCCTGCCGAACTCCGCCCGCACCTGGTCAAGCTGCCCGATCAGCGTGTCCAGCCATTCGCCGCCCGCGCTCCACGCGGCCAGCGAGGCCAGCACGCCGAGCAGCCCGGCCCCGTACTGGCTCGCCGAGGGCAGCTGGCCGAGCAGGCGCTCCATAGCCGCCGAACCCGCCACCGCCACCGCCCCCTTCAGGCCGGCGATGTTGAAGGCCTTGGACGCCGAGGCCAGCGTGATCCCGCGCTCGGCCGCCGCGCCGCCCAGCGAGACGAACGGCGTGTGCCGGGCGCCGGGCAGGGTCAGCGGGGCGTGGATCTCGTCGGCCAGCACGATGACGCCGTACTGCTCGGCCAGCGACGCGACGCGGCCGAGGTCGGCCGGGCTGAACACCCGCCCGGTCGGGTTGTGCGGATTGCAGAGCAGGTAGCCGCGCGCGCCGGCGGCGAAGGCGGCCTCGAGCCCGGCGAAGTCGAGTTCCCAGCGGCCGCCCATCCCGTCGGGTCGCGCCAGCGGCACCTCGGCGACCTGCCGGCCCGAGGCGGTGATGTGCTCGAAGAACGGCGGGTAGACCGGCGGGTTGATGACGATGCTGTCGCCCGGCGAGGTGGTGAGCCTGAAGATCAGGTCGGTGCCGGCCATCACGTCGGGCACCAGGTGCACCCGGCCGGGGTCGACCGTCCAGCCGTGCCGGGCCGCGGCGAACCCGGCGAACGCCTCGCCCACCCCGGCCGGGAAGGCGTACCCGCAGTCGCTGAGGTCGATGGCGGCGCGCAGCGCCGCGAGCACCGGCTCCGCGAGGTCGTAGTCCATCTCCGCGATGTACGCGGGCAGCACGTCCGGTGGGTGGAGCCGCCACTTCTCGCTGCGCCTGCGCCGCAGCCGGTCCAGGTCGAGATCCTCGAATCCGTTGCGCATGGGCAAAGCCTACGCAGGCTGCGGATAATTAGGCCGAACGGACTAGCCGGGGGCCTCGGGAAGGCGGGCAGCCATGAGCGGCGGCGACGTGATCGTCACGATCACGCTCAATGCCGCGCTGCACGTGACCTACACGGCGGGCGATCTGGCCACCGCGGGTATCAACCCGGTTTCCCGGCCCGGCTACCGGGCCGGCGGCCGCGGCGTGACGGTGGCCAGGGTGCTGCGCGCCTTCGGGCACGACGTGCTCGCCGCCGGGCTGGTGGGCGGCGGGACCGGCGAGCTGATCCGGGAGGACCTGGCCAGGTCGGGGGTGCCGACGGCGTTCACGCTGATCCGCGGGGAGTCCCGGCGCTTCCTGCGCTTCGCGAGCCCGGACCCGGCCGGGCCGGTGATGCGGTTCGCCGAGCCGGGCCCGTACATCACCACCGAGGAACTCGGCCGGTTCGCGGCGGACTACCGGCGGCTGATGGCGGGCGCTGCGGCCGTGGTGCTCTGCGGCAGCCTGCCCGACGGCCTGCCCGCCGACACCTACGGCTCGCTGGTGACCTACGCCGCCGAGGCGGGCGTGCCGGCCATCCTCGACGCGGGCGGCGAGGAGCTGAAGCACGCCGTCGGCCACGGTCCCGACCTGGTGGTGGCGGAAACCGGCCCGGACGGGCCCGGCCCGGAAGACCTCGGTGCCGCCCTGCTCCGGCTGGGCGCGGGCGCCGTCGCCGTCGCCGCCGACGGCCTGGTACGCGCCGTCACCCCCGCTGGCCAGTGGACCGCCCGCATCCACCCCTCAGACCCCGCGGCCACCTCACCGACCGACAGCCCCTCAGACCCCGCGGCCACCTCACCGACCGATAGCCCCGCAGGAACCGCCGACCCGGCCTACCCGTCGGCCCGCGCCGACCCGGCCTACTGGCCGGCCCGCGGCCCGCTGGTCGCCGGCCTGGTGCCGGGCCAGTTGCTCGGCTGGTCCTGGCCGGACCGGCTCAGGCATGCCCTGGCCCTGGCCGCGGGCGGCGCCGGGGCCTGGACCAGGGCGCCCGGCGCCCCGGAAGACCGGGATCACGTGGACCTGGCCGCCTACGAACGGCTGCTCGACGCGGTGCGGGTCGAGTCGCTTGCCCCGCCCCGGCCAGCACTCCAATAGTCACTAGATAATCACTAACAGTGCGCCATGGCCTGCCCCGCCTGCCCCCTGGCCGGTACCTCTCGCCTCAGGCGCCCCCTGCTCCCCGTGCTTCCCGTGCCGGTCCGGCCCCCGACCGTGACGATGTCATCGTGACGGTACGGACCGCTACGATGCCGCGTCGTCACGGCCGGATCTCAGGCTGACCGCGTCAAGGACCCCCTCCCGGACGGGTCCTTGGCTTATCCTGCACGGCATGGATGCCGCCAACCCCACCGAACCCGACGTCGCCAGGCTTTTCGCGCCGGTCGCCGTGGAGGAGACCTTCGACGGGGTGCTGACCGAGGCCCGCCAGGTCCTGGGCGAGCTGGACGACCCGGTGGACGCCGAGCTGTGGGGATCGGACCTGATCGGCGCGCTGGCCTCGTCGGCCGCGGGCCAGGCCTCACTGATAGGCACGCTCACCGGGTCGCTGGTGCCCGCTGCCGAGGCGGCGTCCACCCCGGAGGCCCTCGCCCTGCTGCGCGTCTTCGCCGCGGTCGGCTCCCCGGCGCTGCGCTCGGCCGCCGGCCAGGCGGCCGACCGGGTCCGCGCGCACGACGTGGCCGATCCGCCGTGGGCCGGGATGATCGGCGCTCCCCGGGTCGGCGACTGCTGGCACTACGCCGACGTCGGCGGCCGCCAGGAGTCGCTGACCATGAGCTTCGCCTACGGCGACCGGCAGCACGCGGTCTGCGTGCTGATCGACCATGGCCGCGGCGGCAAGATCAGGGACACCTGGGTCACCAAAGGAGCCGGACTGCGGGCCGACACGGAACGGGAAGCCGGCCGTGACCCGCTGGTGGTGTTCGAGATGATCGACGCCGCCGACGCCCGGCTCCGCCTCGAGCGCGCGATCGCCGCGGGCGAGTGCCCCGAGCAGCCCGATCAGGTCGACGACGTGGTGGCGCACCGCGCCCTCCTCCGCGCCCGCCTAGACCTCCTGACCGCCCTCAGCTAACCCGCCCTCCTCTCCCGCACCACGCCGGATCCAGCCAGAGTGACTCTGTACCGGATAGATCCGGTACAGAGTCACATTCACTGAATCGGGGCCGGGCGGTCAGCGGAGGAAGTCGCGGACCAGCGGGACGATGAGGTCGGTCCGGCGCAGGACGCCCATGTGCGTGGCCCCGGGCAGCACGGCGAGCTGCGCGCCGGGGATCAGCCCGTGCATTTCGACCGCGTGCTCCAGGCGGATGAAGTCGTGGTCGCCGAAGACGAGCAGCGTGGGCGCGACGATCCGGCCGAGTTCCCCGGCGGTCCAGCCCTTGAGGCTCCCCGCGGCCTGCGAGGCCTTGGCCGCGAACGCGTCGAAGTGATCGGGCTCTGGTGCCAGCCGGGCGTAGGCCTCGCGCATCTGCCGGAAGTCCTCCGCTGTGGGCATCCGGGTCGAGGTGGCGTGCTGGGCCGGGTCCGAGATCTCCTGGTGAAATCCGTCGGGGGCGTAGCTGACCGAGGCGAGGATGAGCCGGCCGACCCGGTCCGGGTGATCCAGCGCCAGCTGCAGCGCCACCCCGCCGCCGAGGCTGAAGCCGAGCACATCGGCCCGGTCGATGCCGAGGTGGCTGAGCAGTCCGGCCACGTCGCCGGCCAGGTAGCGCAGGTCCAGCTCCCGGTCGATGTCCCCGGTGCGCCCGTGCCCCTGCAGCTCGGTGGCGATCACCTGGTGACCGGCCGCGAGCTCGGGGCAGATCTCGCCGAACGACAGGTCGATGGTCAGCAGCCCGCCGTGCAGCAGCACGAGCGGTCGGCCGGTACCGTGCACCTCGTAGTACATCCGCAGTCCGTTGACTGGCGCGTACCCAGTGGTTCCCTGGCTCATGGCGACATCCTCCCGGAATAGGCTCGCTGGGCAGACGGCCGGCCCGTGCCAGACTCATCGCACGGGGGAGCCGCCCGGGAAATGGGAAAATGGAGGCCACGTGACGGCAGTGCTGCGGATCTCGTCACGCAACGCCCGTTTCCAGCAGTGGGAGTCCCTGCTCGGCAACCGCGGCAAGCGCCAGCGGGCGCGGGAGTTCCTGGTCCAGGGGGTGCGGCCGATCACGCTGGCCGCCGGATTCGGCTGGCGGTTCCGCGCGCTGGTCTACGACGCCGAGCGCCCGCTGTCGAGCTGGGCCGAGGGCATGCTGCGTGACGTGGACGCCGTCCGGGTGGCGATGTCGCCCGGGCTGCTGGCCGAGCTGGGCGAGAAGACCGAAGCCCCGCCGGAGCTGGTGGCGGTGGTCGAGATGCCGGACGACGACCTCGACCGGATACCGGCCGGGCCCGGCTTCCTCGGCCTGGCGCTCGACCGCCCGGCCAGCCCGGGCAACATCGGCAGCATCATCCGGTCAGCGGACGCCTTCGGCGCGGACGGGATCGTGGTGGCCGGCCACGCCGCCGACGTCTACGATCCCAGGACCGTCCGGGCCAGTACCGGCTCGCTCTTCGCCCGGCCCGTGGTCCGCTGCCCGTCGCACCGCGAGGTGGCCGCCTGGGTGGCGGCCCAGCGCGCGCGGGGCTGCCCGGTGGTGCTGGCCGGCACCGACGAGCACGGTGACCGTGACGTGTTCGACTTCGATTTCACCCGGCCCGTGCTGCTGGTCGTGGGAAACGAGGCCACCGGGCTGAGCGGCGCGTGGCGTGAGCTCTGCGACCAGATGGTCAGGATCCCCATCACCGGGGCCGCGAGCTCGCTGAACGCGGCCAACGCGGCGACCGCCGTGCTGTATGAGATAGCCCGGCAGCGCATCCTGGCCGGCCGCCGCCCGGACTCAGCGATGCCGGCCTAGGCGGGACAATTCAGCGCATCGGGCTTGGTGAAATCGACGCACGCGATGAGGCTTCCCTCCCACCACACTTCGTCCAAGTTGGCCAGCGAGGATGACCAGGGCAGCCAGGTAACGTCGCAGTCGCGGCATTGCATCTGGCTGCCGCTCAGATGGCTGCCCTGCTCGCCGCAACTCCAGCAGTGCTTAGTGTCAGCTCGATATTGGGTTTCGCTCATTTGTCTTCTCCGGCAGGTGACGCACCGGCCCCCGCAGGTGCGTATACCAAGGCGGAGGACCGGCGGCCGCCGCTGATACATCCCTCATCCGGTGAGCGCGAACGTCGCGCCGGCGGCGTCGATCAGGCGATGCGGGCCGGCCCGGCCGGCCAGGCGGCACCGGTCGCCCCGGACCCGGGCGCATGGCCCCCGCGGTCCGGCGAGCGTCAGGCCGTCCGCGGCGACCGCCAGGAAGCCGTCGTCGTGACGGTAGAGCAGGGGGCCATTTCGTTCGGCGGAAATGGCCACGTGACCCGAGCGCAGGCCGTCGAGCACCTCGCCCGGAGCCTCCCCGGCGCATTCGACCCAGGTGGTGGGGCGCCCGGGCGGGGCGTCGGCCCCCGGCTGGTGCCAGTCGCTGCCGCCCACCGGGACGGCCGCGGCGTCCCAGGCCAGCCACCAGGACAGCGGCAGGGTCCAGCGCGGGTCGAGCCAGCTCCAGTGCCAGACCTCGATCAGCGGCGGGCGGCGGCGCATCGGGCGCATCCAGCTGACCGGGCCGGCGAACGGGTGGTTGACCGACAGCAGGCCGCCCGCCGCCTCGGTGGCGTCCAGCCAGTCGTCCGGCTCCCGGCGGAAGTCGATCCAGCCGACGTCGCCGAGCGCTCCGGCGTGCCCGCCGTCGGTGGTCACCTCCTGGCCGGGGACCAGGGTGATCCCGTACCTGCGGGCCGCGGCGGCCAGTTCGGCGTGGTGGCTGACCGTGTTGTGGTCGGTCACCGCGATGAAGTCCAGGCCGCGTTCGGCCGCCAGCACGGCCAGTTCGGCGACGGTCAGCACCCCGTCCGAGTGCACGGTGTGGGTGTGCAGGTCGCCGGCCAGCCAGCGGTACCCGGGCCGGGCGGGCAGGTCCCGGCGCGGCGGCCGCTCCCGCGGCGCCGGCGGCGCGGCCGGGGCCGGCGGCGGCCGCAGGCTCCCGTTGAGCGGCGCGGTCTGCGCGGTCAGCCGGTAGCGCACGCCGTCCGGCGGGACGCGGTGCACGCCGATCATCACCTGCCACGTCCCGGCCTCGATCTCGCCGGGCAGGTAGCCCGGCGTGGCCGCGTCGGCGGCGATCACGAACGACTCGCGGGCGCTGCCCGACCAGCCGCGGAACCCGCGCGGGCCCAGGCAGCCGAGGTCGAGCACGGTCCCCGCGGGCCGCTCGTACTCCAGCTCGACCCGCAGCCCGGCCGTCCCGGCCGGCACCTCCACCGGCAGGTAGTGCCAGGGAGACGCGAAGCGGTCCTCGAGCGTCCAGCGCCCGGAATGCCGTATCAAGTCCGCCATGGCACCAATCCATCAGATCCGGGCGCCCAAGCCAATTCTTCCGCCACCGCCGGCCCGCCCGCGGCCAAAATTCATCGAGCGTTGACTTATTACCGCGGAAGCCCTTATCGTGCTTGACATGAAGGCGATGATCGTCCAGGAGTTCCGGGAACTGGCCCGTGACCG
>Ga0335083_10008138_pt1 | contig 12831 bp, 14 predicted proteins | sample Lox_Sample_42_FD_206716 | JGI IMG/M metagenome (GOLD analysis project Ga0335083, IMG submission 206716) | Soil microbial communities from Loxahatchee National Wildlife Refuge, Florida, United States - Lox_Sample_4.2 | ecosystem: Environmental > Terrestrial > Soil > Wetlands | place: USA...
CGCCTGATGCTGGCTTCGCGCGGACACAGCTACGACATGGCGCTGCGCAACTATCTCGGCCACAAAGGCCCCGCGGGCGACACGCCCGCCGAGCGCGTGCGCGGCGTCGGCGTCGATTCCGCGGCGCTCGGAGAAAATCTGTACCTGGACCGCGAAGCGGATCGCGCGAGGCTCGCCGAGCGCGCCGTGCAGGAATGGCTGCGAAATCCCGAGCATCGAGCCAACCTGCTCTCGCCCGATTTTGCCAGCACCGGCGTCGGAATCGCGCGCGCGGGCGACGGGACGGCCTACGTTACCCAGGATTTTGCGAGGTAGATTGCGGCCACGCATCCCGCAAAATAGTCAGCCGATAGCCTCAAACGTCCGTGCGAGCCACTTCATCACTTTGGCGTGCGCGTGAATCTCCGCCTCGGCGACTGGCGTGAACGGGATATTGAGCGCGTCAACCTGGGCCGCGACCGCGACGTCCGCGATCGAAAATTCGCCTCCGCAGAGAAACTGTCCGTCGATCATTACCTCCAGCCAGTCGAGCGCCGCCCTGAACTTCCCGCGCTGCTCGTCGAGTCCAAGCCGTCCCAGCCCCTGCCCGCGCAACTGGCCGCGTGTCTGCCGCCCCAAGAGCATCCGAACCATCGGCCGCACCGCCGCCGGCACCGGGCCGAAGACGACCTCGGCGAACCTTGCGAACTGTTCGGGCACTTGCCATCGTTCGTACACGACGTGCCAGTAGAGCGATTCGTCGGCCCAGTCCTCGATCATCAGGGCCATTGCGCGCGTGCGTGGCTCCTGCGGATAGAGGCGCGGCTCCGGATGGCGCTCCTCGAGATGACGGATGATGTCGGTCGACTCGACAAGCTTTACGCCGTCGTCGATCACGACCGGCAGCTTGCCGCGCGGATTGAGCTTGCGTACCTGTCCGGGCGAGGTGGCGTTGATGGTATCGAACTCGAGGCGCTTGTAGCGCATCGCGTTGCGCACCTTGACGCAGAATGGCGACACCGATTCCTGGTCGCCCAGCGGCCCGAACTGGTAGAGTTCGATGTTTCCCATGGCGCGAACCTCCGGCCGCCGGCTTCAGTGAATCGATCGAACTACTCTTTGGGGCAGGGCCGCGGTTCCCAGGCTCGGCTAAATTCCTATCACGGCCGGCGCGTCCGCCCGAACCCGATTCCGAGGCAACTGGCGCTTCGACCCCCAAGCGCTTACAATGGAAGTTTGCGGAAACAGCGGAACGAACAAGGTAACAGCGATGGAACGAGTTGAACTCACCCGCGAATGCGAGGCGGTCCAGGTGCCGCTCGGCAGCCCGATCACGCTCGAGAAGGGCCTCGAGGTCTTCGTCACCCAGGCGCTCGGCGGCAGCTTCACCGTGCAGGTGCCGGCCTACGGAGGCCTCTATAGGATCGCCGGCAAGGACGCCGACGCGCTCGGCAAAAGCTCCGAGGATGCCGTTTCGCCGGCCTCTGTCTCGGGCGACCTTGAAGCGATGGTCTGGGAGCAGCTAAAGACCTGTTACGACCCCGAGATTCCGGTCAACATCGTGGACCTCGGCCTGGTCTATGCGATGGAGGTGGCCCCGCTTGACGGGGGCACCAAGCGCGTCGACGTCAAGATGACGCTTACCGCGCAGGGCTGCGGGATGGGCGCGTCGATCGCTATCGATGCGCGCCAGAAATTGCTTTCGCTGCCCGGCGTCGCCGAGGCCAACGTGGACCTGGTGTGGGATCCGCCGTGGACTCCGCAGATGATCTCTCCCGAGGGCCGCGAACGCCTCGGCCTCGACTGAGAAAGCGGGCAATCCGGACGGCAAGGCCTTTTGCGCGCCGGATCGTTGCCTCGCTTTCGTTGGCGGGGACGATTGTGTGGTCCCCGCGCTAAATTGACATCGCCGCCCCGCTCCGATAGTTAAAAGGGTTCGGACCAGAGCATGTTTGCAATCGTAAGAACAGGCGGAAAGCAGTACCGCGTCGGCGTCGGCGACCAGATAACCGTCGAACGTATCGAGGGCGAAGTCGGTGCGCATGTCGAATTGAGCGACGTGCTCGCGCTCGGCGGCGATGAAACCGTGATCGGCACGCCTACCGTTGCCGACGTGGCCGTGCGCGCGCGAATCGTGCAGCAGCCGCGCGGAACGAAGATCATCGTTTTCAAAAAGAAAAAGCGCAAGAACTACCGGCGCAAGCGCGGGCATCGCCAGGAACTGACGGTTCTGAAGATCGAGGAGATCAAGCGGGGCGCGGCCTAGCCCGGCCCGCATCGTTGATTTTTCGCCGGCCGACGCGCCGGCTTTATGACAGGGAGACAGGCTCGTGGCGCACAAGAAGGGACAAGGTTCAACGCGCAACGGCCGCGACAGTCCGGGACAGCGCCGCGGCATCAAGGTCTACGCCGGCGAAACCGTTCGCGCGGGCAATATCCTGGTCCGCCAGGTCGGCACCCGGGTTCATCCGGGAAACAATGTCGGGATGGGCCGCGATTATACCCTTTACGCGCTGGTTGACGGGGTGGTCAAATACGAGACCTACCGCACCGACAAGCGGCGCGTGCGGATCGAACCGGCGGCGGCGCCGGCGAACGGCGATCGGACCGAAGCGGCGAGCGAGCCGCCGGCCCAGCCACAAGCCTAGGGCCGGCACGGCTTAGAATTTCGGTTTCCAAGCCCCGCGGCCGCGCCGCGGGGCTTTTTGTTTGTCTCTGCCGATAGCTCTGGCGGCCGCGGCAATCGAGGGCCGGGCCACTCGGGAGGAACTCGCGATGCGACTCGGACTGCTCTACGGCTTTTCCCATTCCCACGAATCGCTCGATCTCGTGCTCGAGGCCGAACGCCTGGGCTACGACTCGGTATGGACGGGCGAGGCCTGGGGTTCGGACACTATCGTGCCGCTCGCGTGGCTTGCCGCGCAGACCAAAAAGATCCGCCTCGGCACTGCGATCATGCAGATGCCTGCGCGTACGCCCGCGATGACGGCGATGACCGCGATGACGCTCGACGCGATTTCGGGCGGCCGGTTCATCCTCGGCGTCGGGCCGTCGGGACCGCAGGTGGTCGAGGGATGGCACGGCGTGCCCTACGGCAAGCCGCTCGTGCGCTACCGCGAGTATATCGCGATCCTGCGCAGGATTTTCGCGCGCGAAGCGCCGCTCGAATTCCAGGGCTCCGAGTACCAGATACCGTATCGCGGCCCCGGCGCGACCGGCCTCGGCAAGCCCCTGCGCTCGATCCTGCACGGCCGGCGCGACATGGAAATCTACATGGCTTCGATCACGCCGAGCGGCGTCGCGCTCGCGGCGGAGATCGCCGACGGCGTAATCCCGGTGTGGATGAATCCGGAGCGATGGGACCTGTTCGAGCCGAGCCTTGCGCGCGGATTCCAGAAAGCCGGCGGCGCGCGCAATCCGGACAAATTCGACGTTGCACCCTTCGTAACCTGCGTGATGGGCCCCGAAATTGAAAAATGCCGCGCGCCGATCAAGCAAAATCTGTCCTTCTATATCGGCGGGATGGGCGCGCGCGACAAGAACTTCTACAACGACTACGCGCGGCGCGCCGGCTACGAGGAAGCGGCCAGGAAAATCCAGGACCTGTTTCTTTCCGGCCAGCGCGACGCCGCGGTGGCCGCCGTACCCGACAAGCTCGTCGATGAAGTCGCGCTGGTTGGACCGCGCGAGCGTATTGCCGAGCGCGCCGCCGCCTGGAAGGCCTCGCCGGTAAGAACGATGCTGATCGGGACGCGCCAGGCAGAAGCCCTCCGCGCGCTGGCCGAGATACTGCTCTAGCCGTCCGGCCGCGATCGTCCCCGGCGAACAATGTTGAGCGATGAAATTCGTCGATGAAGCGCGGGTCTTCGTGGCCGCCGGCAAGGGCGGCGACGGCGCGATCGCGTTTTTGCGCGAGAAGTATCGCCCCTTCGGCGGACCGGCGGGCGGGGACGGCGGCCGCGGCGGCAACGTGATCTTCGAGGTCGACGAAGGACTGGCGACGCTGCTCGACTTCAAGTACAACCCGCGCCTGGCCGCGCGCGACGGCGAGTCAGGCCGCGGCAAACAGCAATACGGCCGCGCCGGCGACGACCTTGTCGTGCGGGTGCCGCCGGGCACGATGGTCTTCGACGAGGAGAGCGGCGAGAGGATCGCCGACCTGGTGATGCCGGGGACGCGCGCGATCGTGGCGCACGGCGGGATGGGCGGCAAGGGCAATATGCATTTCGCCACTTCGACCCGCCGCGCCCCGCGAATCGCGACGCCGGGCGGGCCGGCCGAACAGCGCTGGATAAAAATCGAGCTTCGGCTGGTGGCCGACGCCGGCCTGGTCGGGCTGCCCAACGCGGGCAAATCGACGCTGCTCGCCGCGATCAGCGCGGCCCATCCGAAGATCGCGCCCTACCCTTTCACCACGCTCACGCCCAACCTGGGCCGGGTGCAGCTGGCCGATGGCTCCGGCTTCAGCGTCGCCGATATCCCCGGGCTTATCGAGGGCGCGCATCTCGGCCACGGCCTCGGCGTCCGCTTCCTGCGCCATCTCGCACGCACGCGGGTGCTGGTCTATGTGCTGGACCTTGGCGCCGACCCCGAACGCGATTTTCTCATCGTGCGCGGCGAGCTCGCGGCGTTCGATCCGATGCTCTCGGCGCGGCCGGGGCTGATCGTGCTCAACAAGCTCGACCTCGTTGGTGCCGAACGCGCGCAGGAGACGGCGCAGGCGATGACTCGGATCGCGGCCGAGCATGGCATCGGTTCCGTCCTGGTTATCTCAGCCGAGCAGCGTGTGGGCCTCGAGCCGTCGATCGCGGCAATCGCGCGACTGCTCGGCCTTGGCGGGATTGAGGCGCAATGTCCCAGGTAAGTTACAAGCAGGAATTCGTCGGCCGCGCGCGCCGGGTCGTGATCAAGATCGGCAGCGCGGTGGTCTCCGACGCCAGCGGCTTGCGGCCGGAAATTATCGCGCGCCTGGCCGCCGAGATCGACGCGATCGTGCGCGCCGGGCGCGAAGCCGTCGTGGTGACCTCGGGCGCGATCGCGGCGGGGCGCGCGCGGCTCGAAAAGCTCGGCGGCGCGGGCGTCGCGGCGCGCCAGGCGGCCGCAGCAACCGGACAGATCGAGCTGATGAGCGAATGGGCGCGAGCCTTCGGCGCCGCCGGTCGCACCGTCGCGCAGCTCCTGCTGACCCATCAGGACGTCGCCGAGCGCGTGCGCCGCAGCAACGCGATTCACACGATCCAGACGCTGCTCGAAGCCGGCGTCATTCCGATCGTCAACGAGAACGACACCGTCGCGGTCGAAGAGATCCGCATGGGCGACAACGACGTGCTCTCCTCGCTGGTGGCCGGCATGGCGCAGGCGCAGCTCCTCGTGATCCTGAGCGACGTGGCCGGCGTGCTGACCGGCGATCCGCGCAAGCGCCCCGACGCGCAGCTCATCCCGCTTATCACCGATCCCGAGGCCGGGATGCGCGGGCTGGTCGCCGACAGCGCAGGTCCGCTCGGAAGCGGCGGGATGGCGACCAAGCTCAAGGCGGCGCAGCAGGCTGCGCGCGCGGGAATCGCGGTGATTATCGCGCCGGGGCGCGCGCAACGGGCGCTCGCCACCGCGCTCGATCCGGCGCTCGAGTGCGGCACGTTGATCCTGCCGGCGCGCACGCGGCTCAGGAGCCGCAAACACTGGATCGCCTTCGCGCTCAGGCCCGCCGGAGCGCTGACGGTCGATCGCGGGGCCGCCGAGGCCCTGCGAGCCAGGGGCCGCAGCCTCCTGCCCTCCGGCATCCGCGAGGTCGCCGGCGAGTTCAAAAGCGGCGATTGCGTGAGCCTGCTCGATCACGAGGGCGTCGAATTCGGCCGCGGGCTGGTCAATTATCCCGCCGCCGATATACTGAAGGTGAAGGGGCGGCGCTCGATCGATATTTCGCGCACGCTCGGCTACAAGGTTGCCGACGAGATCATCCATCGCGACAACTTCGCGCTGCTCGAAGAGCTGGCATGAACCGCTGCTGACGTGAGCCTCGAAACCGAAACCCTCGAAGCGCTGGGACGCGCACGCGCCGCTTCGCGCACGCTGGCGCTATGCCCCGGTCTGCAAAAGAACCGGGCGCTCGGCGCGCTAGCCGCGATGCTGCGCGACGAACGTGGCGCGATCCTGGCCGCCAACGCCGGCGACCTCGAACGCGCGCGCGCTCTCGGGATGGCCGGGGCGCTGGTCGAGCGCCTCACGCTCAACGACGCGCGGATTGAAGCGATGGCGCGCGGCGTCGAGGAGGTCGCCGCGCTGCCCGACCCGGTCGGCGAAGTGATCGCAAGCTGGCGGCGGCCCAACGGGCTCGAGATTTCCCAAGTCCGTGTACCGATCGGCGTTATCGCGATCATTTACGAGTCGCGCCCCAACGTGACCGTCGACGCGGGCGTGCTGGGGCTGAAGGCCGGCAACGCGGTGGTCCTGCGCGGCGGCAAGGAGGCGCTCAGCTCCAACGCCTTTCTCGCCGGGCTGATCGCCCGCGCGCTCGAAGGCGCCGGTATCGCGCGCGACGCCCTGAGCTTCGTCGGCAATCCCGACCGCGAGGTGATCCAGATTCTGAAGCGCCATCCCGAGGCGATCGACCTGATCATTCCGCGCGGCGGCAAGGCGCTTAAGGAAGCGCTCGCGGGATCGGCCGTCCCGCTGCTGCCCCATTTCGACGGGCTCTGCCATACCTACGTCGATCGCGCCGCCGATCTGAAGATGGCCGAGGAGATCTGCTTCAACGCCAAGTGCAGCCGGCCATCGGTATGCAACGCGATGGAAACCCTGCTGGTGCATCGCGAGGCCGCGCCGCGCTTTCTGCCGCCGCTGGCCGCGCGGATGCAGCGTGCCGGCGTCGAGCTTCGCGGCTGCGAGCGCACGCGCGCTATCGTTCCGGACGTGAAGGCCGCCGACGATACCGACTGGGACACCGAGTTTCTCGACCTGATCCTGGCGGTCAGGGTTGTCGATTCGCTCGACGAGGCGCTCGCCCATATTGCGCGCCACGGCTCCGGCCTGGCTGACGCCATCGTGACCGGCGACCGCGAGGCCGCGCTCCGCTTTCAACATGAAGTCGATTCGGCGACCGTCTACGTCAATGCCTCCACCCGCTTCACCGACGGTTTCGAATTCGGCTTCGGCGCCGAGACCGGAATCTCGACCAATCGGTTGCACGCGCGCGGCCCGATGGGTCTGCGCGAACTGACCATCTACAAGTACCTCATCAACGGCAACGGACAGGTCCGCAATTGAATTCGGACGGCCCCGCCTCATGCGCGTAGGACTCCTCGGCGGCAGCTTCAATCCGATCCACTTCGGCCATCTACGCTCGGCCGAGGAGGTGCGCGAGGCGCTCAACCTCGACCTGGTCTATTTCGTGCCCGCGGCGATGCCGCCGCATAAATCGGCCGAGGGCCTGGCGCCGCCCGAGCATCGGCTGGCGATGGTGCGGCTCGGGACCAAGGGCAACCGCCACTTCATGGTTTCCGACGTCGAGATTCGGCGCGCCGGCCGCTCCTACACGATCGACACGGTGCGCCATTTTCTGGTCACCCTGCGCGCGCCGTCCACGCTCTTCCTGATGATGGGATCCGACGCTTTTGCCGACCTCGACACCTGGAAGGAATGCGACGACCTGGTGCGGCTGTGCTCGATCGTGGTGCACACGCGCGAGGAAAATGACGACGGCCAGCCGACGCGAATCTCGCTTGCCGCCGTCAAACGCTTTGGTTACATTAAACGAGACGATCACTACGTGCATCCGAACGGCCAGAAACTTTCTTTCGTAGCCACGACGAATTTTCCCGTCTCCGCAACGCTCATTCGCGAAAAGCTTCGCCAGCGGCATTCGGTCCGCTACCTGATGCCGAACGACGTGGTCGAGTATATTCAGCGGCACGGGCTGTACTGACGGCGCCAGTGATTTCCACGGCAGCACCCCGAAAAACGATTCGCGCCGTTCCGCCCGCTTTCCAGTGGTCAGCTCTACCATTCCCTTGCGCGTGAATTCACACGAGAAGGCTATCGCCGCGGCGCAAGCGGCGCTGGAGAAGAAGGCGTACGACCTCGTCGTGCTCCAGGTCGAGCATCTCAGTTCGATCGCGGACTATTTCCTGATCGCGACCGGGCGCTCCGACGTGCAGGTGCGCGCGATCGCCCGCGGGATCGAGGAACGGATGGGCCTCGCGGGCGAGCACGCGCTATCGATCGAAGGCACCAATCACGGCCATTGGGCGGTGCTCGACTTCAACGACGTCGTCGTCCACGTCTTTTTCGAAGAAACGCGCGAGTTCTACCGCCTCGAGCGCAATTGGCTCGACGCCACCGAAGTCCCGCTGCCCGAACCGTATCGCACCCAGGCGCGCGATCTGCGCCTGCGCGCGAGCGGCTGAACGCAGCCCCTCCAGTTCGAGTCCGCCGGGGTCGGCGGCGGCGCGACAACGCGCCGCTCAAAGCGCGGCGTCGCGGTGCTCCAGCAGAAACGGCAGTACCGCGGCGTTGAATTCCTGCGGCCGCTCGACGTTCGGCAGATGTCCTGCATTCTTGATGATCGTGAGGCGCGCGCCCGCGATCCGCTCAGCGATCGTACGCGCCAGCGCCGGCGGCGTAAGCAGGTCATCCTCGCCCACTACCACGTGCGCCGGAACGCGGATCTTCCCGAGGTCGATCTGCACGTCCGGTCTGGCGCTGCCCTGGATTGTCTTGATGTAGGACTGCTTGTGCAGCGCGCACATGCTGGCGACCACGCGCTGGAACGCTTCGGCCGGCGCGGACTTGCTGATCAGCGATCGCGCAACGCCGTCGGCGATATCCTTGAGTTCCTTGCCCGCGAGCAACGGTTCCAGGCGCAGCCGGATGAACTCGCGGGCCTGCTCGGGACCGATATGGCCAAACCCGGGCAAGGTGTCGCAAAGCGTCAGCGTCGCGACGCGCTCGGGGAAGAGCGTAGCGAAATCCATCGCGATGATACCGCCCATCGAGAGGCCGACCAGATGCGCCTTGCGCGCGCCGAAGTGGTCGAGCACGCGCGCGAGGTCGCGGGCGAAGTCGTGGAACTCGAGCGGCCCTTCGTAGTCGTCGCTCAATCCGTAGCCGCGCGCGTCCCACGAAGCGGCGTGGAAATGGCGTCCGAGGTCGGGAAGCTGGTCATGCCAGTTGGTACGATTGCCGCCGATCCCGTGCAGACAGATGACCAGTTTGCCTTCACCGATATGATCGACGGCAATCCTGGGCGCGGGCGGGACGAGATCGGTTTTCCACGGCGCCGTCTGTGCCATTTGAGGGCTCCTCTCACGCGCGCGAAAATCGCCAAAGAATCGTCCGAATGTCCAGGGCGCGCGGTACGCGCCGATTGTGCGGCGTCTGCGCCGATGCTGCAAGCTCTTTCGCAGACCATTGCGGTGTCCGCGATTGGCTGTAATCGGGGCGCCCCCGGCGCTAACATCCGCGTCATGAATCCCCGCGAAGCGCCGCGGCCCACCGGCGAACAGTTTCTCCGCAATCCTCAGGCGTTCGCGCGGATGTCCGCGCCGATGTCGTCCAGCGCCGACGCCAAATTTCTTCAATATCTGGTCTCGGTCTCGGGGGTCGCACGGCAAGAGCGCGTGCTCGACGTCGCCTGCGGGGCGGGAGCATGCGCGCGCGCATTTGCCGGGCGATGCCGCCACGTGGTCGGCCTCGATCCGTCGCCGGACCTGATCGCCGAGGCGCGGATCGAGGCCGCACAGAGCGGCGCGGGCAACGCGGAGTTCGTCGTCGGCGAAGTCCAGCGAATGTGTTTTCGCGACGGCGCCTTCGACGCGGCCGTATGCCGCTTCGCGTTCCATCACTTCACCAATCCGGCGCGCGTGTTCGCCGAGATGGCGCGGGCGGTCGCACCGCGCGGCTGGATGGTGGTGGTGGACGTAACCGCCTCGGAGGATCCGGCCAAGGCGGCAGCGCACAACGAACTGGAGCGGCTATGCGATCCGATGCATGTGCGGATGCTCGCCGCTTCGGAGTTCGAGCGGATATTCGCAGCCGCGGGTTTCAGCGTCGCGATGAAGATCGCGCGCCAATCGACCAGCACGGTCGAGGAATGGACGCGCTTCGGCGATCCGCCGCGCGAGAATCTGCCGGTTATTCGCGCGATACTCGAAGACGCGGTTGACGACGACCGTCCGGGGCTCGCGCTCCAGCGCGACGCGGACACTATCCGGCTGATGCATACGAGCGTAAGCTTCGTGCTCGAGCGCTCGGCGCGAAAATCCTCCCGGCCGAGGAAGCGAACCGATGGACGACCAGGGTGACAATCTAACCTCGGTGCAGCGCCAGTTCCGGCGCCAGGCCGAGGCCTACTCGACCATGAAAGTGGTCACCGACCCGCGCATCCTCGAGCACATGGTCGAGATTTCCGCGGTGCGGCCGGATTCGCGCGTACTCGACGTCGCATGCGGCCCCGGATTCGTCGCGATGGCGTTCGCGCCGCGCTGCCAGAGCGTGCTCGGAATCGACGCCACCGACACGCTCGTCGCGCGCGCCCGCGCCGAGGCGGCTCGCCGCGCAATTTCCAACCTGAGTTTCGCGCTCGCCAACGTCGAGCGGATGCCGCTTGCATCCGCCCGCTTCGATCTCGCCACCTGCCGCTTCGCGTTCCATCATTTCGCCCATCCCCGGGCGGTGCTGGCCGAGATGACGCGCGTGCTCAAGCCGGGCGCGCGGATGGTGATCGTCGATATGACGACTTCCGAAGATCCGGCGAAGTCGGATTACCACAATCGCCTTGAACGGCTTTGCGATCCCTCGCACGCGCGTGCGATTCCGGTCTCCGAATGGGAGCGGATGATCGCCGAGACGGGACTCGAAGCCGTCTATCGCGGCGGGCGCGAGACCAGCTACGACCTGGAGGCGTGGATGGCGCATGGAGGCCCGCCGCCCGAACGCCGCGCACAGATAATCGAAATGATGGAAGCTTCGCTCGCCGCCGACCGCTCGGGACTCAAGGTGCGCCGCGACAACGGTCAGATCTGGTTCAGCCACACCGGCGTGACCTACGTGCTGGAAAAACCGATGCGCTAATGTGGTGCCCTGGAAATAAGTTTCATCCCAAGATCTCAAGGCTGTCGTTCCGAGCGCAGCGAGGAATCCCGGGTTCTACGAATAAAGATCCGGGATTCCTCGGTCGCTGACTCCCTCGGAATGACACCTTGACGCCTTTCCGGATGTAAGTTATTCGCGGGACATCACACCAGCGGGCGCGCGCTACGCCCGGCAGACATAGATCGCGGCGGGAGCACCGAGGATCGTAACCCGCCGCACCGACTCGGCACGTACGAGGCCGAGACCCAAGACCTCGCGCATCAGCATCCGCTCCGCCGTCAGCATTATCAGCCGTCCGCCCGGACGCACTACGCGCGCGAACTCCTCGAGCAGCCGCGGATAGAGCCGGCGGTTTTCGCCGTGCGAGCCATATTTCGTGCCCCACGGCAAATTGGTCACGAGATGGGTCGCGGCGCCGCTCCTGAGCGGCAGGCGCAGCGCGTCGCCCAGCGCGATACCGATCGGCCGGTAGCGCGGGCCGATATTTTCATGCGCGGCGGCGATCGCGCCGGTGTCGCGGTCGAACCCGGCCAGCATCGCATAGCGCCCGAGATGCGCGCGTTCGATCAGGATCGTCCCCGCACCACACATCGGATCGACCACACAATCGTCTGCGCCCGGCCCGCTCAGCCATCCCAACGCCGCGGCGACTGAAGCGCGCAGCGACCCGGGCCGATGCGCGACCTTGTATTCGCGGTGTCGCATCCGCTCGTCGACGAGGCGCACGGCGAGAAACATCTCGCCGCCGAGCAGCGTGGCCCAGAACTCGACGTCGGCATCGTCGCCCGCGGGACGCCACGAATGGTCGATGCGGTCGGCGATCCCGCGTTCGACCGCGCGCTGAAAATCGAGCCGGCGAAATTCATGCGCTCCCGCGATGCGCGCGATCACGCGAAAGCTGAGTCTTCGTCCCGCACGGCTGCCGGGGGTCATCCGCACCCGCGCCTCCAGAGCCTCTTCGACATAGGGCGCGTCGTGCGCCGTCCTGCGAACCTTCTCCAGCGTCGCGGGCGCCGTGCCGAGGCCGTCGCGATAGCCGGCCAGCGCGAACAAATCCTCTATCGTTCGCGCGGCGGCGAGCGGGTCGGGGCGCGGCGCGCTGAAGATCGTCATCCCGGCGCGTTCGGGCACGGTCCGCTGGCCCAGTTCACGGATTGCGGGTGCGCGGCCGGCCGCCCCTGCGGCCGCGGCCGCGCAGCGCGACGTTATCTCCTCCGCCGCGACGCTCTCGAAGCCGGGCTGCGTGTGCGCGATGTAGATGTTCGGGGTAAGCCGCAGCGCGGGGCCTGACGGGATTTCAGCGGGGCGCTCGGCGAAGCCCGCGGCCTTACCGGATCTGACGAAGCCGCCGAGCTTGACCGTCTGCTTAATCGCATTTTTGGCCGCTGTGTCGAATTTTTCGGGCTTCTCGAAGCGGCGAAAGTTGGCGGATTTGACCGGCCCCGTCGAGCGCGGGTTGCGCCCGTGCGCGGGGGCTTTGGGACTGTCGCGTCCGCGCCGGCGCTCGCCAGCGGCGCTCGAATCGCTTTTCGGCGGAGAAGGACGCCCGCGGCGGGAGTTAGGCGTGCGGCGCACCTACTTGGCGCGCGCCAGCCTGCGTGCGCGCCTCCTCATCGTGATGTCCCCAGGTCCATAGATTTCTTCAGCTTCCATGTTTCGCTGCCGGGATTTTCAAGGACCGGCTTCCAGGAGCCGGGTTTTCAAGCGCCGGATCGGGCCGCGGATGGTTCGGCCTGAAGAATATCAAACATAGCTGAAAAAAAG
>Ga0335083_10008140_pt1 | contig 12830 bp, 9 predicted proteins | sample Lox_Sample_42_FD_206716 | JGI IMG/M metagenome (GOLD analysis project Ga0335083, IMG submission 206716) | Soil microbial communities from Loxahatchee National Wildlife Refuge, Florida, United States - Lox_Sample_4.2 | ecosystem: Environmental > Terrestrial > Soil > Wetlands | place: USA: Florida...
TCCTGCGTGCCCGGTCCGATCACGTCCTTGAAGCGCCTGAACAGCGCCGCGATGATATCTTTGGTGTCGTCGACGCTGAGCGTGGTCTGCGTCACATAGGCGATCGGCGTCTCGGCCGGCAGATCGAGTGCCTCGACGTCCTTTTCCGTCTGCACGAGCAAGACCGGTCCCGGGATTTGCCCGAGTGTGCCCTCGACCTCCGGGTGACCGGCGTGACCGATGAGAATGACGGTGCGGCCATTCCGCACATAATGGCGGCCCTGGGCGTGCACCTTGGAGACCAGCGGACATGTCGCATTGAGCACGCGCAGACCGCGTTCCGCGGCCTCGTCGACGACCTTCTTGGCAACGCCGTGCGCGCTGAAAATGGTGATGGCGTCCGCAGGCACTTCCGAAAGGTCCTCGACAAAACGGGCCCCACGCGCCTTTAAGGCATCGACCACCCATTTGTTGTGCACGATTTCGTGGCGAACATAGACCGGCGGACCGTATTTATCGAGCGCGCGCTCGACAATCTCGATCGCGCGCACAACGCCGGCGCAGAAGCCGCGCGGCTTGGCCAGAATGACCTTCATGCCGCGCCTCCGTTCATCCGCGTCTGCGAGGCGGCGCGGCGGCGTTGCGCGCGTTCCGCCAGGTGGGCGATTTCCGTGGGCTTGAGCTCTGGAACGTGTCGTGTGCCGAATACATCGAACACCTTGGCAACAATACCGCTGGCGTCGAGCCCGGCTCGGGCATACATCGCCGGCGGCGAATCGTGATCGATGAATTCGTCGGGCAGCACCATGCTCCGCAGCTTGAAGCCCGGCCGCTCCAGCGCACCTGTCTCGGCAAGGAAGCGCATGACATGCGCAGCAAAACCGCCGATTGCCCCCTCCTCGACGGTGATCAGCAGCTCGTGCTGGCTCGCCAAGCGGAGAACAAGGCCGGTATCGAACGGCTTGGCAAAACGCGCATCGGCAACCGTTGTCGAGATGCCTTGGGCGGCAAGCATATCCGCCGCCTTCATGCACTCGGCAAGCCGGGCGCCGAGCGATAGCAACGCCACTGTCGAGCCCTGTTTGATCAAGCGGCCGCGGCCTATCTCGAGCGGCACGCCCGCGGCCGGCATCTCCACACCGACGCCTTCGCCGCGCGGATAGCGCACGGCCGATGGGCGGTCGTTAATGGCGGCGGCAGTCGCCACCATGTGCACGAGCTCGGCTTCATCGGCCGCAGCCATGATGACAAAGCCGGGCAAGCATCCGAGATAGGCAAGGTCGAAAGAGCCGGCGTGGGTCGGGCCGTCGGCGCCGACGAGCCCGGCGCGGTCCATGCAGAAACGCACCGGCAACCGTTGAATCGCCACATCGTGGACGACCTGATCATAGGCACGTTGCAAAAATGTCGAGTAGATTGCACAGAACGGCTTATACCCTTGGGTCGCGAGCCCGGCGGCAAAGGTGACCGCGTGCTGCTCGGCAATTCCCACATCGAATGTACGCTCAGGAAAGGCTTTGCCGAAAATGTCGACGCCGGTGCCGGATGGCATGGCCGCGGTAATGGCGACGATGCGGTCATCCTTCTGCGCTTCTTTGACCAAGCTCTCACCGAAAACTTTAGTGTAAGATGGAGCCTTGGCGGCCGTCTTCTGCTGCTTGCCGGTCGAGACGTCGAATTTGACGACGCCATGGTATTTGTCCTGCGAGGCTTCGGCGGGCGCGTAACCCTTGCCCTTCTGTGTGCGCACATGCACAAGGATCGGGCCGTTGTCGGCGTCGCGCACGTTCTCAAGCACCGGGACGAGTTGATTTAGATCATGACCATCGACGATACCGACATAGTAGAAGCCGAGCTCCTCGAACAACGTACCGCCGGTCACGAAGCCGCGCGCGAGCTCTTCGGCAAGGACCGCCTTGTCGGCGATAAACTTCGGCAACCTGCCCGCCACCTGCTTCCCGATGTCGCGCAACGACATGAAAGTGGGGCTCGACAGCAGCCGGTTCAGATAGTTCGACATGGCGCCAACTGGCGGCGCGATCGACATTTCATTATCGTTGAGGATGACGATAAGGCGGCGGTTCATGGCCCCGGCATTGTTCATCGCCTCATAGGCCATGCCCGCAGAAATGGCACCGTCTCCGATGACGCAAACGACGTTGTGCTCCCCGCCGGCAAGGTCGCGCGCCACCGCCATGCCCAGTCCTGCGGAGATCGAGGTCGAAGAGTGCGCCGCTCCAAAACAGTCGTATTCGCTCTCCGATCTTTTGGTGAAGCCGGACAGGCCGCCCCCCGTGCGCAAGGTGCGGATGCGGTCGCGGCGCCCCGTGAGGATCTTGTGCGGATAGGCCTGATGCCCGACGTCCCAGACCAGCTTGTCGTTGGGCGTGTCGAATACGTAATGCAACGCCACCGTGAGCTCGACGACGCCAAGACTTGCGCCAAGGTGCCCGCCGGTCACGGCCACAGCACTGATGGTTTCAGCGCGCAGTTCGTCGGCAACCTGCTGCAGGTTGCGCGCATTGATACGGCGTAAGTCAGCGGGACTCTTAATGGAGTCGAGAAATGATCGTGTGGGCTGACCTTGGTATTCCCCGCTCTGAGCCGTCATGCGTCAGTATCCCTTCAATACACTCGGAGGCTGGTGCATTCGGCAGAACCTCCCGGCGCTCGCTGTTTTACCGCCCCCACAGACCTCGGATGCCATCAGCCGGAGGTTCTCAGTCGACGTTAATCAGCGGGTTGCAGAAAAGTTCCGATTTCATAATCGCTATTTTTTCAGGCACTTGTCCAGTCGGTGACCCTGGGTCTTACGCATAACTGACGACACCGCATGCTAGCCAATATCATCACCACGACTGTCCGCTTCTGCACCCGATTTCCTTGGCCGATCATCATCTTGGCGTTGGTCCTCGGGGGCGTCTCGGCCACCTATACCGTACGTCACTTCGCCATCAGTACCGATATCAACAAGCTGATTTCACCGAAGCTTGATTGGCGACGGCGCGAGGCGGCTTTCGAAAAAGCGTTCCCCGGTCACTTTCAATCGACACTGGTGGTTGTCGACGCACCGACTGCCGAAGATGCATCGATCGCGAGTGCCGAACTTGCCCAGCAGTTGCGAAAGAACCGACAGCTTTTTCGTTCGGTCGAGGACACAAGCAACAACGAATTTTTCGTGCGCAACGGCCTTCTGTTTCAGTCGACCGAAAACGTCCGACACCTGACGCAAGGACTGGGTCGCGCGGCTCCGGTCGTCAGCACGCTCGCCGGCGATCCGAGCTTGCGTGGACTGACCCGCGCCTTGTCGCTTGGTCTTGTCGGCGTTCAGAACCGAATGGTGACTCTCGATGCGCTTGCCCGTCCCTTGACGCTTGCCGCAACGACAATCCAGCAAGCGCTTGCCGCCCACCCCGCCACGTTTTCGTGGCAGGAGATGTTGAGCGGAGAACAGCCGACAGCGGGCGATCTGCGGCGCTTCATCATCGTCCACCCGGTTTTGAATTTTTCCGCGCTCAAGCCGGGCGAGGCTTCAAGCGACGCAATTCGCAAAACCGCAGCCGATCTTGACCTCGCTTCCAAATATCAAGCGCGCGTGCGCCTCACCGGATCGGTGCCGATGGCCGACGAGGAATTTGCGAGCGTTCAACAGGGCGCTCTGACGAATGCCATCGGCACGATCATTATCGTGCTGACGATCCTGTGGCTGGCGCTGAAATCGGCGCGTCTCATCCTAGCCGTGTTCATCAATCTGTTTATCGGACTCTCCATGACTGCCGCCCTGGGGCTCATTATGGTCGGCGCGTTGAATATGATTTCGGTCGCGTTCGCGGTGCTGTTCGTCGGCCTTGGCGTCGATTTTGCCATCCAGTTCTCGGTCCGCTATCGCGCCGAACGGCACGAGGTGCCGGAACTGCGTCCGGCATTGGCGCAGGCGGCAAAGAAGATTGGCGTCCCGCTCACCCTCGCCGGCACCGCCGTCGCCGCCGGCTTCTTCTCATTCTTGCCGACCGCCTACCGCGGCGTGTCCGAACTGGGCCAGATCGCCGGCTTCGGTATGCTGATCGCCTATTTGACCAGCATCACGTTATTGCCAGCGCTCATCACCCTCCTCAACCCACCCGGCGAGCCTGAGCCAGTTGGGTACCGAGCGTTGGCGCCGATAGACCGATTCCTGCAAAAGTTCCGCGTGCCGGTCATCGCCGGAACGGCGGCCGTGGCGCTCGTCGGCGCTCCGCTTCTCTATTATTTGACCTTCGATTTCGATCCAATCCACCTGCGCGACCCGAAAACAGAGTCGATCTCGACGCTGCGCGATATCGGATCCAGTCCGCAAGTCGGCATCAATTCAGTCAACGTAGTGTTGCCGTCGCTCGACCAGGCAGCGAACGCCGCGGCGCGCCTGCAGAAGCTGCCCGAGGTGAAATCGACGTCAACTTTGCTGAGCTACGTTCCGCAAGATCAGCAGCAAAAGCTGGCGTTGATCAAGTCGTTCGGCGACAATATGCGTCCGATCCTCGAGAAATCGCCCGCAAGACCGCCTACCGACGCCGAGAACGTCGCTGCGCTCAATGGGCTCGCCGCTCAATTGAAAACGCTTGCCGGCAATGCTCAAGGGTCCGGCACCGAAGCTGCCAAACGCCTCGCCGCCGATTGTGAAAAGCTGGCACAGGCGAACCAAAGTGTCCGCAACGAGGTGCAGGCCGCCTTTGTCGTGCCGCTCCGAGCCGATCTTAAGCAATTGCGTGATGAATTGAACGCCGCACCAATCACGAAAGACAATCTTCCGGCAACGCTGACGAGCCAGTGGGTTACGCCAGATGGACATGCGCGCGTCGAAGCCACGCCCAAGGGCAACACGAACAGCACCGAAGTCCTGCGCCGTTTTGCGAAAGCGGTTCTCGCCGTTTATCCCGACGCTATCGGAGGTCCGATTTCGATTCTGGAATCGGGCGTTACGGTCGTGCGCGCGTTTATCGAGGCCGGCGCTTTCGCGCTCATCTCCATTGCGCTGTTGCTGTGGGTTGTGCTGCGGCGCTTTGGCGATGTTTTACTCACTTTGGTTCCGCTGTTGCTCGCCGGTCTCGTCACTCTCGAAATCACCGTGCTGATCGGCATGCCGCTCAATTTTGCCAACATCATTGCTTTGCCGCTGCTGCTCGGTATCGGCGTCGCCTTCAAGATCTATTACATCATGGCTTGGCGCGCGGGCCACACGAACCTGCTGCAATCGAGCCTGACCCGGGCGGTGATTTGGAGCGCACTGACGACGGCGACTGCCTTTGGCAGCCTGTGGCTTTCCGAGCATCCCGGCACTTCGAGCATGGGCAAACTGTTGGCGCTGTCGCTTGTCTGCACGCTTGCCGCGGCGGTGTTATTTCAACCCGCGCTGATGGGAAAGCCACGCGGGTCCGAAGACGCTTAGGCAGACTTGTTCGGCGGGGTTGGCCTGCGCTTTGCCAGCTTGGGAACGTCCGTTGCGCGGCGCTGCGCTGTTCCGAGCGGGGGCCGCCGGGGGGCTCGCACTCTGTGGATCGACACGCGTCCAATTCTCTCCGCCGCACAAGAAGCCAAGGAAGCAGCCCCCTACGCGAAGCACATTGGCGTTCACCAGCTTGATGCTCGCAGAATAGGTGTGCCCGTCCTCGGAATCGTAGATTTGGCCATCCCATTGGTTGAATTTCGTTCGCGCCATCCCCAGCAAAATCGGCATCCCCAAGGTCGGCCGCGTGCGCAAATTTGGATCGGGGTTGTGGCTGTCGATCCCCGGATTTGTCTCTGAGGCAACAACGCCCCAGAGCTTGCCGTCGCAGTCGGCGATACGGATGCTGGCGACGCGGTTGGCGACAAGCCACTCGCCGGTCGGATCGGGTTCACTCGGAACCGAAGACTGCCCGGCGGCAGCGCCTGCCAAGCAAAGCGCAAATCCGGCGCAAAATATCGCCCTCAACCTACTTGGCGACGTCCATGGCAGACTCACGGGGCCCTCGCTGTCAGGCCCTCATGAGTGGCCCGCGAAATCGTCTAAACGGCGGCGAGATATTGTATCTCAGAAGTCAAATCGGAAGGCCTGGTTCCTCGACTTGGAACTCGATCGATCTTCCGCCGTTCTGCCATGGACGAAGCACGATCGATTCGGTCCCGGGAATGGAGGCCAGCCTGCTCGATTCTTCCGCCGAGTTGAGACCGCCGGCGCCGGAGCCACGGGCGACAACGCTCGGCCCTCTCGGCCTGTTGCGTGTTTTGGCCAGCAACCCTCTCGAAGCGTGGACCGCCGCTCACTTTGAAGAGCCGATCGTGAGCGGTGGCCTGTGGACAGGACGAGTCGTTGTGTTGAGCGACCCTGCCGCGATCCGTCGGGTGCTTATCGAGAACTCGGCCAACTACCAAAAAGACTGGTTTCAACGCCGCGTGTTGTCGGCCGGGCTCACCGGCGGCTTGTTGACGGCCGAAAGCAGGGAGTGGAGCGTCCAGCGCCGTGCACTCGCACCGCTGTTCACACGCAATATCGTCACCAGCTTTGCCCCGGCCATGCGCGAGGCGGCAACCGCTCTCGTGGAGAGGGTAAGCCAATATGAAGGCGAGACCGTCGACATCGCGGTTGAAGCAACGCGGGTGGCGCTCGATGTTTTGCAGCGGACGATTTTTTCCGGCAGTCTCGGCGGCGATCGCGAAGATATCCGTGTGGCGATGAAATCCTATTTCGAGACCATTGGACGGCTCGACCCGTTCGACATTTTAGGTTTGCCTCAATCGGTGCCACGGCCGGCTCGATGGAAGATGCGGCAAAGCATCCGCCTGCTCGAGGGCGCAATTGATACGATAATCTTAACGCGGCACCGGCGACTTGCTGAAGATCCGGGCGGCGTGCCGGACGATATTCTAACACTGCTGCTGAAGGCTGCAGATCCCCGCACCGGCGAAGGATTAAGCGAGACCGAGATCCGCGCCAACATTCTTACCTTCATCGCCGCGGGTCACGAAACGACCGCAAATTGCATAGCTTGGTCGCTTTACCTCTTGTCGCAATCGCGGCAATGGCGCGCTCGCGTGCAAGCCGAAGTCGATCGAGAATTCACCGGCGATATCGCCACCCTTGCCGATCGCCTCGTCGAGACCCGTGCCGTGGTCGACGAAGCCAACCGGCTTTACCCTCCGATTGCCGCGATCAGCCGGGTCGCGATGGGCCCTGACGAACTCGCCGGACGATCGGTCAAGGCCGGCACCATGATTGTCATTGCTCCTTACGTGCTTCACCGGCATCGCAACCTGTGGGCCCAGCCGGACTATTTCGACCCTGGCCGTTTTCTCGGCGCCGCGCGCGAGAGCATCGACCGATTTGCCTATCTTCCGTTCGGCGCGGGCGCGCGCGTGTGCATCGGCTCCGCATTTGCCCTGCAGGAGGTCTCGATCGTATTGGCAGCGCTCATGAGCCGCTTCACTTTTGAAATCGCTCCCGGGCACAGCGTATGGCCGATCATGAAAATCACGCTGCGGCCACAGGGCGGCCTACCGGTGATCGTAAGGCGTCGAGCGCGATGAAGCCGATTAATGGTCTTACTGCTCTATTTTCATGAAAACGGTTGACCGCATATGCTGGCAAAAGCAAATGGACATACGATCGATCAAACCGCTGTCGATATGGCGATGATGCGGCGGTGCATCGCGCTGTCGGCCACAGCCATCGCGCACGGCGAATTTCCCTTTGCCGCGCTTGTGTGCCGAGGAAGCGAGGTGGTCGTCGAAGCGACCAACGAAGTCGCGCGCAGTGGCGACGTCACGCGCCATGCGGAGATTATTGCGATCTCGGAGGCGCAAAAGGCGCTTGGCCGCAAGGACCTGGGCGCCTGCACGATCTATTCGAACGTCGAACCTTGCGTCATGTGTTCGTTTCCCATGCGCGAAACGTCGATCGGACGCGTGGTCTTCGCCATCGACTCGCCAATGATGGGTGGATTTTCCAAGTGGAGCGTGCTGCGCGACGGCGATCTGTCGCGCGCCATGCCGGAGGCCTTCGGCCCGGCGCCGGAGATCGTCTGCGGCCTTCTGCGGCGCGAGGCCGAAAAGGTGTGGTGGACGTGGAATCCGCTGATCTGGGCGGTCATCAAACAGCGCGGCTGTTTCGGTACGGAAGCGCCGGACGACGTCAGTCGACATATGCCGGCTTTACCTGGACGCAGGAGCCTGGTGCGGCGGCTGTTTCAGTTGCGCCACCAGCATCATCATTATCATTCGGCCTGAGACGCGGCGATCCTGCTCGCCGTGAAGAAATCGGCCGCATTTCCGCCGGCCTCGGTCCCCACCAATCGATCGGCGCGAGTTGGAAACTATTTTCTGATGGCGCGCAACGCTGATAGCGGGTCAATTTCACCGGCACCTGCTTCCAGTGCCGGCAGATGAAGCGCATGGGCGCTGCCGGTCAAAATCCGTTTCACCTCGTTGGGGGTGAGCTTCGGATCCGCGGCCAACAGCAGCGCGGCCACACCACTGACGTGCGCCGCTGCGATCGAGGTGCCGGATATGATCTGGTAGCTGTCCGCCGGCGCCGGTTCAACGATTTCGACGCCGGGCGCCGATATTGTTACCTGCCGGCCGCGATTGGCCTGCGTCATCAATTTGTCATCGATATCGGTCGCCGTGACCCCGATGACATTCGGATAGGCTGCCGGATAGAGCGGGCGCGCCCGCGGACCCGCATTGCCGACCGCGGCGATCAGCACAATGCCGTGGGCGTGCGCCTTGACTATCATGTTACGGATCATCGGATCGTTTGGCCCGGCGAAGCTCATATTGATGATGCGAGCCTTCTGACTCGCCGCCCAATCGATGCCTTTCAGGATGTTGAACGTGGTGCCTTGCGCGCTCTCTCCGGTGCCGGAAAAGACGCGCGCGACGAAAAGTTTCACTTTTGGCGCAACACCGAGCAGCTTGGCATGCGCGGCGATAGCGCCGGCGATCGCTGTGCCGTGCGGGTGTGGCACCGCCGGCGGTCCGACCGCATCGAACTCGCCGGAGATGCTGCCGGCAAGTTCCGGCTGCGCGGCATCGACCTGAGAATCGATCAGCGCCACTGGCACGTCATCGCCATTGCTGATTGCATGGGCCTCAAGCAGATGCAGCTTGTCGACCACGTATTGTACGATGTTGTTATCCGAGCCGGCCGCGCGCGTCACCGCCGGCGCCCCTTGTTGAAGCAAATAGAGATAATTTGGCTGCGCCGCGGCGACGCGGGCGTAATGCCCCAGAGCACGCAGGATGCTGACCACCGACTGGCCGTTGTTGATGTGGAACCGAAGAATGCTGCGACCAGTCAGCGCAAAGCGCTGCGTCTCGAGCAGACTTAAACCAAGGCGGCGCGCGAGCCGCGCCAGATAACTCGTTGAGGTGCCGGAATCGACTTCGAGCACGACCTCGTTCGGCACAAAGAAGAATTGGCCAGGTAGCGGCAAGTTGATGTTAGCGCCGCCGCCCGCACCGGACGGAGGACCCGCCGGCGCACCGTGTCCAGGCGGAAACATTTGATCGGCCAGCATCCAGCCGATCGGACCCAGGATGACGCTCATTTCGATGTGCCAGATTTCGCTTGGCGTGAGCTCGTGGCCGAGCACGACCGTGGCAATCATCGGCGCCACCGCCGCGACCCCGATCGTACCGATCGTTAAGACGCCGGCCGGAGGAATGGCAGCATTATGCAGCGGTAGCGTGAGAATTGGCGCGAGGTCGCAATCTTCTACACAAAAGGCCGCTCGTGTTGGGCCGCTGGCGGCAGCCACCGCCAACACAATCGCGACCGCAGCCAACCAACCCCTCACTCGCACGCGAACTAACCCACGCCCCCGTCATCCAGCCACAGCGATTAGCTTTGCCGGTTCGCGAAATTGACGCAAGGGCTGCCCAGCCAAGAGCCATGCAGGGTCTTTTTCGCCAAAAAAAGTAACCCCGCCCGGTTTCGGGCAGGCGGGGTTACCCACGGCGTTTGCGCTGGGTTGTGGCGTTCCCGCGCAAGATTTAGTCGCACCGGTCCACGAATGGTTCAAATTGGGACAGTTTTTTGATTTCTAGGAAGCGCGCGCCAAAGCGCCATCGATAAGCTTCCGGCACTCGCCGAGCTCATGCAAAGCGGTGCGAAGCTTGTGCTCGGCTACACCGCGCAGTCCCGCATCCGGCGCCCGCATCGCGGGGATGGCGGCGAGCGGCCCTTCAGGTGTGATCTCGGCGGCCATCGGTAGCACGTTCCGCACCGCTTGGTCGATCCGATCGGCGGCGTCGACCCGCGGAATAGGCGCGCTGTGCATCGGCGGCTCGCGCCGCTCCTCGACACCTTCTCTCCGTCCGGCAAGATCACGGCCAATCAACGAGGTGAGACGGCCGCGCAAGCCGGTCTCTTCTTCCAGTACATCGGTCGGCGCTTCGACGAAATCTTCTTCCTCGGCGGCGCTGTGCGGCGGCTGCGGCGCCCCATCCTGCCACACGGCTTGAACGAACTTCGCTCCTTGCTCCCGCAGGATGCGTTGCACACCGCGGATGGTATAGCCCTCGCCGTAAAGCAGATGGCGAATTCCGCGCAACAAATCGATATCGTCCGGCCTGTAGTAGCGTCGGCCGCCGCCGCGCTTCATCGGCTTGATTTCGTGGAACCGGCTTTCCCAGAAGCGCAGCACATGCTGCGGCAGGTCGAGTTCGTCGGCCACTTCGCTGATCGTACGGAATGCGTCCGGCGCCTTGCTGTCCAAAGCGGCCTCCATCTTGCTTGATCTGAGACGCGGTTACGAACGCGGTACTGTTCAGGCCTGGGCGGATTGCCCATTGATCCGCTGCTTCAAGATCGCCGACGGCTTAAACACCATCACACGCCGCGGCGATATCGGCACTTCCTTGCCGGTCTTCGGATTACGACCGATTCGCTGGCCTTTCTTGCGCACGACGAAAGAACCAAAAGACGACAATTTCACGGTTTCGCCGCGCTCGAGGCAGTCAGTGATCTCTTTGAGCACCAGTTCGACCAGAGCAGCCGATTCTGTGCGTGAAAGGCCTACTTTTTGATAGACCGCTTCACACAGGTCGGCCCGTGTCACTGTTTTACTGGTCATCGCCTGCCCTGCCCACGGCGAAGATATCCCGCTGAATTTGCAACGATATTGCCTTAGCACCCGCGGGGTCAATGGGGCGATGTGGAATTGTAGCATCCGCTTTACGGCGCACTTCTACCAGCGCAACAACGCCGAACCCCAGGTGAACCCGCCGCCCATGGCCTCCAGAAGGATCAAATTCCCGCGTTTGATGCGCCGATCGGCCACAGCGTCGGCGAGGGCGAGCGGAATCGATGCCGCCGAGGTGTTGCCGTGGCGATCCACCGTCACCACCACCTTCTGCGGCGATATGCCGAGCTTGTGGGCGGAACCATCGATGATGCGCTTGTTGGCTTGGTGCGGGACGAACCAGTCGATGTCGGCCGCGCTGTACCCGGTTGCTTTGAACGCATCGTCGATCACGTCGGTAATCATGGCAACCGCGTGCTTGAAAACCTCGCGTCCCTCCATGCGCAGGTGACCGACGGTCTGCGTCGAGGACGGACCGCCGTCGACGTAAAGCTTGCTTTTGTGCCGGCCGTCGGAACGAAGGTGGGTGGTGAGGAGCCCGCGGTCGTTTTTGCCGCCGGGCTGCGCCTGTGCCTCCAGCACTAGAGCCCCCGCCCCATCGCCGAAAAGCACACAGGTGGTGCGATCGTCCCAGTCCAGGATACGAGAGAATGTTTCCGCTCCGATGACCAGAGCGCGCTTGAAGGAGCCATTGCGCAGCAACGCGTCGGCGGTCGACAACGCAAATATGAAGCCCGAGCAGACGGCCTGCAGATCGAACGCAGCGCCGTGCCTGATGCCGAGGCCGTTCTGCACCGAGACGGCGCTCGCAGGGAAAGTCTGGTCCGGCGTCGAGGTCGCCAGCACGATAAGATCGATTGAGCTTGCCTCGGCATGCGCGTTGGCAAGCGCGGCGTGCGCGGCATGCAACGCGAGGTCGGACGTCAGCTCCCCCGGCGCCGCGATATGGCGCTCGCGGATACCGGTGCGCTGCACGATCCATTCATCGGTGGTTTCCATGGAGCGTGCGAGCTCGTCGTTAGTGAGGATACGCTTAGGCAGGTAACTGCCGCAGCCAAGCACGACCGAGCGCAACATCGTCATGGATGCACTCCCGCAGCTGCACGCTTTCCAGCGTTGAGGCTGCGGTCCCGCTCGGCGATTTTGGCCAACAGTTTGTAGCGCACCATGTCGTAGCCCATGTCGATCGCCGCGGCGAAGCCTTCGCCATCGGTGCCGCCATGACTTTTGATGACGATACCGTTTAGGCCGAGGAACACGCCCCCGTTCGATTTGCGCGGATCCATCTTGTCGCGCAGAGTGCGAAACGCGGACCGCGCCAACAGATAGCCCAGACGCGCGGTCCAAGTCCGGCTCATGGCGTTGCGCAGATATTGTCCCAACTGCTTGGCAGTGCCTTCGGCTGTTTTGAGCGCGATGTTGCCGGCAAAGCCTTCCGTCACGACGACGTCAACCGTGCCTTTGCCAATGTCGTCGCCCTCGACAAATCCGATGTAATCGAAATGCGGGAAATGACCTTCGCGCAGCAGCTGCCCGGCCTCGCGCACCTGCTCGAGGCCTTTGACTTCTTCCACGCCGATATTGAGCAATCCGACCGTCGGCTTTTCGATATCGAACAGCACGCTCGCCATTGCGCTGCCCATCGCCGCAAGATTGACGAGATGCATTGCATCGGCACCGATCGAAGCGCCGACATCGAGCACAACCGACTCGCCGCGCATCGTGGGCCACAGCGCGGCGATTGCCGGCCGA
>Ga0335083_10008141_pt1 | contig 12829 bp, 11 predicted proteins | sample Lox_Sample_42_FD_206716 | JGI IMG/M metagenome (GOLD analysis project Ga0335083, IMG submission 206716) | Soil microbial communities from Loxahatchee National Wildlife Refuge, Florida, United States - Lox_Sample_4.2 | ecosystem: Environmental > Terrestrial > Soil > Wetlands | place: USA...
GTAGGGCGCGACTCCGAAACAGACAGCCTGTGCAACGATGATCGCTGCCGTCCCCATCGCGCCGAACCGCCTGTCGAACGCCGCTAGAAACACGAACACGCTGCAAGAAAACAGGAAAATGGAAGAAAACGCCGCTGCCAGGAAGTACCGTTTCGGGGTCATCTGACCTCCCATCCGGGCGAGACGCCGCCAGGCCATCGATCGCGGAGACGACTGCTGCGCAAATGATACACCGTATCCGGCATGATGAATAGTGACCCTCGGCCCGTTTGTGCCAAATCGATCGCGACGCCTCTTGCACGCCCGATCCCGCGAATTGCGCTCCCGAACCCCACGGCCTATACTCGGTTTCCTTTCATCAAGAAACCGCATCAGAGGGAATCATGCTACCTCGACTGATTCTTCTTTTCAGCATGGCCGCGCTGTTTTCGACAAGCTCTCCGGCGCAATCGGCCGCGATGAGCCACCACGATCACTCGATGAACATGCGGTATCGCGATCTGCCTCCGCCGCCGCTGATGCAGGGGATCGGCGACGCCAATCTGAAGATCACCACGAATTCGGATGCGGCGCAGCAATACTTCAACCAGGGACTCCGCCTGCTGCACGACTTCTGGGACTTCGAGGCGTACCGCGCCTTCAGGGAAGCCGCGCGCCAGGACCCCAACGCGGCGATGGCCTACTGGGGCGAATTCGAGGCGCTCAAGTTCGGCGCTCCCGTGAACGACGAAACCCGCGCCGCGCTCGACCAGGCGAAGTCGCTGATGGACAAAGCCTCCGACCACGAACGGTTCTACATTCGCGCCGCCGGGCACGAAATCGACGGAAACAAATCCGGAGAGGACGCCGCCTACCGCCACGAAATGGAATCGCTGATCGATACGTATCCGGACGATCTCGACGCGAAGGCGCTGCTCGCGCTCAACGTGATGGGCGGCTACGACCGGGACGGGCGTCCGCGCGAGGGCGAACTCTACTCGCAAGCGATCCTCGAGAATCTGCTGGCCGCGCATCCGGACAACGCCGCCGCGAATCATTACTGGATTCACGCGATGGAGGGCAGCTCGCGCCCGGAGATGGCGCTGCACAGCGCCGATATTCTCAAGAGCCTCGCGCCCAGTTCCGGGCACATGGTCCACATGCCGGGCCACATCTACTGGCGCGTGGGCGACTACGAAAAGGCGCGGCAGGCGTTTCTCGATTCCGTGCACGTGGACGAAGCGTATCTCGCCGCGCAGAACATCCAGCCTTCGGAAGATTGGAACTACGCGCACAACATGGCGTATCTGGTGGCGGCCTGCGCGGAGTCGGGGCGCTACAAGGAAGGCCTGGAATGGGCGAAAAAGCTGCGCGACATTCCCTCGCCTGTCCAGATGACCTCCGGCCGCTTCGTCGCGTGGGCCGGAGCGAGCGTGGCGCGCGTTCACGTCGTCTTCAGCGATTGGCAGGCCGTGCCGGCGGACCCGATCGGTTTCGGGGTGGACCCGGCGGCCGCCAGCGGACCCGCCAGAGAATACTCCGAGGGCTTGAACGCGTACGCGAAAGGAATGGCCGCGATCGACGCGAACGACCTCGCCGAGACGGAGCGGCAGGCGCAAACACTGGACGCGCAGCTCTGGCGCTTGCAAGCCGCCGAGCCGGAGAAGAAGGACGACGACCCGGACGCGGCGCCGAATGAAAATTCCGGCGAAATCCTCAGGCTGCTCGGCACGATGTCGCTCGACCTGCGCGGCAACCTGGAAGTGGCGCGCGGCAACACGGCGCAAGGCTTCGATCTGATTCAGCAGGCGGTGAACAAGGAGAAAGGCCTCGGCTATTCCGAGCCTCCGCGCTATTTCCGTCCCGAGCAGGAAAGCCTCGGCTACGCGTATTTGCGCGCGAAGCAGTGGGAGAAAGCGCGCGACGCGTTCCGCGAAGCCCTGCGCGAACGCCCCAAGAGCGGCCATGCGCTCTACGGCGTCGCGCGTTCGTACGAACTCGCCGGAGACGCGCCGAATGCGACGGCGGCGTATCGCGACTTTCTGGCCGCGTGGCCCCGTGCCGATGCCGATTTGCCGCAGGTGAAGCTGGCGAAAGCCTGGCTCGCGGCGCACAAATAGACCGGCGATGCGCGCGAAGATCGATCCGCGATTCACGAACTGGCGTCTGCGCGTGGGCCGCTCGCGCATCCACGGCCTGGGAGTCTACGCGGCGGAGCCCATCGCGCGCGGGCGCAAGGTGATCGAATACACGGGCGAGCGCATCACGCTACGCGAGGCGCAGATCCGCTTCACCCGCATGATGCAGGCGCGAAAGCCGAAGCTGTTTTGCCTCTTCGAGCTGAATCGCGGCCGGGTGCTCGACGGAGGAGTGCGCGGCAGCGGCGCGGAGATCATCAATCACAGCTGCGAACCGAATCTGCGGTCGCGGCAGGTGCGCGGGCACATTCTCTATTTCAGCACGCGGCCGATCCGCAAAGGCGAAGAGCTGACCGTGGATTATCAGTTTTCGAAGGAAGCGATCCGCGTGCGCTGTTCGTGCGGCGCACGCTCCTGCCGCGGCACGATCAATCTGACCTAGCAATGCCGGGCCCGCGGCGCAGCGCGGAACAAATCCCGCGCGCCCTGCGTATCTCCCCGTAAGGCAGCGGAGGACTGCGCCATGAACGTGCGAATCGCCACGGGAATTCTCTTTGCAACCGGCCTGCTCTCGCTCGCCACCGCCGCGTCGGCCAGCGACCATTTCACCAAGCAGCTCACGCTCGCTCCCGGCGGGCGTTTCGTTCTCGAATCGGAAGAAGGCGGCGTCGCCGTCGTCGGCACGGACCAGCCGGGCGCCAGCATCGCGGTCACCGGCAACCGGGACGATCTGGAGAGCTACTTCGATTTCAAATTCGAGGAGAACGCCGGAGAGGTTCGCGTGCGCGTCCGCCGCCACTGGCACGCGGACTGGTTCTTCTCCTTCGACAATGCGCATCTGTACTTCGAAGTTCGCGTGCCGAAGAGCACGTCGCTCGAGATCAGGACGGGCGGGGGTCGCATCGACGTCCGTTCGATGTCCGGCGAAGCGGAGCTGAGCACGTCCGGCGGTCCGATCGACGTGACGGGACTCGCGGGCAGGCTTCGCGCGCACACGTCGGGCGGCCACATTCACGCGCAGGATGTGCAGGGCGACGCGACGCTGGAAACCTCCGGCGGGGGAATCGAAGCGGAGTCGATCGAGGGATCCCTGATCGCGCGCACCAGCGGCGGAGGAATTCGCATTCAGCGCGTCGCGGGCCGCCTGGAGGCGTTCACGTCGGGCGGAGAAATCGTGGCGTCGCTGACCAAGAAAAATCAGCACGGCGGCTCGATCGAATCGTCGGGCGGCTCGATCGCGGTGTCGCTCGATCCAAGCACGAACCTTTCCATCGACGCTTCCACGTCGGGCGGGCGAGTCGTCTCCGACGTTCCGATCCGCACGGTCGGCGTCGTTTCCTCGGATTCGCTGCGCGGCACTCTCGGCTCCGGCGGAGAAACGCTGCGGATGCACACCAGCGGCGGCTGGATCCGCATCGGCTCGATCTGATCGCGCTCGATCTGCGCGGCGTCTACGCCGGTGTTTCGTCGAGCCGCACGAAGCGGCCGAGCGATTTGTCCTTGCGCACGTTGGAAATCGGGAAGACCTGGTTGTGGCTGACCACGTAAATTCCCGGCGAAAGAATCCGCAGCGCGATCAGGCTTTCGGTCAGATTCTGCAACGCGTCGCTTCCCTCGAATCCCAGCGGAGCCATCGCTCCCGTCAGCACGATGGGAATTTCCAGCTTCGCCAGCGAGCGCTGCAAATAAAGACCGGTCTCGACCATCGTGTCCGTGCCGTGCGTGATCAGGATCGGCGCGCGGTCCTTCAGCAGACCGCGCACCGTCTCGAGAATTCTGGCGCGGTCGGAGTCCGTCATGTTCAGGCTGTCGATGTTCATGATCGGCACCACGCGCACGTCGGTCTCCGGCAGCCGCAAAAGCCGCAGGTAGCGGTCGATCTTGCCGTCGAGATTGGCCACTTGCCCGGTCTGCTCCAGGTACACCTTCTCGATCGTCCCGCCCGTCGTGATGACGTAGATCACCATGATCGCGTCGCGCTCCTCAGGAATGATAACGCGGCTGGATCACGGCGCGGCGCCTACTGCGGCGCGGCGGCGTAGTAGCCCGGCCGCGCGCGGACCTTCACGCCGTCGCGGTCCACCATCACTTTGATTTCGTTGAAGCCCTCGTAGGGATCGGGATTCGGCGCGAAGCTCAGCACGTACTGCGCGTGCAGCTCGCCGCCGATCCGGTCCAGAGCCGACTGAATGGTCTGCTCGTGCAGCGCGCGGTAATGAATTCCGCCGGTGGAGGCCGCGGCGACTTCGAGCTGATGGTTGCTGATTTCGTTCGTGCCCCGCGTCAGCAGCCAGATCGCGAGCGCGGTGTAAGGCGTGATTCCCGCGATGGGGGGAAGCTTCGGGAGCCTCAGCGTGGGCGGCGGGCGCTGGCCGGGAGCTTCGTCCTTTCCGTAACGAAAGTCGCCGGCGGTGCTGCTCGGACCGACCGCGTAGATCACGATGTTCGCGAGCTGCGCCTCTTGCAGCACGCGGCTCAGCTTCGCGTGGCTGTGCGTGTCCTGCGACTCCCCGACGACGAGAAGCACCCGCCGGTATCGAACCGGCTGCGCCTTCAGAAGCTCCACCGCTTTCAGCATCGCGTCGTAGAGATTGCTGTCCGACCAGCGAAATTGAACGTCGGCGACCGCTTTTTCCACCGCGTCGTGATCGTCGGTGAAAGGCTGGCGGACTTCCGGCGCCGGGCCGTACGTGATCACGGCGGCCTCGCTGCTGAGCGCCATCACCGTCTCCGTGAAGATGGTGCCCATCCCGCGGATCACCGGCGCCATCGCCTGAAGCCGCAAGTTCTCGTCGATCACCAGCGCCACGGCCAGCGGATCGGCGTCCACATCGAACCGCTCGATCCGTTGCTCGGCGCTTCGATCGAAAATCTGAAAATCCTTTTGCGCCAGATCGAGCACCAGCTCGCCCTTCTTGTCCACCACCGTGACCGGAACGATCACCTCGCTCACCTGCGTTCGGATGCGACCCGGCGTCTGCGGCGCGTCCGGAGCTTGCGCGCCGGCAGTCGGCGGGAAAAGAAGCGCAGCCAGGAAAATGGCTTTGATCAGCCGACGCATGTAACTCAATTGATTCGAATCGACCCACTTTCGTTGCATATGGCAAGGCGCGCCGGCGTCGGGTACACGTTGTCCGGTCGAATTCTGTACGTCGGTACAGTACAAAAGCGAACCGCTCCATGGTTCCATAATGTCGTACGCGGCATCTGCGCCATTTGAGAGCAGATGCGAAAGACATCAGACGTCCCATGAAGCACAGACGGTGACGATCGAAAGATGATTGGCCGGACCGGAAGCGATACCCACCACGGGCGCCCGGAACTCCTGTCACAAATTCCTAATCGCCAACTCCAGTTATTAGAAGCTCGCCTAACTCGCTCAAAACAAACGATCGGGCATCGTTCTAATCGCCAATTTTCAGAGACACCTGCTCCCAGCGATTCGATTGAATATCCAGCCAACCGTGTGCTAGCATCCGCGCCTCGCCCGGACTCCTCTCCCCGGGGACGCCGGGCCACAGGGTTCGTCGCACGCAACCCCCGACGCGGGGCCCCCGGCGCGCCGTCGTTGCGCGATGGGGCGGCAGGGGGCGGGTTCGTGATGCGGAGTGGAAACCACAGGACGGAATCGGTACGCCGCAATTTCCCAGCACGAAATGCCTGTCACGGCAGCACACACGAAGAATTCGTCATTCTGAGCGGAGTGGCCGGACGCGTCTTACCCGGCCCGCTCTTGCGGGACGTCCGGCCACGCTGTCGAAGAATCCCTCTGCGTATTTCCGCCTCGCTGTCCGCGCAATCGAAGAGAGATCCTTCGACTCCGTCCGACGCCGCGCATGAACCGCGCGAACAGCAAGCGCGCCGGACTTCGCTCAGGATGACGGCATGGAGGAACAAGTCATGAAAACCTACACAACCGACTGGATCCGCAACGTGGGCATTGTCGGCCACGGCGACACGGGAAAAACGCAGCTCGTGTCGTCGTTGCTCTACGCGGCGGGGATGACGCCGCGGCTCGGCAAAGTGGCCGACGGCACCACCACCACCGACTGGGACGAAGAGGAAATCGCGCGCAAGATCACCATCAGCACCGGCGTCGCCTACGCCGAATGGCAGGTCCCCGGCCAGGCCGAAAAAACGAAGATCAATTTCCTGGACACGCCGGGCTACTCCACGTTCATCAACGAAACGAAAGCGTCGCTGATCGGCGCGGACGCGGCCCTGATCGTGGTGGACGCCGCCGCGGGCGTGCAAGTGGTCACCGAACGAGTGTGGGACTACGCGACCGAGTACGACCAGCCGCGCGTCTTCATTCTGAATTGGATGGACCGCGACCTGGCCAGCTTCGAGCGCGCGCTGGCGTCGCTCGAGCAGGTGTTCGGCCGCGGCGTGGTGCCGATCCAGCTGCCGATCGGCTCGGAGAAGAATTTTCGCGGCGTCGTCGATCTGGTCTCGATGAAGGCGCTGATCTATTCGCCCGATGGCGACGGCAAGGCCAAGATCGAAGACATCCCCGCCGACATGGCCGACCAAGCGCAAGCCGCGCACGAAAAGCTGGTCGAAATGGTGGCCGAAGGCGAAGACGAGCTGATGCAGGAGTTCTTCGACAAAGGCACGCTGCCCGCCGAGGATTTGAAGAAGGGTTTGCACGAGGAAGTGCGCGACAAGAAAGTGTTTCCGGTGCTGCTCAGCTCCGCGCTGCACAATATCGGCAGCGATGCGATCCTGAATTTCATCGCGGAGATTCTGCCCTCGCCGTCGTTTCGCGGCAAAGCCGCCGGATACAAGACGCCCGATCAGAAGGGCGAGACCGTGGAGCGCGCGATCGCGGACTCCGAGCCGCTTTCGGTCTACGCGTTCAAGACCATCGCGGACGCGTTCGCGGGCCGCATCACGTTTTTCAAGGTGATGTCCGGCGTGCTGAAAAACGACGCGACGCTGCAAAACTTCAACCGCGGCTCGCAGGAGCGCTTCCAGCACACGCAGGTGATGCAGGGCAAGGCCGGAACCGAAGTCCCCGAGCTGCACGCGGGCGATATCGGCGCCATCACCAAGCTGAAAGACACGCTGACCGGCGACACGCTCGGCGACAAGAACGCGCCGATTTTTTATCCGCACGCGCGGATTCCCGAGCCTTCGATCACGTTCGCCGTTGAGCCGAAAACGCGCGCGGACGAGGACCGCATCGGCGTGGCGATCCACAAAATTCTCGAAGAGGATTTGGCGCTGCGCTTCGGGCGCGATCCGCAGACCAAGGAGTTTCTGCTCAGCGGCGCGGGGCAGCAGCACATCGAAGTCGTGGTCGCCAAGCTGCGAAAGCGCTATCACGTCGAGATGACGCTGAAGCCGCCGAAGGTTCCCTACCGCGAGACGATTCGCGGCAAAGCCGACGCCGAGGGCAAGCACAAGAAGCAGACCGGCGGACACGGCCAGTTCGGACTGTGCCGCATCAAGATGGAGCCGCTGCCGCGCGGCAAGGGCGTCGAATTCGTGGACGACATTTTCGGCGGCGCGATTCCGAAGAACTGGATTCCGTCGGTCGAAAAAGGCATCCGCGATTCAGCCGAGCGCGGCTATCTGGCCGGATTTCCCGTTGTCGATTTCCGCGTCAGCCTCTACGACGGCAAGTATCACGACGTCGATTCCTCCGACATCGCGTTCAAGATCGCCGGGTCGCTGGCGTTTCGCGAGGCAATGAAGCAGGCGCGCCCGGCGCTGCTGGAGCCGATCATGCACGTGGAGGTCTACGCGCCGGAGCAGTATTCGGGCGACATCATGGGCCATCTCAGCGGGCGCCGCGGCAAGATCAGCGGCAGCGAGACGCGCGCGGCAAGCGTGGTGGTGAAGGCGCAGGTGCCGCTCTCGGAGATGCTGAGCTACGCGAACGAGCTGACGTCGATGACGCAGGGCCGCGGCAGCTACGCGATGGAGTTCTCGCACTACGATTTCGTGCCGCAGGAGCTTGCGGAGAAAGTGATCGCGGCGCACAAGCCGCACGCGGGCGTGGAAGAAAGCGAAGCGGCCAGCGCGTAGCGGAGCTTACTGGCCGGACTTGGCTGCGGGCGCGGAGGCCGCGCTGCCCTGCGCCTGGGCCTGCGCTGGCGACTTGCGCGCGAACGGATTGAAGCGATGATGATGCGGCGTCTGCTGCGCGGTTTGCACCGGCGCCTGCTGCAATTGCGCGTTGTGCGTGGGCGAGAACGCCGGGCAGCCGAATCCGGCGCACGGGCCGGTGTTCAACAGTGAGCATCCCGCCATACCGAACGCCAGCAAGAGCAGAACCGCAATTCCCCCGGCCTTTTTCATCGGCAGCCCCTTTCGGATGTGCCCTTTCGGATGTGAAAGCAGCTCAGGTTCGGATCGCTTGCCTTCATCTTGTCATAGAACGTATCGGCCGTTCCCTCGTTTTCGATTAGTACCCTCCGCGAAGCCAACAGAGAATGGAAAGCGAACGCGGTTTCGGCGTCTCAGGAGCGCTCCACCAGCCGCGGCAGCAGGAATCCGGTGTGGCGGCGGTGCTCTTCGAACTCCGCGCCGAACTGGCTCGCCAGCAGCGCCTCCTCGCTCTTCGCCTTCCACGCCAGCCCGAGCAGCACGATCACGAACGCCACGAGCGCGCGATACCGGCTCTCGGCCAGCGCCGTGCCGAACACGGCCAGCAACATCCCGGTGTAGATCGGATGACGGATGCGCGCGTAGGGTCCGGTGCGGATCAGCCGGTGGCCTTCGCGCAGCGCCACCGACGCGCTCCAGTATTTTCCGAGGTGGTAGCGCGCCCAGATGGCGAACGCCACGCCGATGGCCGTCAGCGCCGCGCCGAGCTGCGGAATCCACGGGCGGTACGGCAGGATGCGGAGATTCAGCGCGCCGAATCGCCAGTCGTTGCCGTACAGCAACCAGAATGACGCGGCCATCGCCAGAATGCGCAGCCACTTCTGCCCTTTCGGCTCGGTGCGCTGCATCCGGTTCACGCGGAAGCTCGACAACAGCCAGTAGGCCAGGAACGCGAGCCACGAATAGCGGATCACCGCTCCCGGATCGAAGTGCATCGCAAGGCGCTCCATAGCGCCCGCCACTATAAACCAATTTGGCCCTTGCGGTTTCGCGGCGCGTTGCGTCAAGCTGGCGGGCCATGAAAAAAGACCGCAAATCGAAACGGCTGGGCGACGCCACGCTGGCGATTCACGCGGGCGAGGAAAAATTCCGCCTCGGCGCGGCCGTGGGCACGGAAATCGCGCGCACCGCGAATTTCACGTTCGCCAGCACCGCGGAAATGAAGCGCTGGGCCGAAGGCAAAAGCGGCGCGTACATCTACACGCGCTACGGCAATCCCACGCTCACCATCGCGGAGAAAAAAGTGGCCGCGCTCGAAGGAGCCGAAGACGCCGTGGTCGCGGCGTCGGGATCGGCGGCGATCGCCTCGGCGCTGCTCGCGCTGCTGCAATCGGGCGACGAAGTGATCGCCACGCGCCAGCTCTACGGCGGCAGCTACAAGCTGCTGCGCGATATTTTCCCGCAGCTCGGCATCCGCGTGCGGCTGGTCGACGCCGATCTCGCGGGCATCGAGACGTTGGCGGGCCCGCGCACGAAAGTGCTCTACGTCGAAACGCCGACGAATCCGGCGCTGCGCATCGTCGATCTGCGCAAGGCGGCGGCGTTCGCCGAGGAGTGGGGACTCGTCGCGCTGGTGGACAACACGTTCGCCAGCCCCGTGCTGCAAAAGCCGCTCGAGGCGGGATTCCACATCGTCCTGCACAGCGCTTCGAAATATCTGGCGGGCCATTCGGACGTGATCGCCGGAGTCGCCGCGGGCAGCAAGACGCTGATCCAGAAAGTGCGCGCCAACGTCATCCAGATGGGCGGCTCGATGGACCCCGAAGCGGCGTACCTGATGATTCGCGGCATGAAGACGCTGGAAGTGAGAATGCAGCGCCAGTGCAAGACGGCGATGGCCGTGGCGAAATTCCTGGCGAAGCATCCGAAGGTCGCGGCGGTGCATTATCCGGGCCTCGCGTCGCATCCCGATCACCATCTCGCGAAGCGGCAGATGCGCGATTTCGGCGCGATGATGTCGTTCGATATGAAGGGCGGGCTGGCGGCCGCGCGGCGATTCTGCGACCGCGTGCGAGTCTTTCTGCTGGCCGCGAGCCTCGGCGGCGTGGAGTCGCTGGTGATCCTGCCGATCTATACGTCGCACTACAAGCTGTCGCTCGACGAGCTGAAGGGCGCGGGCGTCGTGCCCGGCACCGTGCGCGTTTCCGTGGGACTCGAAGACCCGGAAGATTTGATCGAGGATTTGCGCCAGGCGCTGGCCTAGGCCCTAGCTACAGTCCCGAAAAGCTGGCCTTGGGCGGCTAAACGGTGGTATAAGCCTCTCCCCACCCTTCGCCGGGAAGGCGAAGAGCGGGAAAAACCCACTAGTACTCGGTGTCCTGTTTGTGTCAATGGCTGAGAGCGCAGTTCCATTGACCCGGTTCACAACCGCCTCGTAAGATTTCGGTTAGCGGAACGAGAGAGCCCGGGCGACCATCGCCGGGGTTCGGCGAATCCAACCACAGACTGGTTCTGAGGCGACGCGCGATGAAGCGCAGAACGACAATCTGGGTTCTACTGGCGACGGCGGCCATCGGCATGGCCGGTTGCAATGAGAGTGCGCCCAAACAGGTGCGTGTCCAGCCGCCCGCCGCGGCGCCCGCTGCCGCGCCCAGCTACGCCCGCGAGCCGCTCCCGCTATCCGCCCAGCCGCTCTGTTTCGACGTTCAAGCGTTCGCCGCGCGTCCTACCGCCGACGTGCTGGTGGAGAAAGTCCAGGCCAGCTACGACTCCGGCCAGCAGGCTTTGCAGGCCGGCAACGCGCAGAAGGCGCAAACGGATTTCGAGCACGCCGTCGATCTGATCCTCACGAGTGGCCTGCAAAAAGACTCCGATCCGCGGCTCGCGAAACTCTTCGACCAACTCGGCGACGCGGTTCCCTCCGACGACCTCAACGTATCCACCGCGAATCCGGGCGACGAGGATTCGGACACGCCGTCCGAGCCGGCACCGATCGACGAGATCGCGGACCTGACGCTCCCCGCCGGCGATCCGAGCCTGGCTGCGCGAGCCGAGCGGGAACTGATCGCCGTGCCGCACGATCTGCCGCTGACCGTGAACGATTCCGTCCTGCAATACCTCAGCTTTTTCACCACCACGCGCGGACGCGCGATCGTGAGCCATGGACTTGACCGCGCGGGACGCTACAACGACATGATCCGCCGCGTGCTCAAGGAAGAAGGCGTGCCGCAGGACCTGATCTATCTCGCGCAGGCCGAGAGCGCGTTTCAGCCGGACGCGGTTTCGCGCGCCGGAGCGCGGGGCATCTGGCAGTTCATGCCCTTCCGCGGCGAAGAGTACGATCTCTCGCGGAGCTATTACATAGACGACCGCAGCGATCCCGAAAAAGCGACGCATGCGGCCGCGCGGCATTTGCGCGATCTCTACGGCATGTTCGGCGACTGGTACCTGGTGATGGCGGCCTACAATTCGGGGCCGCTGAACGTGGCGAAGGCGATTCAGCGCACGGGCTACGCCGATTTCTGGGAACTGCAGAAGCGCCGCGTGCTGCCGAAGCAGACGCAGAATTACGTGCCTATCATTCTGGCGCTCGCGCTGGTGGCCAAGCAGCCGCAGCTCTACGGAGTGCAAGTCGATCCGGAAAAACCGCCGCAGGTGGAAACGGTCAGCTTGAACCACGCGATCGACCTGCATCTGGTGGCGGACGCGTCGAACGCCGACCTCGACGATCTGCGCCTGCTGAATCCGCAGTTGCTGCGCAACGTGACGCCGAACCTGCCGGGATTCCAGTTGAAGATGCCGGCCGGGACTTCCCAGGCGTTCGAGGAAAATATTCAGCAGGTGCCCGCGGAGAAGTGGACGAGCTGGCGCCTGCATGCGGCCGCGTCGGACGAGACGCTGGCGGAAATCGCGCGGCGTTACCGCGTGACGGTCGCTTCGATCGAGGCGGCCAATCATCTGGAGCCGCGCGCGAGCGTGCCGCCCGGCTTCCTGCTCAACGTGCCGACGCCTCCGCCGGTGGTGCATCTGGTGCGCTATCGCGTGCAGCGCGGCGACACGCTGGCCGGCATCGCCGACCGCTTCGATGTGACGGTCGCCGAACTGCGGCGCTGGAATCACCTTTCCGGCGATCACGTGCCGCGCGGCTCGCGCCTGCGAATCTATGCGGGCAGCATCTCAGCGCAGCCGGCGCCGGCGAAGTCGAAGTCGGCCCAGAACGAAACCCAGGGATTCCAGAATGTCTCGGCCCGGGACGCCGAGGGCGGGAAGACGATCGAGCACCGCGTGAAGGCTGGCGAGACGGTCTATTCGATCGCGCGAGAATACGGCACCACGGTCTCAGCGATCCGCGAAGCGAATGCGTTCCTGGCCGATAGGCCTTTGCAGGCGGGCGACCTCCTGACGATCCAGCGGTAGACCTTTTCCAATAGGTAAGCCTCCTGTTTTCTTATACCTAGGTGGCTTCCCCACCGTCGGGTGATCCATAATCATAGCCTCTCGAATCGCACCGTTTTTTCGATCCATTGCGCCTTGACATGTTCTGCCACTCCGTTTATAAGCGGGCGATGGAGTCAGTCGTTCCGGAAAATTCCGGACCTCGCGGAGGATGGAATGTTTTACGCAAAGATGAACGACGAGGAAGATGACGAACTGCCCGG
>Ga0335083_10008142_pt1 | contig 12828 bp, 13 predicted proteins | sample Lox_Sample_42_FD_206716 | JGI IMG/M metagenome (GOLD analysis project Ga0335083, IMG submission 206716) | Soil microbial communities from Loxahatchee National Wildlife Refuge, Florida, United States - Lox_Sample_4.2 | ecosystem: Environmental > Terrestrial > Soil > Wetlands | place: USA...
ACGAGAGCGAGATCGACGGATGATCCATCAGTCGCTGGCCGACGCCTTCCAGTCCCGCCACGACCGGAATGCCCATCTCCCTGAGATGCCCGACCGGGCCGATGCCCGCACGCATCAGATGCGCCGGCGAATGAATGGCGCCCGAGGAGAGGATCACCTCGTTGGCGCGGAATTCGGTCTCTTTGCCCTTCACGTTGGCGATCACGCCGACGCAGCGCGTGCCCTCGAAGATCAGCGACTTGACCTGCGTGTCGGTGGAGATGGTGAGGTTCGGCCGCTTGCGGACCTCGGCGTTGAGATAGCCCATCGCCGCCGAGACACGCTGCTCGTTGGCATTGGAGTGCGTCACCGGGAAATAGCCGTCGGTGAACTCGCCGTTCTGGTCGGGCAGGAAGGTCATGCCCGCCTGCTTGCAGGCCTCGGCGACGGCGGTGGCGTAGCCCGTCCAATGCTCGACAGGGATGCGGCGCACGGGAATGTGGCCTTCCTTGCCGTGCCACTCGTTGGCGAAGTCGAGATCGCGTTCGACCTTCTTGAAGAAGGGCAGGACATTGTCCCAGCCCCAGCCCTCGGCGCCGCGGTTCACCCATTCGGCGAAGTCGGTCGGCGCGCCCCGGTTGGCCATCTGGCCGTTGATCGACGAGCCGCCGCCCAGCACGCGCGCCTGCTCGTATTTACGCAGCGGCGGGCGGTTTTCCTGCGGGTTGTTGTGGCTCACGACCTGGGTCGTGACCTTGAGCTCGGTCCAGTGGAAGCGGGGATCGAAATAGGCCGTGCCGGAATAGGAATCGCGGATCTCCGGAGGCTCCTGGCCGGGCGGCGTGTCCTGGCCGGCCTCGCAGACCAGCACCTTCTTCGCGCTCCTGGCCGAGAGCCGATTGGCCATGACCGAGCCCGCCGAGCCGCCGCCCACGATGATGTAGTCGTACAAGGCCGTTTCCCCAACGTTATTTGCCGACGACGCTAGCACATCATGGCGGGCTCGAAATCGCCCTATTTGGAACGGCAACGGGTCCGAAGCGCAGGCGTTTCTTTCGCCATGAGGATCGTCGCTGACATCATCGCGCTGGTCGTGCTGTTCGGCGCGGGCGCCGCATGGGCGCAGGAGGTCGAGATCGATCCCCGGGCGCTCGAGGCCAAGCACGACATCGAGCGACAGGGCTATCGCGACGTGCGCGGCCTCGCCGAGGACCAGAACGGTGTCTGGCATGGCCGGGCGCTTGCCGGCCACACCGAGATGCAGCTGCTGGTCGATCCCGAAGGCAACGTCTCGATCAATCGCGGCCAGTGACGTATCCTTCCTGCCCGTCGCAGGGAGGACCGCATGCCCGACGTCACTGTTAGCAATTCCGACATCGCCACGCCCGAGCTGATGAAGGCGATCTCCGCTTCGTTCAACAGCCGCGACGTCGAGCGCATCGTCGAGCACTTCACCGACGACGCCACCTTCTGGCTGGCGCGCGGACCCGAGCCGGTCGGCCGCACGCTCAAGGGCAAGGAGACGATCGCCAAGACTCTCGCCTCGCGCTTCAAGGTGATCCCCGATATGCGCTGGGACCACAAGGAGTACATCTTCGCCGGCAACCGCGCGATCTCGGTCTGGACCGTGAAGGGCAAGGGCGCCGACGGCGAGGACCTGAACTACCAGGGTTGCGACATCTACACCTTCCGCGGCGGCAAGATCTGCGCGAAGGACACCTACTGGAAGATCGTCGAGACCAAGGATCGGCTTTAGTGTCGCGACGGGCTCTTCCACTGGCGTTGATGCTGTTCGCTTGTTCCGGGGTGGCGGCGAAGGCACAGCGAGCCGTCATTACGGCCGAGATCGTGGAATATGGTGTCTACAGCGCCAAGGTGGAGCAGCCGGCGTCAGGCTCGAATGCCTCGATGAAGTCGGCGCTCATCAGCAATATCTGTCATGTCGCGACGACTTTGGAGATCCCCGCCCGCGATGACCTTCAGTTCGGTCTTCGATATGTGGTGCATGGCCCGACGCCTGGGGCGCCGATACAGATAAGGAAAATTGTGCGCTTCCCCGACCATATGAAGCCGCCTCCCGCTTACGCCTTCAATGAAACCGTTCAAATTGTGAAGATCGGCCGGCCGCAATATACGGGATGGGTAAACTGGCATACGCGTCCTGGCGTATGGATGTTCCAGTTTTTCCATGGCGAGCAAAAACTAACGGAACTTGTCTTCTCAGTGGTCGCGGATGACGGTCAGCGCTTCCGTGACGCAAACGACTCCGATTGCTTCGTGATGTCGGGCCTATTGCGGACTACGGCGGTCCATTCTTGATGCGATCCGTTTTGATCGGCTTGCTGATTTCTGCGCTGTCGGTCGGCTCAGCGGCGGCTCAGGAACCCGTCGGCATCGAGATCGTCGAGCGCGGGCTCTATACGCTCGAGGTCGTGGGTGTGCAGCAGGATCCGAGCGGCGTGTCGCACGATATCGTGCGCAACATCTGCCACATCTCCTCGTCCACGTCGGTGCCGAAGAAGCGCGACGTGCATTTCGGCTTCCGCTATCGCCTGACCGGCGTGCCCGAGGGGCAGGAAGTCGAGTTGCACGCGATCACTCGCTATCCGTCGCTCGTCATGCCGCCGAACGGCCCCCGGCCCCTCACGACCTCGGGCTATACGAACAGGCTCAAGGCCGGCGTGGTCTCCTATCATGGCTACGGCTTCGACTATGACTGGGAGCTGATTCCTGGCCGCTGGTCGCTGGAGATCTGGCAGGGCAATCGCAAGCTTGCCGCGCAGCCGTTCGACGTCACGGACGGGCCGTCCGAGGTTCGGCCCTCGGACTCGGCGGACTGTTTCGAACTCTCGAGCTAGAGTTCCCGGCGCACCAGCGCCGCGCCCTCGGCCAGCGCCTTCAGCTTCCCGAACGCCGTGGCACGCGGCAGGTATTTCATGCCGCAATCGGGGGCGGGGAGCAGCTTGTCGGGCGAGAGGTACTTCAGGCCGGCGCGGATGCGATCGGCCACCTTCTGCGGCGTCTCGATCTCGGGATCGTTGAGGTCGAGCACGCCCAGCATCACTTTCTTGGGCGCGAGGTCCTTCAGCACGCCGAGATCGATCTTGGGCTGAGCGGATTCGATCGATATCTGCTGGGCGATCGTGTCGGCGAGCTGCGGCAGGAAGGAATAGCCCGTGGGCTTGCTCAGGCCCGGCACGACGGCAGCATAGCCGAAGCAAAGATGCACCACCGTCGGCACCTTGATGCCTTCCAGCGCCTTGTTGATCACCTTCACGGCGTAGCGCTTGGCCTCCTCCGGATTGTTGCGCAGCCAGGGCTCGTCGAGCTGGATCACGTCGGCGCCCGCCTTGACGAGATCGTGCGCCTCCTCGTTCACCGCCTGGGCATAGTCCATGCACATCGCCTCGGCATCCTTGTAGAAATCGTCCTTCACCTGCTGGCCCATGGTGAAGGGGCCAGGCAGGGTGATCTTGGCAGGCTTGGCCGTATTGGCGCGCAGGAACTGCATGTCGCGCAGTTCCACGGGCCGCGTGCGCCTGATCTTGCCGACGACGCGCGGCACCTGCGTCTTGCCCGAGCGGGCCACGACCTCGCCCGGCTTCTCGAGGTCGATGCCTTCGAGCGCCGTCGCGAAATGGTTGGAGTAGCTTTCGCGCCGCATCTCGCCGTCGGTGATGATGTCGATGCCGGCCCGCTCCATGTCGCGGATGGCAAGCAGCGTGGCGTCGTCCTGAGCCTGCTGCAGCCACTGTTCGGGCACGCGCCACAGCTCCTTCACCCTGGTGCGCGGCACCATCTTGGAAAGCATCTCGCGGTTCACCAGCCAGTCCGGCTGGGGATAGGAACCGACGACCGTCGTCTGCAGAGGCGTGTTGCTCATTGTGTGGCCTTCATTCCGGCGGCCTTTGCCAGCTCGCCATTCTCCTTGAGCTCGCGCACGATCATGTCGTCGAACGCCTGGGGAGCCATCGGCGCGGGATCGGCGCCGACCTTGCTCAGCCGTTCCTTGACCTCGGGCAAGGCCAGCACGGCGATCAACTCCCTGTTCAGCCGCTCGATCACGGCGGGCGGCGTGCCGTTGGGCGCGAACAGCCCGGCCCAGTAATCGTAGGCGCTGCCCTTGTAGCCGGCTTCCTCGGTGGTCGGCACATTCGGCAGCACGGACGACCGCGTCGGGCTGCCGTTGGCCAGCGCCACCACACGCTTGTCGCCGATCAGCGAAAGCGCGGACACGACGGGCGAAAAGAAGTACTCGACCCGGCCGCCCATGACGTCGTTCAACGCTTCGGGCGTCCCCTTGTAGGGAACGTGCAGGACGTCGATCTTGGCCGCGGCCTTGAACTTCTCGCCGTTCATGTGGGTAGCGCTGCCGACGCCCGCCGAGGCGAACGACATCTTGCCGGGCGTGGCCTTGGCCTGCTTCACCAGATCGTCGACGGTCTTCCATCCCTTGTCGGGCGAGACCACGAGGATGTTGGGCTGGCGCGCGAGCAGGGTGATTCCCCTTAGATCCTTCGCCGTGTCGTAGGTCAGCTTGTCGTAGATCCACGGGCTGACGGTGTGACCCGACGAGTTGAGCAGCAGCGTGTAGCCGTCGGGCGCCGCCTTGGCGACCTGGCTTGCGGCGATGGTGCCGCCCGCGCCGGGCTTGTTCTCGACGATCACCGTCTGGCCGAGCCGGGCCGACAGCTCATTCGATATCGAGCGGCCGATCACGTCGGTCGCGCTGCCCGGCGTGAAGGCGACGATGATGTGCACCGGCTTCTCGGGCCAGGTGTCGGCCCGGGCCGCGGTGCTCGCAAGCGCCAGAACGGCGGCAGCGATCAAGAGACGCATTGTTCCCCCCCTGTCTTTCATTCGGCGGCAATCTGCCGGCTTATGCTGGGCACGTTCAAGCGGCCCAGAATTCTCTCTCCGGAGCCCGCGAGCTTAGCGCGAATGGCTTCGATGTCGGTACGCAAAAGCCTGCCGTCGCGCTTGGCGAAGCGGCCGGCCACCAGAACGTCGCGCATGCGTGCTCCCGAACCCTGCATGACGACCGTGGCGACCGCATCGTGCACCGGCCACATGGCGAGAGGCCCGAGCGACATGACCGCGATATCGGCCTGCTTGCCGACGGCGAGGCAGCCGATGCGGTCGCTCATGCCGAGCATCGCGGCGCCCCGGGTCGTGATCCAGTCGAAGGCTTCGGCAGCGGGAATCGTCGAGGTTGGCGGAATGCCGCCGCTTTTCGCCCGCTCGGCCGCGTTGTCGAGCGCGCGCTGGGAGGCGAGCGCCATGCGCGCGACCGTGAACATGTCGCCACTGATCGCCGATTCGAGATCGACGCCGACCGACGGCGCGGAGCCCAGCGCACGCAGCCGGCCGGTGATCGGATGACCGTGTCCCTGGCCCATCTCGTTCTCCGGCGTGATCGAGAAGGTGACGCCCAGATCGACGAAGGCCTTGAGCTGGGCATCCGTGAGATTGTTGCCATGCACGACATTGATGTGCGGACCGACGAGTCCGCGCTGCATCAGGATCTCCCAGCCGCTGGGAGTCTTCGCCTCGCCGCCGCCCTGATGCATGGAGGCGACCAGGCCCAATTCCTTGGCGAGGGTGAAATCGTGCGCGCTGACCTCGAGCGTCGAATAGTGCGGACCGAGCACGGCCATGCCGAGAGTCACGAGCGCCTGGCGATCGGCCAACGATCCTCGCAGAAGCCGCTCGATCTCGGCGCGCGGATGCGGCACTTCGGAGAAGTGTGGCTCGCCGGGCTTGGGATCGGGCTTGGGCGAGCCGTGGAAGAAGGCGGCGCGGATGCCGCTTTCCTTCAGGCCCGCGATGCCGGCATCGGTGTGCTCCGGCGTCGGATTGTTGTGCGCCCAGTCGACCAGGGTCGTGACGCCGTGGTCGAGCTGGTTCAGCGCACCGGCCAGCGTCGCGATATGGATGTCCTCGGGCACGAAGACGGTCGCGAGGCCCGCATGCACATGCCGGAAGTATTCGAGCAGGGTCCAGTTGGCGGCGACAGAGCGCAGCGCCGTCTGCCAGGTATGCATGTGCGCGTTGATCAAGCCGGGCAGCACGAAGTGGCCGGTGCAATCGACCGTCTCCGCGCCGGACGCCGACAGGGCAGGGCCGATGGCGGCGATGCGATCTCCCTCGACCAGCACGTCGCCCCTGGGCAGGACGCCGAGCTTTCTGTCTTGCGTGACGACGATGCCCGAGCGGAGAAGGATCTTATTCATGGTCTCCCGGACCGCGCGCATCCTGCGCGCTCATGAGTCTGAGCGAGCCAGAGGCTCGCGGTCCGGAAGATATGACTAGAGGCCATCGCCGACCTTCACGTTCTCCGGCTCGAGCTTCATGCCGGCGGCACGCGCCAGCTCGACCAGCAGGACGGAGAAGTCGATGTCGCCGGGATACTGGTTGGCGAGAGATTGCAGGCTCTCTCGAGTCGCCGAGGCTGTCGGCATCATGACGCCTTGGGCCTTGGCGGCGCCCATGCCGAGCTCGAGATCCTTCAGCAGCAGCTTGGGCGTGAAGGTCGTCGTGAAGTCGAGGTTCACCAGCGCCGGCGTCTTGTAGCGCGTGTACATCGAGCCCAGCACGCTGCTGTTGATCGACTCCAGGAAGACGTGGCGGGGAATGCCGGCCTTCTCGGCCAGCAAGGTGATCTCGCACAGGGAATGGATGATCACGCCGAACATCGTGTTGTGCGCGATCTTCCAGATGCGCGAGAGCTCGCCTTCGCCAACGTAAAGTTCCTGACGGCCGAGCGCGGCCAGCAGCGGCTTGACGGCGTCGTATTCGGCGCGCGGGCCCGAGGCCACGACCAGCAGCTTGCCCGCCTTGGCGACTCGCGCATTTCCGGAGACGGGGGCGCTGAGATAGGCGACGCCCATCTCGGTCAGCCCTTTGCGGATATCGGCCGAGCCTGTGTCGGAGATCGACGACATGTCGACCACGCGCTTGGGCCGCGCATTGCCCGACAGGACGCCGCCTTTGCCGAACAGGATGTCTTTCAGGTCATCAGTAGTGGAGACCATGGTGAAGACGGTGGCGCAATGAGCCATGGCGGCCTTGTCCGTCACGACCTCGGCGCCGATCTGCGCCAGCGGGTCGGCCTTGGAGGCGGTCCTGTTCCAGACCGAAAGCCCATGGCCTGCCTTCACCAGGCGCGCGGCCATGGCCTCACCCATCCGGCCGAGCCCGATCCAGCCTATGTCGTGGGACGCCTTGTTGCTCATCGATGAAACCTCTCGCGGGCTTTTGCGTTGCTCGTGTCGCCGCAGTGTGGGAGGGGTTTCCACCGCTGTCCATGTCTCTCCGTTGGACCCTTGTTCTCGTCCTGCTGACCGCCGTCGCGGCGTGCAGCGGCAGCCTGCCCAATTCGGCGATCTCGCGGCATCTCGCGGCGCGCTACACGACGGAGGTCGACACCTCGACCCCGATCGCAACAGTGATCCGTGACCGCGGCATCCATCCGCCCGACGCAGCGGCCTCGACGCCCCTTCTCGAACAGCTTCGCGCCGAGCTGGCGAAGAGCGACGTCGATGGTGCCTTTGCCGGCATCACCTACGACTTGACGCAAGGCAATCGGCTGGGCCCCGACTGGATCGTGCAAAGCCCCGATCAGTGGGGAAGGCGCGCCTCCGAGCTGCCGCCCGGCCATTCCGACCATCTCCTGGTGCGCGTGCACGATCTCGTCGCGAGCGCCCGGCAGCGAGTCGACATCACGGCACTGCAGCCGCCGCCCGACACGCTCTTCCTGCGTGCGTTGCACGATGCGCTCGAGTCGCTTTCGCGGGGCCCGCGTCCCGTCACCGTTCGCGTCCTGATCGGCCAGTATCCCCCTCAGGGCGCCGATGCGGCGGCCTTCCTCAAGGCGTTGACCGACGGCATCGTGGGGCCGAACCTGTCCGTCAGCGTCGCTGCCATGCGTTCATGCGAGGCCTTCGATGATTGCGACAGCTTCTCGTGGAATCACTCGAAGATCATCAGCGTGGACGGTCGTGCAGCCATGGTCGGCGGCCATAATCTCTGGTCGTCGGATTATCTCCTCGACAATCCGGTGCACGACCTGTCGATGGAGCTGAGCGGGCCGGCGGCGGCCAGCGCCGCGCATTTTGCCGACAAGCTCTGGGACTATGTCTGCGCCCATGCCGACAAGGCGCCGGCGATCGCGGTGGTGAGCTGGAACGCCGGGCGCGAGGTCGGCGGCTGCATCGCGCCGCCCGCCCTGTCACCGGCCAAGCCGGCGAAGGAGGGCGTGCCGATCCTCGGTGTCGGCCGGCTGGCCGCGGGCATCACCAAGGACTTCACCGACCAGAGCGGGCTCGCGCGCGACTTGATGCTCGCCAGCGCCCATCACAGCATCCGCATCGTCCAGCAGGATCTGGGCTTCGGCCTTTTCCGTGCCGACACGCTGTTCCCGGACAGCACGATCGATCGGCTGGTCGATTTCCTGCGTCGCAAGGAGGGCGACATCTACATCGTGCTCTCGAACTACGATGCCGTCGGCAACAGCGGCAGTATCTACTCCAACGGCGTGACCCTGGCTCAGCTCGCGCTCCATCTGCGCGACGCGGTGCAGGAGCGCATCTATCGGCGCGATCCGTTGAAACGCTATGAGGGCCGAGGCGGGCCCGATCCGACCAACGCCTTGCTGTGCAGCCGCGTGCACCTGGCACCGCTGCGCTTCGGGCCGGATTCGGAATGGCCGAGCGGCCGACCCTTTGCCAATCACGCCAAGTTCTGGATGATCGACGAGCGCGCCTTCTATATCGGCTCCGACAATATGTATCCGGTCAACCTGCAGGAATACGGGTATATTGTCGCCGACCACAAAGCGGCGCAGGAGCTGACCGACGCCTACTGGACGCCGCTCTGGGAATGGTCGAAACGCGCGGCGGTGTCGGGTCCGGAGGTCAAGGATTGCATCTTCCGTGAGGTGCCCAATCATTGATCCAGGGTGCGCCACCGGTCGTAGCAAGAGCACAGGAGGCGAAGATGGGCATTTCCAAGACGTTGTTGGTAATGGCGATCGCGTTGCTTCCGCTGGCGGCGGCGGCAGAGACGCCTGATTCCGTCTACTGCAAGGCGCTCGCAAGCGAGTACCAGAAATATTACGTGAAGACGAGCGGCCATATGATCCAGCCCGGACCGATCGACGGCAACATCGCCTCCGATCAGTGCATGGCGGGCAATACAGCCGGCATCCCGGTGCTCGAGAGGTATCTGCGCGATGCCAAGGTGACCCTGCCGCCGCGCGGCTAGGATCAAGCCTTCACGGGATCGACCGGCGTCACGACGCCTTCGGCTGCCTCGATCACTTCTCCGGCATCGAGGCAGAGATCCTCGCGATTGCGCATGGCCATGATCTGCACGCCGGTGCGCAGCTTCTCGTGACTGCCGACGGGCACGGCGAGGCCCGGCAGGCCGAGCAGTGGCGCGAGAAGCGCCGGCCGCATCGACTCCATGATCTTGCGTGTGCCGTCGACCGTGGTGTCCGTCACTTGTTTGGGCGGCAGGTCGGCGAGCGTGGGCAGGATCAGGAGCGGCCATTGCTGGAAGAAGGTCATCCAGCGATAGAGCAGCGCCTCGCGCTGGACGTGGGCGCCGCTGTAGGCCGCGAGATCGGCCGGCTTGTTGAGCTCGAGCCAGGCGGCCATGGCGGCGATGCCGTCGGGATCGCCCATCTTCTGCATCTGCGGCCACAGGCCGTAGTAGGATTCGGTGGCGATGATGGCCTGCCACAGCTCGACGCCGCGCTCCATGTCGGGCGGTAGCACCTCCTCGACGACGTAGCCTGCCGACTGCAGGTGCTTGCCGGCCTGCCGCACGGCAGCGGCCTGCGCCGGATGCGTGGCGCCGCCCGGCACCTCGGGCACGATCGCGACCTTGATCGGGCGCGCCGGTGGCGGGCCTTGCATCGGCACGTCGTTCCAGCGCCAGTCACGCCGGTCGCCGCGCGCCATGACCTCGAGCGCAAGGCGCGCGTCCCGCACCGTGCGGGTGTGTGGCCCTTGCACCGCCATCAGCACGGCGCCGATGCCGCGGCCCGCCTGGACGCTGCTCGGATTGAAGGCCGGGATGCGTGCGAAGCCCACGCGCAGGCCGACGACGCCGTTGCAATAGGCCGGGATGCGCACCGACCCGCCGATATCGTTGCCATGAGCGATGGGGCCGATGCCGGTAGCGGTCGCAGCTCCCGCGCCGCCGCTCGAGCCGCCCGGCGTCACCGAGGGATCGCGCGGATTGAGCGTGCGGCCATGCAGGGCGTTGTCGCTGAATATCCGCATCGAGAAGGCCGGCGCATTGGTGCGGCCGATGATGATTGCGCCCGCGTGACGGAGGTTGGCGACGACTGGACTGTCTTCGCGGGCGATGAAGTCCTTCAGCGGCACGACGCCGTTGTCGGTCGGCTGGCCCAGCACATCGACATTGATCTTGATCGTGACCGGCACGCCGTGCAGCGGCGGCAGGGCATGGCCGCGCGCGCGGGCGGCGTCGGCCGTCTCGGCGGCGGCGCGCGCTTCCTGCTCGTAGACGCGCACGACCGCGTTGATCGCCGGATTGACCTTGTGCAACCGGCCAAGGACCGAGTCGACAGCCTCGCGTGCGGAGGCGCGGCCGGTGCGGATGAGGCGCGCCAGATCGGTCGCGTCGAGTTGCCAGAGGTCCATGTTTTCGTCCTTCAATCCTTCTTCGATCCCTGGCCGAAGAAGATCATGTTGCCGTCGAGATCCGCAACATCGAGGTTGCGCATGCCGTAATCGTGGTCGGTCGGCGCCTGCAGGATCCGGGCGCCGCGCTTCACGAAGTCGGCATGCAGCTCATCGACATTGTCGACGAAGATGGCAACGGCGCCATGTCCGGGCGGGCGAGGGGCATTGCTGGCCGAGATGAGGTGCAGGCTGACGTCGCCGGAGCACAGGCCGGCATAGCTCATCGGTCTTCCGTATTCGAAGGCGACGGCGAAGCCGAGCTTGTCGCGATAGTAGGCGAGGCTTGCCGCGATGTCCTTGACCGTCATGACGGTCGCGCTGGATTTCATCATCGGACTTCTCCGCTAGAACATCGAGAAATATTCGCGCTGCTCCCAATCGCTGACCTCGAGCGCGTAGCGATCGATCTCGGCCTGTTTCAGCCTGGTGAAGTAGTCGACGAAGAAGTCGCCAAAGCCCGCCCGCAGCACCTTGCTTTCGTTCAGCGCCGCGACAGCTTCCTCGAGAGACTTCGGGAGGCGCGGCGCCTTGGCCTCGTAGGGCGTGTCGGCCGAGGGGCCGGGATCGGCCTTGGTCCCGAGCCCGTGCAGGCCGCAGACGATCTGGCTTGCCATGTAGAGGTAGGGATTGGCCGCGGGCTCGCCGACGCGGTTCTCCAGATGTGTCGTCGGATCGCCCGGCGCGCCCAGCACCCTCACCATGACGCCACGATTGTCGCGCGCCCAGGTCGCGCGGTCGGGCGCGAGCGAGAAGGGGCGGTAGCGCTTGTAGCCGTTGAGCGTCGGCGTACTGAAGGCCGCGGCGGCGCGCGCCTCGGCGAGCAAGCCCGCCGTCCAGTGCATGCCGAGCGGCGACAGCAGCTCTTTGCCATGCATGAAAGCATTGGCGCCGGTTTTCCGATCCTTCAGCGATTGATGCAGGTGCCAGCCGCTCGACATGATGTTGGGCACTCTCGGGCGGCACATGAAGGTCGCGTGATAGCCGGCGCGTTGGGCGATCTGCTTGGTGGCGCTGCGGAACAGGATCATGGCGTCGGCGGGCTCCATGCCCGTGCCGGCGCGAAACGTGAACTCGACCTGGCTCGGTCCGAATTCGATCTCCAGCGAGCGCAGCGGCAGGCCCAGCCCCGCGATGTTGGCGCGCAAGATTTCCAGGATCGGATCGAGCTCGTCGTAACGCTGCTCGGTGAGATACTGATAGCCCTGGTTGAGCAGCGAGACCTGCGGCGGCTCGCCGGGCTGGCCGGGCGAGCCCGCATCGTCGAAACCGAGGCTCGCCTTCTCGAGCTTGAAGAGATGGAACTCGACCTCTAGCCCGGCGAAGAAGTCGTAGCCCGCCTCGGCCAGCGTCGCGAGCGATTGGCGATAGACGTGGCGAGTCGAGAGCGGCATCGGTCGCCCGTCGGCGAAGACGATGTCGCACAGCATCCAGCCGGTGTGCGGCGCCCAGGGCAGCACGCGGAAGGTCGTGGGGTCGGGCAGCATGATGCAGTCCGCGGCACCTTCCCACTCCTTGCCGCCGAACGCGCCACCGGCGTTCCACACCGGGAACACCGTGCGGTGCGAGGTGTCCTTGAGCAGCATCGTGGCGCTGAAGCCCACGCCGCTCTTCATCGCCGAGCCGATCTCCGAGGCGACCAGCGTCTTGCCACGCAGCAGCCCGTGCTGGTCGGCGAAGGAAAGGCGCACGACCGTGAGCTCGCCCGCCTGGATGCGCCGCTCGACCTCGCGCGCGGCGGCCTGGCGGTCGTCGGTCCACAGACCGGCCTTCTCGGCGAGATGCATCGATCAGGCGACCAGCGGCGGCAGCGTCTGCCTGGCCCAGCTCGAGCCGCTGCGCCGCCGTGCGTCGAACTCCCTCCAATAGCTCTGCCAGCCTTGCGTTGGCCCCATCCCGTCGACGGTGATGGGCCCGCGGATGGTCGAAGCCTGCGCGGGATCGAGCCACATCAGCGGCTTCTCGCCCTGGGCGACCTGGTTGATGGACGAGAGCAGCAGCCGGCGGTAGGCGACGATGGCGCGGTCGCTGTAGCCCAGATGCTCGCGCGTGCGGTCCTGGATCTTGCCCTGGCCCTCGATCGCCCACTGGTCGTGGACGTTGATGTCGAAGCCCATGCCCGTATAGGTCTGCGTCT
>Ga0335083_10008143_pt1 | contig 12827 bp, 7 predicted proteins | sample Lox_Sample_42_FD_206716 | JGI IMG/M metagenome (GOLD analysis project Ga0335083, IMG submission 206716) | Soil microbial communities from Loxahatchee National Wildlife Refuge, Florida, United States - Lox_Sample_4.2 | ecosystem: Environmental > Terrestrial > Soil > Wetlands | place: USA: Florida...
CCAGCGCGGCGCCATCCGGCTGAGCAGGCGCCCCCAGGTTTCCTGGTTCTCGGGAGAGTATTGCTCATAGGGCTGGCGGATGTAGATCTCGCCGTTCGCCCGCGCGTTCTCGATGAAGGGCGCCCTGGTGGTCGTCAGCCCCGGCGGCGACATGGTCCCTTCTCAATGATATCGACGAAATTCCTTCGTGCTCAATGTAAGGGGGGGCGGGCGTCGGGGGGGCCAACAATAGCTGGGCCGGCCCGAGGGGCGACCGACTCTTCCCGAGTCGAGAATGAGGCCGTTAATCAGGCGACCTTCGTCACTTATTGGGTCACTGACTTGCTTAGCTTGGCTTGCCGCGGGTGGGTGTAGCTCCGACTCGGCCGTTGGGCCGACAGGAGGTTCGGGCGGGACGGGGGCGGGCGGCGCGTCGGGAGGGACTGTGGGGTCGGGCTTGGCCGGCTCGACCGGGGATGGGGTGGTCCCTGACGCGTCGCCCGTGGCGGGACTGAATCCGGTCGCCGTGCACGGGCAGCTGAAGGTGGTCGGGACCCAGCTCCAGGACCAGCAAGGGAACCCGGTGCAGCTCAAGGGCGTCAGCAGCCAGTGGCTGAACTACGAGAGCGGGGCCTACCCGGAGAGCAAGCCCGCCATCGAGTGGGCGCGCGACCACTGGAAGCTGTCGGTCATCCGCGCGGCCATGGGGGTCGACGCCAGCAACGGCTACCTGGGCACCAATTCCACCAACGCCAACCCGACCCTCATGCTGTCGAAGGTCGAGACCATCATCCAGAACGCGATCGATCTGGGCATCTACGTGATCGTCGACTGGCACACCAGCAACGCGGTCACGGCGACCGGGACCACGACCCAGGCCCAGCAGGCGTCGGACTTCTTCACGATGATCGCCCAGAAGTACGGCGACACGCCCAACGTCATCTACGAGGACTTCAACGAGCCGACCAAGGCGACCTGGGCGCAGGTGAAGCCGTACCACGAGACGGTGGTGGCCGCGATCCGCGCGGTCGACCCGGACAACATCATCGTCCTCGGGACGCCGACCTGGTCCCAGGACGTCGACCTGGCCGCGCAGGATCCGCTGACCGGCACGAACCTGATGTACACGCTGCACTTCTATTCGTGCACGCACAAGCAGTCGATCCGGGACAAAGGGACGACGGCGCTCGGCCTCGGGCTGCCGATCTTCGTGACCGAGTTCGGCGCGACGCCCGCTGACGGCGGCGTCGTGAAGTCCGGCGATCCCTACGTGTGCGAGGACGAGGCGAACCTCTGGTTCACCTGGATGGCCCAGAACGACATCAGCGGCGTCGCCTGGAAGCTGGACACTTGCACCGACACCAGCTGCATCCTGACCGGCGCCGCCTTGGTCAACGGACCCTGGACCGACGACCTGCTCACCAGCGACGCCGGCGGAACCCCGGTCTCGGGCGGCGTGCAGCCCCCCGCCGGCGGCGGCCACGGCCAGTTCATCGTGAGCTGGATCCGGGAGTGAGCCCGGGTCGGGTCTGCGTCGGGGATGGTGTGTTGCGAGGCGGGCACCGCGCGGCCTGAGTGACGGCGAAGACGCCGTCGGAGAGGTGGCCGGATGTTCGTCCACCCGCACCGGCCCACCGGCATGGCATCGACGGTCGGCCGTGCGGCCCGCGCGCTTGCGAGCCCCGCCCGACGTCCTGGCCACCGCGAGAGGCAGCCGCATCTGCCGACCTGGCACCGCAAGCCGCTGGCGATCCCTCGCGGTCTTTCGGCCGGGCCCGGGGGCACCTCCCGCTGGCGCAGCATCCGACCAATCAAGTGGGGCGGGGTCGCGGAGCAGCCGCCGGATGTTCGTCCACCCGCAACGGCCCTCCGGCGCGTCGCCACCCGGTGCGCGCCATCCAGGTAGACGGCATGGCAGTGGCCGGCGGGAGGTCCGTGGCCTGGGGCTGTCGCTGCCAGCCCGAAAAGTGAGGCCCCGAGCTGCGTGGGTCGATGCACGGCGGCGCACGCAGGTGCTTCCGGAAGTTCAGCAGCACGTAGACCATGCTGTTTCGCGTCTGCCGTGGCGTCTTGAGCGGGCGGGCGTGATATCGATCGCCGACGACCTTTCCCTTGCGGCCCAGCACGCGATTGACCGCCAGCGCCAATCGGATGGCGAGCCCGTGGATGCCGCCGCGGGCCCGGCGCGGTTCATCTCCCTCGACGATGAAGTGGCCGTGGTCCTGCTGGATCGAGAAGTGGACCACCCGAAAGCGATCGAGCGAGGCCCTGGCGATGGCGCGTCTGACCGCGCCGAACACGCGCGGCGAGCGAAGCGATGGCAGCCCCGGCGCGGCTCGAATGGTGACCTGCACCGGATAGCGCGGGTCGACCTGGGGTCGGGTGACGTGTGGCATCGATGGCCGGCCGCGCGGTTTGCGGCCGGCACCCTTGCGAGCTCCGCCCCACGTCCTGGCCGCCGGGAGGGGCAGCCGCATCTGCCGAGCTCGTCCCGATTTGATTCCGCGCATGTTCCGTTTTCGGCGCGGCCGGCGGCGGGTTGCGTGGAGGCCTGAAGATCGTTTCGCGCGGGCGCGGATGTCCGGTGGCTGATGCCACAATCGAAATGAACCTGAGAGGCGCACCTTGGGCGCCAGCGGCGTGCGTCGAGGTCGACCGTCGCTGCAACAGCGAAGATTTGCGCTCCGCCCGATCTCCCGCACCCCGCACGCCGCCGAAACGGAACATGCGCGGATTCAAGTCCAGACCAGGTCGACAGATGCGGCCGATTCACGCGCCGGGCGACGGTGACGGCACCCCTCTTGATTGCAGATGTTGCGGCTGGCGGCGCGCAAGGGCCGGGAGGCACCGAGGGGATCCTCGATGAGGTGACGAATCGTCAGCCGGCCCGGCGCGGTCTCCCGCAGCACGTGGAGACGTTCTCGGCGTGCGACACCCGGAAATGTGGGCCGGGCGCTCGATCGGGCGCGGGCACGTAGCGCTTCATGCGCGCGTCGTCGAGCGCGCTCGCCATCGGCACGGCGCAGCCGGCCACCGCGGCGACCGTCACCCACGACACCACTGCTGCGCGCAGCGCGCTCACATCGCGGCTTGCTGCTCGGCGAAGGTCACCAGGCTGGAGCTGCCGACGGCAATCGTGACCGAGCTGGGGATCTTCACGACCTTCCACTGCATCTTCCACGGAAGCGTCCCGTTCGCGGCGATCTGCGTGTAGGGGCCCTCGACCTCGTACTCGATCCAGGTGGCGCCGGGGTAGATGCAGATCTCCCCTTCACCCGGCGCGGCCGCGCTGGCCGGCGTGTCGGTGAACTTCTTGAGAAACAGGTTGCTCCCCAGCACATAGGCGTCCCAGCCCATCGCGCCGTCGGCGATCAGCTTGGCGCCGTTGGTGCTGGTGGCCGTCTTGGACGAATCGTCGAACCAGACGATCCCGTTCGACTGGGTCACCGTCAGCGGCCCCGCCATGACCGACGACGAAGAAGACGTCGGAAAGAACACCATCCCACCGCGCTGGACGCGCGTCACCTCCCAGGGCGCCTCCTTTTGCCCCTTGGTCGACTTGATCGTGTAGTTGATGGTGATCCAGCCGGACGCGTCGGCCGAGTAGTCCTTGACCATGCCGATGCCCATGGAGCTGTCGGTCATGCCCGTCAGGATCAGATCGTTTCCCGAGATCATCGCGGTGTAGGGATCGTTGTCGATCGCCGCCGGCGGCGGCCAGGTGTCCGGCGTCCAGGCGCTGCGCGGGCTGGGCCAGAACACCGAGCCCCAGGTGGTCGCGTCGCTGGCCGGCGGCACCATCAGGTCGGTGCCGCTCAGCGACAGGCTGGAGACGCGGCCGCCGGTGCTCGCGTCGATCTCCATGACCACGTCGCCGAAAGCCAACCGATAGAGGTTGTTGTTGGCGCCCGACTCCTGCGTCGGCGTGACGGGCCCCGAGGCCGCGCCGGCCGTGCCCCCGCCGCCCGTCGTGCCCGAGCCGCCCGCGCCGCCGTGCCCGCCGCCGCTCGTCGACCCGCCCGTCCCTGGCGCGCCCGCGGCGCTGGAGCCGCCCGTCCCCGACGCGACCGAGCCTGCGGCGCCTCCGGTGGCGGTCGTACCGCCCGATCCCGTCGTCCCGCCGGTGCCGCTTCCCCCCGTGCCGGTGCTTCCCCCGGTCGCGCCCCCGGTGCCGACTGCGCCCCCGGTGCCGCCGCTCCCCGACCCACTGCCGCATCCCAGCGACGCCAGAGCGGCCACCACGATGACCCGGATCAGACTCTTCATTTCCCGCACGTTAGGCGTGGTCCGATCGGCCGTCCAGGCGCATTTTTTGACCGGTCAGTTCGGGACCCTCGAAGGGGCTTTGCCCCCCCGCTCAGGCGATCTACTCGCAGCTGACCGGGCGCTTGCCCGGGTACGCGAGGCGCGGATGCTCCGGATCGTAGAGCTCGTGCAGCGGCGGGACGGCGCGGCGGGCCCTCAGCTGATCGGCGACGGCGTCGCGGATCGGCGGTCCCTCGACGATCCGCGCGCGACCGAGCAGCTGGGCGGGGAAGAACTTGTCGCCGCCGGTGGCCAGGAACTCGCTGGCGGCCAGCGTGAGGTGAGCGCCGGCGGCCACGGGCCGTCCGTCGGGGCGCGTCAACGAGACGCTCAGCTCGCCACCCGTGCAGGAGGCCACCGCGCGCACGCCCGAGACCGAAAGCACGGCGCCGCCGTGGGTCAGGTTGCGCGCGATCAATCTGGCCAGGTCAGCGCCGGTCAGCGGGACCAGCGCGAAGCGGTTGTCGAAGGGGAGCGTTTCGAACAGCCGCCCGTAGGTCAGCGGGCCCGCCGGCAGATCGGCGCGCACGGCGCCGCTGGTGGTCAGCGCCACGTCCGCGTCCGGCCGGGCGGCGCGCATCAGGTCGGCGATCAGGTTGCCCAGCGGCGATTCGACCTTCTGCGCCCGCGGGATCGCCTGCCCCAGGTCGACCCCCAGCCGCTGCTCGCGCGCGGCGGCGGTGGCGGCCAGCGCCGGGGCGATCGCGGCGGCCACCGCCGGATCGGGGCGCACGATGTCGGCTTCGTAGGCGACCAGCTGAACCGAATCGGCCGGCGGCACGTCTTGCGGCGGGAAGATCCGCGCGGCGACCACCCGGCCGGTGCCACGATCGACGGTGAGGTCGATGCGGCTGAAGGCGCGACCGTTGGAGAACGCTTCGACGATCGGGATGCCGTTCACGCGGTGGGCGATCGCCTTGTGGGTGTGACCGGCCACGATCGCGTCGACGGCGCCCGCCGGCAGCTCGCGCGCCACCTGGAAGATCTCCTGGTCCGCCTCGCACGAGCTGAGATCGTCGGGAGCGTTGAAGTGGTGGCACTCGCCGCCCGCGTGCGCCACCGCGATCACCACCGTCGCGCCGCGACGCCGCAGGTCGGCCGCCGCGGCCGACAGGGCGGGGGCCAGCGGCGTCACCGACAGCCCGGCGAAGTTGGCGGGCAACGTCGACCGGGGCGTGCTGGCGGTCATCACGCCGACCAGTCCAACCTTCACGCCGCCGACGTCGCGGATCGCGGTGGGGACGACGTTCTTCCAGGTCGGGGGCGCGCCGGTCGCGTCGTCGATCAGGTTGGCGTCCAGCAACGGGAAGGGGGCCTCGGCGGCGCGGGCGCGCAAGGCGCCCCGCGGGTCGTCGCCGGGCGCGCCGGGCGTCTCGGCCGGCCCGACCGGACCGTAGTCGAATTCGTGGTTGCCGATGGCGGCCGCCGCGTACCCGAGCGCGCCGTAGGCGCGGACCACGACCGCGCCCTCGGTCCGGTTGGAGGCGATGGTCCCCTGGAACATGTCGCCCGCGTCCAGCAGCAGCACCTGGCCGCCGTCCTGGCGCCGCGTCCGGCGGAGGTTGTCGACGTATCCGCCGAACATCGGCAGCGCCTCGATGTGGCCGTGCAGGTCGCCCGTGCCGATCACCGAGAGGGTGAAGCGCTTCCCGCTGCCGTGCGCGCGCCGGCAGGCCGGCAGCGCCGCCAGCAGCCAGAGCGCCAGGACGGCTAGTTTGCGACCACTTCGCATCGACCGCTCGCGGCGGAGCGGGCCAGCGCCTCGAGCACCGCCATGTTCTTCACGGAGTCTTCCAGGGGAACCGGACCGGCGCGATCACCGGCCGCCGCCGCGCGCGCGAACGCGTCGACCAGCCGCGCGTACTGGTCGGCAGCCGGGAAGCTCACGCGCTCGGCGAACGGCTCCTCCAGGGTCGGGCTGGTCTCGACCACCAGCTCGGACGCGCGCGCGCCGGGCGGGTTCCAGGCGATCGGGACGTCCAGGTGGCCGCGCGTCCCCAGCAACAGCGCCCGCTGCACGGGCGCCATCTCCATGCAGCACGAGAAGGTGGCGTGCCCGCGCGGGAACTCGAGCACGGCGCTGGTCAGCACGTCGGCGCCGGTCTCCGGGTCGCGGGCCGCCCGCGCCACCACCGCGGTCGGCTCGGCCTCGAAGCAGAAGCGGCTGACGGTCACCGGGTAAAAGCCGGTGTCCAGCAGCACGCCGCCCCCCATCGCGGCGTCGTAGCGGACGTTGGCCCGGCTCTGCAGGTCGTACCCGAACGTTCCTGTGAAGGCGCGCAGCTCGCCGATGCGGCCGGCCCGCAGGAGGTCGCGCACCGCCAGCCAGCGCGGGTGCAGGCGGACCATCGTCGCCTCGCACACGGTCACCCCGGCGCGGTCGCGCGCCGCCAGCAGCCGCCGCGCCTCGTCGGCGGTGGTCGCGATCGGCTTCTCGCAGAGCACATGCTTGCCCGCCGCGGCCGCCCGCTCGGACCAGGGGACGTGCAGGTGGTTGGGGAGCGGGTTGTAGATCGCGTCGATCTCCGGGTCGGCGACCAGCGCCTCGTAGGATCCGTGGGCCTTCGCGATCCCGTGCTCGCGGGCGGCGGCCGACGCCCGGCCCAGCTCGCGCGACGCGATCGCCGCCACCTCGATCCCCGGCACCGTCCGCATCGCGGGCAGCATGCGCTTCATGGCGAAGTGCGAGACGCCAAGGATGCCGAGCTTCATGGGCTGTCTGCTAGATGACCATTCCGTCGGGGATGACGCCGTTCTTGGGGACGATCACGATCCCCTCGCGGATGTAGTAGCCGGTGCCGTCCTTCTCTTTGATGCCTGCCTCGTTGATGATGCGGACGTTGCGGCCGATGCGGGCGTTCTTGTCGATGATGGCGTTCTCGATGATCGTCTGCGAGCCGATCCCCACCGTGGGCAGGCCGCGCGCCATCGTGGCCTGCATCTCGTCCAGCGACTCGTAGAAGTCGGCGCCGATCAGCAGGCTGTTGCGGATGCGCACGTCGGTCCCGATGCGGCTGCGGATCCCGATGACGGCGCGGTCGATCTCGGCGCCGTGCATGATGCAGCCTTCACAGATGAGCGCGTTGTGGATGTTGCATCGCTCGACCTTGGACGCGGGCAGGAACCGCGGGTGGGTGTAGACCGGCCGGGTGGCGTCGTAGAAATCGAACGGCGGGATCGGCTCGCACAGCGCCAGGTTCGCCTGGAAGTACGACTGGATCGTCCCCACGTCCTCCCAGTAGCCACGGTAGACGTGCGCCTGCACGCGCTGCCGGGGGACGGCGTCAGGGATCACGTGGCGGCCGAAGTCGACCAGGCGCGGGCTGGACAGCGCCTGCTCCAGGATGTCGCGCCGGAACAGGTAGATGCCCATCGACGCCAGGTGGCCCTGACCGCCGCCCGGCAGGTCGGAGACCAGCGCCGGCAGCCGGTCGGCCGGCGGCTTCTCGTCGAAGTGCACGATGCGGCCGGTGCTGTCCATCTTCAGGATGCCGAAGCTCGAGGCCTGCTGAGCCGACACCGGGATGACGGCCACGGTGGCGTCGGCGCCGCTCTCGCGGTGCGTTCGCAGCATCTGGCGATAGTCCATGCTGTAAAGCTGGTCGCCCGACAGGATCATCATGTCGCGCCCGGGCGTGCGGTGCATGTGCCGCAGGCTCTGGCGAACGGCGTCGGCGGTTCCCTGGAACCAGTTGCCGCCCTCCTCGGTCTGCTCCGCGGCCAGCACGCTGACGAAGCCCGACGAGAAGACGTCGAACTTGTAGGTCATCGCGACGTGCTTGTTCAGGCTCTCCGAGTTGAACTGGGTCAGCACGTAGATGTGCCGCAGGTTGGCGTTCAGGCAGTTGCTGATCGGGATGTCGATCAGCCGGTACTTGCCGCCGATCGGGACGGCCGGCTTCGATCGCTTGAGGGTCAGCGGAAACAACCGCGTTCCGCGGCCACCGCCGAGGATGATCGCCAGGACGTCGTCCATCGTCGGGCAGTGTATATCCGGACCGGGCCCCTCGCTACGGCCGGCGGCCTCAGCGATGTGCCAGGATCGTCACTTCGTTCTTGTTGTGCGCGAGCTGCTTGACGCGGGCGAACCGGGCGCCCGCGGCCGCCAGCCGGTCGGCCAGGCCGTCCAGCACGCCATAGCCGGCCTGCCCCTTGAACTTCACGGTGACGATCAGGCTGCGGCACCAGCCGGACGACAGCCAGATCTCCGCCAGCGCCAGGCTGCGCGGCGGCTCGCAGACCACGTCGGAGACCATCCAGGGGACGGGGGAGGGTGGGGCATAGCTGAAGGCGTTGCCGATCACGCTGGTGACCCGAGCATCTCGGGCGACCGGCGGCTCGAGCGGCGCGCGGTCGACCGCCACGACCCGCGCGTCACGCTTGAGCAGCGTCGCGGTCCACCCGCCGGGCGACGCGCCCAGGTCGACGCAGACCTCGCCCGGGCGGGGCTCCCGCCCGAGCCACGAGAAGGCCTCCTCTAACTTCTGGTAAGCCCGCGAGGGCGGCGCGCGATCGATCGCCACCGGCGCGTCGCCGCCCGGCCAGGGCGCCATGTCGAACCCGCCGTGCGGAAGCGCGCGCGGCGGCGCGGCGGAGATCAGCAACTGTTCGCGCGACAGCGCCACCAGCTGGAGCACCAGCCAGCGCTCGCCGAAGGTCTGGTCCGCCGGGCGCTCGCGTCGCGAGGCGCGTTTCCGTCGGGCCGCCAGCAACGCGCGGAGCTCGCGCGCGACGCCGCCGGCCCGGCTGGCCAGCCCGGGCGGCGGCTCTGCGTGGGCCAGATCGTGGATCAGGAACGGCCCCGGCCACCGGTCGACGATCTCCTGCACGGATTGATAGACCGACTCCGCCAGCGCCCGGACCGACGTTCCTTCGATCAGCCGAGCGTCGGGCAGCACCTGGCGCGCAAACACCGGATCGATCTGCACGCCGGCGTCCACCACGACCAGCCCCGGCGCGCGCACCGTGGCCAGCCGGCCCGCGCGCGCCAGCTCCTGGACCAGCGCCGGCTCCGATCCGGCCGAACAGAGGTAAGCGCGCACGCTACCTCGATTCTGCGCCTCTCCCGCGAACGCGCCGAACGCGGGGGAGGCCGTCCAGCCGGAGGCGCGGCGGGAGGGGTCCGAACCTCTTCCGGCACTCACGGTGCCGACCTCTCCGGCTTGGCCCGGCTTCGCAGGCGAGGTGCAGGACGGCGGACATTCGCTTCAACCTGAAGGCGATCTACGCGCTGAGGGCCGCTTCGAAGGTGGGGTCCAGCAGGAAGGACACCAGCTCGCGCACCGCGGACCCGCGCAGCAAGGCGGCCCGCGCCGTGGCGTCGCGGATCGGTGTCTCCTCGCCGATCGCCTCCGCCTCGGCGACCACTTCCAGGGCGGCGACCGGGCTGCCCGACACCAGCACGCCGACGCGGTTGCAGGTGTGCCGGATGCCGCGCCGGAAGGCGTCCCAGTCGGGCAGGGCCGCCAGCGCGGTCTCGACGTCGGACAGCAGCTCGGCGCGGGCGTCGGCGTTGCCGAGCATCAGCTCGTGCTCGGGACGCCGCAGCCAGTCGGCCACCCGCTGGGCGGCCGGGTCGTCGGTCGGGACGCCCCCCAGGCCGGCGCGCGCGCCCACGAAGATGCGGGCCATTCCGTCGGCGCTGTTCAGGCCGGCCGTGACCAGCCCGCTCCGGAGCGCCTCGATCGCGCGCCCCGCGACGAACGACCAGGCGGCCGGTCCCAGGCTGGCGGCGCTGGGGCTGATGAGCAGGCCGGCAGGCTGGCTGGGGACCAGCCGGACGCGGCGCCGATCGCCCGAAGCCTGCGCGGTCTTGATGGCCCGCTCCACGTCGGGCGCGACCACGAACGGTGGGGCCGAGAGCAGCTCGGCGATCCGCCGGAGCTCGATGGCGCGCCCGGGCGGCAGCCCGCTCCCCTCGACGGGCTTCGGCGCGGGCTGGTCGAAGGCCAGGCCCAGCAGCGCCGGGGCCAGGCGGGTCAGCGCGCGGCGCGCGGCGCCGGCCGCCGACGGGTGATCGACGATCGAGCCGACGCGCAACGATTCGGCGCGCGCCGGCGGGGCGGGCGGCAGGTGCTCGAGCAGGTAGGCGGCGATACCCTGGGGCTCGACGAACGCCGCCAGCGAGTAGGCGGCGCGGGCCAGCACCGGGCGCCGGACCCGCGTCGCCAGCCCCCCCAGCATCAACGCCGGCCCCGGTCGGGCCGGATCGGCCAGCAGCATCTCGGCCAGCGCATCCACCAGCGCCTTCTCGCCGTCCGAGCCCGCCCAGAATCGGGCGCGTGCCAGCAGAGGGTCCAGGATCGACTCGATCGCGTCCAGCCCACGGGCCGCCGCTCGGTCGCCGGCCTCGGCCAGCGCGCGCGCGGCGGCGGCAGCCAGCGCCGGGTGCTCCGCGAAGCCAAACCGCGGCGCCGGCGTGCGCGGGCCGGCCATCGCCATCCCGAGGCGCGCGATCAGGTCGGCGTCCGCCTCGATCGTCAGCGGCGCCGAGGCCAGGTCGCCGGCCAGATCGGCCACCACGTCCAGGTCGCCCTCGACCCAGAAGTGGTCGACCAGCCGGCGCCGCGAGGGGAAGAACTTGGGGTCCGCGTCCGACGACCGCAGGTAGGCGTCCAGCGCCCCGGGCTGGTCGCCCAGCTGGGTGCGCCTGATCTCGGCCTGACGGAACAGCACCGCCGCCCGTTGCCCGCGATCCGGGTAGAGCCGGGCCAGGCGCCCGCAAACGTCCGACGACTCCCGCGGCATCCCCAGCTTCTGATAGGTCTGCGCCAGCAGCTCCAGCGCCGGCACGCGGCCTGGATCCTGCTCGACGACCAGCTCCAGGCAGACGCGGGCGCCGGCCCACTCGCCGGTCTCGGCGTAGATGGCGGCCAGGCGGTGCCGCAGGTCGACCAGGCCGACCGCCTCGCCGGCGGCGCCGGCCGGCAGCATGTGCAGCAGCTCCTCCAGCCGGTGGGCGGCGGTCGACGTGTCGCCGCGCGCCAGCGCCAGCTCGGCCAGGGCGCGGCGCGCCTCGGCGTGCTGCGGGGTCAGGATCGCCAGCTCGCGGTACAGCCCCTCGGCCTCGGCCAGGTCGCCGCTGCGGTGAGCGAGCACCGCCCGCCGCTGGACCAGCTGCTCGTGGGACAGCGCCTCGGGGGCACCGGGGGCCCGCTCGAGCGCCGCGTAGATCTCGCGGGCGCGGGCCCAATCCTGTTTGCGGAAGGCGATCTCCCCCGCCAGCGCCAGCGCCTGGGCGTGGTCCGGCGTCTCGGCCAGCACCGCGTCGACCTCGGTCTGCGCGCCGATCACGTCGCCATGGCCCAGCGCCACACGCGCCTTGGCGATGAGCGCGTTGGCCCGCAGCGCGGGCTCGGCCTCGGCGCCGGTCTCGCGCCAGTAGCTGCGATCCTCGGTCCCGGGCGCGGCCGAGGACTCCAGCTCGGCCAGCCGCTCCCGGGCCCGGGCCGCCTGCTCGGGGCGCTCCAGACGCGTCTCGTAGATCTCGGCCAGGCGCTCGAGGATCGTTCGCTGCTCGCGCGGACCGCGCGCCGCCACCTCGAGCTTCTTCTCGAGCACGTCGGCCAGCCGGCTGAAATCCCCGGCCTCCAGGGTCAGCGCCTCCATCGCCTCCATGGCCTCGACGTGCGTCGGGTCCAGCGCCAGCGCCCGCTCGAGCAGCATGCCGGCGTCGCCGGGCAAAGCCAGGCGCTTGCGCAGGATCTCGGCCGCTGCCACCAGCGTCGCGGCGCGCTCGCTCTCGCTGGCGGCGACCCGCCGGTCGTCGGCCTCCGCGATCAGTGCGCGGGCCGCCGCGTGGGGATCACCGCGCCGCGCGTGCAGCTCGACCAACCGCCGCCAGGCCTGCCCGATCAGGGGCCCCGGGCCGGCGTTCTCGACGCAGGTCTGCAGCGCCGCGATGGCGCCGGGCTCGTCCCCCTGGCGCTCGCATGCGGCCGCCAGGCGGTGCGCCAGCTCGGCCCGGTCCGGCCCGGCGGGGGCCGCCGCCAGAGCGTCCCGCAGGGCCGCCAGCTCGCGCGTCGAGCTGGGATCCGTCGCCTCCAGCGTGGCGTCATCGGCGGTGGCCGGCCCCGGCGCCCAGCGGAGCAGGATGCGGTCGCCGTCGATCGAGAGCACGTGCAGCCGGATGTCCGACGCGGCCGGCAGCCGGAAGCCCTCGGCCACGAAGACCTGGTCCAGCGCCGCCCCCAGCGGATCGCGCGTGTCGGCGTCGCCGGCCAGCGGCGGGCCGAGCAGATCGGACAGCAGCGCGCGCAGCCGCTCGACGGCGGCCCCGTCCCCCTCGACCTGGACGCGAATGGAGCGGCCCGGGCCGAAGACGAAGGGCGCCCGCGCCCAGCCCCCCGGAGCGGTCACCCCCAGGGTGCCTCGCTCGAGCACCAGGGTCGCCTCCGGATCCGAACCCTGAAGCGCGCGCAGCCGGCCTTCGACGCGCGCCCGGTCGGCCACCAGCGTGGCCCCGAGCAGGCGCCCGCGGCGGTGGCGCACCTGGGCCGGGGCCGAGGCGCGGACCCCGGCGTGCTCGACCTCGAGCCGCTCGA
>Ga0335083_10008144_pt1 | contig 12827 bp, 12 predicted proteins | sample Lox_Sample_42_FD_206716 | JGI IMG/M metagenome (GOLD analysis project Ga0335083, IMG submission 206716) | Soil microbial communities from Loxahatchee National Wildlife Refuge, Florida, United States - Lox_Sample_4.2 | ecosystem: Environmental > Terrestrial > Soil > Wetlands | place: USA...
CCAGGCTATCAGGAGAAGTTCTATTTCACGCCGGGCGACACCGGCTTCAAGGTCTGGAAGACCAAGTTCGGCACCTTCGGTGCCGGCATCTGCTGGGACCAATGGTTCCCCGAATCCGCGCGCGCCATGGCGTTGATGGGGGCCGAGGCGCTGTTCTATCCCACCGCCATCGGCAGCGAACCGCCGCCCGCGCCGCCGGTCGACTCCAGAGATCACTGGCGCCGCGTGATGCAGGGTCACGCCGGCGCGAACTACACCCCGCTCATCGCGTCCAACCGCATCGGCATCGAGCGCGGCCAAGCCGGCGAGATGACGTTCTACGGTTCGTCCTTCATCGCCGGTCCGATGGGCGAAATCGCGGTCGAACTGGACCGCACCAACGAAGGCTTCGTCACTGCCACTTTCGACCTCGACGAAATCGCCAAGCTGCGCGCCTCCTGGGGCCTCTTCCGCGACCGCAGGCCGGAGCTTTACGGCGCGCTCGGCACTCACGACGGAAGCGGCGCATGAACGCGCGCAGCGGATTGGCGGTTGCATTCGCACTCTTGGAAATCCGCGCCGGTCCCATTCAGATCAAGCTGGTCTCTAACCGCGCCGTCTATGACGTGACGCTCGATCACACTTCGCACGGCAGCGTGGCGGCGGTGCGCGGCCGCACCGTCATCGAATTCCGTGACGCCTGCAAAGGCTGGAGCACGACGCAGCGGTTCATCGCCGACATGAGCGATTCCGATGCCGAGGTGCCGCGCATCGACTACATCGTCAACGCATGGGCGACCCCAACGCGGAGAGACCGGACTACGAGGTGTCATCGCTGCTTTATGCGAACGGCGTGATCGGTTCGATGAAGCTGATCCACCGCCACTTCACGCTGAATGCCGAGTTGGTGAAGGTGGAAGCGATGAAGGGGAAATGCAACTACAACTGACCCTCATCTTTAAGGGAACATTGCAATTCGACGAAATTTGTTGTTTCCTTTTGGCCAATCTCATGAACTCTTATGTTGCGATATGGATTCCGCGCTTGTCACTGTAGGGGGAGTGTTCATCGCGGCGGCCGTGATTGGAACTGGCCTGAAGGCTGCTGGATACAACATTCCACCGATCGTCAATCCGTGGCGGCGCCTCGCGCTCTTCGCGGTTGGCGCGGCCATGGTCGGCGCGGCTTGGCTCTCAGGGTCCGGCGAATCGGTGCCATCCTTCCGCACCAGAGGAGATTGCTCGCCCGTGTTCTCGGGCAACCAAATAAATGGCGGCGTGAAAATGTCATGCGATCACCGCTAGCGACCTGCATCGGAATCGCGGCAACTCTTGCCGCCTCGACTGGCGGTGCGCCCGCGCAAGATCGGATCGAGACCGCAGGAAAATGCAGTCCAGTGTTTTCTCAATCGCGAATTGGCAACGTGACTCTCACTTGCGGCGCGGACCGAAAGGACCTCGAACAAATTGCAAAGCTGATAAATGCGGACATTCGCGAGAATAATTTGGGCCGCGCGGAAGTAGCTTCGTTATTAAAGGGCATAAATTCGTCTCTGGGAGACAACAAGAAAAGCTCGGAATTCATCATCCAGCAGCTCAAGAATGAAGGCCGCGCATCGGCGGAAACGCGTGCCTTGCTGAGAGATGTCCTCGACCTACTCAAGGCACGGGAGCAAGATATAGAGTTAGACAGGCCTGAGAAGGTGTACGTCTTCTTCGATTTCGACAGGTCGAGTCTCACCTCCGAAGCAGAGATGGCCGTAACTTATGCCGCGAAAGTCATGCGGGACGAACCGGAGTCTTTGGCAACGGTTCAGGCGTTTCTGGACACGTCGCTCGAGCAGGCCGACCCACCGCTATCGGAGCAGCAAATCCTCTTACTCGGGGACCGTCGTGCCCGAGCTGTGCGAGACGAAATGATACGACAGGGCATTCATTCTGATCGAATCCAGTTTCTTCCATCAAGGGTGGCGGTCGATGATCGTGACCCAAAATCGCGGGCGGTGCTGCTGAGATACGGTGAACCCAGATGAGCCATTCGGAGTTCGCCGGCCAACGACCGCGCTACACCGGTGTCGGGCGCTTGCGCTCCAATTTACCAATCCCCCGTCCTTTCCCCACCGCTTCACCGCCGAATTTGGCGCGCACCTTGTCCATGGCGCGTTCGGCGCGTGCGCGTTTGGTGAAGCCGGTGTCCACCAGATCGGAGGGATCGCATTCCACCGCCGGGCAGATGTTGGAAAGCCCCACGCCCAAGAGTCGATACGAAGTCCCATCGGCCTCGCGCAGCAGCGCCTCGCGCGCGACGCGATAGATGCGGTCGGCCAATTGCGTCGGCGCGTCCAGGGACACGCTGCGCGTCTTGATGCGAAATCCCGCCGTCTTCAATTTCAAGACCACCGTGCGGCCGCCCAGTTCCATCGCCTTGGCCCGCGCCGATACGCGCTCGGCCTGCCGCCACAGGATGCGCTCCAATTCCTCGCGGCCTTTCAGGTCGTGCGCGAACGTCGTTTCGGAGGAGATGCTCTTCATCTCGCCGTCGGGATCGACCTTGCGGCCGTCTTGCGCATTCGCCAGGCGATGCAGCCACAGGCCGGTGTTGCCGTACCGTTCGGCCAGCTTGCGCGGCTGCATGTCCTGAATCTGGCCGATCTTTGTGATGCCGTCCTTCGCCAATCGCGCCTGCAGCGCCGCGCCGGCGCCGCGAATGAACGCCACCGGTTTGTCGCGCAGAAACGTCTTCGCCTCCGCGCGTCCGATCACGGCGAAGCCGCGCGGTTTGTCCAGATCGGATGCGAGCTTGGCCAGGAACTTGTTGAAGCTCAGCCCGATGGACGCGGTGATGCCCAGCTCCACCTCGATCCGCTTCGCCAATCTCGCCATGCACTTCGCAGGCGTCACATGATGCAGCCGCTCGGTGCCCGATAGATCGAGATAGGCTTCGTCCAGCGACAAGGGTTCCACCAGCGGCGTCAATTCGCGCATCATCGCGCGCACGGCCCGCGCCACGGCGGAATATTTCGCGTGGTCCGGCTTGATCACCACCGCATGCGGACACAGCTTCAGCGCCTGGAACATCGGCATCGCCGAGCGCACGCCCGAAATGCGCGCGATGTAGCAGGCGGTCGAAACCACGCCGCGCGTCTGCCCGCCGACGATCACCGGTTTGTCGGCGAGTGCGGGATTGTCGCGCTTCTCGACCGCGGCATAGAACGCGTCGCAATCCAGATGCGCGATGGAGAGCGCGTCCAACTCGTCATGCGCCAGAACCCGCCGGCTGCCGCAGGCCTTGCAGCGCCGCGCCTCCGGCGCCGCATCGGCAAGGCAGTCGCGGCAGAACGCGCTCATCCGGGCAAGTCCTTTGGCGCCTCGTCCTCGCGCCACAGCCAGGCCGCGCCCCGCACGCCGCTCGAATCGCCGTGGCGGTTCTTCAGGATCGCGGTGCGGCCTTCGGGCTTGAACGCATACGCCTCCACCCGCGGCGGAAGCTCCGTGTACAGAGCATCGATATTCGACAATCCGCCGCCGATGACGATGGCGTCGGGATCGAGCACGTTGACCAGCACCGCGATGGCGCGCGCGAAGCGGTCGTACCATGCCGCCATCGCCGCGCGCGCTTGCGTGTCGCTCGCCGCCGCGATCTCTTCGGCGCTCATTTCGCGCCCGGTCTCGGCCTTGAACAATTTCGCCAGCGCCGGTCCGCTGCACCACGCCTCCACGCAGCCGCGCCGCCCGCAATAGCACGCCGGCCCCGGCAATTCGTCCGCGCGCGCGGGCAGGGGATTGTGGCCCCACTCGCCGGCGATGGCGTGCGCGCCCAGCAACGCGCGCCCGCCGATGCACACCCCGCCGCCGACGCCGGTGCCGGCGATGATGCCGAACACGATGTCCATTCCGGCGGCGGCGCCGTCGGTCGCTTCCGACAGCGCGAAGCAATTCGCGTCGTTGGCGGCGCGGATCGGCCGCGAAAGCGCCGCCGCCAGATCCTTGTCCAGCGGATGGCCGTTCAGCTTCGTCGAATTCGAGTTCTTCACCACGCCGGTCTTGGAGCTGATGGTGCCGGGAATGGCGATGCCGACGCTGCCGCGCGCGCCCAGCCGCGCCTCCACCCCCAGCACCAGATCGCGCATCGCCCGCACGACGGACTCGTAGGAATCGTGCGGCGTCGCCACGCGCTCGCGCGCCAGTTCCACGCCGCCCGGCGCCAGCGCCAGCACTTCGATCTTCGTCCCGCCCAAATCCAATCCGATTCGCATCAGCCAAAATCGCCCAATTTCGTTTCGATGAATCTCCGCGCATCCTTCCATGTTTCAGCCCTCAGATGCACGTGCGGCGACGGCGGCAGCAGCGGCTTCAGCCGCTCGTCGCCGATGAGATGGATGCGGAACACATCCGGCGCCGCCTCCGCCACGTCGGCGTGATGATGCGGAATGTCGTCGATGAAGAACACCGGCGCACCGGCGCGGCCCGCCAGCGCCTTCACCGCGGCCCCCTTCAAGCCCGAATTCACCAGCAGTGGAAAATCGAATCCCCGTGCGGCGAGATTGCGCAGCCGCGGCGGTGCCTGTGGCGGCGTGACGTTCGAAAGCACCACCACCTCGCAGCGCCGCGCCAGCGCCGCCATGGCGTCCCGCGCGCCTTCGACCGCTTCCAGCCAATCGAGGTCGCCGCGGAATTCGTCCAACAGCGCGGTGACTTCCACGTCCAGCGCGGCCGTGCCGTCGTCCAGCCGCTTTACGTTCCCGTGCAGCCGATAGCTCGAAAGATCGAGAAAGAGCCCGCGCGCGCGCAGAAAGCGGTCCAGCCCGTCGGCGAATCGCAACAACACTTCGTCCGCGTCGGCGATCACCAGCGGCCGGTTCGGCGACAGCGGCACGGTCGATGCCGATTCGTGAAATGCCCTCATCCGCCCGGCAATGCCCGCCGCAACAGGTGAACGGTCCGGGGCTCCAGCGACTCGGCCGCGCAGAAGCCGGTCAGCAGATCGTCGTCCGCCAACAGGAAATCCACCACCGCCGCCAGGAACTCGGGCTCCCCGGCCCGCAGGCGCAGGGAATCGGGCGTCATCCCGCTCTGGACCAGAAACCGGCCCAACGCCTCCGGCGATTCCGCGAGATATCCCAAGCCTTTGAGGGCCACGGTTTAGGCGGTCGTCGGGCTCGCGGAATGGCGCATCGTCAAGGGACCGTTAATAGATCGGGCGGTACTCTAGCGGAGCCGCGTGGCGGGGCATCCACGTGGAGCGCGATTGGGCGGGTTGTGGCTGCGGAGAGTCAAGACATGGATGCGACTGCGAAAACCGTCCTGATCGTGGAGGACAACGAGCTCAATATGAAGCTCTTCCACGATCTGCTCGACGCCCACGGCTACAAGATCCTGCAGACCAAGGACGGCATGGAGGCGCTGGACATCGCGCGCGAGCACCGTCCCGACCTGATCCTGATGGACATCCAATTGCCCGAAGTCTCGGGCCTCGAAGTCACCAAATGGCTCAAGGAAGACGATTCGCTCAAGGCCATCCCCGTCGTCGCGGTCACGGCGTTCGCGATGAAGGGCGACGAGGAGGTCATCCGCCAGGGCGGTTGCGAAGCCTACATCTCCAAGCCGATTTCGGTGACGAGCTTCCTGGAAACCGTGCGCCGCTTCATCGGGTAGAAGCATGACCGCGCGGGTCCTGGTCGTCGACGACATCCTCTCCAACGTCAAGCTGCTCGAGGCCAAGCTCGCCGCCGAGTATTTCGAGGTGGTGACCGCCTATAACGGGCTCGACGCGCTCGCCCGCATGGAGGAGCACGAGCCCGACATCGTGCTGCTCGACGTGATGATGCCCGGCATGGACGGCTTCGAGGTCTGCCGCCGCATCAAGACGAATCCCAAGACCGCGCATGTGCCGGTGGTGATGGTCACCGCGCTCGATCAGCCGTCCGACCGCGTCGCGGGGCTGGAAGCCGGCGCCGACGATTTCCTCACCAAGCCGGTGGACGATTCGGCGCTGTTCGCGCGCGTGCGCTCGCTGGTGCGCCTCAAGATGATGACGGACGAGCTTAGGATGCGCGAGGCCACCGGCCAAAGCATGGGCCTGATCGATCCGGCCAAGACCCTGACCGAGAACGCGCCGGCCGGCCGCATCCTGATCATCGAGGACCGGCCCGAATCCGTCGCCTGGTTCTGCTCCGCGCTCAAGCCCGACAACGAAGTCTCCGCCGTCGACAGCTTCGAGGAAGCCGTCGTCCGCGTGCGCGGCGGCGATTTCGACCTGATCGTGGTCAGCCTCGGCCTCCGCGGCTTCGACGGCCTCAGGCTCTGCTCGCAGCTTCGCTCCCTGCCGGAAGGCCGCAACGTGCCGATCCTGGTGCTGGTCAGCGACGGCGACCGCCGCAAACTGACTCAGGCGCTCGAAATGGGCGTCAACGACTATCTCACCCGCCCCGTCGACAAGAACGAATTGATCGCGCGCGTGCGCACCCAGTTGCGCAAGAAGAAATACGCCGACAAGCTGCGCCACAACGTGCAGCTCAGCCTGGAAATGGCGATCACCGATCAGCTCACCGGCCTGCACAACCGCCGCTACATGAGCCGCCATCTCGACACGCTGATCGACGGCGCGCGCAAATCGGCCAAGCCGATCGCGTTCCTCATCATGGACATCGACCACTTCAAGTCGGTCAACGACACCTACGGCCACGACATCGGCGACGAAGTGCTGCGCGAATTCGCAAGCCGCATCTCCGCCAATGTGCGCGGCATCGATCTCGCCTGCCGCTATGGCGGCGAGGAATTCGTGGTGGTCATGCCCGACACCGACATGGACTTCGCCTATACCGTGGCCGAGCGCCTGCGCAAGAGCGTGGAGCAGAAGCCCTTCGCCATCAGCCGCGATCCCGGCAAGCTGAACGTCACCATTTCCATCGGCATCGCGGGCTCGGAAGGCAACATCGACTCCGCGGACAAATTGCTCCATCGCGCCGATCAGGCGCTCTACCGCGCCAAGCGCGAAGGCCGCAACCGCGTCGTCAAGGACGCGGCGTAAGACCCGCCACACGAAACGCGCCGCCGGCCGGCATTTCGCCGCCCGCACTCAGGCCGAATTGTTGTTGACGAGCGACGCCTTGGTCCAGCCCAGCGTGTCGTCGCCCATCACCGGCGTGCATTTGAGATTGGCGGCAAGCTGGCTGAGTTGAGCGCGGAATCTTTCCTGATCGATCCAGAGGTCGACGCGACCGCCCGGCCTTATCAGGCGGGTGATCTCGGCAACATTGGTGTCGGTCAGCGGCGCGTTTTGCATGGTGATGTAGTTCGCGATCTTATCGACGAACGGGTAGGGCGGGTTGGTGTCGAACGACGGAAGCTGCACCAGCATGGGAATCGCCTTGCCGGTCAACGTGTTTGTGGTGAGCGCGTTCAGATTGATGGCGTCGATGAAGCCGTAGTTGTTGCCGCCTTCCCGGTAGAAGCCCTCGCCGGCGATATCGAGCTGGATGAAATAATTCTCGTCGACGCCCATATCCGCCCGGCTGGCGAAGTCGGCGGGATCGGTGGTCGATGGGGTCCCCACCTTGGCGATCGCCGCGGCGACGGCTTCCGCCAACGGCTTGGACTGGACTGCGGCCTGGCTTGTCTGGGTCGAGGCGGTGGCCTGGCTGGTCGAGGTTTGGCTCGATGCGCCGATGAATTGCTGGCTCTGCGTCGTGCTGTACGAAGCGATCAGGGAAATGGCGCCCGCAACCGCAAGCGACCCGAGCACCACCGGTGCGGTCAGCGGCAGCGCGCCCAAGGCCACGGCACCGGCGACCGCGGCCAATGCCGGAACACCGTACCAATACCAATCGATCGTCGCGCTGTTGGCCTGCGCGGTGAGCGAGCGGCTGGTGACCGTGTCTTCCGTCGGCGGCGGCGGCATGATCGTCTGCATGGCATCGACGATCGTGCCGACCACGTCGGTGCTCGGCAGGGCCGTCATGCTGTAAAGGAAATTGACTCCCTCGGGCGCCGTTATGGCGACGCTCCAGTCGCCCGCCAACGGGTTGGCAATCACCGCCACCCAGGTCGAACCCGAACCGTTGGTCTGCACGAACAGCGTGTCCGTGCTGGTGTCGGTGTTGTAGACGGTGCCGGCCGGGTCGGTGAGCGTGACCGTGGCGCCGGTCGGATAGGCGAATCCGCCGTCCGCCTGGCAGATGCAGGCCGTCAAATAAGGCGACCCTTCGGCCAATGTCAGGGTTACCGCTTGCGGCGGCGGAGTGCTGTCGGTGACCGAGATCGACAGAAACGCATAGGCGTTATCTCCCGTCACCGAGGTGACGGTGCTGACCGGCACTTGGAACTGCGCGATACCGGGACCGGCGGACAACGGCGAAGCCGCGATCTGCTTGTCGCCCGCCCAGTTCGCGCCGTCGAAGACGTTGTACCAAAGCTGGCCGTTGCTGGTGTTTCCCTCGTGGAAACAATAGACCTTGTCGCCGAAGGTGATCGCGGCAGGCGTCTTCGACGTATTCGTCAGCGGAACCTGCGCCTCGCCCGCCCACGCGCTTCCGTCGAAGATGTTGTACAGAAGGGCATTGCCAACATTGTCGGCGCCGTAGGATCCGGAATAGGCGCAGAACAGCCTGCCGTTGAAATAGCAAGCCGAAGGTCCCGACGACAGTTTCGACGCCGCGACCTGCTTGTCTCCCGCCCAACTCTCCCCGTCGAAGACGTTGTACCAGAGCTGCCCGTTATTCGTGTTGCCCTGGTGGAAGCAATAGAGCTTTCCGTTGTAGACGACCGCCGAGGGCGTCTGCGACGTGTTGGTCAGGGGCACCGCCTTTTCGCCGAGCCAGGTCGTGCCGTCGTAGACATTGTAGAGCAGCGCGTTGCCGGACTGCGCGCTGCCGTAAGAGCCCGAGTAGAAGCAGTAAAGCTGGCCCTGAAACAGGCACGCCGACGGTCCCGACGACAAGGGAGAGGCCGCGATCTGCTTGTCGCCCAGCCAGCGGACGCCATCATAGGTGTTGCACCAGAGCTGTCCGTTGCCGGTGTTTCCTTGATGGAAGCAGTACAGATCCCCGAAAACCGCGATAGGCGAAGGATTATTGGTCGTATTCGTCAGTGGGACCTGACGCTCTCCACTCCAATTGTTGCCGTTCCAAAAATCGTAGAAGAGCCCATTACCATCTGGATCGATTTCGTTTGACCCGGAATAGAATACGTATAGTCCATCGCTCATGCTCCTGCCTCCAGCCGAAGAGAATCAGTCTTCGATTCTTGAAGTTAAGATCAGACGACTTGTAATGGAACGCAAGTCAATTTGCGTCCATCGGGCGAAGGATGGGCGGGATGCTGAATTTCTTCTTTATGACCTTTGACAAAACCGGTCGAATGCGTTTTCCAGATTCGCTCACGCGGGCATGGGACGTCTTCGAAACCCTAGGCCGACGGTAATTCCGCGGTCACCTTGTCGATCACCTTGACCAGCGTTGCGGGGTCCTGCGCGCCGGAGATCGCGTATTTGTTGGCGAAGATGAAGGTCGGCACGCCGGAAATCCCCACGCGGTGCGCCATGTCGTCCTCGCGCGCCACAAGTTCGCGATCCGCGCCGCGCGCCAGAAGATCGGAGACGAGCGCCACATCCATGCCGGCGTCGGCCGCGATTCCGGTCAGCACCGCGGCGTCGCCGATGTCCTTGCCTTCCTCGAAATAGGCGCGGAACAGCTTCTCCACGACCGCGTCCTGCACGCCCGCGCTTGCCGCCCAGCGGATCAGGCGATGCGAATCGAGCGTATCGGGCCGGCGCGCCTGCGCCTCGAAATCGAAGGCGATGCCTTCGCCCGCGCCGGCTTGGCTGAGCGCATCCGACATGCCGCGCAGCCTTTCGCCGTCGCCGAATTTCGCCTTCATATATTCCTTGCGGTCATAGCCTTCCGGCGGCACGGTGGGATCGAGCCGGAACGGCCGCCACGTCACGCTGAACGTCCTGTCCGGCCGCTCCGCCAACGCGCGCTCCAAGCGGCGCTTCCCGATGAAGCACCAGGGGCAAACCGTGTCGGAGACGATGTCGATCTGCATGACGGTGTTATCCCGGCGTCGCGGTCACGACGCCCTTTCCGATCATTTCATCCAGGAACGCCTTGGTGTCGCTTTCGCATTGGCCGCGCGCGACCTCGTAGCGCGCCGTCAGCGCGTCCACCAGCGCGGGCAGGGCGGCGGGTGTTTCCAGAAGGCCCCAGATCGCCGCGCCGATCCGGTCGAATTCGAGGTAAATCCAGTTCTCGGTGTCCAACAGCACCATCTCGCCATCCAGCTCGGTGGAGATGACATTGGGGGAACGCGCATAGACCATTGAATCGCTCATGGTGGCCTGTTCATATCGGGCGCCCAAGCGTGCCAATATTTCACCCGCAAAGACAAGGTCTTACAGGTCATGCCTCAGAGCTTCGGCGGCGACGTGCCCGGCATTCCCGGAGCGTTGGTGCGGGACGTCGCGTCCCTGCCGGACAGGCTCGAGGGCGGGCGTCCGGCCGGCCACCATGCCGAGGCGAAGTCCGGCGAATTCCTGATGGTCATGCCGGAGGTCGGCCGCTTCCGGGTCCGCGGCGGAACGACCATCGAAGTTGCGCTCGAGAACGGCGCCGATCCCGGCTCCGTGCGCCTCCTGCTCAACGGCACCGCGCGCGGCGCTTTGATCCATCAACGCGGCGAACTGCCGCTGCATGCGGCGAGCCTGGCTCCGCCGGACGGCGGCGCGGCGGTGGCGGTTTGCGGCGCGTCCGGCTTCGGCAAATCGACGCTCGCCGTGGAACTCAGCCGCCGCGGCTGGAAGCTGCTCGCCGACGACACGACGCGCGTGACGTGGAACGGCGGCCGGGCCGTCGCGTGGCCGAGCCGCGAATTCATCAAGCTGTGGCGCGATGCGTGCGAGACGCTCGCCGTCGACACGGCTTCGATCGAGCGCGTGTCGGCTTCGCTCGACAAATACTACGTCCCTGTCCCCGCCCAGGCCGAGCCGTGCGCGCTTGGTTGCGTGTTCGAAATCACCGCGGACGGCATCGCGCCCGGCCCGGTGCTGTCGGCCGGCGAGCGCATGGCGCTGCTGACGCGCCACACCTACCGGCCGAAGCAGATCCCGCCGCTGGGCGTCGCGGCGAATTATGCGCGCCTGCTCGCAAAGGTCGCGAGCGCCACCCGTCTGTTCCGTCTTGGCCCTTCGCGCTCGCAAACCCCGGCCGCCTTCGCGGACCGCATCGAAGAGATCTTGCGCGCATGACGGCGCTGGCCGGCATCTGGAATTTCGCCGGCAAGCCCGACGCGGGCGCGCAAACCGCGCGCATGTTGGCCGCGCAGGCGATCTATGGTCCGCAAGCGGCCGCGATCTGGGATGGCGGCAGTGTCGCGCTGGGTTCGCGCCTGTTCCGCCTGTTGCCGGAAGACGTTCACGACCGCCAGCCGCTGGAGGGCGGCGGCCGTTTCGTGCTGATCGCCGACGTCCGCCTCGACAACCGCGACGATCTCGGGCGCGAACTCGGCCTCGATGCCGAACGCGTGCGCGGCATGGCCGATGCCGATTTCATCTTGTCCGCGTGGGAACGCTGGGTTGAAAACAGTTTTGACCGTCTCGTCGGCGACTACGCGTTCGCGCTGTGGGACCGCGCCGGCCATCGCCTGGCGCTGGCGCGCTCCGCCACCGGCGCGCGGCCGCTGCATTATCATCGCGGCCGCGACTTCCTCGCCTTCGCCTCGATGCCCAAGGGCCTGCATGCGCTGCCCGAAATCCATCGCGCGCCCGACGAACAGCGCGTCGCCGAATTCCTGGCATTGCTCCCCGAAAGCGGACCGCAAAGCTTCTTCAAGGATGTCGAGCGCGTGGAGGCCGGGCACGTCGCCATCGTCACCGCAAACGGCGTGACCCGGCGCCGCCACTGGCAGCCGCAGCGCCGCATCCAGAACCTGAGGACCGCCGACGAATATGCCGAAGGCCTGCGCCACCATCTCGACCGCGCGGTGCGCGACCGCTTGCGCGGCGCGGGCAAGGCGGTGGCGGCGCATCTGAGCGCCGGCCTCGACAGCTCCATCGTCGCCACCAGCGCGGCCATCGCGATGGCTGAAACCGGCGGCAAGGTGTTCGCCTTCACCGCCGTGCCGCGCGAAGGCTATGACGGGCCGGTGCCGCGCCGCCGCCTGGCCGACGAAGGTCCCATCGCGGCCAAGACCGCGGCGCTGCATCCGAACATGGAGCACGTGCTGGTCCGCACCAACGCGCAATCGCCTTTCCGCGACCTCGACCGCCAGTTCTTCCTCTACGACCGGCCGCTGCTCAACATCTGCAACGCGGTGTGGATGAACGCGATCGACGATGCCGCCCAGGCGCGCAAGCTTTCGGTGCTGATGCCGGGCCAGTTCGGCAATTTGAGCCTCACCTATGACGGGCTGACGCTGCTGCCGAACTTGCTCGCCCGCGGCCGTTTGCTCGCTTGGCTGCGCCAGGGCACGGGCGTCGTGCGCAACGGCCACATGCGCTGGTCCGGGATGCTGTCGCAAAGCATCGGTCCGTACCTGCCGGATTTCGCCTGGCGCCTGGCGCTCGCCGCCTTCGGCAAAGCGAGCCAGGACGTCACCGCCTATTCCGGCATCAGCGCCGCCCGCATCCAGGCATTGGCGCTGCGCGACGTCGCCCGCAACCGCGCGCTCGATCTCGACTACCGCCCGCGCAGCGACGGATTCGCCTCGCGCCTCTGGGCGCTGGACCGTGTCGATCTCGGCAACGTCAACAAGGGCGTGCTGGCGGGCTGGGGCATCGACCAGCGCGATCCCACCAGCGACCGCCGCCTGATCGAATTCAGCCTCGCCATTCCGGAAGAACAGTTTTTGGTTAAC
>Ga0335083_10008145_pt1 | contig 12826 bp, 12 predicted proteins | sample Lox_Sample_42_FD_206716 | JGI IMG/M metagenome (GOLD analysis project Ga0335083, IMG submission 206716) | Soil microbial communities from Loxahatchee National Wildlife Refuge, Florida, United States - Lox_Sample_4.2 | ecosystem: Environmental > Terrestrial > Soil > Wetlands | place: USA...
GCGGCACGCCGTTCGGGCCGAACAGCGTCGTGTGCAGCGACTGGTAGCCGTTGATGCGCGGGATCGCGATGTAGTCCTTGAAGCGGCCGGGCATCGGCTTGTAGAGGCCGTGCACGAGGCCGAGCGCCCGGTAGCAGCCGTCGACCGAGCCGACGACGACACGGACGCCGTAGACGTCGATGACGTCCGAGAGCGCGACGCCCTTGCGGCGCATCTTCTGGTAGATGCTGTAGAGGTGCTTCTCGCGCGAGTCGACCTGGCCCTCGAGCCCGGCCTTCTTGAGCGCGCCCTCGATGTTGGAGGTGATCTTCGGCAGGAACTCCTTCTGGTGGCCGCGGCTCTTCCTGAGCTCGCGCTCGAGCACCTTGTAGCGCTGCGGGTAGAGCGCGCGGAAGCCGAGCTCCTCGAGCTCGAGCTTGATGGAGTGGATGCCGAGGCGGTTCGCGATCGGCGCGTAGATGTCGAGCGTCTCGAGCGCGATGCGCCGGCGCTTCGGCGCGGGCATCGCGCCCAAGGTCCGCATGTTGTGGGTGCGGTCCGCGAGCTTGACCATGATCACGCGGATGTCGCGGACCATCGCGAGGATCATCTTGCGGAACGATTCCGCCTGCGCTTCCTTGCGGCTCTTGAACTGGACCTTGTCGAGCTTGGATACGCCGTCGACGAGCTCGGCGACCTCACGCCCGAAGCGCGCGAGGATCTCGTCCTTCGCCGTCGGCGTGTCCTCGATGACATCGTGCAGGAGCGCCGCGCAGATCGTCTGGCCGTCGAGGTGCAGGTCCGCGAGGATGCCGGCGACCGCCACCGGGTGGGTGATGTACGCCTCGCCCGTCAACCGCTTCTGGCCGCGGTGCGCCTCGTTGGCGACCTCGTACGCTTCCTGGATGCGCTCGACCTGCTCGGGCGGCAGGTAGCCCTCGAGCTTGGCGATCAGCTGCGAGATGCCGGGGGAGCGGCGGCCGCCCGGCAGGAAGCTCAGCAGGGAGGACGCGTAATCCATCGAGGCCCTGCCGAGCGGAAGTCAGGAATCTCCGGTCAGTCCCCGAGGCCGAACTGGGGGGCGCGGAAGTCGGGCGGCAGGTCGAGCGGGTTCTCGGGCTGCATCACGGGCGCGACCGGCTCCGGATCCGCCTCGAGGAGGAGGGAGCTGTTGACCTTGCCGTCCGCGATCTCCCGCAGCGCCACGACCGTCGGCTTGTCGTTCTGCCACTCGACCAGCGCATCGGCACCGTTCGCGAGCCGGCGCGCGCGCTTGGCGGCGATCAGCACGAGCTCGAACTGGTTCTCGACGCCTTCCTGGTGCAGACAGTCTTCGATCGTGATTCGGGCCATGGCGGGACATTCCAATAGGAGAAAGACGGTCGTGCAGGATAACCGAACACCCCCCTCCGCGGCCACCGCAGCGCAACAGCACGCCGCCCGCCCGACGCGCCGGCCGGGGCGGCCCGAGCCGCCGGTCACGTCAGTCAACCCATTGAATTAATTGACTTTGTAGCCGGCGCTGCCGCGCCGGCCGGCGACCTAGAGGAGCAGCCGGTTCGCGAGCTCCGCGAGCCCCGGCCGGTCCGCGCGAAGGTCCGCGGGTTCACCGTCGATCACGCGCCCGAGGTCGGCGAGCGCCTGCTCGAAGCGGTCGTTGATGATCACGTAGCGGAAGTCGCGCCAGTGCGAGAGCTCGGTCACCGATTCCCGCAGGCGCCGCGCGATCACCTCGTTCGAGTCGGTGCCGCGCCCGCGCAGCCGCTCCTCGAGCGCCGCGCGCGACGGCGGCAGGATGAACACGTCCGCCGCCTCCGGCAGCTTCGCGCGCAGCTGCTCCGCGCCCTGCCAGTCGATCTCGAGCACGAGGTCGCGGCCCGCGGCGAGCGCGCGCTCGACTTCGCTGCGTGCCGTGCCGTAGAGGTTGTCGAACACGCTCGCGTGCTCGAGGAAGCCGCCCGCGGCGATCATGCGCTCGAAGGTCGGCCGGTCGACGAAGTGGTAGTCGCGGCCGTCGACCTCGTTCTCGCGGCGCGGCCGCGTCGTGTGCGAGATCGAGAAGGCGAGCCCGGGCCTGCTCGCGATCAGCTGCTTGACGAGGCTGGTCTTGCCGGTGCCCGAGGCGGCGGCAATCACGAACAGTCGACCACGTCGGGAAGGCGTCACGTTGGCCATCGGCTCACTCGACGTTCTGCACCTGCTCGCGCATCTGCTCGATTAGGACCTTCATGTCCACCGCCGCGCGAGTCGTGTCGCTGTCCTGGGACTTCGACGAGAGCGTGTTCGCCTCGCGGTTGAACTCCTGCATCAGGAAGTCGAGCCGCCGCCCGGCCGGTTCGTCGCCAGCGAGCGCCTTGGCCGTCTCGGCGACGTGGCTGGTGAGGCGATCGAGTTCCTCGTCGACGTCCATGCGCGCGAGCGCGAGCGCGAGCTCCTGCTCGAAGCGCTCGCGGTTGGGTTCGGCCGGCAGCGTCAGCTGGCCGAGGCGCTCCTCGAGCCGGGCCCGGATGCGCGCGCGCACTTCGGGCTGGCGCGCACGGATGGCCGCGACGATCGCCTCGAGCTGTTCGCAGCGGCTGCCGAGCATCGTCGCGATCCGGCCACCCTCGCTGACGCGGCTCGTGGTCAGGTCCCTGAGGGCGTCCTTGAGCGCCGCCGTCGCAACGCCGAGCAGCGGTGCGCGATCGCGTTCGGGTTCCTTAAGGACGCCCGGCCAGCGCATCAGGTCGAGGGCCGTGGGCGGGGTGAGCGCACCGTCCCGCGCGGCCGCACGACGCGCCACCAGCTGCGCCTTTTCGATCAGCTCGTCAAGGAACGGTCCGTCGATTTCGAGGGAGGCCGAGGCGCCCTGCGAGGCGCGGTACTGCAGCGTCGCATCGAGCTTGCCGCGACGCACCGCGGCGCTGATCGTGGCGCGGAACTCCGTCTCCAGCGAGCGAAACTCGTCCGGAAGCCTGAGACTGACCTCGAGGTACCGGTGATTGACGGTCCTGAGCTCCCACGCGAGTGTCCCGCCCGCATCAGCGTGTTCGCGGCGCGCGAAGCCTGTCATGCTGCGGATCATCGTGGGCCGTGTAGTATGAAACCGAGCCACACTTTAGCAGCCCCGGTGCGCACCCGGGGCGGGGAAACGGGCCTTGCAAATTGAATACGCGGACCTGAGCCTCGTCGGTCACCGCGAGGACAATCAGGATCGCGTCGGCGTGGCCGCCGGCGAGCACGCGGCGCTCGTGATCGCCGTCGACGGCATGGGCGGTCACAGTAATGGCGCAAAGGCGGCGGAAACCGCGCTTGCCTCGCTGACCGCGAGCTTCTGGCAGCAGGTCCATCCGCTGTTTGATCCGCTCGGCTTCCTGCACCTCGCGCTCGGCAAGGCGCACGACGACGTGGTCGCGCTCGGCACGGGCCTGCCGCTCGACCAGCGCCCGCGCGCGACCTGCGCGGTGTCGCTCGTGCAGGAGGCCTCGGCCTGGTGGGGACACGTCGGCGACAGCCGCGTCTACCAGCTCAGGAACGGCGAGGTCGTCGCGCGCACGCGCGATCACAGCCACGTCGAGCAGCTGCTTCGCGACGGGCTCATCACCGAGGCGGAGGCGCACGGCCACCCGATGCGCAACTTCGTCGAGTGCTGCGTCGGCGGCGACCCGATGCTGACCGAGATGACGATCGGCCGCCGCCAGCCGCTCAAGCGCGGCGACGTCGTGCTCACCTGCACCGACGGGCTCTGGGCCAACATGCGCGACTCGGAGGTGGCGGCGCCGTGGCGCGCGTCCGCGAACCTGCGCGAGACGCTCGCGGAGGTCTGCGCGCGCGCCGTGCAGGCCTCCGCCCCCCACAGCGACAACACCTCGGCCGCCGTGCTCCGCTGGCTGGCCTGACGTTCGAAGCGGAGACCCGATGCGTCCCAGCGGCCGATCCCCCGACCAGTTGCGCGAGGTCAGCTTCGCGCGTCGCTTCACGCGCCACGCCGAGGGCTCGGTGCTCGTGTCCTTCGGCGACACGCGGGTGCTCTGCACGGCGACCATCGAGAACGGCGTGCCGCACTTCCTCAGGAACAGCGGCCAGGGCTGGATCACCGCCGAGTACGGCATGCTGCCGCGCGCGACCCACAGCAGGAGCCCGCGCGAGGCGGCGAAGGGCAAGCAGAGCGGGCGCACCCAGGAGATCCAGCGGCTGATCGGCCGCAGCCTCAGGGCCGTCGTCGACATGAAGGCGCTCGGCGAGCGCACGATCACGCTCGACTGCGACGTGCTGCAGGCCGACGGCGGCACGCGCACCGCCGCGATCACCGGCAGCTACGTCGCGCTCGCCGATGCCGTCACGACGCTGATGAAGCGCCGCGACCTCGCCCAGAACCCGCTGCACGGCCAGGTGGCCGCGGTCTCGGTCGGCATCGTCGGCGGCACTCCCGTGCTCGACCTCGACTACGCCGAGGACTCCGAGGCCGAGACCGACATGAACGTCGTGATGAACGGCGGCGGCGCCTTCGTCGAGGTGCAGGGCACCGCCGAGGGCCACGCGTTCCGCCGCAACGAGCTCGACGCGCTCCTCGACCTCGCCGCCACCGGCATCGGCCGGCTGATCGCGCTGCAGCGCCAGGCGCTCGACGCCGGCGACTAGCCGTGGCCGTCTTCCTGCCGCGGCTCGTGGTCGCGACCGGCAACCGGGGGAAGCTGCGTGAACTCGAGAGCCTGCTCGCGGGCTTCGCCGGCGAGATCGTGCCGCAGTCCCGGCTCGGCATCCCCTCGCCCCCCGAGACCGAGACGACCTTCCGGGGCAACGCGCTCCTGAAGGCCCGGCACGCGGCGGCGCTCGCGGGCCTCCCGGCGCTCGCCGACGACTCGGGCCTCGAGGTCGATGCGCTCGGCGGCCGCCCGGGGGTCTACTCGGCGCGCTACGCGGGCGAGTCGGCGTCGGATGAGGAGAACAACGCGCTGCTCCTGCGCGAGCTCGCCGCGGTCGCGGAACCCCGGAGCGCGCGCTACCGCTGTGCGATTGCGCTCGTGCGGGGCGCGCAGGATCCCGAGCCCCTCGTCGTGGCGGGCGCCTGGGAAGGCCGGATCGCGCGCGCGCCGCGCGGGGACGGCGGCTTCGGCTACGACCCGCTCTTCCTGGTCGGTACGGGCGCACTGACCGCGGCCGAGCTTCCGGCCGAGGAGAAGAACCGCGTCTCGCACCGCGCGCTTGCGCTGCGCGAGCTGATCCGGCGCCTGGCGGCGACGTGAGCACGCTCCTCGCGCCGCCGCTCGCCCTCTACGTCCACCTGCCGTGGTGCGTGCGCAAGTGCCCGTACTGCGACTTCAACTCGCACGTGCACAAGGGCGCGCTGCCGGAGGCCGCCTACGTCGCGGCGCTCCTCGGCGACCTCGACGCCGACGTCGCGCTGGTCGCGGGGCGCCGCCTCGCGACGGTGTTCATCGGCGGCGGCACGCCGAGCCTGTTCAGTGCGGAGAGCATCGCGGCGCTGCTCGCGGGCGTGCGCGCGCGGCTGCCGCTCGAGGCGGAGGCGGAAATCACGCTCGAGGCGAACCCCGGCACGGTCGAGCACGGTCGCTTCGGCGGCTACCGCGAGGCCGGCGTCACGCGGATCTCGCTCGGCGCGCAGAGCTTCAATGCGCGCCAGCTCGCCGTGCTCGGCCGGATCCACGGCGCCGACGACACCGCGCGCGCGGTCGGCGAGCTCCGCGACGGCGGAATTCGGAACTACAACCTCGACGTGATGTACGCGCTTCCCGAGCAGACGGTGGCGGGCGCGAACGAGGACATCGAGCGGGCGGTCGCGCTCGGGCCCCCGCACCTGTCGCACTACCAGCTCGCCCTCGAGCCCGGCACCGTGTTCCACGAGCGCCCGCCCGTGCTCCCGGACGAGGAGGTCGCGCAGGAGATCGAGGCGACCACGCACGCACGCCTCGAGGCGGCGGGCTACCGGCAGTACGAGATCTCCGCCTGGTCGCGCCCGGGGGCGGAGTGCCGCCACAACCTCAACTACTGGCGCTTCGGCGACTACCTCGGCATCGGCGCCGGCGCGCACGGCAAGGTGACCGACGCGGCGGCGGGAAGCGTGGTCCGAACGCTCAAGACGAAGCAGCCGCGCGAATACCTCGAGCGCGCACGGCTCGGAGCCTCGCCCCGGACGGTCGCCGAGGTCCCGCCCCGCGAGCGGCCGTTCGAGTTCATGCTGAATGCGCTCAGGCTCACGGCCGGGTTCGAGACCGAGGAGTTCGAGACGCGGACCGGCCTCCCGATCGCGACCTGCGAGCCCGTCCTCGCGCGCGCCGAGGCACGCGGACTCCTCGCGCGCCTGCCGCGCGGCTGGCGGCCGACGTCGCTCGGGCGCCGTTTTCTCAATGACTTGCAGGCGATGTTCCTGCCCGGGGACGCGACGGCCGCGATGCCGGCGCCGGGCGGCCGGTTCGGGATCTGACGGTTTGGGGCCGCGGCCTAAATAATTCTTGACATCCGCCCCGTTATGTTGCGCGGGCCTACAGGCTCAGGGAAACTTGTACACACGGGGAGCCGGTTTCCGGAAAAGTGTGGACTAACGCACGTTTCCTGACTCGTTACGTCAGGAGTCGAATATCAACCGATTGATTCCAAAGGGATCTTTGGGGTGTTTACTTTTTAACCAAAACGACATGAAACGCGTTTTTCGCGGTCATGTGCCGATGCGACCGGCAGTCATCCACATAGTTATCCACAGGAATTGTGGATAAGGCCTACGCGGCGAGCGGCGTTAGATCGTTACGCATCTGTCTTGAGAACACGCGACGTTTCGTGCGGCTAAGCCGTCGGCCAGGCGGGGGTTTTTGGTGGGGGGTTGTCTGAGCTCACCCGCGTCCCCATGGTTGCCTTGCGGCGGGGTTCACGAGACCCCTATACTTCGCCCCCTTTTTCCCGACCCGACCCCTACCCAGAGAGTGCCATGAAGGCTGGAACCCATCCCGACTACAAGACGATCAACGTGACCTGCAGCTGCGGGAACACGTTCGAGACCGGCTCCACCCTCGGCCACGACCTGCAGATCGAAGTCTGCGCGAACTGCCACCCGTTCTACACGGGCAAGCAGAAGATCGTGGACTCGGGCGGCCGGGTCGACAAGTTCCGCAAGCGCTACGCGGCGGCCCAGAGCGGCGCGCGTCCGGCTTAAGGTCGGCGCGGGCGTCTCGCGCGCCCTTCGATCCAACGAACGCCCGGCCCGGTCCGGGCGTTTTCTTTTGTGCGCGCCGGAGGGCCCCGAGAGGCTTTCGTAGCCATACCGACCCGGCCGCACGCCGTACGCGTGCTCCCGCGCCGCGCACCCCGGCAGTCGCGACTCAATAAATGCCGCGGGCTGTCGATACCCGGTGATACCCGCACAAGTATCGCGGCACCGCGTCGCATTTTTTTTGCGCGCGTCGTTCGGCGCTTCGGCATCGTCCCTGTGCCGGCGCCGTTACCTTGATTCTTGCGCTGCAGCGTGACAGGCTGACTGGAATCACGGAATCCCCCGATGCCGACCAAGAAGTACACGCTCACCAACGTTGCGACCGGCAAAAGCAGCGAGCTCGAGGCGCTGTCACCGACCATCGGACCGGACGTTCTCAACATTGCGCCGCTCTACAAGGATCACGGGCTCTTCACCTTCGATCCCGGGTTCATGTCGACCGCGGCGTGCGAGTCGAAGATCACCTTCATCGACGGCGACAAGGGCGTGCTCTTGTACCGCGGCTACCCGGTCGAGCAGCTGGCCGCGAAGAGCACGTTCATCGAGGTCGCGTACCTCCTGATCTACGGCGAGCTGCCGGGTGCGACCCAGCTCGCGGAATTCAGCCGCAGCATCACGCGCCACTCGATGATCAACGAGTCGCTGCTGCGGTTTTACAACGGCTTCCACCACGACGCGCACCCGATGTCGCAGGTCTCCGCGGTGGTCGCCTCGATGGCGGGCTTCTACCACGACTCGCTCGACATCAATAACCCCCGGCACCGCGAGATCTTCGCGCACCGGATCATCGCGAAGATGCCGACGATCGCGGCGGCCGCCTACAAGCACATGCTCGGCCAGCCGTTCATGTACCCGCAGAACGACCTCGGCTACTGCGAGAACCTGCTCAACATGTTCTTCTCGGTGCCGTGCGAGCGCTACGCGGTCGAGCCCGTCGCCGCGAAGGCGCTCGACCTCCTGCTGATCCTGCACGCCGACCACGAGCAGAACGCGAGCACCTCGACCGTGCGCCTCGCCGGCAGCACCGGCGCGAACCCCTACGCCGCGATCTCCTCCGGCATCGCTGCGCTCTGGGGCCCGGCGCACGGCGGCGCCAACGAGGCGGTCCTCCTGATGCTCGAGGAGATCGGCACCGCCGATGCGATCCCGAAGTTCCTGGCGCGCGTCAAGGACAAGCAGGACCACACGCGCCTGATGGGCTTCGGCCACCGCGTCTACAAGAATTTCGACCCGCGCGCCAAGATCATCCGCGAGACCTGCCACCAGGTGCTCGAGAAGCTCGGCCGCGTCGACAACCCGCTCTTCGAGCTCGCGCTCAGGCTCGAGGAGATCGCGCTCAAGGACGAGTACTTCGTCTCGCGCAAGCTCTACCCGAACGTCGACTTCTACTCCGGCATCATCTACAGCGCGCTCGGCATCCCGCGCTCGATGTTCACCGTGATGTTCGCGATCGCCCGCACCGCCGGCTGGGTCGCGCACTGGCAGGAGATGATCTCCGACCCGGCGATGAAGATCGGCCGCCCGCGCCAGCTCTACACCGGCAGGGGCCCGCGCGACTACGTCGACATCGGCACGCGCTGAGCGTCCGCCGGCGGCCAGCGGGCCGCCACCCGTGCGACAATGACCCGAACGACCGCGGCGCCCGCCGGCGCCGCGGTCGTTGCGCGTTCCGCGGCCGACGATCCGGCGCGATGCGCAGAATGAACCCCGGGACCCACGGATTCCATCGGCGTGCGCAGCGGCAATCTCAAGGCGATCGGCACGATGCTCGGGGGGGTGTTCTTCTTCTCGTTGCTCGACGCCGGGCTCAAGCACCTCGCGGGCTCGTACGCGCCGATCCAGGTGATGTTCCTGCGCGCCGCCGCCTCGATCCCCTTCGTGCTGCTGCCGGTCGCCGTCACGGGCGGCTGGCGCGAGCTCAAGATGCAGCGCCCGCACCTCTACCTGCTGCGCGGCGTGCTCGGCATGACGGTGCTCTGGACCTTCGTCTACGCAATCTCGGTCCAGTCGCTCAGCTACACCTACGCGATCTACATGAGCGCGCCACTGATGGTCGCGGGCCTCGCGGGGCCGACGCTCGGCGAGAAGGTCCCGGCGCAGCGCTGGGCGGCGATCGTCGTCGGCCTCGTCGGCGTCCTGATCGCGCTCAAGCCGAGCGGCGGCTTCGTCGCCCTCGGCGGCATCGCCGCGATGTTCAGCGCCATCTGCTACGCCGCCAACGTGATCACGGTGCGCCTCATCGGCCGCACCGACTCGAACTTCGCGGTCGTGCTCTGGCACCTGTGCTTCGTGATGCTGGTGTCGGCCCTGCTCGGGTACGCGACCTGGCAGCCGATCCGCGCCGAGCACTGGCCGTGGATCGCGTTCTGCGGGCTGGTCGGCGCGATCGCGCAGTTCCTGTTCACGGCGGCGTTCCGGCTCGCACCCGCCTCGACGATCGCGCCCTTCGAGTACACCGCGCTCGTCTGGGGCGTCGCCCTCGACTGGATCCTGTTCGCGACCGCGCCGTTCCTCAGGGTGCTGCTCGGCGGCGCGATCGTGATCGGCGCGGGGCTGTACGTGATCGTCGATGAGCGCCGGGCGCACGCGCCGGTGGCGGACATACCGCTCGCGAAATGACCGGGCGCGCCCGCGGCCCGGCCCGTGGCATGATCGCTCCGGCGCGGACGCCTGCGCGGCCCTGAACCCGAGCGAGGAGGAGCACGCATGAACCCCGAACCCGTTCCGGCACCCGAGGCCCCGCTCGTGCGCATCGACCGGCAGGGCCCGGTTGCGCACCTGACCCTCAACCACGGCACGAAGTACAACGTGCTGTCGCGCGCCATGATTGCCGCGCTCAAGGCGGCGCTCGAGAGCGTCGCCGCCGAGCGCGAGGTGCGCGTCGTCGTGCTCGCCGCGGACGGCCGCGCGTTCTCGGCCGGCCACGACCTCAACGAGATGGGCGCCGAGGCCTCGCTCGAGGACCTGCGCGGCCTGTTCGCCGACTGCAGCGACCTCATGCTCACGATCCAGCGCCTGCCGCAGCCCGTGATCGCGCGCGTCCAGGGCGTCGCCGCCGCGGCCGGCTGCCAGCTGGTCGCGATGTGCGACCTCGCGGTCGCGAGCAGCGATGCGCGCTTCGCGGTGTCCGGCATCAACTTAGGTCTCTTCTGCTCGACGCCCTCGGTCGCGCTCAGCCGCAACGTCCTCGCGAAGCCGGCACTCGAGATGCTGCTGACCGGGGACTTCATCGACGCCGCGACCGCGCGCGAGCGCGGCCTCGTCAACCGGGTGGTCGCGGCCGCGGAACTCGATGCCGAGGTCGGGCGCCTCGCCGAGTCGATCGCCGCGAAGTCACCGGCGGCGATTGCCGCGGGCAAGCGGCTCTTCTACCGGCAGCGGGAACTCGGCATCGAGGCGGCGTACCGCGCCGCGGGCGAGGTGATGGCCGAGAACGCCGTGCTCGCCGACACGCAGGCCGGCATCGCGCGCTTCACCAAGAAGTCGCGCTGAGCCTCAGTAGGACGGCTCGACGGAGGCCGCCTCGACGAGCGCGCGCACCTCGCTGGCGGACGCGCGCCGCATGGGGCGCCCGTCCGACGGCGACAGCGGCGCCTGGCGGATGCCGTCCCGCGGGAACACGGTCGCATCGACGGGGAAGTCGAACACCGTGAACTGCACGGCCGGGTACTGCAGCACCCGGTCCGCGTTCATCTTCACGCGGTGCTCGGCGACCCGGTACTGGATGTGGTCGTCGAGCAGCTTGATGCTGACCGCCTCGGCCGTGTCCGAGAAGACGTGCAGGTTGATCTCCTGGTGCGGCGTCGCGGTGCCGGTCAGCACGGGGCCGACCAGCCGCGGCTCGAAGTCCGCGAGCAGCAGCATCGCATCGAGCGCGACGCGGCGCTGCTCGGCGAGGGTGTCGGCGTGCGTGTCCGCGGCGAAGAGGCGCTGGTACTCGGCGAGCGCCGCGTCGATCTCGGAGTTCTTGGGAAGCACCGCGTACTCGCCGGCGCCGAGCCGCTCGGCGGCCTTGCGCTTCGCGAACCCGTAGTCATCGACGCCGTGCTCGAACATCAGGCGGGCCGCCTCCTGGGCGAGTGCGCGCCGCAGGTCGTCTCCGCGTATCGCGCGGGGCCGAGTCATGTTGTTCTCCGCCGGCTTCGACGCTTCGACTCTAGCACACGCATCGCGACGACCCGCCGCGCGGGTCCTCAGAAGATCGGATCGTCGCTCTGCGCGCCCGGCTTCGCCGCGGGGCCCGCGGGGCCGGCGGCGGCGGCGCTGGCGCCGCCCGGCAGGTGCCCGGACAGGAACAGCTCGAAGATCGCATCCGGCTCGTTGCCGCGCGCGAGCTCGCCAGTGGTCGGCGAGATGCGCGCGTTGACGACGCCATCGGGCTGCGGGAGCCGGTGCTCCGGGTGCCCCGCGAGCGCCTCGCCCATGAAGTACACCCACATCGGCAGCGCCGTGTGGCCGCCTTCCTCGCCCGCGCCGAGCGAGCGCTCCTGGTCGAAGCCGACCCAGGCGCCGGCGACGAGGTCGGCATTGAAGCCCATGAACCAGGTGTCGCGCCGGTCGTTGGTGGTGCCGGTCTTGCCGGCGATGTCATCGCGCTTGAGCGAGAGCGCACGCCGGCCGGTGCCCTTCCTGATCACGTCGCGCATGAGGTCGGTCATCACGTACGCGTTCGCGGTCGAGATCACGTGCGGTGCGCGGCGCTTGGGCGGGGGACCGGCGAAGCCCTCGCCGAGCTCGGCGAGGCGCGTGACGCCGGGCGCGTTCGTGCCGAACACCGCGGGACCCTGGGCGGCGGCCAGCGCGACGGTGGGGTCGCGCACCGCGGCCGCGGGATCCGGCGCGGGCGCGGGCGCGGTCGCGGGCGCCGGATCGGACGCGGGGCGCAGCCCGTCGTCGTCCGCTGCCGGCAGCGGCGGGTCGACGGCCTGCCCGCACTCGCGGCACGCGACCAACGGGTCGGCTGCGAACACGTTCTTGCCGTCGGCATCGACGATGCGGTCGATCAGGTACGACTGCACCGCGTAGCCACCGTTCGCGAACACGGCATAGCCGGTCGTGAGCTCGAGCGGCGTCAGCTGCGCGGTGCCGAGCGCGAGCGTGAGGTTGTGCGGGAGCTCGTCGCGCTGGAAGCCGAAGCGCCCGGCGTAGTCGAGCGCGTAGTCGACGCCAAGCGCGCGCAGGATCCGGATCGAGACGAGGTTCCGCGAGCGCGCGAGCGCATCGCGCAGCCGCGTCGGGCCGTAGAAGGTTTTGGCATCGTTCTCGGGACGCCACTGGTCCTCGGCGCCGGCGCCCTCGATGACCACGGGCGCATCGAGGATCACCGTCGAGGGCGTGAAGCCGTGCTCGAGGGCGCCGGAGTAGATGAACGGCTTGAACGAGGAGCCCGGCTGGCGCTTGGCCTGCACGGCGCGGTTGAACTTGCTCGCGTAGAAGTCGAAGCCGCCGGCGAGCGAGGTGATCGCGCCGTCCTCGGGGTCCATCGACACGAACGCGCCCTGCACGAGCGGCACCTGCGCGAGGATCGCCTGCCCGCCGATGCTCGGCTGCACGTAGACGACGTCGCCCGGGGCCACGATCTCGCTCGCCTGGCGCGGCGTGCCGCCGAGAGCGCCCGACTTGTCGACGCGGCGCGCCCAGGCG
>Ga0335083_10008146_pt1 | contig 12824 bp, 9 predicted proteins | sample Lox_Sample_42_FD_206716 | JGI IMG/M metagenome (GOLD analysis project Ga0335083, IMG submission 206716) | Soil microbial communities from Loxahatchee National Wildlife Refuge, Florida, United States - Lox_Sample_4.2 | ecosystem: Environmental > Terrestrial > Soil > Wetlands | place: USA: Florida...
CACACGGCGCTCTGCGACAGGCGCAGCTCGTGCGCGCAGCGCGCCGCGAGCCGCACCGCATCCTCATCGAAGCGCCGCGCGCCGGTGTGCACGCCGAGCCCGAGCGCGCGTGCCGCGGCGGCCGCCGCCGCCACCGCCTGCTCGACCGAGGCGACCACGCGGCGCGTGACGCGATCCGGGCCCTCGCTCGCGGGGCCGAGGAGACCGGAGCCGATGAGCGCCGGATCGTCCCCCGGCACGTCGGAGATATAGAGCGCGCGCGCCGGGCGCCCGGCGAGTTGCGCGGTCAGTCGCCCGCCCTTGATGCGCGAGAGCGCGATGCGGCGCGTGTTGAGCGTGCCGATGGCGGTGCCGGCCGCGAGCTCGCGCGTGGTGAAGGCTTCAAGATCGGCGAGCGTGAGCCCGGTGCGCAGCACCTCGACGAGGCTCGAGGCGCCCCCGGAAATGAGGAACAGCGGCTCGGCCGCGGGCGGCAGCGCCTGCACCCACTCGAGGAGGCGCGCCCCCGCCGCCAGCGAGCGCTCGTCCGGCACCGGGTGCGAGCTCGCGATCAGCTCCACCCCGGCGCGCCCCTCGAGCCCGGCCGGCGTGTGTCCGGCGCGGGTGATGACCAGCGCGCGGGCGATGCGGCCGCCAAGCGCATCGTAGGCGCCGAGCGCCATCGCGGGCGCCGCCTTGCCGACGGCGGCCAGCCACACCGGCGCGGCGTCCGCGCCCGGCGGCAGCGGCTCGGCGCGCAGCGCCTCGCGCACGCAGCGCCGGCCGTCGACGGCTTCGAGCGCCGCCTCGAGGAGTGTGAGCAGCAGCGCGCGCCGCGGATCGCCCGAGGAGGTCAGCTCAGCTCCCGCGCACCACTTTGAGCTTGCGCCGTGCGCGGCGCGCGAGCTTGGCGGCATCCGAGCGCTCGTCCCGCAGCCGCTCGAGGTATTCGGGCGTGACGTCGCCGGTGACGTACGAGCCCGAGAAGCACGACGTGTCGAATTCCTCGATACGCGCATCCTCGTGCTTGCAGGCGGCGATCAGGTCGTCGAGCTCCTGGTAAACCAGCCAGTCGGCACCGATCAGGGCGCCGACCTCCTCCACCGTGCGGCCGCTCGCCACCAGTTCGCTCGCCGCCGGCATGTCGATGCCGTAGACGTTCGGGAAGCGCACCGGAGGCGCCGCCGAGGCGAAATACACCTTGGCCGCTCCCGCCTCGCGCGCCAGCTCGATGATCTGCGCCGAGGTGGTGCCGCGCACGATCGAGTCGTCGACCAGCAGCACCGTCTTGCCGCGGAACTCGAGGTCGATCGCATTCAGCTTGCGGCGCACCGATCTCTCGCGCTCCTCCTGGCCCGGCATGATGAAGGTGCGGCCGATGTAGCGGTTCTTGATGAAGCCCTCGCGGTACTTGACGCCGAGCCGCTGGGCCAGCTGCAGCGCCGCGGTGCGGCTCGTGTCCGGGATCGGGATGACGACGTCGATGTCGTGCCGCGGGCGCTCGCGCAGGATCTTGTCGGCGAGCCGGTCGCCCATGCGCATGCGCGCGCGGTACACCGAGATGTTGTCGATCTTGGAGTCGGGTCGCGCGAAATAGACGTACTCGAAGATGCAGGGCGTGTGGCGCTGCGTGGCGACGCACTGCTGCGCGTGCAGCCGCCCGGATTCGTCGATGAACACCGCCTCGCCGGGCGCCACGTCGCGCACCAGCCGGAACGACAGGCTGTCGAGCGCCACGCTCTCGGACGCCAGCATCCATTCGGTGCCGCGCGCCGTGCGCCGCTCACCGAGCACCAGCGGTCGGATGCCGTTCGGGTCGCGAAAGCCGAGGATGCCGTGGCCGATCACCATCGCCACCACCGCGTAGCCGCCGCGGCAGCGGCGGTACACGGCGCTCACCGCCGCGAATACGTCCGCCGGGGTGATGCGCGCCGTGCCCACCCGCTGCAGCTCGGAGGCGAACACGTTGAGCAGCACCTCGGAATCGGAGGTGGTGTTGAGGTGGCGGCGGTCCTCGCGGATCAGGATCTCGGCGAGCTCGGCGGCGTTGGTGAGGTTGCCGTTGTGACCGAGGCAGATGCCGTAGGGCGCGTTCACATAGAAGGGCTGCGCCTCGGAGGCGCTGTCGCAGCCGGCGGTCGGATAGCGCACGTGGCCGATGCCGGAGTTGCCCTTGAGCTCGAGCATGTGGTGCTGCTGGAACACGTCGCGCACCAGGCCGCTGCCCTTGCGTACCGAGAGCTCGCCCTCCACCGAGGTGGCGATGCCGGCGGCGTCCTGGCCGCGGTGCTGCAGCACGGTGAGCGCGTCGTAGAGGCGCTGATTGACGGCGCTCACTCCCACGATGCCGACGATGCCGCACATGGCCTGCTCCTCAGCTCCTCAGATCTGGAGGTCGCGGCTGTGGGGCTGGGCGCCCTCGCCCACCAGGAAGCGCAGCGCGTTGGCCGCCGACTCGCCGGTCGGTATGAGGTGCGAGTCGTGCCACCAGCGCTCGCGGTCGAGGTGCACCAGCTGGCCGAAGATGACGAACACGCCGAGCAGCACGAAGCCGCGCAGCGCGCCGAAGGCGAAGCCCCCGAGGCGGTCCATGCCGCTGAAGATCGAGAGGCGCACGAAGTGATCCGCCACCGCGCCGATCAGCGCCCCGGCGAGCAGCACCAGCAGCACCAGGATCGCCCGCGCCACCCACGGCTTGACCGCCGTCGCGGCCAGGAGACCGCCGAGTAGCGGCTCGATGTGAGCGGAGAAGTGCCAGGCGACCAGCAGCGCGACGATCCAGCTGACGAACGCGATCACCTCGCGCAGGAAGCCGCGGGCGGCGCCCACCAACGCCGACACCAGGATCGCGCCGATGATCACGTAGTCGGTGGTATTCATTGCAACCCGGCAACTGCGCACTCACTGCGCGCGGCGGGGATTCTACAAGAGCGCGCGCGGCGGTGCCGAGCGGCGCGTCGCACGTCAGGGGCGCTACTTCGGCACGACCGCGCCGCGCTGGCCCTGGATGCGCAGTTTCGCCGCCAGCTGCTCGGCCGCGGCGCGGTCGCGGGTCGGCCCGACCTGGACCCGGTAGAGCCGCCGTCCCGTCGTACCCCGCGAGACGCCCACCGGGTAGCCCAGGGCGCGCACCTGCTGCGCCAGGCGCTCGGCGTTGGCACGGTTGGCGAAGCTGCCGAGCTGCACCACGTAGGCCACCGCGGCGCCCGAGGCCGACGGGGCGGCGACCGGCGTGGCGGTCGAGGGCCGCACCACCGGCCGCGCGCTCGCCGCCGGGGCGACCTGCGCCGCCGCGGCCGCGGGCGGCGGTGTCATCGGCGGCGCGTGCTGCGCCGGCGCCGCCGCGGGTGCAGGCGTCGCTGGCGGGCTCGCAGCGCCCGCCGCGGGTGCCGCCGCCGGCTCCGCCGCCGCCATGGGCGCGGCCGGGCCCGCGGGCTGCGGCTGCGCCGCGCCGCCGACCCCGTGGGTGTCGTCCGCCAGATTGATGGTGTAGGAGCGTAATGGCGGTTCCTCGGCCGAGGGCGCCGGGCCGTGGCTGCGTGCGGCCGGGCGTATCGGCCCGCTGAGCAACTCGGGCACCAGCACGACGATGACGCCCACCAGGATAAGAGCGCCCGTCAGCCGTTCTTTCACCAGCATGTCCACGATGGGGGCGAAACCGCGAAAGCCAAGTGCGGCGGATGCCGCGCGACCGGCGGCATTATATCCGAAGCCACGCGAGCGCCGGCCCCACCGTATGGAAGGAACCAAACACCACCACGCGGTCGCCGGGGTGCGCGGCAGCGCGCGCGATCTCGCAGCCCCGCTCGACCGAGTCCGCGAGCTGCAGGCGCTGCGGCGCCACGGCGAGCCGCTGCGCGAGCTGCGCCGCGCTGCCGCCGCGCGCCCCGGGCAGCGCGCACACGATCCACTCATCGATGAGCGGCGCGAGCGCCGCGCCGATGCCGCTCGCATCCTTGTCGGCGAGCACGCCCACCACCGCGAGCGTGCGGGCGCCGGGCAGCAGCGGCCGCTCCTCGAGGTGCGCGGCGAGCACACGCGCCGCCGGCTCGTTGTGGGCGATGTCGAGGATCCACTCGACGGGCCCCGGCACCACCTGCAGGCGGCCGGGCAGCCGTACGGCGGCGAGCGCCGCGTTGACGGTGGCCGCATCGAGCGCACGCGGCAGGGGTGCGGCGCGCGCCAGCGCCGCCACCGCGGTGAGCGCCGTCGCGGCATTGCGGTACTGGATGGAGCCCGGCAGCTGCGAGGGGGCGAGGTCCGCGAGCGCGAGTCCCGGCCCCTGGTAGCTCCAGCGCACGCGGCTCACCGTCCAGGAGAAGTCGCGGCCCGCCACCAGGGCGCGCGCGCCGAGCGCGGCGATCGCCGCGTACACGCTCGCGGGCATGTCGGCGGTGCCGAGGACCGCCGGCCGGCCGGCGCGGAAGATCCCGGCCTTCTCCGTGCCGATCGCCTCCAGGGTGTCGCCGAGCCAGTCGCGGTGGTCGAATCCCACCGAGGCGAGTACCGCGACGTCGGCGGCGACCAGGTTGGTGGCATCGAGGCGCCCGCCGAGACCCACCTCGAGCACCGCGGTCCCGACGCCGCGGCGCGCGAAGATCAGGAGCGCGGCGAGCGTGTTGTATTCGAAGAAGGTGAGCGTGGTGGCGCCGCGGGCCGCCTCGATCTGCTCGAAGGCCCCGATGAGCTCGGCGTCGTCCACCTCCGCACCGGCGACGCGGATGCGCTCGTTATAGCGAATGAGGTGCGGAGAGGTGAAGAGTCCCGCCCGCACCCCCGCGGCCCCGAGCAGCGCCTCGGCATGCGCCGCCACCGAGCCCTTGCCGTTGGTGCCGCCGACGGTGATGACGCGAAAGGCGGGCGAGTCGACCCCGAGCGTGCGCGCGACGCGCGCGACGCGCTCGAGTCCCAGGTCGATCGTGCGCGGGTGAACCGCGTCCTGGAGCTCGAGCCATTCGGCGAGCGTGCGCATGGGGCGAGTCCCCGCGGAGCTGCGGCGCGTGCGGCGCGGCGCTTCAGGCCGCGGCGACCGGGAGCTTCAGCAGCAGCCGCAGCAGCGCGGCGATGCGGTCGCGCATGTCGCGCCGGTCGACGATCATGTCGATGGCGCCGTGCTCGAGCAGGAACTCGGCGCGCTGAAAGCCCTCCGGCAGCGTCTCGCGCACGGTCTGCTGGATGACGCGCGGCCCGGCGAAGCCGATGAGCGCGCGCGGCTCGGCGATGTTGAGGTCGCCGAGCAGCGCGAGGCTCGCCGACACGCCGCCGGTGGTCGGGTCGGTGAGCACCGAGATGAAGGGCAGGTGCGCCTGTGCCAGGCGCGAGAGCGCCGCGGCGGTCTTGGCCATCTGCAGCAGCGAATACAGCGCCTCCTGCATGCGCGCGCCGCCGCTCGCCGAGAAGCACACGAACGGCCGGCGTTCCTGGATGCAGTAGTCGACGCCGCGCTTGAAGCGCTCGCCCACCACCGAGCCCATGGAGCCGCCGAGGAACTGGAACTCGAAAGCGCACGCCACCACCGGCAGGCCGTGCAGCGTCCCCTCGAGCACCACCAGCGCATCGCTCTCGCCGGTCGCCTTCTGCGCCTGCGTCAGCCGGTCGCGGTATTTCTTGCTGTCGCGGAACTTGAGGGGATCCTCGGGCGCGATCGTCGCCCCGATCTCCCCGAGAGTGCCCTGGTCGAGGAAGCGCTCGAGCCGCTCGCGGCCGCGGATGCGCATGTGGTGGCTGCACTTCGGGCACACGTACAGGTTGCGCTCGAGCTCCGCCCGATACAGCACCGCATCGCACGCCGGGCACTTGATCCACAGGCCCTCGGGGACCGAGCGCGTGCGCCGCTCGGTCTTGATGCGCGACGGCATGATCTTTTCGAACCAGGACATGCGCCGATCATAGCTGATCGGCCGCGGACCCCCCGTCGGGCGGCGCAACCGGCAGGGCGAAGGCCGCCGGGTAGCGGACCTCCCACAGATAAAGCCCCGCGGCGGGGGCGGTGGCGGCGTTGCGCGTGCGGTCGCGCCCCTCGAGTACCGTACGCGCCCACCCCGGGGGCTGCACCCCCTTGCCGACCGCGATGAGGAGCCCGGCGATGTTGCGCACCATGTGATGCAGGAAGGCGTTGGCGACCGCCTCGATGACGATCCAGTCGCCGCGCCGCGCGACCGTGAGACTCGTGAGACGGCGGATCGGCGATTTGGCCTGGCACTCGGCGGCGCGGAAGGCGCTGAAGTCGTGCTCGCCGATCAGCTCGGCAGCCGCTGCGGCCATCGCCTGCGTATCGAGCGTGCGCGTCACCCAGGCGGCGCGCGCCGCCTGCAGCGCCGAGCGCGCGGTGCGATTGAGGATCAGATAACGATAGACACGCGCCGCGGCGCTGTAGCGCGCGTGAAAATGCTGCGGCACGGGCTGCACCCACTGCAGCGCGACGTCGGCGGGCAGCTCGCTGTTGGCGCCGAGCAGCCAGCCGCGCGGCGTGCGCTCGGCCGCGGTGTCGAAGTGGGCGACCTGGGCGCGCGCGTGCACGCCGGCATCGGTACGGCCGGCGGCGACGAGGCTGACGGGCTGCGCGGCCACGGCGCCGAGGGCGTCCTCGAGGGTCTGCTGCACGGTGCGCAGCGACGGCTGGCTCTGCCAGCCGGCAAAGGCGCTGCCGTCGTACTCAATGCCGACGGCGATTCGTGGCATGTCGGTCCGCCCGCGGCGCAGCGGGCAAAAGCCGCGCCTCAATCAACCCGGGAGCGACTCCATGAGGCGCTGGGCTTCCTGCTTCTGCGCGGCGGAGCCCTCGCTCATCACTTCCTCGAGGATGTTGCGCGCGCCGTCCGGATCGCCCATGTCCATGTAGGCGCGGGCCAGATCGAGCTTGGTGCCGACCTCGCTCATGGTGACGGGCTCGAGGTCCGGCAGCGCCAGGTCCTCGGAGGCGAGCCGCTGCGTGGCGGCGAAGACTGCATCCGGCACCGTCGCGGTGCCGACGTCGAGATCGAGCTTGCCGTTGTTGCCCGGATAGGTCCCGGTACCGAGGTCGAGATCGACCCCCGAGGAGCGCAGCTGCGGCTGGGTGCCGGTGCTGGCCGTCGCGGCGCCGCTCACGTCAATGTCGACCGTGTCCCCGCGCAGCTGTGCGAGGCGCGAGGTCTGCGAGCCGTCCTGGAGCGGTCCGGCCTGGGTCAGCGCCGTCTCGAGCTCCTCCTGGTCGAACTGCCACTGCCCGGTCGTCGAGGTCTTCGCGTGCGCGGCCGCCTGCGCGGCGGTGTCCTCGAGGTTGCGGCGCGTCCGCTCATCGAGTCCGGCGACCATCGTCGGCGCATCGGCACCGGCGCCGAGCATGGGCTGTTCGGCCGTGTCGACCGAGCCTAAGTCGAGGCCGAGATCGTCGATGGCGAGCTCGGCGGTCTGATCGGCGCTGCCGGCGCGCGGCGCCGGAGCGATCTTCGCGCGCACCGTGCGCTCGTCGGGTGTCTCGAGCGTCGGCTGCTCGACCGTCGGACCCTCGGCCTCGGCGGCCTGCTGGCGCATCTTGCTGGTCATCTGCCGCGTACTGCCGGTCGCGGCCGTGTTGTCGGCGTAACCGCCGCCCTGCATCGCCGTGAGGTTGCGATCGGTCACGCCGGTGGTCTGCGCGGTGCCTTCGCCCTCGCCGACCGCCGCACCGATGTCCAGATCGACGCCCTGCCCGCCCTCGGTGGGCACCGGCTCGCCGAGCAGATCGAAGTCGACGCGGCTCTGGCCGCCCTCGAGGTTCAGATCGACCCCACCGGCGGCGGCGCCGCCCACGGCGGCACCGCTGGAGAAGAGCGCGTCCTCGGGGGCGAGCTGCTTGCCCATGATGAGGATCTTTTCCCACTCACCGGGGGCGGCCTCGGCGCGGGTCTGCGCCAGCTCGTGCGCCGTCTGCAGGAACTGCTCCTTGTTGCCCCAGACGAAGAACACCTCGAGGAGCTTCAGTTTCAGGTCGCGGCGCGCCGGCTCACGGCTGATGGCGATGCGGATCAGATCCGCGGCCTGATCGTACAGGCCGTAAGCCATGTGGAAGTCGGCCTCGGCGAGCGGGTCGCCCTGGTCGAGATTGATGGCCGTCTCGCTGCTGATGGTGTCGTCGGCCGTGACGTGACGCGCGGCGGGCTGCGGTGCCGCGGCCGGCGCGGGCATGCGCGGCCGCTCGTGCGTACCGGTCTCCTCGACCACCATCTCGGACTCGGGCTCATGCAGCGGCGTGGCGCGCATCGGCCCATCGAAGCCGCCCGCGCCGCGCGCGGGAGCCGCGCCGCCGAGGGCTCCGCCGGCACCGCTCGCGCCGGCGACCGCGGCAACCGCCAGGCGGCCGAGGGAGTCGTCGAACTCGGAAGCACGGCGCGAGCGCAGGTAGCGCAGCCCCGCGACGGCGGCGAGCACCAGCGCGATCAGCGCGAGCACCCACCAGTACCCCATGACGGTGTCGAGGAGCGAGCCGCCGCCTGCGGACGGCGTCGCGGTGGCGGGCTTCGCGGCCACCGGCTTCGGCAGGGGCTTCGAGGCCGGCGGGGGCGTCTCAGCGGCCGGCGGTGGCGTTTCCTGGGCCGCGGGCTTCTCAGCGGGCGGCGCGGGCGGTGTCGCCTGGGCCACCGGCGGCTTTGCGGCCGGGGCCGGCGTCGGCGCGGGAGCCGGCGTCGGGGCCGGCGCTGGCGCCTTCGCGTTCTGTTTGGCGGCGAGCTCCTGCTGCAGCCGCGAGAGGTCCTGGTTCTTGAGATCGAGCAGGCGCTTGGACTCGGCCAGCTGCCCCTCGAGGGACTTCACCTCGTCCTTGAGGGCACCGACCTGCGCCGCATTCGCCGCGGCGCCCGTGCCGCCGGCAGCCCCTTCGGTCGGGGTGACCAGATGCAGCCGTCCCGGTTGCGCACTCGGGGCCGTCGCGGGAGTCGCCGCAGCGGCCGCGCTCTCGCCGCCGGCCGCGGCCGGGCTGCTCGCACGCCAGGCGGCGAACTGCCGGTTGATCTCGGCGGTCGCCTCCGCGGGCGCAATCGCTTCCGCCTGCGCGGCGTCGGGCATGCGCAGCACCGCGCCCGAGCGCAGCAGGTTCATGTTCTGCTCGAACGCCTTGGGATTCGCCTGATAGATGGCGAGCATCCAGCTGCGCGTACGGGCCGTGTTGGTGGACGCGCCGGTCACGCCGCGCGCGATCTCGGAGAGCGTCTCGCCGCGCTGCACCAGGTGCGTGCCGCCCGGCTCGGCCGCGGGCTCAGCGCTCGGGCCCTCGGGCGCCGCGCTCGGCGGCGCTGCTTTGTGCGTCGCGGCCGGCTCGGCCGGCGGCGGCGGGCTCGCGGGCGGCGGCGTCTCGGCGGGCGGCGGCGCCTCGGCGGGCGTCGCCTGCGTCTCGGCCGCAGGAGCCGGTGTGGCCGGCGGCTCGGCGGCGGGAGCGGCGGCGGGCGCCGTCTCCGGTGCGCGCGCAATCGTACCGGCGCGCGTGTCCGCGGCGGTGACCGGTGCGCTCACCGGCGCACTGGCAGCGGACGATGCGGCGGGGGTATACACCGGCGGATCGAGCAGCATGGTGTATTCGCGCACCAGCTGTCCGTGCGACCAGGTGACGTCGACCAGCAGCGTGATGAACGGGTCGGTGATCGGGTCCGCCGACTTGATCTTGATCACCTGGCGGCCGTCGGGCATCTGCACGGTGCGCAGCTGCACGCTCGTCAGGTAGGTCGGGTAATCGAGCCCGTTCTGCGAGAACGTCTCACGCGAGGCCAGCTGCGCGCGCACCGTGTTGACTTCATCGGGAGCGACGTCGGTGATCTCGATCTCCGCGTCGAGCGGCGCGTTCAGCGCCGAGAGCAGATGAATGTCTCCGAGACCAAGGGCAAACGCCGCTGACGGCAAAGCCAGCAGCAATGCCAGCGCCCGGCTTGAGCGTTTGGCGAACATCAGTACACCCCGGCAGGAGTCATTTGAAATGTCTTGTAGAAACAATCGGATGGACCACAAGTTGCGAGTCCACCACGAATTGGGCGGCAATATAACTTAAATAGGCTGCCAACCCAAAGCCTGAAGGCTCGCGCGGCCGTCGATCGCGGCTGTTCGACGCACATTGTCCGGCACAATCCTCGAGTTAAATCCCCGTGCAGGCCGGGAATTTTTACGGATTCTCCGGACATAAACTGTGTCGCGGTTCTAGCCTGGATGGGCTTGGGGGGTACCCGGGGGGCGGCGCCGCTGCGCGAACTGTGACCTCCGGCACACCGGCGCCGCGCGCGCGCCCGGGGGCGGTGCGGCCGCCGGATCTTAGGTGCGCAGCGCCGCGGGGATCACCGGCGTCGGTGACTCAACGTCCGCGTTCTGGGCGCGGTGGCGCAGGTAGTGATCCATCAGCACGATCGCCAGCATCGCCTCGGCGATCGGTGTGGCGCGCAGGCCCACGCACGGGTCGTGCCGGCCCGTGGTGACGACCTCGACGGGGTTGCCCGCGACGTCGACGGTGCGGCCCGGCAGCTGGATGCTCGAGGTGGGCTTCACCGTCAGATGCGCGACGATGTCCTGCCCCGAGGAGATCCCGCCGAGCACCCCGCCGGCGTGATTGCTGAGAAAACCCGCGGGCGTCATCTCGTCGCGGTGCTCGCTGCCGCGCTGAGCGGCCGCCGCCACGCCCGCGCCGAGCTCGACCGCCTTCACGGCATTGATCCCCATCAGCGCATGCGCGATGTCGGCATCGAGGCGGTCGAATACCGGCTCCCCGAGTCCGGGCGGCACGCCGCTCGCCACCACGGTGACGCGCGCGCCGAGCGAGTCGCCCGCGGCGCGGATCTTCCAGATGAGGTCCTCGAGCTCGGCGACGCGCGCGGGGTCGGGGCAGAAGAACGGATTCTGGTAGGCGAACGCCGGATCGACCGGCGCGAGCGTGAGCGGGCCGACCTGGCTCAGGTAGCCGTAGATGCGCACGCCGAGACGGCTCGCGAGGTAGCGGCGCGCGATCGCACCCGCGGCGGTGCGCATGACGGTCTCGCGCGCGCTCGAGCGTCCGCCGCCGCGATAGTCGCGCACGCCGTATTTCTGCTGGTAGGTGTAGTCGGCGTGCCCGGGACGGAAGCGGTCCTTGATCTTCTCGTAGTCGCGCGGCCGCGCGTCGGTGTTCTCGATGAGGAGTCCGATCGGCGTGCCGGTGGTTCGCCCCTCGAATACACCCGAGAGGATGCGCACCTGGTCGCCCTCGCGGCGCTGGCTGACGAAATGCGAAGTCCCGGTACGCCGGCGGTCGACGTCGCGCTGCAGGTCGGCCTCGGCGAGCTCGAGCCCCGGCGGACAGCCGTCGACGATGCAGCCGAGCGCCGGCCCGTGACTCTCGCCGAAGGTGGTCACCGTGAAGAGCTTGCCGATGGTGTTGCCGGACATGGTTGCTTCAGTCGGCCGGGAGTTGCTCGCGCCTCAGGAGGAACACGCCGCCGCCGCCGCGGGCGAACTCGAGCCACAGGAACGGCAGCTGCGGGAAGGCGCGCGCGACGGCGCGCTCGGTATTGCCGACCTCCACGATGAGCACACCCCCGGCACGCAGGTGGCGGCGCGCCTCGCGCAGGATGACCGCGACCGAGTCCAAGCCGTCGGGACCCGCGGCGAGCGCCACGCGCGGCTCATGCCGGTATTCCGGCGGCAATCGCTCGAGCTCACGGGCCCCTACGTAAGGCGGATTGGCGACGATGATATCGTAGGTCGAGCGGCCGAGGGCGCTGAAGTGGTCGGACTCCTTTAGTAACACGCGCGCACCGAGGCGGTGGCGGCGCACGTTGCGCCGTGCCACGGCGAGCGCCGCGGGGGAGATGTCCACCGCGTCCACCCGCGCCCGGGGGAGCGCGCGCGCCGAGGCGATCGCGATGCATCCCGAGCCGGTGCCGATATCGAGCACGCGCCGCACGCGCTCAGGATGCACCCAGGGCGCGAAGCGCCGCTCGATGAGCTCGGCGAGCGGTGAGCGCGGGATGAGCACGCGCGCGTCGACCTCGAACTCGAGGCCCGCGAACCACGTGCTGCCGGTGAGATAGGCGGCCGGCAGCCGCTCCCCGATGCGCCGCGCGATGAGCTCCGCGGCGCGGCGCGCGCCGCTCGCGCTCACCCGGCGGCGATAGAGGGCAGCGCCCCGCGCGTGCGCCGTGCCCCCTGCGCGTGCCAGGCCGAGCGCATGCAGCGTGAGGTGCGCCGCCTCGTCGCGGGCATTGTCGGTGCCGTGACCGAAGTGCACGCGCGCGCGCGCGAGGCGCCGGGCGCCGCGCGCGATCAGCTCCCCCACGGTGGGAGGTGCGCGGCGCGCGGCACGCCGCCGGCCCTTAAGGGCGCGTGCCATCCGCACCGGCCGCGGCGGTGTGAAATAATTCGCTCATGGGCACCGCTCGCATGCGCTGGCTCCTGATTCTCGCCGCCGCCTGCGCGGCGCTCGCGGGCTTCTGGCTCGCGCGCCAACTTGACAGGGAATCTCCGCGCCTGGCAAGCGGCACGTGGCTGCCGCAGCCCAAGGCGGTCGGGGCTTTCACCCTGACGGACGGCGCCGGGCACCCCTACACGCGCGCCGATCTGCTTGCCGCGCCGACGCTGGTGTATTTCGGCTTCACGCGCTGTCCGGACGTGTGCCCGACCACGCTGGTGAAGCTCGCCCAGGTGCTGCACCAGGCGCCGGTGCCGCACCTGCGGGTGCTGTTCGTGAGCGTCGACCCGCAACGCGACACCCCCCCGGTGCTGACACTCTACGTGCACGCCTTCGATCCGGCCTTCGCGGGCGTCACCGGCGCGCCGGCGCAGATCCTCGCGGTGGCGAAGAACTTCGCGGTCGCGGTGAACCGGGTCGAGCTCCCCGGCGGCGACTACACCATGGATCACTCGGCGGTGGTGTT
>Ga0335083_10008147_pt1 | contig 12824 bp, 17 predicted proteins | sample Lox_Sample_42_FD_206716 | JGI IMG/M metagenome (GOLD analysis project Ga0335083, IMG submission 206716) | Soil microbial communities from Loxahatchee National Wildlife Refuge, Florida, United States - Lox_Sample_4.2 | ecosystem: Environmental > Terrestrial > Soil > Wetlands | place: USA...
CCAGGCGCTGCTGCTCACCTTCTTCTTCATGCACGCGCCCAAGCTCGTGGAGACGGGCCGCATCTACGTCTCGCAGGCGCCCCTCTTCAAGGTCGAAATCCCGTCGCAAGGCAAGGGCAAGCCCGCGCGGCGCGTCTACTGCCTGGACGAAGAGGAGCTGGACGAAACCCTGCGCGCGCTGAAGAAGGAAAAGGTGAAGGAGGACTCCTGGGAGATCTCGCGCTTCAAGGGCCTGGGCGAGATGAACCCGGAGCAGCTCTGGGAGACCTCGATGAACCCGGATTCGCGGCGCTTGGTCCGGATGGAATTCAATTCGAACAATTTTTCAAAAGTTAAAGGGATATTTGAAAAACTCATGGATGCCGGCGAAGCGGAGGAGCGCAGGAACTGGATGCGCGAGCACTGGAAGACCGTCGAGGCCGACGTATGACCGAGCATGTCTAAAGCGAAGAAAAAACCTTTCTGGGAGCGGGCCTACAAGGGACACGCCTACTGGCTGGGCAAGGCGAAGCTCGGCAAGGTGACGCTGGCCGAGAAGGGCCGCTACAGCTGGGAAGCGGCGGGCCGCGGCGGCGTCGCCGAGGATTTGGACAAGGCGAAGAAGGCGGTCGAGGCCGCGGTGGCGATGAAAGACAAGCAGCTGGATCTCTTCGGGCAGTAATTCTGGGACATGACCCATGGACGATAGAACGCCGGACCTGTTCGTGAACGAGAACGGCGACGACGCGGCGCCGATCGAGAAGCACGCCTCGCAGGCCTACCTCGGCTACGCGGTCTCCACCGTCAAGGCGCGGGCGCTGCCGGACATCGCCGACGGCCTGAAGCCGGTGCAGCGCCGCATCCTCTACGCCATGGGCGAGGCCGGCGGCGCGGCCGCCACCACGACCTACGTCAAGTGCGCCCGCTACGTCGGCGAGGTGCTCGGCAAGTACCACCCGCACGGCGACTCCTCGACCTACGAGGCGATGGTGCACATGGCGCAGCCCTTCTCCATGCGCTACCCGCTCATCGATGGCCAGGGTAATTTCGGCAGCCGCGACGGCGACGGCGCGGCGGCCTACCGGTATACCGAAGCAAGGCTTTCCAGGTACGCCGAACTGCTGCTGGCTGAAATCAACGAAGGCACCGTCGATTTCATCAAGAACTACGACGGCAAGTTCGACGAACCGCAGCTGCTGCCGGCGCGCCTGCCGTTCGGCCTGCTGAACGGCTCCTTCGGCATCCCGGTGGGCTTTTCCACGCGCATCCCGTCGCACAATCTGAAGGAAGTGGCGGAGGCCGCCGCGCACGTCATCAAGCACCCGAAGGCCACCGTCAAGGAGGTGCTGCAGATCCTTCCGGGCCCCGACTTTCCGGGCGGCGGGCAGATCATCTCGGCGAAAGACGAGATCCGCACGGCCTACGAGACCGGCCGCGGTTCGATCGCCATGCGCGCTCGCTGGACCACCGAGCAGCTGGCCCGCGGCCAGTGGCGCATCGTCGTCACCGAGCTGCCGCACGGCGTGTCGGTGCGCCAGGTGCTGGAGGAGATCGAGGCGCTCGTCAACCCGAAACCCTCCACCGGCAAGAAGGAGGTGTCGCAGGAGCAGCGGCGCCTGAAGCAGTTCATGCTCGAGCAGATCGAGGCGGTGCGCGACGAGTCCGACCGCAAGTCGAAGCTGCGCCTGGTCATCGAGCCGCGCTCCTCGCGCCAGAGCGCTGAAGAAACCATGAATACCCTGCTCGTGCAGACGAGCCTGGAGTCGCGCTTCGCGCTCAACCTCACCTGGCTCGGCCTGGACGGCCTGCCCGAGACCAAGGACATCGTCACCATCCTGCGCGAATGGGGCGATTTCCGCCTGAAGACGGTGCGCCGCCGCACCCAGCACCGCCTGGACCGCTGCACGGAGCGGCTCGAAATCGTCATGGGCCGGCTGCTGGCCTTCGTGAAGATTGACGAAATTATTAAATTGATTCGTTCCTGTGAAGATCAAAGCGAAGCAAAAAATAAATTAAGGGAAAAATTCAAATTTAGCGAAAGGCAGGCCGAAGACATCGTAAACCTGCGCCTCGGCCAGCTGACCAAGCTGGATGGCGTCAAGCTGAACGAGGAAAGGAAGGCGCTAGAGGCGGAGAAGAAGGGCCTGAAGGAAATACTCGGCGACGAGAAGGTCCTGAAGAAGCTCGTCATCCAGGAACTGGCCGAGGACGCCAAGAAGTTCGGCGACGACCGCCGCACGCTCATCAAGGCCGACGAGCGCGCCACCATCGAGCGCACCGTGGTCGAGGAGCCGATCACGGTGATCCTGTCCAAGAAGGGCTGGGTACGCGGCCGCAGCGGCCACGGTGTCGACATGGAATCGGTCAATTTCAAGGACGGCGACGCCCGCTACCTGGAAATCGAATGCAAGACCACCGACACGTTGACGGTGATCGCGGGGAACGGCAAGTGCTTCAGCGTGGATTCGGCGGCGCTGCCCTCCGGGCGCGGCGACGGCGCGCCGATGAACACCCTGATCAATTCCGGCCCGGACGACATCGTCTGGATCGGCCTGGGCGCGGCCGACACGGGGCTGCTGATGTCGAACACCGCCGGCAACGGTTTTCTCTGCAAGCTCGGCGACCTCGCCAGCAAGACGAAGCAGGGCAAGGACTTCATGGATGTGCCTGAGGGCGCGAAATGCCTTGCTCCGGTATTCCTAATCGAAAATAAGAACAAACTGGCCGCCCTGTCCTCTGATGCCCGCCTGCTCCTCTTCCCCGTCGACGAACTGCCGATACGGCCGAACGGCGGGGTGGGGGTGCAGGTGATCGGCCTGCCCGACAAGGTGTCGCTCGCGGCCGTCGCGGTGACCGACGGCAAATCGCTGGTCGTCTCCGGCATCAAGCGGAAGAACCGCGCCGAGGAGACCCTGGACGCCAAGATGCTCAAGGAATTCGAGGGCAAGCGCGCCCAGCGCGGGCGCGTCTGCGACGTCGGTTTCCGTCCCGACCGCCTGGGTTCCTAGCCCGGGCAGATTGTTCTCATTGATGCTACAATCGTAGCGATGATGAGAACGGAAGAGGCCCCCCCGGCCCTCGCCAACCTGCTGTTCGGCGCCTACCGGCATCGCGTCCTGTCGCTGCTTTACCTCAGGCCCGGCGACCGCCTGCACGTGCGCATGATCGCCCGCCTCACGGGCGTGCCCGCGGGTTCGCTGCATCGGGAACTCCGCCAGCTGGCGGAGGCGGGCCTGCTGGTCGCCGAACGCAGCGGCAACCAGGTTCTCTACTCGGCAAATGAGGCGTCGCCGGTCTTCCACGAACTCTCCTCGATGCTCGACAAGACTGCCGGCACCGCGCCGACGCTGCACGAGCATGCCGCCGAATACACGATCGAGCCTTCCGGCCGCCTGCCGGAAATTGACGCGGGCGCGCTCGCGGCCATCTGCCTCAGGTACGGCGTGAAGAAGATGTCGCTGTTCGGCTCCGCCGCGCGCAACGAACTGCGCCCGGGCAGCGACGTGGACCTGATGGTCGAATTCAAGCGCTCGAGCAAGACGACCTCGTTCGGCCTGATCGACATGCAGGAGGAACTCTCGCCACTCTTCGGCAACCGCAGGGTGGAAATCACTAGCCCGGGTATTCTCGAGAATCCGTATCGGCGCCGTACTATTGAGCGCGATCTGAAGACGCTCTATGTCGCCCGACGATAGCGACGTCGCGCATCTCTGGGACATGCTGGAAACCGCCCGAGAAGCGCTGGACTACGTGGCCCACGAGCACGAAAAGACTTATTTGCGGGACCGCATGCGGCAACGTGCGCTCGAGCGCACCATCGAGGTCCTGGGTGAGGCTGCCGGCCGCGTGAGCGAAGCGGGCAGGCGCGGCCTACCGGGCGTCGATTGGCGGCGGATCATCGGCCAGAGAATCGTTCTCGCCCATCGCTACTCGAAGATCGACCATGCACTTCTCTACAAGACCACGCGCGAAAGCGTGCCTGCGCTGATCGACCAGCTGGTGGCCCTTCTGGAGACTGGCGATTCGCAATGAGCAGCGGCGTGTGCCTGAAAGTTCCTTTGCTGCCCGCCGGACTCGACCGCATTCTGGGCGAGTGCTGACATGGTGAAAATCCCCGACACCCTCGGCCCCCTACTGCCCTCTGCAGCGATCATCGCCGGCGCGGGCCTGCTGCTCTGGGTCGGCCCTGCGCTGCCGCCCTCGCTCGTCGGGCTGAAGGAGGCGGGGGCTTACTTCGTGCTGCTGGCGGGTGCGGGCATGAGCCTGTGGTTCAACCGCGGCCGGGCCTTCGTCGCCACGGTGTCGCTGCTGCTCGCCTATTTCGGCTATCGCCTCGCGCTGGAGCTCGGCGTCGACAGCTTCGCGGCGAAAGCCGTGTACACGGCGGTGGTGGTGCTGGTGCCGCTCAACATCCTGGTCGCGCTGCTGCTGCCCGAGCGCGGGGTGTCTTACCACGGCGACTACCGCCTGCTGTTCGTCGTCGCGGGCGAGATCGTGCTGGCGGTCTGGATCGCGTCCTCCGGCCGCAGCGCGCTCTCGGGCGCGGCCTGGCAGGGGGTGCTGGACCATTGGCTGCTGCGCTCGCCACCGACGCCGCTGCTCGGCCGGCTGCTGTTCGGCGCCGCGATTGCCCTCGCGGCCTGGAGCGCCTGGGCGCCGCACTACTCCAAGAAGGGCGGCCCGGTGTCGCCGCTCGCGGTGGGCATCGCGGGCGCGCTGCTGGCGTTCTTCGTCGCCTGCGAATGGGCGCGCAACGAGGTGGTGTTCGGCGTCTTCACCGCCGCGGCCGGCGCGATCCTGGTGGTGTCGATGCTGCAGGAGTCGCGTCGCCTGGCGTTTGTCGACGAGCTGACCGGGCTGCCGGGCCGGCGCGCGCTGCAGGAGGCCATGGCGGGCCTGGGGCCGCGCTATGCGCTCGCCATGGCCGACGTCGACCACTTCAAGTCCTTCAACGACACGCACGGCCATGACATCGGCGACCAGGTGCTGAAGCTGGTCGCTGCGCGCCTAGCGGAGGTCGAGGGCGGCGGCCGCGCCTTCCGCTACGGCGGCGAGGAGTTCACGGTGCTGTTCGCCGATTTGTCGCTGGAGGAGGCGATGCCGCACCTGGAGGCGATCCGCGCCGCGGTCGAGGCCTACCGCATGGCGGTGCGCGGCGAGGACCGGCCGAAGAAGAAAGAAGAAGGCGAGAAGCGCCGCGGCGGCGAAGAGCCGGATTCGCAACCGCCCGAGAAGATGCTGTCGGTGACGATCTCCATCGGCGGTGCCGAGCCCGCCGGAGAGGGCATGACGCCCGCCCAAGTGCTGAAGGCGGCCGACGAGGCGCTGTATCGCGCCAAGCGTGGCGGCAGGAACCGCGTCAGCCGATAATGGCGGCCCCCGAGATTTACTCCTTCAATTCCTGACAGCGATCCCATGAGCCTCTCCGACTCCGCGCCGCGGCGCCACCTGCACACCCGCACTATCCAATGCCGCGGCTATGAACGCGACGACGGACTCTTCGATATCGAGGCGCAGATCGTCGACCAGAAGACCTACCCAGTCGATGAACCCATCCGCGGCCACCGTCCCGCGGGTTCGCCCGTGCACGACATGCAGCTGCGCCTCACGCTCGACGCCACGATGACGGTGCGCGGCATCGAGGTGACGACCAACCACGCGCCCTACGACATCTGCCCGAGCGTGGCGCCGGGCTACAAGGCGCTCGTCGGCGCGAGGATCGGCGGCGGCTGGAGGAAGGCAGTCACCGAGGCGGTCGGCCGCACCAAAGGCTGCACGCACATAACGGAACTGTTGATGCCGGCTGCGACGGTGGCCTTCCAGACCATGGGCAGCTGGAAGGCGCCGGACGATCCCGCCAAGGCTGCGGAGAAGCCCCTGTTCATCGACGGCTGCAAGGCATGGGCTGCCGACGGCCCGGTCGTGCAGAAGCTCTACCCGATGCACTACCGGAAGCGGGCTTAAGGCGCGGGCTGAGCTATACTACGCGCCTCGAAAAGCCGGGAAATCATTGATGGCGAAGGAAGAAATGCTCGAAATGGAAGGCGTGGTGCAGGAAGTCCTGCCCAACACGCAATTCCGCGTCGAGCTCACCAACGGCGCGAGCGTGCTCGCTTACGCCGGCGGCAAAGTGGTCCGGCACCGAATCCGCATCCTCGCGGGCGACCGCGTCAGCCTGGAAATCTCGCCCTACGACCTTACGCGCGGCCGCATCAGCTTCCGCCACAAGGACGAACGGCCGATGGCGCCGCAGGTGCGGCGCCCGCAGTACAAGAAGCGTTAAACCCGCGCTGGCAGTTCCCGCCGCCCTCAGCGGCAGCGTTCCATGTCCTCGGCGGTCATCACCGGCTTGAACACGCAGGGCTCCTTGGCTTTGCCGAGCGTGCGGTCGGGCGTGGAGCCCACCAGGCCGCCGGCGCCTTTCGCCGGCGCCGAGACCTTTTGCTGCGCTCCCGCAGGCGCTGCGCGCTGCGCGGGCGCTGCCTGCAGCGTGGCGGGCGGCGTGTTGTTCCAGGACTCGTCGGCGACCTTCCACTCGGTGCCTTCCAGGACCAGGCGGATGCTGCCGTAAAGTGTCTCGCTCGCATCACGCCCGGGTGTCGCCGAATCGCCGCTCACCACCAGGTGTGCGGTCTTGCCGTTCTGGGCCACGGACTTGTTCCTCAGCACGAAGGCGCGCGGCGCCGTCGCGACCGCCATCTTGGCCGCGGCGTCCCTCTCCGCGGCCGACATGCGGACCATCTCCGCGCGCTGCGCCTCGGGGATGTAGCGCATCATCTCGTTCAGGTCCCCGGAGGCGGCGGCGCGGTGGTATTTCGCGTAGACGGCTTCGGGTTCGTCCGCGTGCACGGGCAGTGCGGCCAGCAGGAGGAGCGCGGCGAGGAACGGCTTCATGGCGGGACTTCCGCGACTATAGGAAATAAATAGGGTCAGAGCAACATTATTCCGGCTCCGTCGCCCAGTGGAGCCGATGGAAGTCGAAGCCGTGCGCGATGGTCGGCTTGACGATCGCGAAGTAGGGCGAGATGTCGAAGTCGCGCGGCACATAGAGGCTGTGGTGGCGGATGCGCAGGATGTCTTCCTGCTCCGCCCTGACGTCGGCCCGCGTGCCGGCCTGCGGCGGCACGTATTCGGGCAGGATCGGGTAGCGCACCGAGTCGAAGGCCGCGGCGATCAGCGTGGAGCAGATGGCGCGCGTCGGGTCGCCGCTGCCCAGCGCGATCATGCGGCGCCGGAAGCGCGCCGGCACCGGCGGCGTCGGGAAGAGGTACCTCGCCAGGTCGAAGACGTTCTTCATGTCGTAGGCTTCGCCGATGCGCGTCACGGCGAAATCGATCACTTTTCTCGTTTCTTCGACGGCAAGCCCGACCGGCCGGCAGATGCGCGTGTGCAATCCGGCGAAATGGCTGAGCGGCACTGCGCGCACGCCCGCGCGCATGTCCGCCTCGATTAGCACTTTCGGTTCTTCGCCAGTAGCAGGTGTGCCCGCAGTTCCCCTTAATGCATCGCCGATGTAAAGCGCCGAATGCGACCAGGTGGACTGCGTGAGGTATTTGATGGCGACGCTGACGCGCGTGTTGCCTTCGATCAGCAGTACGTCGCCCGGCTCGAGAGTGCCGGCGAGCTTCTCCGGCGGCGAAGTGGCGAAGCGTGTGCCCTCCGGCCGCACCTCGGACAGGTATTTGGCGAGCTTGCGCCCGAGCCATTCGAGGAGCCAGTCCATGGAAAGGGGGGGTCAGGCCCCCTTTATCTTCAGGCCTTCTTCTGCCAGGCGGAGCACCAGCCCTTGCTGCTGACTTCCTTGCCCGGGAAGATGCCGCAGGCCGCCCAGGCGTCGGTCGGCTTGCCCTTGAACTGCACGCAATTCGCGCAATGCTGGTCGGGCTTGTAGTTCGCGTACTTCGCCTTGTCGACCTTGGTCGCGTCCTGCTTGTAGCCGAGCGCCATCGCGGTTGCGTCCTTCTCGTCGACGTGCGGCGCGCCCTTGGCTTGCGCAGGCGCTGTGACCGCGCGCGACACCAGTGCGATCGATACAAGTGCGAATGAACCGGATTTCAGGAAGTCGCGGCGTTGCGGTTTCATGCGGTGTTTCTCCATGGTGGCTGGCAATCGAAGCTGCTGGCTGCCGAAGGCGCTATTTCAACAGGCCCAAGCCTTGATAGCAAAGATACAGTTCGCGACAGGCCCAGGCGTCGGTCGCGGCGTAGGTCACTTGCGCCTCCGTCAGGTGCCGCGCCGCCCAATTCGACGTCCGCTTACCCTTGGGTATCCGGAAGCCCAAAAAGATCCCGGCCAGGTTGCGCAGGCCCGTCTGCTCGACGCCGTGCGGTTTCACCACAGTGCCCGCGTCCAGCACCGACGCCTGCTCGAAATAGAACACCTGCTTCAGGTGGCGCAGGTCTTCGGCGAGGCCGATGCCGACCTTGGTGACGCGCGCATCGCCCAGCATCCCGGCCAGCACCCCCGAGCAATCCAGCCGCTGCAGCGGAAAGATGTAGACCGCGCGCGCCGTCGCCACCTGGGCGAGGCAGGGCGGATAGCTCTCGCCCACGCGGAACGCGGGCCGCGTCTCGGTATCCATGCCGACCACGCTTTCCTGCACGATGTCCGCCGCCGCCGCCCTGAGGTCGTCCTGCGTCTCGACCTGCACCACGGGGCCTTCATAGCGCCGTACGGGCAGGACGGCCAGTTCTTCGCTGGAAATGCTGTGCGCAATGGTGGAGGGCAATTTCACGGTGGCGCAGTGTAGCCGCGAATCACCGATACACTCGCATCCATGCGCCTCGTCCTCGACACCAACATCTGGCTGGATTGGCTGGTCTTCCAGGACACCGGTATCGCCCACATCCGCCAGCTGCAGGGCGCCAGGCACCTCGAAATCTGCATCGACGCCGTCTGCGAGGCCGAACTGGTGCGCGTGCTCGGCTATCCCTTCGGCAAGCGCCAGCTCAATGGCACCGAGCAGGCCGCGGCCATCGCCCGGTGCCGGCGCATCGTCACCCGCGTCGATGCCGCCGCACCAGCGGGCGATCGCGCGCGCTTGCCCGCCTGCCGCGACCCGGACGACCAGAAATTCCTCGAGGCCGCACTCGCCGCGCGCGCCGACTGGCTGATCACCAAGGACCGCGCGCTGCTCGACCTGGCGCGCAAGCGGACTCGGAACATGCAGCGCCCCGCGCCCTTCAAGATCGGCACGCCCGATGATTTCGAAGACTTCGCTATCGCCTGACCGGTTGCATGCCCCTCGCCCCCGACCTGCGCGCGGCCTACGAAAGGGCGGAGTACGTCGTCTACGCCAGCCCCGGCGTGCAGTTCCGCATCGGCGAGCCGAGCGACGTCATCGAGGCGATGATGGCGATGAACCGCGTGCGCACCGCCGCCTTCGTCAGCTCCGCCACCAGCCGCGGCGTCGCGAGCCCCGAGAACGAGCGCCGGCTCGCCGACTTCCTCTTGAAGCACCAGCTCGACGGCTTGCAGGGCGCCGCGCATTTATCCGTCAAGTACCGCGTCTACCAGGGCGAGGGCCGCGACCCGCAGGGCGCCTGGAAGGCCGAGCCGAGCGTCCTGATCATGGGCATCGCGCGCGCCGAGGCCGAGGCGCTGGGGCGGCGCCTGGACCAGAACGCGATAGTCTTCATCGAGAAAGGCGGCGCGCCGGAGCTGGTGGTGCTGGTATGAAGCGCAAGGCCAGGGCGAAGGCGCCCGCGCCGGCCGAAATGAAACGGCGCCGTCCGCGCGCGAAGCATAACGTCTACGTCATCGAGCTGGACGGCCGCGTGCTCAACCACGCACGCTTTCGCGCCGCCAATCCCGACCGCGACATCACCAAGCCCTGCGTCTACGTCGGCTGCACCGGCCTCACGCCCGAAAAGCGCTTCGCGAAGCACAAGGCGGGCATCCAGGCCAACCGCTACGTCCAGGATTACGGCATCCGCCTGTTGCCCAAGCTCTACGCCTACGCCAACCCGATGCCCTACGACGCCGCGCGCGACATGGAGGTTGAGCTCGCGATCGCGCTGCAGGAGGAGGGCTATGCGGTGTGGCAGGCGTGAATGCAGGAAACGCGGTCTAATATGCTGCTATGTGGTCCATCGTTATCTCGACGATAGTATTCTTCGCCGCCAGCTTCTTCCTCAAGCGGTATCTCGACCAGAATGATTTTCCGAAAGGGATGACGCGCAATGTGGGGGTCTTCGCGCTTGCAGCCGCTGCGTCATACGCCGCCGCTGCGGCGATAGACTGGATCGCCAACCACGTCTAGGTTTTAGTTCGAGGTCTTGGCTTCAAGCGCCGTCCACCGCTCGAGTTTCTCGTGCAGCAACAGTTCGATCTCGCCAGCGCGGGCCTGGTCGGTGCGCACGGTCTCCGCGCCCTGCTTGTAGTACTCCGCCTCGCTCATCTTCTTAGCCAGTGCTTGCTGCTCGGCCTCCAGCGCCTCGATTTCCTTCGGCAGCGCCTCCAGCTCGCGGGTTTCCTTGTAGGAGAGCTTCGCTTTGGGTTTTGCTTTCGTTCCTGTTGATTTGATTCTCGGACTATCAAAAACGGAAACGGCGGGTCGCTGCCGCAGCCAGTCGGCATAGCCGCCGGCGTATTCCTTCCACTTGCCGCCGCCCTCGGCGGCGATGGTCTGCGTGACGATGTTGTCGAGGAAGGTGCGGTCATGGCTGACAAGGAGGAGGGTGCCGGCGTAGTTCTGCAGCGCCGCCTCCAGCAGCTCCAGGGATTCGATGTCGAGGTCGTTGGTGGGCTCGTCAAGCACCAGCACATTGGCAGGACGTGCGAACAGGCGCGCGAGCAGCAGGCGGTTGCGCTCGCCGCCGGAGAGCATGCGCACGGGCGACTGGGCTCGGCGCGGCGGGAAGAGGAAGTCTGCTAGATAAGACATGACGTGCTTGCGCGCAGTTTTCCCTTCAACCTCCAGCTCGACGAAGTCGGAGCCGGGGCTGATGGTCTCGGCCACGGTCTTCTCGGGGTCGAGGGCTTCGCGCATCTGGTCGAAGTAGGCGGGCTGGATCCTGGTGCCGAGGCGCACGCTGCCCGAGTCGGGGGCGAGCGTGCCGAGGATCAGCTTTATCAGGGTGCTCTTGCCCGCGCCGTTCGGGCCGATGATGCCGATGCGGTCGCCGCGCTGGATGGTCAGGGTCAGGTCTTTTACGGGAGTGACGCCATTGCCGAATGAAAGCGAAACATCCAGCAGTTCCGCGACCAGCTTGCCGGAGCGTTGGCCGGAGCCGACGCTCATCTTCACCTTGCCGATGCGCTCTCGGCGCGCGGCTCGTTCTTCGCGCAGGTGCTCCAGGCGCGTGACGCGGCCTTCGTTGCGCGTGCGCCGCGCTTCGATGCCCTTGCGGATCCAGGCTTCCTCCTGCGCCCAGAAGCGGTCGAACTTGCGCGCGGCTACCGCTTCTGCGGAGAGTTGTTCCGCTTTTTTCTTTTCATAATAAGTAAAGTTTCCCGCAAAGGAAAAAAGCTGTCCCCGGTCAAGTTCGAGGATGCGCGTGGCGACTCGGTCGAGGAAGGTGCGGTCGTGGGTGACGACGATGGCGGACGGGCCCTTCATCAGGAGACTTTCCAGGATCAGGATGCCGTCGACATCCAGGTGGTTGGTCGGTTCATCCAGCAGCAGCAGCTCGGGCTCGCGCGCGAAGGCGAGGGCAAGCGCCGCGCGCTTCCTCTCGCCGCCGGACATGCTGGCGGGATCAATATCGGTGTCCAGCTTGAAACGGTGCAAAAACTCTTCGAGGCGATGCTTCGGCACCGAGGGATCCGTCTCCACCTCCGGCTCCTGCGGCACGAGGGCGATGCGCAGGCCTGAGTTCTTCTTCAGCTCGCCGTCGTCCAGCGCGATGCGGCCGGCGATGCTGCCGAGCAGGGACGACTTGCCGGTGCCGTTGCGGCCGATCAGGCCGATGCGCTCGCCCGCGTCCATGGCGAACGACGCCTTGTCGAGGAGCGGCAGTTCGCCGTAGGCAAGCTCGGCGTCGGCGAGGGTGAGCAGCGGCATGGCGGGGGCGAATATACAGGGGCGAAGGTGAGAAAATGTGACTCCGCCCCCTTTTACTGAGGAGTACACGATGGCCAAGGCTTACTGGGTGACGACCTACCGTTCGATCACCAATCCGGATGCGCTCGCGGCGTATTCCAAGCTCGCCGGGCCGTCCATATTGGCGGCGGGCGGCAAGTTCCTCGTGCGCGGCATGCCGGCCGAGGTCTGGGAGTCGGGGTTGAAGCAGCGCACGGTGGTGATCGAGTGGCCCGATCTCAAGACGGCGCTCGCCGCGCACGGCACGCCGGGCTACCAGGCAGCGCTCAAGGCGCTCGGCACGGGCTCGGTGGACCGCGACATGCGGGTGGTGGAGGGCGCCGAGTAGGGTAGGTGACGGAATCCGGTGCAACGTTCTCTCCCTGCCGGCGCTGGCGCTACCTGTTGTGGCGCCGCTGGGATGAAGCGAAGCCCGTCGCCAACTTCCTGATGCTCAACCCGAGCACGGCGGACGAGGTGAAGCTCGATCCGACCTGCTCGCGCGCCCGCGACTACGCCGAGCGCTGGGGCTATGGCGCGCTGATCGTGACGAACGTTTTCGGCTGGAGGGCTACACACCCAGACGACATGAAGGCCGCGAAAGATCCGGTCGGGCCGGGCAACGACGCGGCGATCGTTCGGACCGCGAAGGAATCGGCGATCGTGGTGTGCGCGTGGGGAAACCACGGGACCTTTCTTGATCGCTCTTCGAAGGTCAGGGCTCTGCTAAAGGAAGTGAAGCTGCACGCTCTGCGTATCAACGCCAACGGCGAGCCGGCGCACCCGCTCTACCTGCCGGGAAAGCTCAAGCCTATTTCTTGGG
>Ga0335083_10008148_pt1 | contig 12824 bp, 11 predicted proteins | sample Lox_Sample_42_FD_206716 | JGI IMG/M metagenome (GOLD analysis project Ga0335083, IMG submission 206716) | Soil microbial communities from Loxahatchee National Wildlife Refuge, Florida, United States - Lox_Sample_4.2 | ecosystem: Environmental > Terrestrial > Soil > Wetlands | place: USA...
GCGATCTGCAGCTGCCAGGGCAACTCGGTCGGCAGGTTGTTGGGGAACTGCGTCGTGAGGAGCTGCAGCGTCTTGAAGATGTTGCTCCAGATGACGTTCGTCATCCACGGATCCTGCGGTGGCGTCGAGGTGGGCGCGGTGATCTGGAAGCCCCAGAAGCCGAGGAAGGCCGCCACCGTCATCAGCACGGCGCGCATGATGTTGTGGCGCGTCTCGGGGCTGAGCTGCCGCGCCGCCGCCAGCGCGCGGCGATGGGCGTTGCCCGGCAGCGAGAGCGACGACAGCCGATCCATGCCGAGCGCCGCGCGCACGCCTACCGACACAGTGCCAACCGACCGCTTCATCGTCCCCGCTTTCTTCACGGCGAGCCTATCCGGTCCCTCCGGCGCGGCAAAGCGGCCTTGCCGACGGGCGTGGTCGGGCCTTTGATGACGTCGACGAGGGAGGAAAGCATGCCGCAATCAGGCTCCGCCGTGTTCAGCCGGATGGACGAGGTGCAATACGGCAAGCCGGCCGCCGAGACGGTCGCCGACATGGCGCGCCGCCAGCAGGCCGAGCGCGTGTTCCTGATGGCGAGCGGCACGCTCAACCGCGAGACCGACGAGATCGAGAAACTGCGTCGCGCGCTCGGCAACAAATGCGTCGGCACCTTCGACAGGATGCCGGCGCACACGCCGCGCGCCGCCGTGATCGCCGCCACCGAGCAGGCACGCGAGGCCCGCGCCGACCTGATCGTCACCCTGGGCGGCGGCTCGATCACCGACGGCGCCAAGGCCGTCCAGCTTTGCCTGGCCAATGACATACGCTCGCCCGAGGCGATGGACGGGATTCGCGCGCCGAACCCGGTGCGGCCGCCGACGGTGCGGCAGATCTCCGTGCCGACCACGCTGTCGGCCGGCGAGTTCTCGCCCATCTCCGGCGTCACCAACGAGAGCACCAAGGTGAAGGAGATGTTCCGGCACCCCGACATCGTGCCTAAAGCGGTCGTGCTCGATCCCGTGGTGACGCGCCATACGCCGATGTGGCTCTGGCTCTCGACCGGCATCCGTGCCGTCGATCATTGCGTGGAGGGCATCTGCTCCAAGGAGGCGAGCCCCTATGGCGACGCCCAGGCGCTGCATGGCCTGTCGCTCCTGACGCGCGGCCTGAAGCGCGTGAAGGACGATCCCAGCGACATCGATGCACGGCTCGACTGCCAGATCGGCGCCTGGCTCTCCATGGCGCCGCTGGTCAACGGCGTGCCGATGGGCGCGAGCCACGGCATCGGCTATGTGCTGGGCGCGGTGTTCGGCATCCCGCACGGCCATACCTCGTGCATCATGCTGCCGTCGGTGATGCGCTGGAACAAACCGGCCAATGCCGATCGCCAGGCACTGATCGCGGCGGCGATGGGCCGTCCCGGTCAGGACGCGGGCGATGTGCTCGATGACTTCATCCGCGGCCTCGGCATGCCGCGCAGCCTGGGCGAGGTGAAGATCGGCCCGGAGAACTTCGACCGCATCGCGCAACAGGCCATGGGTACGCCTTGGGTGCCGCGCAATCCACGGCCGATTCCCACGCCGGCCGAGGTGAAGGAGATTTTGGAGCTGGCCGCCTAGAGCGAAGCGCCTCGACTGTCAGCATGGTCCCTTCAGCTGAACCCAGCTGAATGGACCATGCTCTAGTCTCAGACCGACCGGTCCCGAGTCTCAGGGGCGTGAGACTGGTCCGATGCCGATGGCATAAGGCTTTTACCGCCGAGTCTCAGAGTCTCACCCCACCCCCTGCCGGGTCAGATGTGCTGGATCGGATTGTCGACGCCCAGGATGTGGCGGCCGACCATCTCGATATGCGGCAGCATGGCCTGCAGGTGCTGGCTGGCGCTCATGGCGTCGCGGAAGCGCCGCTCGAACGGTCCCGAATCGAGGATCGCGTTCGTCCCCGCCGCGCGATAGCAGGCGACCGAGACCTCCGTCGCCTCGTTCATGCCGTAGGTCGTGGCAAGACGGAGCCGCATGCGATGGTCGATCGAGAGCTTGCCCGCCGCGGCCGCGCCGTAGGCCTGGCCCAAGGCCTCGTGCAGAAAGGCGCGCGCGGCCGAGACCTTGGCTTCGAGGCCACCGATCTCGCGCTGCACGCCGTTGTTCATGGCCATGGAATTGATCGAGGCGCGGCTGTGCTTGCCGCCCTTCGCGAGGTCGATATAGGACTGCAGCATGCGCCGCGCGACGCCGATCGTGACGGAGCAGAAGCCGGTGGCGTAGAGCAGGGTCGACCCGATGACGTAGAGCGGCCCCGGTTCGCGCCGCTCCGCCAGCGAATCGCGGGCCGGCGCCCGCTCGTCGGGGACGAACAGGTCCACGACCTCATAGGTGTCGCTGCCGGTGCCGCGGAGGCCCAGCACATACCAGTCGTCGATGATCTTGGCGTCGCTGCGCTGGAAGACGAAGCTGCGATCGTCCGGCTTGCCGTTGCGCATGTGCGGCGTGCCGTCCGGATTCTGGGTGGCGCTGTGGGCGCCCAGCCAGCCGCCGGTATGGCGCCCGCCGCTCGCGAAGCTCCATTTGCCGGTCAGGCGATAGCCGCCGTCGACCCGGATCGCCTTGCTGTTGCGATGACGGGCGCCCCAGGCGAGGCCCTTGTCGGGCGTGCCGAACACGGCCTTGGCCGCCTCGGTCGGCATGGCGGCGGCGGAGGTCGAGGACGAGACGTTCGACTGGTTGATGAACCAGCCGACGCTGGCGTCCGACCAGGCCAGCTCCTCCATCGTCTTGCTGTATTCGAGAAGATCGAGCTCCTGGCCGCCCAGGGTCTTCGGCAGGAGTAGCCGCAGCATGTCGGCCTTCACGAGCGCATCCACGACTTCGGGCGTGACCTCGCGGCGGCGGTCGATCTCCGCGCCATGCTCGTCCAACAAGGGCTGCAGGGCCCGGGCCCGTTCGGAAGCACTCTTCATGGCGCCGCATACTGGCCGGGTTTGGCGCGAGGTCAATCCGTCCCGCTCATCCAGCGAAAGCGTATAGTGGCCCGAGGAGGACACGTCTTGAAGGTCTACAGTTCCATCGCCGTCCAGAACGTCGTCGAGGCGCTCTTGCCCCGATTCGAGAAAGAAACCGGCGCGCGCCCGGAGGTGATCTGGGGCACCGCGCCCATGCTGATCCGGCGACTGCAGGGCGGCGAAACGGCGGACCTGCTGATCCTGAACAGGGTTGGCATCGACACGATGACCAAAGCCGGACGAGTGCGTCCGGGCACGGAAGCCGTCATCGCGAGCTCCGCGACCGCAATCGCCGTGCGCCAGGGAGCACCCAAGCCCGATATCTCCTCGGCGGAGGCGCTGAAGAAGACGCTGCGCGATGCGCGGGCCATCTCCTACAGCCATCCCGATGCCGGCGGCGCGAGCGGGATCTATTTCGCCAAGCTGCTCGACCAGTGGGGCATGAGAGCCGAGATCGACGCCAAGACGCGCTTCCCGCCGCCCGCCGGTCTCTGCGGCGCGTTCCTGGTGACGGGCGACGTGGATCTGGCACTGCAGCAGGTGCCCGAGCTGATGGCGGTGAAGGGCGTCGAGATCGTCGGCACCCTGCCGGGCGACCTGCACATGGTGACGGTGTTCGTGGCCGGCATCGAAGCCTCGAGCAAGAAGGTCGCCGGAGCGCAGGCGCTGCTCGACCTGCTGCGCTCGCCCGAGGCCAAGGCGCTGTTCAAGGCGAAGGGGCTGGAGGCCGGCTAGAGTTTTTCGAAGCAGGCCTAGACGCCTTCCTCCCCATTCACATGGGGAGGTGCCCCGAAGGGGCGGAGGGGTCATGAGCGTCGGGCGCGCTGCTCATGACCCCTCCGTCGTCGTATGACGACGACACCTCCCCTGATGACAGGGGAGGACGGCGATTCGACTCGTATCGAAGAGACGCTAGAGTCGTCCCTTCCGCTTCGCCACGGCCTCGGCGAGCAGGCAGAGGATCTCCCACATCATGGTGACGCCCACGAGCGCGGTGTTGCCGCTCATGTCGAAGGGCGGCGAGACCTCGACGACGTCACCGCCGACGAGATTGAGGCCGCGCATACCGCGCAGCATGCGCTGCGCCTCGTGCGGCGTGTAGCCGCCGATCTCGGGCGTGCCGGTGCCGGGCGCATAGGCGGGATCGAGGCCATCGACGTCGAAGCTGATATAGGTCGGCTGGTCGCCCACCACGCGACGCGCTTCGGCGATCACCTTCTCGACGCCTAAGTCGAAATATTCCTCGATGGTGATGACGCGCATGCCCTGCTCGACGGCCCAGTCGTTGTCGTCGCGCTTGTAGAGCGAGCCGCGGATGCCGATCTGCACGACGCGCTTGGGGTCCAGCAACCCCTCCTCCACCGCGCGCCGGAAGGGCGTGCCATGGGTGTACTTGAAGCCGCCGAAATAGGTGTCCCAGGTGTCGCTGTGGGCGTCGAAATGCACCATGCCGAGCGGCGCCTGGCCTTTGGCGATGCCGCGCATGATGGGCAGGGTGATCAGGTGATCGCCGCCGGCCGACAGCGGGATCGCGCCGGCCTCGTGCAGGCGCGTGTAGAACCTGGTGATGCGCTCCAGCGAATCGTCGAGGCTGGCCGGATTGACGGAGGCATCGCCCAAGTCGCCGCATTTGGCCAATTCGTAGGGTGCCACGCGGGTCACATGGTGGATGCGCCGCATCATGGTCGAGAGATCGCGCATCTGGCGCGGGCCGTGGCGCGCGCCCGGCCGGTTGGTCGTGCCGCCGTCCCACGGCACGCCGACCATGCCGATCTCGACGTCCGCCGGGTTCCGGAACAGCGGCAGCCGCATGAAGGTCGCCACATCGCCGAAACGCGGCGTCACCGTGCCGGAGACGGGCTGTGGGAAGCTGGCGGAAGACGAATCGTTCATATCCCACCTATCTAGAAGTCATTGTGGCCGTAGCAGGGCCTTTCTTGCCGTCACGAACTCCTCGACCGCCGCCACGAAGCGGTCGCCTTCGCTGTCGCCGATCATGATGTTGAGCGCCACGAAGCCGCGCCGTGCAATCCAGATGCCAGCCGCCACCATGTCGAAATAGAACAGCTCCTTGGCGTCCTGGTTGGACGAGGCGATGTCGGCCGCCTTCCTGATCGGCCGGGTCGTGGCATGCGCCGTCATCATCGAGCCGATGCCGGAGAACTGGAAGGCGACGCCCGCCTGCTGGCAGATGGCGTTCAGCCGCTCGCGGATCTTCTCGCCCCGGGCGTTCAGCGTCTCGGCGGCCTCGGGCGTATAGACCTCACCATAGCCCGCGACACCGGCCGCCATGGTGAGCACGTTGTTGTTGAACGTGCCGGCATGAGGCAGCGAATCGGGCTTGGTCGGATCGAACAGCTCCATGATGTCGCGCCGGCCGCCGAAGGCGCCGAACGACATGCCGCCGCCGATGTATTTGCCGAGCGTGGTCATGTCGGGAATGACGCCGAGCTTCTGCTGCAGGCCGCCCGGCGACAGGCGCGAGGTCATGACCTCGTCGAAGATCAGCGTGATGTCGTGGCTCCAGGTCTCCTTGCGCAGCATCTCGAGGAAGTCCTTGTCGCCCGGCAGGCAGCCATGGCTGCCCTGCATCGGCTCGACCAGCACGGCGAAGATCTCGGTCGCGTGCTGGCGCAGCAGCTCCTGCGTGCCCTCGATGTCGTTGTAGGGCGCCACGATGTACTCGTAGGGCATGTTCACCGGCGAGCCGCCCGACACGAAGTAGAGCACGCCGCCGTGATAGCCGCCGTGGAAGACCATCACCTTCTTCGCGTGCTTGCGACCCTTGCGCTGGGCGAAGACGCGGGCGCCGGCCAGCGCCATGACATTGCCCTCGGTGCCGGAATTGGTGAAGCGCACCAGCTCGATCGAGGGCATGCGGTCGGCGACCAGCTTGGCGAGCTTGCCCTCGTTCTCGTTGCGGCCGGCGAAGTTCCAGCCGCTATCGAGCGCCTTGTCGATCGCCTTGCGGATCACCGGATGGGAGTGGCCGTAGATGCCGGCGGTGTATTCGCCCAGCACGTCGATGTACTCGTGCCCATCGGCGTCCCACAGCCGGCAGCCCGCGCCCTTCACGACGGTGAGCGGGAATGGGTTGTTGTGCAGCGTCGTGCGCGTGTTGCCGCCCGGCATGGCGACGCAAGCTTCCTCGTGGCGCGTGAAGCTCTTCGGATTGCGATCGATATAGGCCTGACGCGCCTCGGCGAGCGCGGATTGCAGATCCGAATTGACCAGCGGCTGATCGGGCACAGAAAACTCCCTCGAGGACGAGGAAGCCTATCACACCACGTTCAGCTCGCGCACGGGACGGCCGGCGGATATCCGCTCATAGCCGAACGGAGAAAGATTGAGGCTTCGGTACTCGCCGTGGACGATCAGCTCCGCCACGGCGCGGCCGACCGCGGGCGATTGCTGGATGCCGTGGCCCGAGAAGCCCGTGGCGAAGATCACGCTCTCCATCTCGGGATGGCGGCCGACAATGCCGTTCTGGTCGAAGGTGTTGTACTCGTAGTAACCCGCCCAGGAATTCACGACCTTGGCGGCCTCGAAGGCCGGCACGCGGTGCGCGAGCGAAGGCCAGACGATGTCGTCCCATTCGTGGTGCTGGACCTCGAGCGGCGCTTCGGCAGGATCGTTGCCCTCGGCCGGCGAACCGCCGCCGATGTAGAACCGCCCTTCCGGCCGGAACCAGACGCCCGACGTATCGATCGTGAGCGGCAGCAGCGGCAGCTTCTCGCGGCAATCGAAGACGAAGACCGAGCGCCGGCGCGGCTCGACTGGCAAGGAAATGCCCGCCAGCGCCGCGACCTGACCCGACCAGCATCCGGCCGCGATCACGATCGTGCGCGCCTCGATCGTCTGACCGGAGCGCAAGGTCACGCGATTGGGAGCGAGGCCAACGACCTCGTCGGCGAGATAGTGCACGCCCCGATCACGAGCCTTTTGCCGGAAGGCCTGGGCCAGCGCCGGGCCATCGAACCAGCCTTCGTTCGCCGTCCCGTGCGAGGCGAGCGCAATGCCGTCGTTGGACAGCGCCGGGAAGCGCTGAACGAGCGCCGACGGATCGAGCAATTCGACGGCGCACTCCTCGCCGCGCTGGATCGCATGATTGGCGCGCAGGACCGCCTCACCTAGCGAACTGGCGAGAAAAAGATAACCTGGTTCCTTGAGCCCGAGATCGACGCCGAGCAGCTCCGGCGCGCGTCTCAGGAAGCCGATACCGAAGCGCGACAGATGGATGTTGAGCGGCGTCGAAAATTGCTGGCGGATCGACGAAGCCGACAGCGACGACGAGGCCCGCGCATAGGTCGGATCGCGCTCGACGACAACGACCTTGTTTGCGACAGTCGGTTCCTCCGCCAGATGCCAGGCGATGGACGAGCCCATGGCGCCGCCGCCGACGATTGCCACATCGATCATATGCCCTGCCTAGCACGTAACTTGCTTCCTCACCTCTCGTCCTGATGCCTTCTTCCCTCGCCAAGATGTTGCTGCGCCGGCTGTTGCTGGCGATCCCGCTGATCGTGGCGGTGGTGGCGCTCACCTTCGTGCTGATAAGGCTCGCGCCCGGCGATCCGGCGACGATCATGGCGGGCGACGCGCCGACGCCGGAGTTCCTGGCGCAGATCCGCGCCGAATACGGCTTCGACAAGCCCATCTGGGACCAGTTCGTCGCTTTCCTTGCCAAGGCGGTGACCGGCGACTTCGGCACCTCGCTCTACACCAAACAGCCGGTGTTCACGGTCATCATGGAGCGCTTCCCCGCGACCGCGCTGATGACCGGCACGGCGATGATCGTGGCCTCGTTCGTCGGCATCCTGCTGGGCGTGGCCTCCGCCAAGCGCGCGGGCAGCCACGCCGATGCAGCGATCAGCGCGGCCTCGCTGCTGGGCTACTCGCTGCCCGGCTTCTGGGTCGGCCAGCTGCTCGTGCTGCTGTTCGCCGTCGGCCTCGACTGGTTTCCCGCCACCGGCATGGAAGCGGCGCGCGCGAGCTACACCGGCTGGAAGCACATCGAGGACGTCGCCTGGCACATGGTCCTGCCCGTCACGACGCTCGCGGTCTTCCTGTTGACCATGATCGCCCGCTTCACGCGTGCCGCCATGATCGAGGCGCTCGACCAGGACTATGTGCTGGTCGCCGAGGCGAAGGGCGCCTCGCGCAACCGCGTGCTCTGGCATCACGCCTTCCGCAACGCCTGCGTCACGACCATCACCGTGATCGGCCTCGAGTTCGGTGCCGTGCTGGCGGGCGCCGTCGTGGTCGAGATCGTGTTCGGCTGGCCGGGGCTGGGCCGGCTGTTCTACGACGCGATCTACCGCCGCGACTTTCCGCTGCTCACCGGCGCCTTCATGTTCTCCTCCTCAATCGTGATCGTCGTGAACATGGTGTCCGACATCGCCTGCGCCCTGCTCGATCCGCGGATTCGGCGATGAGCAACGCGGCCCTTCCCGCTCCCTCGTTCCTGCCGGCGTGGTTCGTCCGCCTGCGCCGCACGCGCGCGGCGACGGCGATCGGCGCGGCGCTGGTGCTGGTCGTGGGTATCGGCATCGTCTTCGCGCCGCTCCTCACCGCGGCCGATCCGCTGGCGCTCGGCACCGACCGGCTGGCCGATCCGTCGTGGGCGCATCCGTTCGGCACCGACGATCTCGGGCGCGACACCTTCGCCCGCGTGCTCTACGGCGGCCGCGTCTCGCTGCTGATCGGCCTGTTCAGCGCGGCGCTCAGCGTCGTGCTGGGCATGACCATCGGCATGCTGGCGGGCTTCTTCGGCGGCGCCCTCGACGAGGTGCTGATGCGCATCACCGAGGCGTTCCAGATCCTGCCCAAGCTCCTGGTCGCCGTCGTCGTGATCGCCTTGATCGGCAGCGGCCTCACGCGCGAAGTGCTGGTGATCGGCCTGCTCAGCTGGCCCGCCACGGCGCGCGTCATCCGGGGCAGGGTGCAGGTGATCCGCCACGAGGAGTTCATCGCCGCGGCCGAGATGTCCGGCGCGTCGTGGCTGCGCGTGCTGGTCCGCCACATCGCGCCCAATGTCCTGGCCTTCCTGCTGGTGAGCGCCTCGCTGCAGGTCGCCTCGGCCATCATGTCGGAGTCGTTCCTGGCCTTCCTCGGCCTCGGCGACCCCGATCATCCGAGCTGGGGCCTGTTGTTGCAGCAGGGCCAGCTCTTCCTCGAGGAAGCCTGGTGGCTCACCACGTTTCCGGGAATCGCGCTCGCCATGACCATCCTCGGGCTCAACCTCTTGGGCGACGGCCTGCGATGACGCCCATGGCGATACCCGTCCTGTCGATCAAGGACTTGCGCATCTCCTTCCCGACGGCGACCGTCGTCGAGGGCGTAGGCTTCGACGTCATGCCGGGCGAGATCGTGGGCGTGGTGGGCGAATCGGGATCGGGCAAGTCGATGACGGCGCGCTCCGTGCTGCGGCTGCTGCCCAAGACCGCGCGCCTGCAGGGCAGCATCCGCTTCCGGGGCGAAGAAGTGCTCGCCATGTCGCCCGCCCAGATCCGGGCGATGCGCGGTGCGCTGGTCTCGATGGTCTTCCAGGACCCGATGACCTCGTTCAATCCCGTCTTGCGCATCGGCGACCAGATCGCCGAGGCCGTGACCTTGCATGGCAAGACGAACGCCAGGACCTTGCGCGCCCGCGTCGCCGACCTGCTCGCGTCGGTCGGCATCGCCAACGCGAGCCAACGCGCCAGGGCTTACCCGCACGAATTTTCCGGCGGCATGCGCCAACGTGCCCTGACGGCGATGGCCGTGGCCAACGGCCCGGCGTTGCTGATCGCCGACGAGCCCACGACGGCGCTCGACGTCACGGTGCAGGACCAGATCCTGCAGCTCATGCGGACGCTGAACGAAAGATCGGGCACGGCGATCCTGCTGATCACGCACAATATCGCCGTCGTGGCGAGCCTCTGCCGACGCCTGATCGTGATGTATGCCGGCCGCGTGGTCGAGGACGGGCCGACCGACGAGGTGCTGACCGCGCCGCGCCATCCCTACACCTGGTCGCTGCTGCAATCCGTGCCGCGCCTCGATCGCGCGGCCGGCCGGCTGGTCGCCATCCAGGGCCAGCCGCCCGATCCGGCAGCGCCGCTTTCCGGCTGCAAGTTCCATCCGCGCTGCCCGTGGGCCGAGGAACGCTGCAAGACCGTCGAGCCGTCGCTCGACGAGGTCGGCACGGGCCACCACGTGCGTTGCGTCGTGCGGCCCACGCTATGATGCCCCTCGTCCGCGTTTCGGGGGTCAGCAAGCACTTCCCCAAGACCAGGGCGGTGGATGGCGTGAGCTTCGACATCATGCCGGGTGAGACGGTCGGCCTGGTGGGCGAGTCCGGCTCCGGCAAGTCGACCCTGGGCCGCGTGATCGTGGGCCTGCTGCCCGCGACCGGCGGCGAGATCACGATCGACGGCGAGAGCGTGGGCGCCCTGCACGGCCGCTCGCGCGCCAAGCTCTGGCGGCATGTGCAGATGGTTTTCCAGGACCCGTACTCCTCGCTCAATCCCCGCATGACCGTGCGCGATGCGCTGGCCGAGCCGCTGCGCAACTTCGGCATCGCGCGCGGGCCCGAGGCGGACGCGCGGATCCGCAAGACACTCGACGCCTGCGGCCTGCCCACCACGGCGATGACGCGCTATCCGCGGGAATTCTCGGGCGGCCAGCGCCAGCGCATCGGCATCGCCCGCGCTCTCATCGTGCGGCCGGACTTCATCGTCGCCGACGAGCCGGTCTCGGCGCTCGACGTCTCGATCCAGGCGCAGATCATCAACCTGCTGCAGGACCTGAAGAGCGAGTTCGGCCTCACTTATCTGTTCATCGCCCACGATCTCGCCGTGATCCGCCACGTCTCCGACCGGGTCGCCGTCATGTATCGCGGCAAGCTCGTCGAGACGGCGCCCGCCGCGACGCTCTACGACTCGCCGCGCCATCCCTACACGCAGCTCCTGCTGCGCTCGGTGCCCGTGCCCGATCCGCGCGCCGAAGCCGAGCGGCGGCGCAATACGATCGATGCCGAGGTCGTGAATACGGAGGCGACGGACAGCGGCTGTCCCTTCGCCGCGCGTTGCCCGAAGGCCACGTTCCCGATCTGCGGCGCGGCGCCTTCACTGACCGATCGAGGCAGCTTCCATCAGGCCGCCTGCCATCTCGCCTAATCAGGTCTTCTTGCCGAGCTCGGCGAAGACGAAATCCTCGCGGGCGCTCGCTTCGCCGTCGAAGATGTGGCGCACCACGCCGCCGTTGAACACGCCCGGCAGGGTGTAGGTGCAGAAGGGGAAGACCGGCAGGTCGTTCCAGACGATCTCCTGGATCCTGTCGTAGATCGCCTTGCGCTTGTCGAAGTCGACCTGCACGCGCTGCTCGTCGAACAGCTTGTCGAGGTCCTTGTTGACGTAGGCCGAGTTGTTGGCGCCGACCAGGTTCTTGATGTTGTTCGAATTGTAGAAGCGCTCGATGCCGATGTCCGGGTCCGGTCCCAGCGAGAACGAGGCCGCGGTCATGTCGAAATCGGGATTGGTGAACGAGGCCTGGATCCACGCGCCTCGATCGAGCGGCCGCGGGACCACCTTGATGCCGACGACCGCGAGGTTGCGGCTCATGATGTCGGAGATCTTGGCCGCCGGCAGGTCCTGGGCGGCAAACAGGAAGCGCAATTCGAAGCGCGTGCCGTCGGCCTTCTTCGCCAGGCCCGCCTCGTCGAGCAGCGCGTTCGCCTTGGCGGGATCGAGCGGATAGTCGGCGAGCTTCTTGTTGTGCAGCGGCGAGGTCGGCGGCACGGGGCCGATCATGTTGTCCGAGAGGCCCGGGAACACCGTGCTGCGGATGAAGGCTCTGTCGATCGCATAAGCCAATGCCTGCCGCACCCGCCGGTCGTCGAACGGCTTGTTGCGCAGGTTGATGTAGGCCTGGTAGCCCGAGGTCTGGATCCTGCCGAAGCGCAGCTCGATGTTCTTGAAGCGCTTGATGCGCGGCACCTCGGGCGCGGGCACCGCGCTCGAGTAGATCATGTCGACCTCGCCCTTCTGGAGCGCGGCGACCCGCGAGCCCGGATCGGGGATGATGCGGAACATCAGCTCGTCGAAGACGGGCTTGCCGGGCAGGAAGTACTTGTCGTTCTTCTTGTAGAGAATGTGATCGCCCGCCGCGTACTCGACGAACTTGTAGGGGCCGGTGCCGATCGGCTGGCGATTGTGCGGATCGCGCGCGACGTCCTTCCCCTCCCAGATGTGCTTGGGAAGGATCGCGCCCGCGAAGTTGCCCAGCGAGAAGATCAGCGAGACCTGCGGGTGGCTGAGCCGCAGCACGACCGTGTCCTTGTCCGGCGCCTCGACCTTGTCGATCGCCGCCATCGCGCCGCGATAGGGATGGAGCTTGGAATTCACCTGCCCCAGGGAGAAGGCCGCGTCTTCGGCCGTGAACGGCCGGCCGTCATGCCATTCGACGCCCGAATGCAGGTGGAACGTGTAGGTCAGGCCGTCCGGCGAAATCTCCCAGTTCTTGGCGAGATCGCCGGTGATCTTGCCGTCGAGATCCATGCGCGTGAGCGCGCTGTAGCACGGCGAGGCCGCGACGAAGCTCGAGATGGCCGAGCTCGCCGCCGAATTGAAGTAAGGCGGATCCTCCTCGATGCAGCCGATCAGGCGCCTGGGCTCGGCGGCGCGGACGATGCGGGAGGCCAGCGGCGCAAGTGCCAAGGCCGCGAGGGCCTGGCGACGACCGATGAAGCGCATCACTCGGCCGCCAGGCGCGACTTGTCGGCCCAGGGATCGGCCGGCAGCGGCAGGCCCATGCGTTCACGCAAGGTGTTTCCCCGGTATTCCTTGCGGAACAGGCCGCGGCGCTG